>Ga0335085_10010289_pt1 | contig 13999 bp, 13 predicted proteins | sample Lox_Sample_45_FD_206712 | JGI IMG/M metagenome (GOLD analysis project Ga0335085, IMG submission 206712) | Soil microbial communities from Loxahatchee National Wildlife Refuge, Florida, United States - Lox_Sample_4.5 | ecosystem: Environmental > Terrestrial > Soil > Wetlands | place: USA...
AGGCGTTGCCAGGGTATGATGCCGGGCGTGGAGCTGACCCGAGCCACCCTGTTCCGGCGCGCCGCCGCCGCCGCCGTCGCCGCCGGAGGGGCCGCGGGCGTCCTCGCCGGGCCGGCTGGCGCCGACCCGATCCCGCTCCAAGACCTTGCCTATGCGCGCCTGCTCGTCGGCGCGGAGCTGCTGTCCGCCGACTACTACACGCAGGCGATCGCGGCCTCGAACACGGGGCCCGTCGTCGAGAAGTACCTCGAGCGGGCGCTCTCGAACGAGGAGGAGCACTACCACTCGGTGGCCGGCATCCTCAGCGGCTCCGGGAACCCGCCGGCCGTCTCCGGCGACATCGACTTCAGCTATCCCGCCGGCACGTTCGCGTCGGAGCGCTCGATCCTCGAGCAGGCAACGAAGCTCGAGGCGCTCGTGCTCGGCGCGTACCTGGGCGCGATCGGGTCGATGCAGACGGCCGCGTTCAAGACCGGCCTCGCGCAGATCGCGGCGTGCGAGGCCCAGCACCAGTCGTACTTCAACACGCGGCTCGGCGGCCGGGCGTTCAGCCTCTCGTTCCCGCCGGCGCTCACGATCGAGCAGGCCTCCGACGCCATGGGCGCGTACACGGCCTAGGAAGCAGGGGGGATTCTCGTGCGCTTCCGGTTCGCACTCGCCGCCGCCGCGGCCTGCCTCGTCCTCGCCGGCGCGGCCTCGGCCGCCTCGAGGGACGCGGGCCTCACGATCTTCGCGGGCTCCTCGCTGACGCAGGTGCTCCCGGACCTCGACAGCGGCAACACGTACTCCTTCGGCAGCACCGGCACGCTCGCCACGCAGATCCAGAACGGCGCGCCCGCCGACGTGCTCATGGGCGCGAACACCACCACGTGCGCGTCGCTCTACGCGTCGGGCGTCGCCGGGAAGCCGGTGGACTTCACGCGCAACACGCTCGAGGTCGTCGTGCCGAAGTCGAACCCGGCCGGGATCCGGTCGGTCTACGACCTCACGAAGCCGGGCATCGAGATCGACGTCGCGGCGCCGTCGGTCCCGGTCGGCAGCTACACGGTCCAGGTGCTGAACCAGATGGGCCTGAACGCGGCCGTTCAGGCCAACGTCGTCAGCCAGGAGACCTCCGATGCCAACGTCGTCTCGAAGGTCGTGCTCGGCCAGGTCGACGCGGGGTTCGTCTACCTCTCCGACTACGTGATCGACCCCAAGGACCTGACGCTGATCTCCGTGCCGGCGTGGGCGCAGCCGAAGATCACGTACTCGATGTGCGTGATCGCGAGGAGCGCGAACCAGGCCGGCGCGCAGGCGTGGATGCAGAAGGTCCTCAGCCCCGCGGCGCAGGCGGTCTTCGTCAGGGACGGCTTCCTGCCCTTGACGGCACCGGTCCCGAGCATCAGCAAGGTGACGCCGGCGAAGACGCGCGCCGGCGCGACCGTGACGATCAGCGGCACGAACCTCAGGGGGACGACGTCGGTGACGTTCCACGGCGTGCCGGCGAAGTTCAAGGTGATCTCGCCGGCGAAGCTCACGCTGACCGTGCCGGCGAAGGCGAAGACCGGGTCGCTGACCGTGACGAACCCGTCCGGCACCGCGACCTGGAAGACGATCACGATCGTCCGTTAGGAGTCGGCCAGCAGCGAGTCGACGAAGTGGAGCACCGAGCGGTTCGTCTCGAGCCGGAAGCGCGTGAGGATCTGCTCGACGCCGGCGCTCGAGCGGAGGCGCGCCTCGAGCTCCTCGAGCGCCGCGACGACCTGCTCGCGCTGGGCCTCGAGGAGCGGCCGCCGGTCGAGCCCGGCACGCTCGAGCAGCACGAGCTTGAGCAGGAGCAGCGACCGCATCTCGTGGACGTGCTCGACGGGCGCCGCGAGCCAGCGCCGGAGCGCGTCCCGCCCCTCGTCGGTGGCGCCGAAGAGCTCGCGGCTCGGCCCGCGGGCGCCGCGCTCGCGGCCGGTCGCCTTGATCAGCCCGCGGCTCTCGAGCAGGTCGAGCGCGCGGTAGACGAGCGACCGCCTCATCGACCACACCCGGCCGATCTCCCCGGTCGGCTCCATCTCCTTCGCGAGCGCGAACCCGTGGGCCGGCCGGTCGGCGAGCAGCGCGAGCAGCGACCACTCCCCGGGAGCCAGCTCGCGGCCGACGGTCACCGCGGGCTTGACGTAATAGTCAGTTCGTGACTAGCATCGGGATACGCCAGATCCTCCCAGGCGCGCGAATCCGTTCTTCGCGCGTCCCGCGCTCCGGCAGCCGGGAGCCGCCGCCCCGGTTGCCGGAGCCGTGCCAGGAGGAGGCGACTCTTGCGGCCTAGGTTTTGCATAGGTACCTTGGAGAGGTGCCGAGAGAGTACTACAGCGTCAGCGAGGCCGCGAAGACGCTCGGGATTAGCGTCGACACGCTCCGGCGCTGGGACCGGCAGGGGCGGATCAAGGCCGAGCGCGACAAGAGCAACCGCCGCGTCGTCCCCGCCAGTGAGATCGAGCGCCTCCGCGGCGACGCGGGCACCGGTCAGCTGAGCGCCCGCAACCGCTTCAACGCGATCGTCACCGACGTGAAGGTCGAGGGCCTGATGGCCCAGGTCGAGATGGTCGTCTCCGACCCGGTGCGGCTGGTCGCCGTCGTCACCCGCGACGCCGTCGAGGAGCTCGAGCTCCGGAAGGGGATGCCCGCGACCGCGATCGTCAAGTCGACCTCGGTCATGGTCCAGCGCTGACCCGGTCGCCGCTCCTGCGCTTCCTCCTCAGCGTCCTCTACTTCGCGGCGATCGTGCTCGCCTTCGCGTTCATGGTCTTCCCGATCGTCGCGATCTTCTTCCACGTCCCGCTCTCGACGCTTCTGCACCAGCTCACGAACCCGGTCGTGACCGACGCGCTGATCGTGAGCCTGAAGACGGTCGCGATCTCACAGTTCGTGACGATCCTCTTCGGGACGCCGACCGCCTGGTTCCTCGCCTCGCACCGCTTCCGCGGCCGCTCGCTGGCGATCACGCTCGTCGAGATCCCGATCGTGCTGCCGCCCGCGGTCGCCGGGCTCGGCCTCCTCGTCGCCTACGGGCGGCTCGGGCTGCTCGGCGGGACGTTCGACTTCCTCGGTATCAACGTCGCCTTCAACCAGACCGCGGTCGTCTTCGCGATCACGCTCGTCGCGGGGCCGTTCTACGTGCGGCAGGCGATCGCGACGTTCGAGTCCGTCGACCAGAACATGGTCGCCGCGTCGCGGACGCTCGGCGCGGGCGCGCTCCGGACGTTCTTCCGCGTGACGGTGCCGCTGTCGCGCGGCGGCCTGCTGGCGGGCGAGTCGCTCTCGCTCGCGCGCGGGCTCGGCGAGTTCGGGGCCACGATCCTCTTCGCCGGGAGCTTCCAGGGCCGCACCCAGACGCTCCCGCTCGCCGTCTACAACCAGTTCGAGGCCGTGCAGATCCCGACCGCGCTCGCGATCAGCGCGCTGCTCGTGGTCCTCAGCCTCGCCATCCTGCTCATCCTCAAGGTCGGGGTCCTGTGGCAGCCCTCGAGGCAGCGTTCGGCATCCCTCTTCGATCGTTCCGTCTCGGTGTAGAGCTCGCGGTCGAGGGGACGGTCGCGCTCGTCGGGCCGTCCGGGGCGGGGAAGACCACCGTGCTCCGCGCGGTCGCCGGGCTCGTCAAGCCGGCGTCCGGGCGGATCGCGCTCGGGGACGAGACGTGGTTCGACGCCGAGGCGAAGCTCTTCCTGCAGCCCGACGAGCGGCGCGTCGGTCTCGTCTTCCAGGAGTACGCGCTCTTCCCCCACATGAACGTGCGCCAGAACGTCGCCTATGCGGGGCGCGCCCGCGTGGACGAGTACCTCGAGCGGTTCCGCATCTCCCATCTCGCCAGGGCGCGGGTCACGGAGCTCTCGGGCGGCGAGCGCCAGCGCGTCGCGCTCGCCCGGGCACTCGCCCGCGACCCGGGCGTCCTCCTGCTCGACGAGCCGCTCGCCGCCCTCGACGCCCACACGAAGGTTGCGGTCCGCGGCGAGCTCCAGGAGCTGCTGCGCGAGCTCGGCCTGCCGACGCTCCTCGTGACGCACGACTACGAGGATGCGGCGGCGCTCGCCGACAGGGTCGGCGTGATCGTCGACGGCGAGCTCCGCCAGCTCGCGGCGCCGCAGGAGATGGTCGCCGAGCCGGCCGACGGCTTCGTCGCCGCCTTCACGGGCGCGAACCTCCTGCACGGCAACGCACGGCACGGCCCGAACGGCCTGACCGAGATCGTCCTGGACAGCGGCGACACGATCTTCTCCGCCGACGAGGGGACCGGCCGCGTCGAGGCGGTCGTCTACCCGTGGGAGGTCTCGATCGGGCACGACCACCTGCCCGACTCGGCCCAGAACGTCCTGCGCGGCGAGATCCGCTCGCTGTCGTACGTCGGCAACCGCGTCCGCGTCAGGATCGGGATCCTCACCGCGGAGGTGACGGCGGCCTCGGCGGAGAAGCTCGGGCTCGCGGTGGGCATGCCGGCGGTGGCGTCGTTCAAGGCGACCGGGACGCGGTTGGTTTCGAGCACGTCGTCCGGCTCCCGGTGAGGGCGGCGAGCGCGCCCTTCGTCGTGAGGCTGAACCGGAGCTCGATCGTGCCCGCGCGAGGCGCGTTCAGGATCGTCATGCCGTCCTTCGACTCGCTGATGCACGTGCGCGGCGAGCGGAGGTACGGCGTGTAGCGGATGCCGAGGTGGTACCGCCCCGGGAGGGAGAGGCGGAGCGTGATCGTGCTCTCCGTCAGCGAGTCGACGTGGGGCCGGCCGGGGCCGGTCACGAGCGGGGTCGGGGACGGCACCGAGTAGACCGTCGCGTGCGGCAGCCACGCGACGGCCTGGAGGCCCGAGTCGCCGCTGCGGAGGAGCTGGACCTCGTGGCGCGCGCTGTAGTCGGGCGCGGCGTCGGTGAGGACGACGTAGCGGACGCTCAGCCGCCGCAGCCAGGTGAGGTACGAGCTCCGCGTGAGGTTGTCGTAGAGCACCTCGTTCTGCGGGAAGTCGTCCTGCCGGAACCAGCCGCGGACGATCGGGATGCGTCCCTGGGGCAGGTACACGGACTCCCAGTGGTCCGCCGTCGCGACGACCTCCACGCGATAGGCCGGTGCGAGCGAGTAGTGGAGGTAGTGCACGACCGGCTGCCAGTACGCCGCATGCGCCGACGGGTCGTCGGAGGTGCGCGAGAAGCTCCACAGAAGCGGTGTGACGTTCCACGAGAACGCGAGCGCGAACGCGAGCGCCGCCACCGGCAGCGGCCGCCAGCGCCGCAGGCTGAGCGTGAGCACGCTGATCGGGATCGCCGCGTAGCGCAGGCGGACGACGTTCTCGCCGAGGTTCGACGGCACGAGGTACGCGACGACGCAGACGACCCCGTACGCGACGAACAGGGCATGCAGGATCCGCCCGCGTTCGAGCCGCCACGTGAGCGCGGCGCCGTACGAGCAGAAGAGGAGCGCCGCCAGGAGCTCGCTCAGCGCGAACGGGTAGGTGCCGTGGTCGGGGAAGAGGCGCCAGACGAGGAGCCCGACCGCGCCGATGATGCCGGCGATCGCGGCCGGCTTCACGATCTCGCGCGGCGACCGCGAGACCGCGGCGGCGCCGAGCACCAAGAGCAGGAACAGGAACGCGAGCGGGCTCGCCGCGAGCGTGAGCGCGGCGAGGACGCCGAACATCGCCATGTGCCGGCGGGCGATCGCCACCAGAGCCGTCAGTGCGAGCGCGAGGCCGAGGCCGTAGGGGAACGCGGCGGAGAGGACGGACGCGGCCGCGACGACGGCGAAGAAGCGCGTCGCCCACACGGTCTGCTCGCCCCACGTCTGCCGGATGACGAGCGTGAACGCGGCGGTCGACGCGGCGACGCTGAGCACCGCGAGCAGCCGGATCCCGAGCAGCGCCGCGAGCGGGTAGTAGAGGACGCTGTAGCCGACGAAGGTGTAGCGGCCCGCGTACCAGTAGTTCGTCCAGAGCGCGAAGCCGTGCTCGAGGTAGACGTGGAGCTGGAAGACGTGGGCGGCGAAGTCGGTGCCGGGCGGCCCGAACCACGCGAGGAGTGCGGCGAGCGACCCCGCCAGGGCCGCATTGGTGAGCGCCGGGCTGGATCGCAGGCTCGTCAGCGACATCTCTCCCCTGGGCACGAGGTGCAAGTGCCCGTCGCGTCCGATCCTACGCGCGCCCAGTGAGGCGGCGGTGAGTGTCTGTCAATTCTCGAAGCGGTAACGCAGGAAGAGGTGCTCTCCGTGGCGCCGGATCCCGGCGAGGGCGGCGGCGAGCGGGCCGGCGGGGAGGAGGTCGGTCCCCTCGACGAGGGCGAGCCGCCGGTCGCCGGCGACGCGCCCGGTCACGAGCGGCGAGATCGTGAGGAAGAGCTCGTCGACGAGCCGGGCTGAGAGGAACGGCCCCAGCGCGTGCGGGCCTCCCTCGGAGAGGACGAGCCGGTGGCCGCGCTCGTGCAGCACGGCGAGCGCAGCCGCCGCGTCGAGCTCAGGGCCGACCGAGACCACCGCCTCGGGCGCGAGCGAGGTCTCGAGCCTCGTGGCGCCGAGGTCCGTGGTGATCGCGAGCGCGCCGGCCGCGAACGCCGGATGCGCGGCGTCGACGAGGCCGCTCGCCGTGAGGATCACGACCTGCGGCGGCCTGCTGCGCCCGAGCCGGTGGCGCAGCTCGGCGTACGCGTCGGCGGCCGGCGGGAACGCCTGCTCCGGCGTCCACACCGAGCGCGGTGAGGCCGCCATCGTCCCCGAGCCGATCACGAGCGCGTCCGCGCACGTCCGGAGCAGCCCCATGACGAACCGGTCGGCGGGGCTGTCGCCGGCGATCAGCTTGTTCGACGACGGGATGGAGGGGATCGCGACGACGCCGTCGATCGTCTCCACGAAGTTGGCGAAGACGCGCGGCTCCTCGAGCCCGAAGGTGCCGCCGTAGAGCCGGCCGAGCTCCTCCGGGAGGTCGAAGGCCGGAAGTCCGTCCTCCTCCCAGAGGAGCTCGAGCGGTTCGATCGCCACGACCGCGCACCGTAGACGGCGCGCGAGCCGTCAGGCCGGGCAGAGGTTCAGGTCTTCACTGTCCGACGCCGCCGTGTGTCCGTAGGCGTTCGTGACGATGACCTCGCCCTCGAGGCAGAAGCCGATGTCCGAGCGCTGCACCTCGTACGTCGGTCCGATCGCGCCGGGAATCGGCTTGACGTGCGGGCTGTGCGCGATGTCGATACGCAGCCACCGGTAGGCGACCTTGACCGGCTGCGCGCCGGTCCACTTCCCGGTCTTCCAGAACGTGAGTGTCGTGCCGACGCGCGGGCGCGCGAAGGTGGTGGCGACACAGAGCGCGTTGTCGGCCTGAGCCTTCGGGCAGGTTCCCTTGACGGTCTGCATGTTCGCCGCGGCGACGACAGGGTTCGCGGTGAAGTGGGGCGCGAGACCCGTGCCCGCCGCGCCCGCGTTCGCGGTGGCGACGAGGCAGCCGAGCAGCAAGAGCCCGGAGAGTGACTGGAGGATGTGTGAGCGCATGAGAGGTCGATCGACCTCGCGGCCCGGCCGCTGCCCCCTCGCCCGAGGGATCTCGCCCTCCCGCTGACCCACCCGATAGAGGCAGGGCCATGATCAGGAGCCTCCGCGTCGCCATGGTCGCGGCCGTTGCCGCCGCCGTTCTCGCCGGTTCCGCCTCGGCCGCGCTGATCAGCGTCTCGCCGCCGACGGTGCTCTTCACCGGCGCCCCGCACGTCGGCATGAAGCTGCCGGGCCAGACCGGGACGTGGAAGCGGGCCGGGAAGGACGCGAAGCCGGTCTTCTGGTCGCCGTCCTGGCACTGGCTCCGCTGCGACGCCAGAGGCAGCTCGTGCCTCGCGATCACCGGCGCGACCGGCCTCACCTACGTCGTCCGCAGCGCCGACGTCGGCCACCGCCTGCGCCTCAGCATGACCGCGACGTCCTCGGCCGGCACCGGCACCTCGGTGAGCGACGCGACCGCGGTCGTCGTCAGACGCTGAAGCCATAGACGGGCACGATCGCGCCCGTCACGGCCGCTGCGGCGTCGCTCGCCAGGAAGGCGATCACCGAAGCCACGCCGGCCGGCGCGACCGCCTTCGCGATCGCGGCCTCCGGGAGCGAGGCCCGGTTGGCGGGCGTGTCGATCGTCGAGGGCAGCACCGCGTTCACGCGCACCCGCCGCTCGACGAGCTCCGCCGCGAGCACCTCGGTCAGCCGCACGACCGCCGCCTTGGTCACGGCGTAGGCGGCCGCGCCAGCACCGCCCGCGACACCCGTGCGCGAGCCGACGTTGACGACCGCACCTCCCTCGGGCAGCCGGCGCGCCGCCTCGCGGCACGACCACCAGGCCGTCCCGAGGTTCAGGTCCTCGAGGAAGCGAAGCGACTCCGGGTCGGAGTCGGCGACCAGACCGGCCCGGAAGCCGCCCACGGCGTTGACGACCCACCGCGGCGCGACGCCGTCTCCCGCCAGCCGCTCCCAGAGCGCAAAGACGTCGTCACCGGACGTCAGGTCGCATGCCTCGTGCCGCACGCCGTCCGGCGGCTCGCCCTCGTGCCGGTCGACCGCGACGACCGAGTCGCCGCGCGCGAGGAACGCGTCCACGATCGCCCCGCCGAGCGCCCCGCCGGCGCCGCAGACGACCGCGACGTCTGCCAACCCGCCGCGCCTACCGCCGGTGCGAGCGGACCTGGTCGAGGAACTCGCGCCGCAGCTCCGGGTCGGCGTACTCGCCGCGCCAGAACGTCGTCACGGTCCGCGACGTCTCCTCGACGCCGCGCATCTGCGTGCAGAGGTGCGACGCCTCGAGGTGCACGGCCACGCCCCGCGGCGCGACCAGGGCCTCGAGCCCGTCCGCGATCTGCTCGCCGAGCCGCTCCTGCACCGTGAACCGGCGCGCGAACAGCCGCACCAGCCGCGTCAGCTTCGAGATGCCGACGATCCGGTCGGCCGGGAGGTAGCCCACGTGGGCGTAACCGAAGAACGGCAGCGCATGGTGCTCGCACAGGCAGTGGAACTCGATCGGGCCCTCGATCACCTGGCCCGGCGACGCCGAGCGGCCCACGTTCTCGGAGGGGAACGACGTCGCCAGCTTCGGCTCGCCGTCGTAGCCGGCCGTCGCCTCGTAGAGCGCCCGCAGGAACCGCTCCGGCGTGTCCTGCGTCCCCGGTGTGTAGAGATCCATCCCGAACGCCTCGAAGATCTCCGCCATCGACTCCCTGTACCGCGCCCAGTCCTCCGGCGCGATCTCCCGCGGCGGCACGTCGAACCAGCAGGTCCGCGCGTCGCGCGCAGGCTGCGCGTGCGCGAGCCCGTGACTCGCCGTCGCGAGATCGATGACGTTGTCTGCGCCGTTCACCGGTTCCATGCACTCCCTCCCGCCCGATTGCGTCATGTCCATGCTACGTATGCGCGGTCCTCATCCGTCGCGCCCGCCGGAGCTCGAGCGGGACGAGCGAGGCGCCGCACGCGAGCACGAACCACAGGTACGCGACCGGCGCTCCCGCCGCGAGGCACACCCCGAGCACCGTCAGCTGCGTGGACAACCCGTAGTTCGCGAGCACCTGCAGCGTCGCCCGGTCGTGGTAGGCGAGCCGCTGCTCGCGGGTCGCCCCCCGGAGCCGCCGCTCCACCGTCCACTCGACGAGCCGGTCCTGCGGCGCGTAGACCACGTCGTAGACCCGCCCGAGCAGCGCAGCCACCCCGGAGGGCGCCGGCGGCCGCGCCTCCCGCGGCAGCCGCCCGTGCTCCCGGCGCCACAGGAGCTCGAGGTCGAAGTCGAAGCTGAGCACGAGCGCGAGCACGACGAACGCCACTCCCGCCAGCACCGGCTGCCCCGTGACGTGCCCGAGCGCGGCGAAGAGCGCCGCGTCGACGAGCAGGTCGGACTCCGAGTCGAGGTACCGGCCGAGCACCGTCACCCGTCCCGACGCCCGTGCGAGCTGCCCGTCGGCGCCGTCGAGCAGCGTCTTCACCTGCAGCAGGACGGCCGCCCAGACGAGCGAGTGCCGCCACAGCAGCACGGCCGCCTCGAGGCCGACCGTCGTCCCCGCCAGTACCACCACCGGCGGCGGCACCCGCAAGGGCAGGAGCAGCCGCACCACCGGGTGCGCCAGCGGCCGGAACACGAGCTCGCTCATGAGCTCGAAGGACGGCCGCTCCTTCCGCGTCGCGGCGAGCGTCGGCTGCGCGGTGTCCACGAGGCTGCATACTGCCGCCATGTCCCAACCGGTTCCCGAGGGATGGGCCGAGGTCGACGGCGCGCTCGAGCGCCAGTTCCGCTTCGACACCTTCGCGGACGCGATCTCGTTCGTGAACGCGGTCGCCGCGCTCGCCGAGCAGGAGAACCACCACCCCGACATCGCCGTCTCCTACCGCGACGTCACTCTCCGCTGGCGGACGCACAGCGCCGACGACATCACCGACCGCGACCGGGAGCTCGCCGCGCGGTCGGGTTCACTCGTCTGAGCGCTTGCTCCAGCGCCAGAAGAGCAGGACGATCACGACCGTCAGGATCAGCGGCCCGAGCGAGAAGACCAGGACGCCCCACTCCTGCCCGGTGAGACCGAGCGGCACCGCTTGAGCTTATAGCGGCGAGTGCCCGCCCTCCGCGATCAGCTCGTTCAGCGAGCCGACGTCGAACTCGCGCGTCGAGCCGCCGCCGAGCGCGACGACCGCCCGCGCGGTCACGAGGTGGTACAGGATCAAGAGCTGCACGACCGCGAGCGAGTCGGAGCGATGGAGGTCGGTGCCGATCGTGAACTCGCCGAGGCGCTCCTCGCGCAGGTGCCGCGCGAAGTGCATCTTCTCCCAGATCGCCTCCTCGATCGCCGCCGCGCGCGCATGCGGCAGCCTGCCCGGCACGAACAGGATCCCGTCGCCCGACTCGTCGATCACCTCGGTCAGGTCGGGGTGCGCCAGCGAGTCGCAGAGCAGGAGCCGGCAGTCGAGGTGCTCCTGGTCGTCCGACTCGCCCGGCTGGAACGAGACGATCAGGTCGGCGAGGTGGCGCTGCGGCCGGATCCACCGCTCCGAGTCCGGCTCGCGCCGGTCGAGCTCCGACAGCACCTGGTCGGTCGTGTAGCCGCGCCGCGAGCAGTCCCGCTGCACCTTCCAGTGCCGGCGGAGGTCCTCCGGCGGGTCGAGGTAGACGCGGACGTCGAAGCTCTGCGCGAGCTCGCGGCTGTGGAACCCGAGCAGGCCCTCACAGACGACGAAGCGTCGCGGCACGAAGTACTCCGGCGGCCCGAACGTCCCGTCGTGATGCTGGTAGACGGGCTTCATGATCGGCTCCTTGCGCCGGAGATGCTCGAGGTGCTGCGCCAGCACGTCGAGGTGGTTGCACTCGGGGTCGAGCGGCGTGATGTCGCGCTCGGCGCGCTGGCGCCGGTCGTAGCGGTGGTAGTCGTCCGTGCAGAAGTGCGAGACCTGGTCCTCGCCGAGCACCCGCACGAGCCCGCGCGTGATCGTGGTCTTGCCGGACCCGGAATCGCCCACGATGCCGAGCATCACGGGCCGGGGCATGAGCGCTCACCTCGCATGGGAACGCTCAGCGTAGAGCCGCCGCAACGTGAAGATCAAGCAGTTCTTCGGCGGCTTTCCATAAACGAGAGGTAATACCTTGGTTGGCAATCGGCGTCGCCTGCAGCGACAATGCCGCGCATGACCACCGCGCCCTCGCTGCCGACGGGGACGGTCACGATGCTCTTCACCGACATCGAGGGCTCCACGCGCCTGCTGCAGCGGCTCGGCGAGGCGTACGGCGAGCTGCTCGCCGACCACCGCCGCCTGCTGCGCGAGGCGTTCGCCGCCCACGGCGGCCGCGAGATGGACACCCAGGGCGACGCGTTCTTCTACGCCTTCGCCCGCGCCCGCCAGGCCGCCCTCGCCGCGGTCGACGCGCAGCGCGCGCTCGCGGCGCACGAGTGGCCGGAGGGCGCCGAGTGCCGCGTCCGCATGGGCCTGCACACGGGCGAGCCCACCGTCGGGGAGGAGGGCTATCACGGCATCGGCCTCCATCGCGGCGCGCGGATCGCCCACGCGGCCCGCGGCGGGCAGATCCTCGTCTCGCCGACGACGGCGCAGCTGCTCGAGGACGACCTGCCGCCCGGGATCGCGCTCCGCGATCTCGGCGAGCGCGAGCTGAAGGACCTCGACCGCCCCGTGAGGATCTACGAGCTCACGGCGGCAGGCCTGCCGAACGCCGCACCGCAACGCCGCCGCCGCCGGCCGGCGCTCGTCGCCGCAGCGATCGCCCTCGTCGCTGCCGCCGTCGCGGCCGCCGCGGTCCTCGTGACGCGCGGCGGCTCGGGCCAGCCGGCCTCGGCCGCTGCGGTCTCCGCCAACCAGGTCGGGATCTTTCGCGCCGCCGACGGCAGGGCGTCCGGCTCGATCGACGTGGGCGCCTCGCCTACCGCCGTCACCTTCGGCGACGGCTCGATCTGGGTCGCGAACCTCGACGTGCACAGCGTCTCGCGCGTCGACCCGGACAAGAGGGTCGTCGTCGACACGATCCAGGTCGGGAACCAGCCGGCGGGGATCGCCTTCGGCGGCGGCTTCGTCTGGGTCGCGAACAGCCTCGACGGCACCGTCTCGAAGATCGATCCCCGGACCGACACCGTCGTCGACAGGCTGAACGTCGGCAACGGCCCTTCCGGCATCGCCGCCGACGGCCGCCACGTGTGGGTCGCCGACACCGACGACGGCACCGTCGTCCGGATCGACCCCGACACGCGCGCGGTGAAGGCGGTCGCGTCCGTCGGGTCCGGCGCGCAGGGCGTCGCGGTCGGCGCGGGCTCGGTCTGGGTCACGAACTCCTCGACGGGCGTCCTCACCGAGCTCGACGGCAGCAGCGGCGCCGTGGTCGGGACGAGCCACGCGGGGAGCGGGGCGGGCGCGGTCAGCGTCGGCGCCGGCTCGGTCTGGGTCGCAAACGCCCTCGACGGCACCGTCGCGCGCATCGATCCCGCCACCGGGAACCTCGCGGCCGCGATCCCGGTCGGCCGGGGCCCGAACGGCGTCGCGGTCACGCCCGCCGGCGTGTGGGTGAGCAACGAGCTGTCCGGGACCCTGCAGAAGATCGACCTCCGCTCGAACACGGTGACCGCTGCCGTCACGACCGGCAACCGGCCGGAGGCACTCGCGTACGCGAACGGCGACCTCTTCGCGGCAGTTCGCGCGTCCGGCGCCGGCCACCGCGGCGGCACGCTCGCGGTGCTCGAGCCGGCCAAGTACGTCACCACGGTCGATCCCGCGGTCGAGTACAGCCCGCCCGAGCTCCAGCTCGGCGGGATCACCAACGACGGCCTCGTCGGCTACGACCGCGTGGGAGGCATCGCCGGGCGGCGGCTCGTCCCCGATCTCGCCGTCGCGCTCCCGCAGCCGACCGACGGCGGCCTCACCTACCGCTTCCGGCTCCAGCGGGGGATCCGCTACTCGACCGGCGCGCTCGTCCGCCCCGAGGACATCCGGCGCGGCATCGAGCGTGGCCTCGTCGAGGGCTTCGAGGGCGAATACTTCTCCCACATCGCCGGCGCTCCCCGGTGCCTTGCCGACACGAGGGCGCCGTGCAGCCTCTCGCGCGGGATCGTCGCCGACGACCGCACGAACACGGTCACGTTTCACCTCACCTCTCCCGACCCGGAGTTCCTGAACAAGCTGGCGCTGAATGCGGCCTCGGCGCTGCCCGCCTCGACGCCCGTGCACGTCAAGGGCGCCCTGCCGGCGACGGGGCCGTACATGGTGAAGTCGTTCGACCCGAGTCGCGGCGTCACGCTCGTCCGCAACCCGCATTTCCGCGAGTGGTCCCCGGCCGCCCAGCCGCAGGGCTTCCCGGACCGGATCGTGATGCGCTTCGGCGGCACGCCCGCCTCACACGTCGCCGAGGTGGAGCAAGGCCGGGCCGACGTCGCCACGGACGTCGCCAACGGGCCGCCGAGCCTCCTGTCCGCGGTGCGTACGCAGCAGGCGAGCCGGCTCGAGGTGAACCCGAACGGCACCACGGCCTTCATCGCGCTCAACACGCGGATCGCGCCGTTTGACA
>Ga0335085_10010290_pt1 | contig 13999 bp, 13 predicted proteins | sample Lox_Sample_45_FD_206712 | JGI IMG/M metagenome (GOLD analysis project Ga0335085, IMG submission 206712) | Soil microbial communities from Loxahatchee National Wildlife Refuge, Florida, United States - Lox_Sample_4.5 | ecosystem: Environmental > Terrestrial > Soil > Wetlands | place: USA...
TCTTCTTTATACCCACATCCACCCCGACCATGTCTCTGACCTGGTTCCGATTATTTTTGCGAGTAAGTATGCAGATCAGCCGCGAGAAAAAGGTTTGTTATGCATTGGAGGGCCTGGGTTTCAGTCTTATTTTGAAAAATTAAAGAATCTTTACGGCTCTTGGGTTGACCCCCAATCTTACCCATTGACCCTCAGAGAGATTTCCGAAGAGGCCTTGGTCTACCGGGATGTGAGAATCTCATCGAAACCCATGGCTCATATTGCTGAAAGTGTCGGATATCGGATTGAATTCAAGGATGGCAAATCCATGGCCATCTCCGGGGATACGGATTATTGCCAGAATATTATTGACCTGGCCTTTGAAGTGGATCTCCTCGTCATCGAGTGCTCCTTTCCAGATACCAAAAAGGTGGAAGGCCATCTTACTCCTTCCCTCGCTGGAAAAATTGGAGTGGAATCGCGCTGCAAAAAACTGCTGCTCACCCACCTCTATCCCGTGTGCGATCAATTTGATATCTTGATGCAATGCAGGCAGGTCTACTCGGGTCCGATCATTTTGGGGGAGGACTTTATGAGGATTAGCATTTGACAATTACCCGGCGTTTAGGATATTTTGAGTTGAGGAGGCAAGCTTTTGAAAAGATATAAAAGATTAACATTTTTTTCTCTGTTCTTGCTGTTTGTTTTTGCCTCACCGATGGCTGGCCAGGAAAAGGCCCCCGTCTTCCTTATCGGAATCGATGGGGACATCAATCCGGCGACGGGCAAGTTTATTATGGATTCCATCGATGAAGCCACCAAGCAAAGTGCTCAATGCTTAGTCATCCAATTGGATACGCCCGGAGGATCTCTGGAGTCGACGCGGTTGATCGTTAAAAAGATGCTTTCCTCGAATATCCCCATTGTTGTGTATGTGTCCCCAAGCGGTGCCCGGGCTGCTTCTGCCGGCGTGTTTATTACCATGGCGGCCAATGTCGCTGTGATGGCTCCCGGCACACATATCGGGGCAGCCCATCCTGTTACCTTGGGAGGAGGAGAAGGAAAAGAAAGTAAAACAATGACGGAAAAGATCGTCAACGACACGGTCGCCTTCGTTAAGAATATTGCCAAGACTCGAGGGAGAAATGCAGATTGGGCTGAAAGGGCAGTCGTGAAAAGCGTTTCCATCACTGAGGAAGAGGCGGTTAAGCTTAACGTTGTCGATTTTGTCATCCCGGATCTTCAGAGTCTCCTCACTAAAATTGACGGAAGGGTTGTGAAATTAGATGGGGGAACACGAACCCTTCAAACAAAAGGAGTTCAACCCAAAACCATTGAGATGAGCTGGAACCAGAAACTCCTGGCTATCATTTCCCATCCTCAGATTGCCTTATATCTTCTTATGTTAGCGAGTTTGGGAATCTTTTTTGAATTATCGAACCCCGGAGCGATCCTTCCGGGGGTCGTCGGCGGGATTTCTCTGGTTCTTTCCTTGTACGTATTACAGGTGCTTTCCGTCAATTATGCGGGTTTGGCACTGATCCTATTTGCCATGATTCTCTTTATTGCTGAAATCAAAGTGGTGAGTCATGGGCTGTTAGCCATCGGAGGCATTATCTCCCTGTTTTTAGGTTCAATCATGTTATTCAATACCCCGGATGCATATATGAGACTTTCTCTGAGCGTTATTATTCCCGCGGTTCTGGTGACGTCAGCCTTCTTTATCTTTGCTGCAACCATGGCCATCCGAGCACGCTTGAGAAGGCCAACGACGGGAATGGAGGGCCTTGTCGGAGAAGTAGGAGTTGCTTCGACCCCGATTGCGCCGGAAGGGAAAGTTTCTATTCACGGAGAATTCTGGAACGCCGTCAGCGACCAAGCGATCGGCCCAGGAGAGAGGATTCAAGTTGTCGGGGTGGTGAATCTGAGATTAAAAGTCAAGAAAATTAGTTGAGGAGGAAATATTATGGGGATGACAGGTCTTCCATCAGGTTTCTTTTTTCTCATTGTCTTTATTTTGATCATAGCTGCCTCTGCAATCAAGATCCTTAGAGAATATGAACGGGGGGTTATCTTCCGACTGGGGAGGCTGATCGGTGCCAAAGGCCCAGGAATCATCTTCATCATTCCCGGGGTCGATAAGTTGTTGAGAATCAGCCTGCGGACAGTCACCATGGACATTCCTCCCCAGGATGTGATCACAAGGGATAACGTCTCTATCAAGGTGAACGCCGTCGTCTATTTTCGTGTCATCGACCCAAACAGGGCAGTCGTGGAGGTGGAAAACTACCTCTACGCCACCCAGCAGTTGGCTCAAACCACCCTTCGAAGCGTCGTGGGTCAAATGGAACTGGATGAATTGTTGGCCCAGAGAGAAAAAATCAACATCCAGCTCCAGGATATCCTGGACAAACACACCGAACCGTGGGGGATCAAGGTTTCTTTGGTTGAAACCAAACAGGTCGACCTTCCTGAAGAGATGAGGAGGGCCATCGCCCGACAGGCCGAGGCGGAAAGGGAGAGGAGAGCAAAAGTAATTCATGCAGAGGGTGAATATCAAGCCGCGGAAAAACTGGCGCAGGCTGCGAATGTGATCAGCGTCAATCCTGCGGCTCTGCAGCTCAGGTTCCTTCAAACCTTGACCGAGATTGCCACAGAGAAAAACTCCACGACAATCTTTCCCGTGCCGATCGATATTCTCACGCCCTTTATCAAGAAGTAGCGGGGGCGCTGACCATGTCTTTTGTTCAAAAGCCTTCTCCAGGATGACCCGGAGAAGGCTTTTTCATTTTACATTCTCCCCCGCCCTCAAACGGTAATCCATCTGGCTCCAGATGCCGTGCAGAATCTGAACTTCTCTCTCGTCCATTTGGCTTCTTCCGAACAACCTCCTCAGCACTCGCATCATCGGTTTGGGATAACTGGAATCCAGGAATCCGATGCGAAGGAGCGTCTTTTCCATGTGTTCGAACATCCTCTCCCTCTGCTCGCTCTGAGCCAACCGAATGTCCTTTTTTGGAATTTCAGCCGAGGCTTTGAATAACTCATAAGAGACAACCATCACCGCTTGTGCAAGATTGAGAGAAGAGAAAGATTCGACGGACGGGACCCTGGCGTAGAGATGGCAGAGCGACAATTCCTCATTGGTCAGTCCCTCCTTTTCTGAACCAAAGGCTAAGCCGATCAAATTCTTTTGAGAGAGAGGAATGAGTTTTTTTGCCAACGCATCGGGGGCGAGATCGGGGGCCCTTTTCTTTCCTCCGCGGGAAGTCATTCCGACCACACACCCCATTTCGGAGATCGCCTCCCGCAATGTGAGAAACTCCTCAGCTCTCTCCAGAACATCTTCTGCCCCTGAGGCCAATTTGTAGGCGTTCGCAAGGAAGGGGGAACATCCGTTGACAAGGGCTAATCGGCTCAACCCCATATTCTTCATCGCCCTGGCCACGGAGCCAATGTTCTCAGGAAATCTGGGCCTGACCAAAATAATCCAAATGGAATCGAGATGCATTTTCCCTCTCATCCCCACTATTATAGCCATCAAAAATGGCCTTGACTATCATTTTTTTTTATCTTAATTAGACTGCATATATTTTCCGGAAAAAGAGGAACTTGTTGATGAAAGTGGATGTCCCTTTCTTTGACTTGGCGGTTCAGTTCAAATCTATCGAGGACGAAATTCGGTCTGTCCTGGATGAGGTGTTTCAGAATCAGCAGTTTATCATGGGACCCAAGGTCAAAACTCTGGAGGAAACCATCGCTCAATACTGTCAGACTCGGTATGCCGTCGGAGTGGCTTCTGGATCAGATGCCCTGCTTTTATCCTTGATGGCTTTAGGCATTGGGACGGGCGACGAGGTCCTTCTTCCTCCTTTCACTTTCTTTGCGACCGCGGGATCTGTCTCTCGCCTCGGCGCCACCCCCGTCTTTGTGGATATCGACCAGGAAACTTACAACATCGACCCTTCCAAAATCGAGGAGAAGATCACGGCACGAACGAAGGCGATCATCCCCGTCCATCTTTTCGGACAATGCGCGGACATGGACCCTCTTCTTAAAATCTCCAAAGAGAAGAAGCTTTTTGTCATTGAAGACGCTGCCCAGGCTTTGGGAGCAGAGTACAAGCCCGAAAATGGATTGAAGGGGCGGCGCGCCGGGCAGATTGGCGATTTTGGATGTTTTTCCTTTTACCCTACCAAGAACCTGGGAGCCTTCGGAGATGCAGGAATGGTCGTGACGGATAACTCCGATTGGGCAGAGAAGGTGAGACTGCTGAGAGCTCACGGGAGTCAGCCCAAATATTTCCATAAGTCGATCGGGATCAACAGCCGTCTGGATACGATTCAAGCCGCCATTCTTTTGGTAAAATTCAAGTCCCTGGAGAAATGGACCACAGAGAGACAAAAGAAGGCAGAACGGTATCGGGCGTTATTCCAAGACCTTCTCTCTTCTGTGGATAGGTTTCAGCTCCCAACCGTACAATATCAGAATCGCCATATTTTTCATCAGTATGTGATCCGTGTTCCGGAAAGAGACCGCTTGAGACAATTCCTGACGGAGGAAGGGATCGGCACGGACATCTATTATCCCGTCCCCCTCCATCTCCAGGAATGTTACTCCTTTCTGAAATATCGTCGAGGAGACCTGCCAAACTCTGAAGAGGCGTCCGAAGAGGTGTTGGCTCTCCCGATCTATCCTGAGTTGACAGAAGACCAACAGAGTAAGGTCGTCAGTCGGATCAAAGCCTTTTTCAAAAAGTAGATCCATGAGACAGGGATATGAAGACGATGAACGCAGAAGGCCGACCCCTCAAAAAGATTCTGGAAAAAGAAGCGCTGATCGGAATCATCGGCCTGGGATATGTTGGCCTCCCCCTGGTTTTGAGGTTTTGTGAAGAAGGCTTTAAAGTTTTGGGGTTCGACATCGATTCTAAAAAAGTCGCGGTCCTGAGGAAAGGGAAGAGCTACCTTAAATCGATACTCTCCTCCCGAATTTCCCGATTTATCCGCAACGGCCATCTGGCTGTGACCGATGACTTCTCCCGTCTGGGAGAACCTGATTGCATCTTGATTTGTGTTCCTACCCCTTTGACTGAAAAAATGGAGCCAGACCTCCAATATATAGAGAAGACGACCGAAGCCATCCGCCAGAATCTCAGGAAAGGCCAACTGATTGTCTTGGAGAGTACGACGTACCCGGGAACGACTGAGGAATTCATCCTGCCCAAACTGGAATCAACCGGTTTGAAGGCTGGGAAGGATTTCTTTCTGGCTTTTTCCCCGGAGAGAGAAGACCCCGGAAATAAACGATTCATGACCTATCAGATCCCTAAGGTCGTGGCCGGTGTTACGCCATCCTGCCAAAAGATCGTCACCACCCTGTACGGTCAAATCATTAAGAAAGTTGTTCCTGTTTCGTCCCCACGGGTTGCAGAACTGACCAAGCTCCTTGAAAATATTTATCGAGGTGTCAACATTGCCCTGGTGAACGAACTGAAAATGTTGACAGATCGAATGGGCATTGATATTTGGGAGGTGATCGAGGCCGCCAGTACAAAACCCTTCGGGTTTTCACCCTTCTATCCCGGCCCCGGGATGGGCGGTCACTGTATTCCCATCGATCCCTATTATCTCTCCTGGAAAGCCCGAGAGTATGACTTCACGACAAGATTTATCTTTTTGGCGGGAGAAATTAACGTCCACGTTCCCTATTATGTGGTCGCAAAGGTCCAGGATGCTCTCAACGCGAAGGGGAAAAGTATCAAGGGAGCACGAATTTTGATTTTGGGAGTTGCCTACAAGAAAGACGTGGACGACGCCAGGGAATCCCCCGCCCTGGCCATTATGAGCCTGCTCCGAAAAAAGGGGGCGGTGATTCTCTATCATGATCCCTATATCCCATCCCTCCCCTCTTTTCGAAAATACTCTTTTGACTTAAGATCGTCCCCTCTCACGGCGAAGGTGCTTCGCAGGGTCGATGCCGCCGTGGTCGTCACAGATCACAGCATCGATTATCAACGGATTGTCAGGCTCGTCCCCCTGATCATCGATACCCGAAATGTGACGAAAGGATTGGACCGATACAAGAAGAAAATCGTCAAGGCCTAATCCGCAGATTCCGTCCTTAGACGTTCGTCTCAGAGATCTCCGAGACCCCTTCCAAATCAAGGGCATGTCGGGCCGCTCGGCCTAATTCTTGGTCGAAACGATGGGTTGAGGCATAGACTCGGCAGATGGCCACTTTGGCCGGAATGTATTGAAATAGTCTTCGGAGGGGTTCTCTCGATATTCTTTTGGATCCCGGGTCGAAGATGCGAAGCGTTCCCTCCGCTGATTCACGCCAGGGATTGAAGGGCCTCGGATCGTGGTGGGCCATATCGACATGGAACTCCAACGCTTTGAGGTGTTTCGGCAAGGAGTCTTTGATCCGCTGCTTGACTTCCTCCGGTTTTAAAAAAATGGGCCGTCCCGTCTCCATTTCTCTCAGAGTCAGTTTCTCTTCAAAGACGCTGCTCCACTTCAATTTTCTCGAAAGGACTTCCGCCCACTTTTCTCCCAGCTGCCTTTCCCGAGGCGACAGAGATCTTTTCCACTCTGCCACCCTCTCCATCACAAACCAGTCGGTGAGCAGGAGGTATCGGTCTATCTCCTCTCTCGGATCAAAGGGACAGAGAATTTCCATCGTCTCTTTAAATATCTCCTGCAGCTGAAGATCGATGGAGCGCGTGGTCCGATGATAATAGACGTTCGAATAGAGATAGAGACGGGCATTGAGAAACATGGCCAGCGCATCTAATCCCCTTTTGTCCAGGGTCAGGCCTTCTTTACTAAAGGAGCTGTAGTAAAGGAGTCGCCTCCAATCCACCGGGCCGATGGATACACCGGTCATATAAGCATCTCGAAGAACGTAATCGATATTATCGAAGGTAAAGATCCCACGAAAAAGCTGCTGCAGGAAGATCAACCACTTCGGATGTTTTCGACCCTCCTTCTTTTGAGGCCTTTTGATCAGAAAGGCTATCTGCTCAGGGTCCAGGGCTTCTCCCTTCCTAAAGAGGCCCTGGGGGCTGCGCCGAATCCTTTTGATCAGGGAAGCCATTTTTTCCCGGACGATCTGCTGACCTATTCCCTCATGATTGGTATGAAATCGAGTAAGATATTGCTCATCGAAGAAATGGCAGAAAGGACCGTGCCCGACATCGTGAAGAAGCCCGGCCAGACGAAGGAGTTCTTGCACATAAGGGAAAGAGGGGAGTTCTGTTTTGAAAATTTTGAAAAGAGACGGATAAATCTGCTCAGAGAAAGTCCCTGCGACATGCAGGGTCCCGAGGGAGTGTTGGAAACGGGTGTGCTCGGCCGTAGGAAATACCCAACGAGCGCTCTGGAGTTGGAAGATGCGACGGAGGCGCTGGACCCAGGGCGTATCGATCCCATCCCGTTCTGTTCCCTCCCCTTCGATCCGGTCGGTCATCACGATATAATGATAAACAGGGTCTGCGATCAATCCGGTTCCCTGGGTGACTTCTGCCTCTTTCATGTCCATGAGACCCTTTGTCATGTTCCATGGTCAGAAGGTTCGCCCCCCTTTTCTTTGTCCTCGGGATGTATAAATTTGACCTTTTCGGCAGCGACCTCCCGAAGGGCCGTAACAATCGGCCTGTTATCTGCGTCGACGAGCGGCTTAGCACCTTTCATGATCATTTTGGCCCTTCGTGCCGCCAGGATCACCAGTTCAAACCGGCTCTCCACTGTCCTCAGACAATCTTCTACGGTGATTCTAGCCATCCTTTTCCTCCCATTGTTTCATAGTTGACTCGAGAATCTTATTTTTACCCTTTTGACATCTTTCCGCAATGATAATCGATTTCAATTTTTCCAGGGCATCCTCAAGGGTATCGTTGACGATCACGTAGTGATACCCATAAGCCTCTTCCATATCCTTTCTGGCCTGGGACAATCGAAACTTCACCCGATCAAGAGAGTCCATCCCTCGGTTGATTAATCGTTCCCTGAGAACCCTCAAGCAAGGGGGCAGGAGATAAATCATCACGGGTTGGGCAATCTCCTTCGTGACCTTTTTCGCCCCCTGCGTATCGATATCGAGGATGAGGTCGAGTCCTTCCAACTCCATTTTTTTTAAATCGGGCCTGGGCGTCCCGTACCGGTTCCCCAATACCTCCGCCCACTCCAAAAATTCATTTCTCTCCACCATCTTCTGAAATGCCGAGTGGGAAATGAAATGATAATCCATTCCGTCTTTTTCATCGGGCCGGGGTAAACGCGTCGTGAAGGATACAGAAAATTGAAGGCCGGGCAATTGATGGATGACCTCCCTGACCAAGGTGGTCTTCCCGGTCCCCGAGGGCGCAGAGATAATAAAAACCAGTCCGATTCCCCTTTCTTTCATCTCGCGTTCAAACCCGAAACCCTTTTCGTAAATCAAACTCATTCGACGTTCTGCACCTGTTCCCGAATTTTTTCCAGTTCAGACTTAATCTCTACCACTCTTTGGGAGATCTCTGCATCATTCGCCTTGGCACTGACGGTATTCACTTCCCGATGAATTTCCTGGAGCAAGAAGTCCATCTTTCGGCCCACGGGGTCATTCCCTTCCAGCAAGCTCTTGAATTGAGCAAGGTGACTTTCGGCGCGGACGATCTCTTCCGTGATGTCGGTCCGTTCTGCCAAGAAGGCGACCTCCTGTTGAAAACGGGAAGGGTCACTCTCCATTCCTTCCAAAAGTGTTTGAAGCCTATCCTGAAGTCTTGTCAGAAAGGCCCTGAGACGTAAGGGAAATTGTTGCTTGATCAGTTCCAGCTGCTCTGCAATGTTTCCCAAGCGCTGCTGAAGATCTCTGGTCAGCGATTCTCCCTCGAGTCGTTTCATGTCGTCCATATTCTTGAGAGATTGCTTCAGGACGGGAAGGATCTCCTGCCAGTAGGGCTCTATATCTCCCAATTCCTCTTTGGCGACGATCAAGTCCTTCGCCCCAGCCAACAAGCTTAACGTAATCTCATCCTTCAACCGAAGCTTCTGCTTCAGGTCATCCAGGACCCGGTAATACTGCTCGGCCATGTCGAGGTCCACACTGAGTTGAACCTTTTCCTCCCCGAAGTTTTCCAGCCTCAGGGAAACATCAATTCTTCCTCTCGACACCTGGGATCGGATGATCTCTTTAATACGATTTTCGAAAAGATTGAGCCGCTTGGGAAGTTTGACGTTGATGTCACTGTATCGATGATTCACAGAACGGGACTCCACAACCATCTTTCCCAAGGTCGTATCTCCCTCCCCCCTTCCAAACCCCGTCATCGACTTCAACATAAGTGATGTTTTCCCCCTCGTAAATCTTCTAAATATTCCTTTCGGAATTGGTTGAAAAGCATGATGACCCCTTCTTGCCGGTAATCCGGATAGGTCCACTCCAAGGGTTGAAAGGATTGATGACGATAGATTAATTCCAAATCCGCATAAATACCATCTCGGAGATAGGGGCGATGGGTATAGCCCTTGGTTGTGGCGAGGATCACGTGTTCTAAACACAGATATCCCGGGTCGATGTTCATTCGTCGTTTTCCGTCCAAAGCCGCGTATTTTTCTTCAAGACCGTTGGTCGCCCGTTTAATATCAGGGAGGACGGGAATGGGGATAAGGCGTTCGAAAGTGATGAAATGGCGAAAAAGAGGTTTTCCCATCTCGGCGGTGTAATAATCGGTCAACTCAAAGGGGAATCTCTCGCTGACCGTATCGGTCTGGCCAAAAGCTGATTGGAGGTCTTTCGTTCCCTGGTCAAAGACATCTTTTTCCAGAACAATCAGGCTCACGAAAAGTTTAACCGGTTTGGGCTCTTTCGGTTTGCCCATATCCCTCATCCTCTTTTTTCAGGTAGATGAAAAACTCCCTGTTTCCCTTGGGGCCTAGCAGTGGAGATTCCGTCACACCTAAGACGGTCAGGCCCAACCCTCGGCTGAAGGCCGAAATCCTGGCAATGACTTTTTCATGCAGACTCTTGTCCCTCACTACCCCTCCTTTTCCTACCTCTCCTTTTCCCACTTCAAATTGGGGTTTGATGAGGCTGAGAATCGACCCCCTTTTTTTAAGAAACCCAAGGAGGTGGGGTAGAAATTTTTCGACCGAGATGAAAGAGGCATCGATAAGAATTAAATCGATCTCGTCTTCTATTTCTTGCGGCTGGAGATACCGTATGTTTTTCCTCTCCAGATTGACGACCCTGGCGTCTTGTTGAAGTTTCCACGCCAGCTGTCCGTATCCCACATCGACGGCATAAACCTTTTTCGCCCCTTTTTGAAGAATACAATCTGTGAATCCCCCCGTAGAAGCCCCCACGTCCATGACGGTCATTCCCTGAGGATCAATGCCGAATGTCTTCAGGGCTCCCTCTATTTTTTCACCCCCCCGACTCACATAAGAGGAATTCCTTTCTTCAAGACGAAGCGGGGCGTCACCGTTTATCTGAGTCCCTGGCTTATCAATCCTCTTTCCATCGACCGTGACTTTTCCGGCCATCACCAACGCCCTGGCTTTCTCACGGCTCGGCACCATCCCTCTTTCCACTAAAACTCTGTCGATACGGTCCTTTTTTGCCATCTCACGGGGACGATACTCGATCCGTCGCCTTTTCCGGGGCCGGGGCGGGGAGGTGCTCAAGTTACTTGGGATTAGGAAAGGCTCTCTTCACAGAGGTTTCAGCTTGGCTTGAATAAATCGAGTCGGTCCATCCTTCTTCAAACATCTTCTGTGCTCCTCGAAAAATGCCATTCTCGTCGATTCCGTATTTTTCTCTGAGCAGGGCCTGGGGTCCATGTTCGATGAAGATATCGGGAATTCCCAAGCGCTTCACATGAGTTGGGGAAAGGCCTCTTTCTTGAAGGAGCTCGAGGACCGCGCTCCCGAAGCCTCCCTGAAGAACATTCTCTTCAACGGTCAGGACCTTGTCAGTCTTCTTGGCCCAATCGCACAGGAGGTTTGCGTCCAGCGGTTTTAAGAACCGGCTATTGATAACGGCGGCCTGGATCCCAACCTCCGCCAGCCTTTGCGCTGCACGCAGGGCCGGGTAAACCGTCGTTCCGATGGCGATGATGAGAATATCCCGCCCTTCCCTCAGCACTTCACCTTTTCCGATGTCGATCGATTGGAGAGAACTATCTCTCGCTTTGCCCTCCCCTCTCCCCCTCGGATAGCGAAAAGCCACCGGGCCAGGGGACTCCATGGCGGTCTTGATCATATGCTGAAATTCATTTTCATCCTTGGGAACCATCACAACAAGGTTCGGAATGTGGCGAAGGTAAGAAAAATCAAAAACCCCGTGATGGGTCGGGCCATCTTCCCCCACGATTCCGCCGCGGTCCAATGCAAAGACCACCGGGAGTCCTTGCAAACAGACATCCTGCACCACTTGGTCATAAGCCCTCTGCAAAAAAGTAGAGTAGATGGCGACCACGGGTTTCATCCCTTCGAGGGCGAGCCCCGCAGCAAACGTGACGGCATGCTGCTCTGCAATGCCAATATCGTAAAACCGATCGGGGAATCGTGCTGCAAATTCCTCGAGGCCCGTTCCGCTCTGCATGGCAGCCGTGATAGCAATCAAACGCTTGTTTTCCCTCGCCAGCCGGCAGAGCGTTTCCCCAAAAACCTCCGTATAGGTGGGAGGGTTTTTTTGATGGCTTTTAAATTCACCCGTCTCAATGACGAAGGGGGGGACGCCGTGAAAACGAGAGGGATCCATTTCTGCAGGGGGATACCCTTTTCCTTTTTTCGTGATCACATGGACGAGGATAGGTCCCTCCAATTTTTTGACGTTCTGAAAGGTTTCGATCAGATAATCCAGGCGATGACCGTCGATCGGCCCGATATACTTCAAGCCCAATTCTTCGAACAGGATACCAGGCACGACGAGACCTTTCAAAGATTCCTCCGCCTGTTTGGCAAAACGGAGGACCGACTTCCCGATCCGGGGAAGCGTTTCCAAAAAACCTCCCATATCACGACGAAAACGGTTGACGAACTGACCGGTCATCAACCGGTTGAGGTAAGAAGAGAGGGCTCCCACATTCGGGGAGATGGACATTTCATTGTCGTTGAGAATGACGATGAGATCCCGATCAATATGTCCGGTCTGATTCAGGCCTTCAAAGGCCAGGCCTGCCGTCATGGACCCGTCTCCGATGACTGCGATAACTCTTCCCTCCTCCCCTTTAAGCCTACGAGCCTCCGCCATTCCAAGGGCCGAAGAGATCGAGTTACCGCTATGGCCTGAGTCGAAGGCGTCGTAAGGGCTTTCATCCCTCTTCGGAAAACCGCTGATTCCTTTGTACTGTCTCAGAGTCTGAAAGCGATCCCGTCTCCCTGTCAGAAGCTTGTGAACATAACTCTGATGTCCCACATCCCAGACAACTTTATCCCAGGGGAGGTCGAAAACGTAGTGCAGGGCGGCCGTCAACTCGACGACGCCTAAATTGGAAGCCAAATGCCCGCCGGTTTTTGAAACGGTTGCAATGATCTCCTCCCTTATCTCCTGGCAAAGTTCCCCCAATTCTTCTTGGTCCAATTGCTTAATATCATGGGAGGTTTGTATCCGATCCAATACCTTCTTCATGGAGCAACCTTCTTCACCCTTCTTGCTAAAGATATCTTAACATACCGAGCAAAGCTCATTCGTATGCAGCAAAATGAACGCACCCTGTTACTCTTCACTCTCTTCAGAAATTGGTGTGCCGGAATCTACCGAAGGAGTTTCCCCCGAGTTCATCGACGGATCAAAGGGACGTGTTTTAAGCATTCCATTCTTGTCCTTCAACAGAATCTCCACTTTCTTCTCTGCTTCGTCCAGTTTTTGGTTGCAAAAACGCGACAGTCGGATGCCTTCTTCAAAGAGTTTCAAAGATTCTTCCAAAGCGATGTCGCCCTCCTCCAATTGAGACACGATCTTTTCCAGTTTATTGAGCGCGTCTTCAAACCTTTCCTTTGGCATGGTCTCCCTTTCCCATACTGTCGGACCCCCTTCTGACCTCACACAAGGGAAAAAGCCTGCATTTGAAGATTAATTCTATATTTTAAAACCCACGATCGTCAAGACCTATCCGTTTTTTCAACGGCGCAGAGTAGTTTTCCCCGGAAAAGCCTCACCTCCACTCTGTCTCCTGGCTGGACTTGAATAGCATCTCTCACAATGTGTAACGCAGGAACTTGACGCGTAATGCTGTACCCCCTTCGAAGGATGGAAAGGGGGCTTAACGAATCCAACTTTCCCGAAGTCCCCCCTACCCGGTGGCGATAAATTTCAATCCCGTGCCTGACGAGCTGCTCCATTCTCCTGCTACCCTCTGAAACGGATAATCTGACATGTTTCAACCTTTCCATGGGATTTCGAAGAAGCAGTTTCTCACTGAGATGCAGTTGCTTCTCCTTGCTTCTCTTAAAAGTCCACGAGGTCAAAAAGCGAAGCCGGTTCATCAGATCATCCATGCGCAAAAAATATTCTTCGATTTTCTTTTCGGGCTCCCTGAAGATTCTTACAAGATGGGACAAGTGGGTTCGATATTCCTGAAGCGTTTGAACCGCCTCACTCTCCAGACGCCCCCGTAAATGGTGGAGGAGATGTTTAATTTCTCTTTTGTCCCTGACCACCAATTCTGCGGCCGCAGACGGCGTGGGTGCTCTCAGGTCCGCCACAAAGTCCGAGATGGTATAATCCGTCTCATGACCGACTGCGGAGATGATGGGAATCTTCGAATGGTAAATCGCCCTGGCGACAGCCTCCTCATTGAATGCCCACAGATCTTCCAGCGACCCTCCTCCTCTGCCCAGAATGATCACGTCAACGTCCATCCGTTGATTGAAGTCCGTTAGCGCTTCAACAATTTCGCCGGGCGCTCCTTCTCCTTGAACACGAACGGGGTAAAGGAGGATATGAAGATTCTCGAATCGCCGGTTGAGAATGTGGAGCATATCTCGAATGACAGCACCCGTCGGAGATGTGATCACGCCAATTTTTTGCGGGA
>Ga0335085_10010291_pt1 | contig 13998 bp, 8 predicted proteins | sample Lox_Sample_45_FD_206712 | JGI IMG/M metagenome (GOLD analysis project Ga0335085, IMG submission 206712) | Soil microbial communities from Loxahatchee National Wildlife Refuge, Florida, United States - Lox_Sample_4.5 | ecosystem: Environmental > Terrestrial > Soil > Wetlands | place: USA: Florida...
TAGCCGCTCACAACTCCCCCACCACCTCCTGAGAAGTAGAAGAGTAACCGATAGGTTGAAGGCTCACTGGGAGTCAAAAGTATGGTAGGTGAGATTGGTTGAGTCTGCCCAGTAAGCTCTACGCTCTGGACAACTTGCCATTGCTGTGCGAAGCCCAGAGAGGCCCACAGCAGAACTAAGACGAAAGCTAGTTTACGCATAATATCTCCTTTAACTTCTAGGCCAACAAATCCATGACACGCTATCTGTTGCACCTGTAGTTGTTACGGTTAAGGTGGTGTTAGTGACAGTTTTCCCTGTGAGATTGGCAAAGGCCGTGTCATCCTGAACCACGCAAGTAGGAGGATGAGCATAAGTCCCACCGAAGGTATAAGTCATCGTTCCGCCACTGGCTGCTTTTTTCCCTTGATTATCGTTATCAGTATTGACTCCTGCCCCGATCCCCACAGCGAAGAAGCCATCGTTAAACGGAGAGGCGATTGTGCCAGCATGGACGCCATAGTAGTAACGCCGATAGCTGGCCGAGCCGGGAATATCGTCGTAACTATCCTGATAGCTGCCCTCGTTGGCATCACTGAAGCAGGGCACAGATGGGCCGCTCGTTGTCCGATACAGGCACTTGTTGTCCTCTGCCCCACTGTTCGCGGTCACAACGAATATTGCGGTCGCGGGGTTATCGGTTGTGGAATCGTCGCCAATGGCCGTGATGTGGTTGTCTGCTGCGTAGTCCTCTTTGGCTATCGAACTGTAGTGCTGGTTGCCTGCACCTGTGTGTGTGGCCGCGTTGCCAAGTTCACCATAGATAGTGAAAATGTTTTGGATGGCATAGTAGCTTGAACCTGAGTTGCCATAGAGTTCAATGAATGGCCCGAGACCCGTCCCGTCAACGTCCACCGTACTGTTGCTATCGGTGCTTGACCCCCAGAATGTGCCTGTCGTCCACTGAATCGTGTTGCCTACCAGTGGTATGCGAATCATGTTGGTATGGACGTTGTAGGTTGAGCCGTAGCCGAGGAAGTAGCAATTCGTGTCGCTGGCACAAGTGTTCTGCTTCAGTCCAGCTATGATGCCGTCGTTGCAGGCATTGTCGGTGGATTCCGACCCCTGAGAGCCATTGATGGAGATGTCGAGATCGGCAACCATCTTCGTTTGGAAGATGAACGGATAGCAGGTTGACTTGTTGCGCAGGGCCAGGTTGTGCATAGAGCCGTAGCCCTTACCAGTCATATAGATGCAAGCTGTGCCGCTGCTGCATCGTAGGTCAAAGTATGAACTGGCATCGGGGAAGCTACCCCACAAGCCTGACTGCTCAATACCTGTGCCATACCAGTTAACTCCTACACCCCAGTTGATCGTTGAGTCAGCCCGACACTTGTCTCCATTCTGCATGTAGACATTGCCACCGCCTAGAGCTTGAAGCGTACTCATAGCTGTGTTAATAGCTGTGGTTTCATCAGTATCATTACAGAGCAGGCCAAGCTGATGAGGAGTGTATGAGAGGCTACCCCCTGTTGACAACACTGTACCATTATAAGTAAGTTGGTCGCTGCCGTCCACGGCCAAAGCGTTGTCGCCAGAGTTCGCGTTGTTGCGCCACTTGATAGTGTCTGTCTTACACATATGTAAGAATCCACCCGCAGCCACAGTGCATGAGAGTGAGTCGTTCGTAATTCCGGGGAACCCTACCACATGTAGACCACTTGACCCAGTGTAGAAATACCCAAGCTGCCCAGAGGGGTTAGCCCCAACTGCCTCGCTTGCACCTATACGCCAGTTACCATTGGCAGATGCACTACCCGTCCAGTAGGTGGTAGGGAACTGAAGCACGTCAGATGATCCGGTTGTGCCCGATGTAGCAGCAGCAGGACTACCCAGCGTTACTACCCCATTAGTATCTGCGACTGTAAGGCTATAGGTTCCGCTTCCAGCTACCGTGGGTAGATACACCGGGGCCGAGCTACCTACCTCATAGATTGTAGTTACTACGTTGTTGCGGTAGGTGACGGACGTTGAGGCATCATCAGCGTAGACCGCTGCTGTGGTCATGCCCGATACTTGGTTATCCGCAAAGGTATAGTTGTTGATCTTGCGGAAGGCATTACTCGTGGTATCGAACTCGAAGGCGTAGAGCGACAACCCCTGCGTGAATACCGGCCCCAGGTGGCAACTGTTGCCAACGATGCGCCCTTGGGTGAATATTGGGTAGCTCGCGGCAGTAGAATGTAGCAGTAAGCAGCGCTGGTGTACCGTGTTCGTCGGAGAGCCAGTCGAGCCTGAACCCCAGTTGTTAAAGTAATTATTCTCTATATTATAGTCACCATAGTTCTCATCAGCGGTGCCTGCACCATTGGTGATCTCTACCGAGTTTGCCATCAACTCAGTGTACGTGTGGCTGATATTCAACTCGTTGACTCCGGCGGCGTAGATGCCCGAGCCGACCACACCTGTGGAGTCTTGCCCAATATCATAAATCTGTGCGTTGTCAATCTTGACCGGCCCACCAGCGTTGAATTGCAGGCCATAGGTGGTGAAGCCGTGAATCCATGTGTCATCGCCACCTGAGACCTGGAACTGGCAGTTGTAGCACTTCACTCCCACTACTGCCTTTTCACCACCATCCAGAGTCATGCGCCTAATTCCTGCTGGGCCTTCCATGTTCCATGCTTGGATCAGTGCAGGAGCCGCCGCCGTTGCACCGAGGTAGAAATCCTCAAAGCTGGCAAAGTAGGTATAATTGGCTGTGCTACCGCTGGCCTCAACTAGAAACGCTGGCCCACTTGTGCCACCATAATACAGCCCCGAACCACCAAGGTCACTATGAACCTTGGCCCCAGCTCCACGAATGAATACCTGCGAGTTGGTGGTAGCATCAATGGTAACTGTGCTACCAAACCATGCAGGGCATCCAGGGGGAATCCAGACAACACCATACGAGATTGAAGAGTCTGCCAGTGCAGCATTGACTGCTGCCTGAATAGCTGAGGTATTATCTGTACCTGTTGAACCATTCCAGTCACATAGCGCACCAAAATTCCGAATATCATAAACTTGACTAGTTGGTGGTGGTACTCCACTACAATTCACTCTGAAAGCATTCGATGCCCCTGACACGAGGCAATCCGCAAAGTCAAGTGTACCATCACCTACCATTGGCCCATCAATGTTAGCTCCCATGCTCTGAAACTGTATAGAATGTACCGTATCCCCATTAAGCTCTTGGATCATTTCAGTTAGCTTGTCTAAGCTATTCTCAAACGACTTCATAGGAGTAGGCATATTGTCATAGTACATTGTAGACTGCGTGAGTGGAGTATCACGGCTAAGGATGAGATGCCAGCCTGATTGACATGGGTTGCCACCAGATAGCGTAACCTGCCCTCCATTAGTGTAGTTATTATTAATAGGAACCATAGAATAGTTAGCTGAGTTTACTACTGATCCATTCATGGTTACAACTAGCGTGGCTGGGGCTGAGATGGGGAACGTAAACGCAAATGGCCCTGTGCCACCTGTACAGGTGTAGGAGACTGAGTATGTCTGCGTAGTGACTACTCCCCAAGCGGGGAGGGCAAGTAAGAACAATAATAGTAGATATATACGTTTCATTTGAAATCAATCCCCCATGAGGCTAAATCCTTGAGATTACCTTTGAGCACATCCATGCTCCCACACGTTACATCTAACTGAGTTCCCTTAACTTGCTTACCGATCTCAGATACCTCTTCCATGCAAGCCTCAAGGCTTTCGCCGTAGGCCACAATAGCACCCACTTCTTCCCCTGAATTTTGTGGAAGTATCCACGTTTCATTGCCGAACTTAGCAGCATATCTGAGCTTAATCTGGTCACGGTATTCCTCTGGAAACTCTATTAACATCGGTTTCTCTGGCGACCACTGACTCTTGATAAGTACCTCACAACCGTACTTGGCTTTATAGATAGGCTCTATGAGTACGCCGTTAGCCCCCTCCCACATAATCTCGGCTAGGTTAGAGATTAGTTCAAGCTCTAACTCAGATACAGGGGAACCAAAGCGGCAGCATGGATCAGCCAGCCATAGGCCACCTTTACCTACCCTAGACTCTAAGGCAAATAGGTTACGATACTTATATAGCTCCAGTGTAGGAGATAGCTTCTCGTAGATGTCTACTAGAGCTGGGGGCATAGCAGCCCAAGGCTTTACTGCCCCTACGTAGCCCATATCCTTTTGCTCGATACCTAGCATAGCCATCTGAGGATACCTACCATCTATACTATATGTATCTATAGCTATATCTAGGGTATCGGGTAGGTTATCCTCTACTGTGAACTCACGCATCTCAGCTACAGGCCCAAACTCAGCTTCCATTGTGTCTAGGCGGTTCTTGGCTAGGTCATAGCCCTCAACGCTAAATGTCTCAGTGTCCCCGCGTGTACGGTCAATCTTGATCCAGAGCTTATCACTACCACGACTCTTGATATATTTTCTAAGCTCTTTCATACCCTTAACTACTACATAAGGAGCTTGAGGTATGTTCAAGCTAGCAAAGTGCTCCTTAGCATCTGTACGGTAACACTCTAGTTCATCAGCATTACGAGAACCCCATACACGCTTTCCAATGGAGGTTAGGTATTCCTGCAATGAGCCTTGATGAAGGTCTGTGAATACGAATAGGTCTACATCATCAAGAATGTCCCATATGTCATCAACACGATCATAGTCAGGGAAGCCCTCGCCTAGCTCAGTTTTATAGCTTGAGGGAAAGTCAGCTACCCAAGGGGAGGTATAGTAGACCTTGCCGAAGCTCTTGCTTAGTAGGCGAGCTACTTCAGCAAAGACGCCATTGTCTATTACACAGACCGTGTTGGATAAGAAGTCCACCTATATCTCCAACCTGTAGAGTTCATAGGTTTCTCCAGTTTCGTACCAATCAGGGAACCCACCTAACCACTTAACTCCAAAGCTATCGTTTAGCTGTTGGCTACCATTAGGCCGTGCATGACCATAGATAGTAGAGTATCCACTACCCTTAACAAGTCCAAGCCAGTGAGCTTTGAGAATCCTCCCCCACCCCTTACCTTGATACTCTGTTAGTATAGTATTAGAGTAGCAATACATTGCATCACCAGCGTTAGCTAGACCCTCTATAGGCTCAGTTAAGCTGGCTAGTGGAACTCCGTATGCTTCTCCAATGCAGACATCATCAATAAACATCCATACGAATATAGAGCCTATTGCATCTCGAAGCTCCTGCTTCTCAGGTAAATCCATTTGGAGCTGTTCGGGATATACTTCTTCAAACTGCATGGTGTCACAAATTGGTAGATCATACTTAAATGTTATTCTGGGCATATACACTTTCTCCAAGGATTACCGCATACAAGACACATTATCGTGCTCCTTTCAAGTGGAATCCTTTACGGCTTGAGCTAGCACCCGGTAAGGTAACTCCCTTGCTCTTTTGGCCTTCATGGTATACTGAAGCACCTACCATACCAGCTACAACATCCTTATATGTTAAGTCCTTATTAGGATCAAATAGGCTACTAGCCAAGTCCTTAATAGTAAACGGGGCTGGTATAAGCTGTTCACCAGCAAACAGTAGCTCTTTACCTGTTTTGGTGAGGGCAGTATCCTTAGAGCTTGTAATCGGTCTACCTTGCCAGTCCTTCTTGATGAACCCCACACGTACACCTGTGCCTACCAGTGGGCCAAGTTTATAAGACAGCATATCTGCTGTTCCCTCAACCAAGCCATTTTTCATTACCCGTTTTGCATAGGTCACAGAGTCCTTGGGAGCACCAACAAGAAATATATTAGTATACATCTCCTTCCCATTAGCATCGGGGCCAAGGTATACCTCAAATGGGTGCTCCATAGCGCGTTTCTTTAGCTCATCCTCATTGGTTGTAGGATTAAGGAATAAGCTAAGCCCTTGTGACATAGCAAAGGCAGTAGTAAAGGATTTAACCCAGTAAGCTCTAGCTGCTGATCCCCCAGGCCCTTTCTGACCTGCATACTTAATACTGGCAAGGTTGCTAAATGTCCAATCAGGGGCAAGCAGGATGAATCGCGCCCATGCTTGATAGTTAGCACTTACTCCCATTACATCCCAGTTAAGGCCGCCATAAACAGCATTCACTTCTTTAGCTATGGAGCGCATAGCAGTGCCGTATTCGGCATCAGTAGCATTGGGGTGTTTAGCTAACCACCGTGCCTTTTGTATAGCAAAGTCAATTACCTTAAACTTGCGCTGGGCTACATCGAAAGTACCTTTAGTTACACCCTTTAAGGGTTTGTCTACAAGACTCCAAGCTCCCTTAGCTGCCTCCTTTAACATGCTGCCCCTATCAGCTATGCTAGAGGGTTTTAGACCTTGGTAGGCTTCAACGGGTCTACTAGTCTTAGTTGTGGTTACACCCCACATAGCACCATCACGCTCTAATGACTCAAACTCAGGAGAGTTATTGCTGGTAGCCATAGCTTTCCAGTAAGCATCCATCCCGGCGTTATTCATAAAAGAGAACGCCATCGAGCGTAAGTGGAAAGGGATAAGTCCAACCTCAAGGGACTTAATAAAGCCCTGAGCTACCTTAGCAGCTTTGAATAGCTTAGAACCCGGATCAAGTGGCTCTAGCATTGGACGCAGAGCTTCAGCTACCTTCGGTGGTACTTTGAAGCCTACTTGAAACTGCTTACCATTACTTACTATGGTCTTGCCAGTCCCCGGAAGGTCTACCCAATCTTTAGGGATACCACCAAGTTCCTCTAGTTCCTTTGGGCTGAGTATATTAGTATCACCTAATACCTGCTTGAGTTCAGGTGGTACCTGTCCAGCAATACCATGCCTACCAAGCTCAGTATTAGCTAGCTCCATTTGAAGAACTGTATTAGCTACAGATGTTGCTAGACGATCATTATAGATACGAAGTTCGTCTATAGCGTCGAATGTACGCGCTTCAACATCACCTGCCTTGAGCGGGTCTAGGACGTGTAGATACTCACGACGTATATCGTGAGGGGAACGCTTAGATAGTTTTGAGCCACCAAAGCCCTTATAAGTCTCCTCTGCATCAGATAGTAAGGTAAATAAGCGGGGGCTGTATCGAGATGGGTCAATACTGCTGGTAGTGCCTTTGAACTGAGCATTTAGATCATTTGCCTGGGTAAAGTAATCAGTAAACAGCTTATCAGCCTCTATCATTGCTGGTGTAGGATTAAGGGCTTGTTCCATCGCTGGAATCGCTCTCTTTAGCTTTTCGTTGTCCCCCCTACGTATTTCCTCAATATCAGCTCGTAGGGCGTCAGGTTCACCACGATAATCGCGCATGAAGCCAACAGCCTCACGCTCTATCTGCCTAGAGTCGGGGAGTAGCTTATCTAACCTCCCAGCAAACTGCTCCCCAAAGGCATGTATCATGTTCTTTGTGCCAGTACGGGTATTTCGGAGAGCTTCAGCATAATCAGCACTCATTGTATCGGATGCCTTAATCTCGTTTAGCTTTGCGCGATTCTTGGCTAGACCCTCCTGAAGTTCCTGCGATACTCCATTGAGCTTAGGTTCTCCTTCCATAACATTACGATCAGCTACACGCTTATGAGCATCCATGTAGTCTTGACTATGGAACTCAGCCCCATCTTCAGGATGTTCCTGCTTCCACATATCATAGACTTCAGGCTCGTTGGCCTTGACCCAGTTAGCGGCCTGCTTACGATTCATGTAGGCAATAGTCGTACCTCCACGAACCATAGCAAAGCCACGGCCTGACTTGGGAGCTTCAGGGAGCTGTTCAGCATCACCAGACTCACCCTTTAGCTCCATAGCACGATCAATAACTTGTTGTACTTGAATCTCAGGTTGCTTAAGTACTCTATCAGCTATCTTAGGATCGGCATTAAGCTCATCTATGCTTACAGGTCTATCACCAGTTACACGTTCGGCTAGGTCTGAGTGTGTAGCATCTTCACCTGTGATAATCGGCTTACTCCCATCCTTAGCAGTTATACGTATAGCAGGCTGTAGCCCAGGCTTAGACTCAGGCTTCACAGGAGGCTGTGCTTGGAGCTTAGTAACAGTTTGCTCTGGTGGTGTACCATTCTTGGCATAGACATCCATTAGACCTTGCTTGGTGTTTATATCTATGCCATGAGTTACCAGTCCTACTGCGCCTACCATTACAGCGTTACGCTCAAACTGGGATACTGTTGGTACTTGCTCATCAAGGGCAGCACCAGTTAGGGTTAGAGCAGCAGATTGATATAGTCCTTTAAGTAGTGTAGCTCCTATAGGACTACGAGCAATATACTTACCTACTGGGATGTCTCCAGCTAGCATCATTACTTCACCCTGAATGGCCCCTTTAGTAGCATCCTCTACAATGCTAGCAGCACGGCTGGTTAAGTCACCAAAACTCTTTATGTCTCCCTTCTGATAGTGATCCATAAGGGTTCTGCGAAGTCCAGAGCTTAGAGCAAAGCCACCCAGAACACCAGCCTTAGCAAAGCCAAGTGCCTTACCAACACCCATAGGTAATAGGAATGTTGGATCAGTGTAGATATTAGATATATCGTGTATAAGGTTTAGTAGTACATCACTAGACTCGAAGGGTTCTGGTGACTTACCACGAATGACCATTGCTAGAGGAGTTTCTTCTACACCACTCTTAGCTGCTTTAGTAGCTTGAGCATCATAGTCACTAGCTATGCTACGGAAGTGCTCCTCTACCTGATTAGCATGTTGAAAGACAAGGGAAGGATCAGCACCAGTCATCTTAGCGTGTATGAGAGCCTTCCATAGCTTTACTGCTTCTACAGGCTTATCAAAGATTTCGTGACTCGCTAGGGTGCCGAGCTGTTCGAGGGCGCTATCCCATGATCCCCCAGCCCCGACCCCGCGTGTCGTACCACCGCCGAACCCGCTGAAGGGGGTTTCTTGGGGCGCTGGGGCCGCTGTGGGCCTCGCGGAGGGCGTGGATGGCCCAATAGGGTTCCCAGCCGCATCCCACTCGCGGGGCGCTGTAGCGGCCTGGGGCGTTACCGGGTTGCCTTGGGCATCCCACTCGGTTACGGTTGCTGTATCTGCCATGTCCTTGTTGTCGGGTTCCACACCGCGTTATCAGGTACGCCCTTGGGCCTTACAGGTGCAGTAGTTTTTGGTGCTGGTATAGGAGCTATACCATGTAGCAAGTTAAACATATTATCTAGTATGTTACTAGTAGCTGCTTTACCATTATGTTCAGCTATGCTCTGAGCTTCCTTGAGTATGTCAGCACCATGAAGATTCTTATCCTTGACTGCTTTAAGGAATGAATCACGCGCATCTGCTGCCTTACGATGATTCTCAGGTGTATCGGGCATAGCCTTAAATGGTGCTGCAATAATACCTACACCCTCACCTATTTCTGGGTATTGGTCACTATCCTTGTACATACTCCAAACCCGCTTACCTTCTTCTGGTGTAAGCTGTCCCTTAGAGACAGGCTCAAGAATGTCCTTATTAAAGTCTATAGGGTCGCCTTTAGCCATGCGATCAGTTAACGCTAGTGATGTTGCAGTACTTCTATCCTCCAACTCTTGGCGCTTTAGCCTGCGTTCCTCCAAGTTAAGGCTACGCTCCTCATTACGCAATACCTTGGCCTGCCTCTGTTCTTGGAATAGTGCAGTCTTTAGCTGGTTAACTGCTCTTGAGCTTGCTCCGTCAGTCTGGGGGAGAGCTTCAATCCTAGCAATAGTAAGAGGGTGATTAGGGTCATAGATCATGGGTGAATACTTCTCAAGCACAGCTTCATCCTTATCGCGCTGTACCTTCTGATTCATGTTCCATAATCTAGCGTAGTGCTCATCAATCTTATCAGCCATTACGAAGTTTGGCTTACCATCAGGTGTGGTAATGCCATGATCCACTAGCTGCTTGCCATCTGTTAATGCTTTCTGTATAGCTTCATCATCAGGCGTACCATCAGGGTGTTTATACTCGGGGGAGCTGAACCACTCGGAGGCAATGTTAAGAGCACCGTTGAGGCTACTAGCTTCCTCTTTCTGTGTAAGGCTATGGTCAGTATCAACAGCATGAGTATAGAGCTGTCCAAGCTCCTCAGCGTTAAGGGCTGAATGCTCTAGGCTCCCACCACCCATGCTAAGTTGCTTGATGACATCCTGCCGCACTAAACTTGATGGGCTGTTTATCTGTGCAAGTATCCTTCCCTTTTGATACTTTCTATCCCATGCTAGTAGCATCTCATCAACTACTTGAGGACTATAGACACCACTTTGCTCCCCGGCACGTAAGCCCATCTCATATCTATCTCGAAACGTCTTAGAGTCTCCAACACTGATAGCCTGCTGGATAGTTTTCTCTTCATTTACGGCATCAGCCGCATGAGTACCAGCCACGATGATATGAGCCTTATGCTCATTAACCTTACCTTGAAACTGTACCTGAGCCTGCTGCCATGCTAGGTTAACCATCTGACCTAGCCTATGATCCTTCTCATAGGGAGCTAGCAGTGTACCTACCGTATCGGGGTTCTGAGCCTGCTCTGCTACAGCCTGGGCATCGTCAACTGTAGTAGTCTTACTAAGAGCATTATATAGCTCATTCATGTGCTTATCTATATCAATCTCAGCCTGCTTTGCTTTAAGCTGCCGTTGAGCATAGATAAGGTGCCCCTCAAATGCCAAGTTAGCCTGAGCCATCTGCTCAGTCTCAGCACCTAGTCCAGCAATAGTCTCCCCCGCAGAGCCAAAGATAGCTGGTTTAGCTCTTGGGAGTTCTACTGGCTCATCAATCGGTAATGTTGGTATCTGGGGCATTTTACCTACTTGTTATGTCATCTACAATATGCCAATCAATCCAGTCACCAGAAGTGGTTATATTTCCACTACCGCTTGGATTAGTTTTATCTTTTGGCATATAGCCAGTAGCACTAAGGTAATCTGTAGCACTTCTGCTTATCCCACTAAGAAATGTACCAACTCCCCCAACTGTACCTCGCCATGCTGCTACCTTACCGTAATACTTATCTAGTGCTGACTGCTCCGTACCAGCTTCATAAATCTCTGCTGCCTGTCTCCCCCCACGGCCTGCTGTAGCTGCCATCATCAGCAGTGGTGAGCCGCGTGTAATATCAACTCCTGATGCAGCATAAGCAGTAGCCTGCTTACCAACCAACTGTGTATAGCGTTGCTGGTTGGCAACCATCTGATTATCCATGTTGAGTAGATCAATCTCAGCATTGTAATCATAGGCTGCTTGTTCCTGCTTCCCTGCTGCACGTTGTCCTAAGCCAGCAAACAGGGAGCCTGCTATACCCACACCCAAGTTTGCCGCAGCCATAGTTTGAGGACTCATTAAAATATCCTAGCGTACATATGACAGGTTTCCCCATTGGGGCCAAACTGTTTTAAGGTGCCTTCATACTCGAAGCCAAGATGCCTGAATAGGTTAGTAGAGATCATTATGGAGCAGGTAGCCTGTAGGCGCTTGAACTGCCCTACCTTTGCCATCTCTGGAACCATTTGCTTGATGAATCGAAAGCAAGTCCTAACATGGTTATGGAACCACTCAGTAGGTAGCATCCACGCTTCCCCGCGTGACCAGTGAAGATTCACCACACCACCAGCAAATACTGGCTCTCCATCGGCTAGCAGGCAATAAGCTAGACTCCCAGGAGACATATAAGCTCTCTTTACCTCAGTAGGTATATCCCAGCTTGCTAGATGCTCTTGGGTTAGTGGAACTACCTTACATTCCATATTAGTCCGTATCGTATGACATCCTAAATACCAGCCCACGTAATGTGAACGGGAATGGGTCTGATTGAGTGATTATGAATGTAGACTCATCATCCCAGTCAGCATCCATGTCTCGGGTAACTTCAAAGGTAGACATAGCTGGTTGCTGTAGCTTTGTGCCAGTGCCATAGGTAATGTCATACATATGAGCAGGATCAGTACCGTACTGCCCTCCCATAGATTGATAGAGTGAGAGTGTTACCCTAGATAGCTTCTGACGCATCCCGCGTGTAGTGTTAGCCTGGGCACTAACAACAGGATTAGATGGTTGTACTGTCACTGTATAGGGTAGCCCTACAGTTATCTGAGCACAGTAATACTGGAAGGTAAGGGTATCACCAGTGACTACAGTAGGTGGGAGGATTAGCTGTTGATCCCCTACAGCAGTTACCGTTTGGCCTAGTAGGTAGGTCATACCTGTTACTTCGTTAGTAACTGGTAGAGCTGTGCCACCACCTATGTATGCACCCCACGTGGTTGAATCTACTAATTGTAGCTCGAATGTTCCAGCACTGGGGTTACTATTAGCTACCGTATAGGCTTCAGTCTTATCTTGGTTGACTTGCCACATCCCAGTACCATTAGGATGCCCAGCATCAGGGTAAGTACCAGTTACCCCCATTATCTGCACAAAATGCCCGTTCACAAAGTTATGCCTTGGGCACGTTACCACACAGGGGTTGGAGTTGGTAATGTTGGTGATGTTCATAGCAGCACCAAGATTGAGCTGCAAGCCACAGTTCACAAAGAAAGCATTAGAGAGCTGATTAAATATCTCCTGTGGCATAAAGTATTCAAGGTAGCGAACACTTACACCATTGATAAGCCTGTTTACCTCGATGACTACCTGATCCTCTTGGCTTTGACGACTAATGACTGCAACAGACTCAATAGCAGCCCCAGGCATGTTTATGCGGAACCATGCGTAGACCTGATCCTGACGATTGAATACCAGCCCTAGCAGTTGACCATCAGCGCGGACAGCCCAGAGTATCTGGTATGGCTCTGACTGAAACGCGGTTTGTACTATACCCGATGCTGGTATCATTAGGTACTCGCTATGGTTATTGACATAGATACTATGAAAGTGCCGTATTGGGCACGTAGGGTGGTTCCTATGCTGTGCCCACTGTTGTTGGATAAGCTAACAGACTGGTAATCACCTGTAACACCATTCAGGGTTAGGTGAGAGCCAACACTCCATGATGCTGAGTTAGAGACGCTACCATAGGTACTATCACTGTATAGCCCAACAGCAGCTACGTCTATAACGTCACCATCAGTACCAGAGTAGTGCGTGACGTTATCTATAAGATCATCAAAGTTCAGTACTAGGCCGATGAGAGTCTTAGCCATGCCTGAGCCATTGACGGTTACGTACAGGGGTATGGATAGTCCATTGTAGGCACACTGGACGACAGCGTTCAGTGGATAAGTTTGAGGGTTAGTAAAGGTAGCCTGCTCATAGCCTGCTATGGGAGCTATGCCAACCCCTGAGCCTGTGACAGTCCATGTACCAAGAGCAGTGATGTCTACCGTAGAGTTATCAGACCATATCTCAATGCACTTGAGATTGAGGGTGCCACCGTCAGCCCCTGTATACATATTGAGATTATCACTAAGGCCGTCAGTGTTGATAACAAGGCTTACAGGGTATGGATTGTTACCGTAGATTGGTGGGTTAGTACCTGTAGTGATCTGGCGGTTCAGGCGCGTAAGGTCAACACTATCCCACTCGTTAGTAGCAAAGTTGAATAGCAAGAACATTACCTGCTTTACTGAACGAGACACAAAGATTGCTGAATCACCCACGAGCTGTGGTTGAAGTGGGCCTACGCCTATAATGGTCTGCTTAGAGGCTGTTACGTTAGTCTGGCTTAGGGATAGACCGTTTGAGCCTGTCATTACCCACACACCACCAGCAGTGCCTATGAGTAGTCCGTTAGGGCCACCAATCATGTTAAGAAGCTGATCTAGCTTAGTGGAAACTAGCGTGAATTGGATAGCGTAGTCATCAGCGTTGGGATCGTTGATGAAGTCTGGGTAGTCTCCTATTACACTACCGTAGACAGTTGTAGGGTTGTTATCAGTGCCACCAACCATAAGGCGCTGCTGGTATAGAGTGCCACATGCAGGATAGTCACCAGGGTTGCTGAATACTGGGACTACCGGAGCAACAAAGCCACCACCTGTATACTTGAGGTAAAGTGTGGAGTCAACTAGTGGA
>Ga0335085_10010293_pt1 | contig 13997 bp, 16 predicted proteins | sample Lox_Sample_45_FD_206712 | JGI IMG/M metagenome (GOLD analysis project Ga0335085, IMG submission 206712) | Soil microbial communities from Loxahatchee National Wildlife Refuge, Florida, United States - Lox_Sample_4.5 | ecosystem: Environmental > Terrestrial > Soil > Wetlands | place: USA...
GACCGCTTACGTGCGCCATAACCCCCACGAATCAGCTTCGAGCTTCGCAATCACAGAATCATCCGCAGACACGCAGCGCGACAGTTTTCTCACAACCTGTTTCGCGGGGATGACACTGGGAGATTTGGTGATTTCATTGGAACGTCCGTCGCTCTAGAGATTGGCAAGCTTACGTCACCACCCGTCCGCCATTGACGCCGATGGTCTGTCCGGTGACATAGCCCGTTTCGTCCTTGACGAGCCATGCGCAGGCGTTGGCAATATCTTCCGGTACGCCGAGGCGGCGCACGGGCATGCTGGCGATCAATTGTTCGATCGGAATCGGAAAACGGTTGCGATTCTCCTCCGACATGATGGTTCCCATCACCGATCCGGGCGGAACGTTATTGACCGTGATGCCGAATGGTCCCAAGGCTTCCGCCAGCGAGCGCGTCATGGAAACGATGGCGCCCTTGGATGCCGAATAATGCACCTGCACCTTGGTGCCCGTCTGCGCGCTCGACGAAGAGATGTTGACAATCCGTCCCCACTTCGCCGCTTTCATGTCGGGCAGTACTTCCTGCGTGACGATGAAGGTGCCGCGGACATTGACAGCGAACATCCTGTCCCACAGCGCATCGGTGATTTCCTCGAAGGGCAGGAACTCGGCCATGCCGGCATTGTTGATGAGAATGGTTATGGGCCCGAGCGCGGAGCGCAGCTTGGCAACGGCGGCATGGACTTGCGCACGATTGGAGACGTCCGCGCCGAGGGCCATCGCCTTGCCGCCGGCCGCGGTGATCTCGTTCACGGTGTCGGCGCAGCGTGCCTCGTCGAGATCGAGCACGCCGACCGCGTGACCGTCTTTGGCTAGGCGTACGCTGCAGGCCCGTCCGATTCCCGCAGCCGCCCCGGTGACAAGTGCTACTTTCTGCATGATCAGATTCTCCTTGTGGTTTGCTATTGTTCGATCCGACGATGTTCAACCAAATCAAAAACGTGTCATTCCCGCGCAAGCGGGAACCCAGCAGGCGCGCGTCCGCGCACCAATGACAGATGCTTGGGCCGTGTCATGTTCTCGCTGTTTCTCGATCCTCGTTATTCAGCCGCGGACGCGGCTGCGCTGGGTCCCCGCGGGAGTTTACGCTCCGGCCGCGCTTTGCGCGGACCGGTGGCGCGGGGATGACATCGTTGGGGTAAATAATTCCGCACGAATTTCACCTAAGCCACAGCCGTACGCGCGCCGAATCCGCGGTCCTCTTGGAGGTCGCCATACCAGGCGCCGTCGGCCGGGTACTGCTCTTCGTAGCCGAACCTGGCGATGGTGACGCGCTGGAGTGTTCGCACGCCGCCCGTGATCCTGCCGCGCGCATGCTGCAGCGCGAGGTTGTCCCAGACGACCAGATCGCCATTGTTCCATCTGTGTTCGACGATGTTGTCGTCGGCATAAATGTACGACAGCAGCTCGTCGATCAGCGCATCGCTTTCGGACTCCGGAAAGCCAATGATGCATGCCGTCGATTGCCCGTTGACGAAGATGTAGGGCCGTCCGGTTCCTTTTTGCCGCTGCACGACGGCATGCACGGCGCAATTGTCGCCGGGCAGGGAATCGGTGAGCCGGTTGCGCCGGTCTTCGTTGCGCGGCCGGACAAAAAGCGCGTTCCGTCCGTCAATGCGGTCGCGCAGCTTTTGCGGCAGACGTTCGTAGGCGCGAAAGCCGCTGGCGAATTTCGTCCCGCTGACGCCTTCGGAGACTTCGAGCGCATGCAGGGAGCCGGCGAGAAACGGCGCCGGCACGTAAGGCACGTCGTGATGGAACAGAAGCTCGAGGTCTCCCAAGAGGCCGTCCTTGGCGACGTTCGAGACGAGGTAGCGGTCGTGCGCGCCGCGCAGCACGGGGCCGAAAATACTGCAGAATTCGATCTGCTGCTCCATGGAAAGCTCGAGGCCGCGGACGACGAGCAAGCCTTCGCGCGCATAGAGACGGCGCAGTTCCTCCTTGTGTTCCTCCGTCAGGCCGCGCGCGGCATCGACCTGCGCTTCGACACCGAACGGCGCGATGGGTTTGAATTGAATTGAAGGTGCCATGGGCATCTCCTTGAACTGTCGCGAACGCAAATAGCAAGATGAGATTTGCCGGCACGCAAAACTTCTCACATAAGTACTGTCATCCCGGCCAAGCCGCGCCCACGCGAATGTTGCTTGCCGACCACGATAAGAGCTGGCGTGGCGCAGAGCCGGGACCCACAGGGTCGTTGTGGGTCCCGGCTCTGCGCCGCGCACCACGTAATACGCTGGCCCGCAACGGTTTCGATGCGCGGCTTGGCCGGGATGACACTCATTATCTTAGCGCTTATGTGCCGCCGCGGGCCATGACATATTTTGGTCGATACGCGGTTCGCACATCAGCTCATACCGCTACCGGCTCACAGGACTTTCGCCGGCAATTTTTCCGGCACGGATCTGGTCCATTACGTCCTTGCCGTAGGCGTCATCGAGGAAATCGGGTGTGGCGCCGCTCAATTCCTGGCCGCCGTCGCAGGCGATGTTCTGGCCGGTGATCCAGGCCGATTCCGGGCCGGCAAAGAAACGCACAGCCTTCGCCAGATCCTCCGGCTCGCCGACTCGGCCCAGTGGCGTAATGGCGGCAAACCGTTCCTCGGTACCGGCCACGTCGAACATGAATTGTGTGGCGGCCGAACGCGTGAGGCCTGGCCGCACGGAGTTCACGCGAATTTTCGCGCCGCCCAGCTCCAGCGCGGCGAGCTTCACGAGCCGCTCGAGCCCGGCCTTGGCCGCGACATAGGCGGCAAGGCCCGTGGCCTGCTGCGTGACGGTAGTGGTGGAGATGCAAACGATGGAGCCGCCATGCGGGTACATCATGGGCGCGCCGTAACGAATGGCGAGAAAGGCACTGACGAGATTGCGATTGAGCACATAAAGGAAATGATCCTTCGTCTCCATCAGGAACGGATAGTAGTTTTCGTCGCCACCTACCGCGGGGACCAGAATGTCCAACCGCCCGGAAATCGCATGAGCCTTCTTGAGCGCTGTCTTGACGGCTGTTTCGTCGGACGCATCACCGGGACAGATTTCGATCCGCGCACCGGCCACGGTCTTCAAAATGGAGTCGCGCGCCTGGTGCAGTGCGTCTTCGCGCCGGCCCATCATCAGCACCGCAGCGCCGTCGCGCGCCAGTATGCGCGCGGATTCCAGCCCGATGCCGCTGCTGGCGCCGGTGACGAAGGCCGTCAGACCGTTCAATGGCCGATGGTCCACGAGAGTTCTCCCTGGTGTGCCGGCTCTACGTGCCGCGGTTTTCTCGCTAGGGTGAACCATAGCCCCGAGCCATTGCCGCCGCAAAGCTGACAATGAACGCAAATCCGAGCGCTTCGAGCCAGAGACAGCGCTGCACAAGGGCCAGATTTTCGAGACGTGGCGCGGCGATCGGCGATTTATCCGTCTCGCGGCGCCAGCGGATGATCATCACTGTCGGATAGATCGACAACAATCCGACGATGGCGAAGGAAGCAAGCTTCGCCCAGAAGAAATAGTTGGTCGAATAATACGCCCATCCCTTCGCGGCGAACGTCGCCCGCGAAAAGCCGATGGCGAGGATCAGCGCAGCAAAGACGCCGTACCAGACGTCGATGCGCGCCACGCGCCCTATCTGCGCGGTCGTCATATCCGAGCGGATGGTTGCGATCTCGAATGCAACGATGCCGGCAAGCGAGAAGACGAGAATATGATGCAGGATTGCAAGCAGGAGATCGGTTGCTGCGTAACTCATGGGGCGGGCTCCGGAAAGCGCTTGATGAAAAGAGCGATATCCTCTGAGATCGATTGCCAAACGCGTTTTCGCAACCCTGTAGCGCCTTGATTCTGGGAAGCGGCCGGCAGATTGTCAAATGCCTTGCGTCCAGAAGAAGGAGCAATGCCATGGCCATGTTCCGTACCGTCTTGAGCTTCGACATGCGTGCGCCCGATTTCGGTGCGCCGTCGTCAGAGCTTTACGATGCCGCATTGCAGATGTGCGCCTTCGGCGACGAGATCGGAATCGACGGCGTGATATTTCCCGAGCATCACGCCTCGGAGGATGGCTACAATCCCGTCCCGTCGCTGATGGCGACGGCCGCTGCATCGCGAACCAAACGCATGGAGATGATCCTCGGCGCGATCGTCCTGCCGCTGCACGATCCCGTCGAAGTGGCCGAAACGATCGCCGTGGCCGACATCATCTGCGGCGGCAGGCTCACGACCACGCTGGCGGCCGGCTATGTGAAGGCCGAATTCAGCATGTTCGGCAAGTCGCTCGACGATCGCGCCCAGCTGATGGATGAAGGATTGGACACGATCACCCGCGCGCTGGCCGGCGAGCGCTTCATCTATCGCGATCGTGAAGTGTTCGTGCGCCCGTTACCGCGCAATCGTCCGCCCAAAATTCTCGTCGGCGGCGGCGTAGCGCCCGCGGCGCGGCGGGCTGCGAAATATGGCCTGGGGCTGTGGGTGCTGCAGCCCGAAATGATGCCGGACTGCCAGAAACTCATCGCGCTTTACAAGGACGAATGCCGCAAGCACGGCCGCACACCGGGCCCCGTCATGTCGACGCATCCCGCCGTGCATGTGGCGCGTGACCCCAATGCGGCTTGGGAGGAAATCGGCGCGCATGTTCTGCATCTGGTGAAGAGCTATGCGTCTTGGGCCAGCGACGTGGATACCACGACGTCGCCGTTCTATGGCATCGACAGCATCGACGCGGTTCGCGCCGCGGGATTCATCAATGTGCTGACGCCTGATGAGGCGGTTGCGTTCGCGCGTCGGACGCCGATCTCGCTGACGCCGCTCATTTCCGGCCTGTCGCCCAAGATCGGTTGGCGAATGCTCGAGCTTTTCGCTGCCGAAGTGATGCCCAGGCTTCGCAGCTGAAGTCCGCGGGAATTGCGACTTATTCTTACTTGCAGCCTAAAGGCTTGCTATGCTACGGAAGTGCGGTTTGGAAAATGGGGGAGCAGTCATGGCCATTTTGCGCTGGGCAATCTGCGCTATGTTGTTCGCGGCTTTGGTGCCGCAGCTGGCATCCGCGCAATCCTCAGGGCCCTGTGTCCGTCCGGGGCCGGGGATCGCGGTTTCGCCGGCTCCCGATCTCTACAGCAGCAACGGCACACTCACGGTCGCCCTCAACTACGCCACGGGCGTGGACGAACAAGGGCGCACGCTGTTCTGCTTCGTCACGCCGAGCGGCCAGGAATCCCCGACACTTCACGTCAATCCCGGGGACACAATCATCATCAATCTGGCCAACACGATACCCAAGCCGATTGGCGCGCCCGCGGAGATGGTCTCCAGCACGGGCAAGATTTGCGGCAGCGCCTACATGAACGCTGCTTCCGTCAACATGCATTTTCACGGCACGAATACCACTCCTACCTGCCACAGCGACGAAGTGATTCATACGCTCGTCAATGCGGGCAAGACGTTCCAATACGTGCTGCATATCCCGTCAGACGAGCCGCCCGGCCTCTATTGGTATCATCCCCATGTTCACGGCATCTCGTCGCCGGCCCTGCAGGGCGGCGCGACGGGACTGATCGAGGTCGAGGGAATTGCCAATCTGCAGCCGGCTGTTGCCGGACTTCCCGAGCGCTTCCTGGCCGTCCGCGATCAGCCGGTGACAGCCCAGGCGGTGAAGAACAAGCCAATGCCGTCGTGGGATCTCTCGCTCAACTACGTGCCGGTTTCCTATCCGAAGTATATCCCCGCCATCATCCAGATGAATCCGGGTTCTCAGGAATTCTGGCGCGTCGCCAACACGTCCGCGGACACGATCGTCGATCTGCAGCTCAAGTACGACGGAAAAATCCAGCCCGTTAAGATTGTGGCGCTCGACGGGGTGCCGACAGGATCGCAGGACGGCACCGGCAAAGGAAAACTTCTGACGCAGTCCGACATCTTCATTCCGCCTGCAGGGCGTGCGGAGTTCATCGTCACGGCGCCATCGGCGAGCGTAAAGTGGGCGACGCTTTCGACGCAGGGGATCGATACCGGCCCGTTCGGCGACGCCGACCCGCCGCGCACGCTTGCGCTCATACAGCCTTCATCTGCCGCGCTCGATCTGCCGCGGGTCGAGGAACGCAGCGGTCCGCCGAACCCCCAGAGGTTCAAGGATTTGGAGAGCGCCACGGTCACGGCGCGGCGACATCTCTATTTCTCGGAAGTCGTTGTCCCATCGAAGGGCGGTTCCGGGAGGGATCGAGGAGCATTCTTCATTACGGTCGCCGGACAGACTCCCGTCGCGTTTTCTCCCGATAATCCGCCGGCGATCGTCACGACACAGGGCTCAGTCGAAGACTGGACGATCGAGAACCACTCGTTCGAGGTTCATGAATTCCACATTCACCAAATCCACTTTCTGCTGCTGGCCGTGAACGGCAAGCCGGTTCCGGCCGCGCAGCAGCAGTTCTACGACACATACCAGGTGCCTTACTGGAGCGGCTCAGGACCCTATCCGAGCATCAAGGTGCGCATGGATTTTCGGGGGCATATCGTCGGTGACTTCGTCTATCACTGTCACATACTCGATCATGAGGACCTGGGCATGATGGCCATCATCCGGGTGAAGCGCGCCTCGTGACAGCGCAGTGCCGGGCAGTTGTCGCATTCGCCGGAGCGCTGCTGTTCGCTGCAGCCGTCGCCCCGGTGCCTGCTCAGGCATCGTCCGCTCCGTTCACGATCGACGGCAGCTTTTCACTGAAGTCCGTGGACGGCCACACTGTCACGGACCGCGATTTTCGCGGCAAGTGGATGCTGATTTATTTTGGTTACACATACTGCCCCGACGTTTGCCCCACGGTGCTCAGCCAGATCGGCAACGCACTTCGGCGCATCGATCCGCGCGCGTCGCGGTTCCAGCCGATCTTCATCACCCTCGATCCGGCGCGCGATTCGCCCAGGGTGCTGAAAAGCTATCTTCAGGCCATCGATCCGCGGTTTATCGGGCTTCGCGGAGATGCCGAAACGACCAAGGAGGTGGCCGATCAGTTTCACGTCTATTTTCGATTGCGCCAGATCGGTGGCGGCCAATACACGGTCGACCACAGCTCTTTCGTATACGTCTTCGATCCAAAGGGCCGGTTCGTCGCGCTATTGACGGGCGACATGCGCGGTCACGCGCTCGCGGACGCGTTTGTCAGGCTCGCGCGATAGTTCGCGATGCTGCCGGTCAGCACATATCGGTTTCGTGCCGCTCGTACCACCGTCGTATTTGCTCTGCTGTTGCGGTGCGGATTCGCCTACGGGGCGGCGCCTCTTCATTTCGCGGACGCAGACGACACGCGGCTCGTTGCGCGAGGCACTGTCGTCTATGCACAGAATTGCGCCGGCTGCCATGGCCGCCATCTCGAGGGGCAGGCGTTATGGCAGCTGCAGGATCGATACGCTGCGCGACGGGCACCGGCGCACGATGCGAGCGGCCACACCTGGCAGCATTCGGATGACGACCTGTTTCGCATGACCAAGTTCGGACGTTTTGCGAATACTGCGCGGCAAACTCCTTCCTACATGCCCGCGTTTGGCAAAACGCTCGGTGACGCCGACATCCGTGCGGTGCTCGCCTTTATCAAATCGCGCTGGCCCGTCGGGCTGCGAGCGGCGCAGGCGACGCTCAATCCCGGCTGGGCGGGGATGCCGAAAAATCTGGCCGGGATCAAATGGTCTTTGCCGCCCAATTGCTCGGCTTCGCTTCAGAACCGCGAACAGAGCGCGCGCTAGACTTGCGGCCGGGCGTCACCGCGTCCAGGAACCGGTCGAAGGCCCATTCATCCGCTTCGGCTCGTCGCGCCAAACGATGCGGCCACGGCCCACGCCGAGCCTGAAATCGCCGCGGAAATGCAAAGCTCCGCCCAGTTTGCAAGAGTCGAGGGCGCCGCAATCACCATCGGTACCCAGACAAGCAGCGTGAAGAGACTCACCATGACGGCTTCGAGCGTCGCGGCAAGGCGCGGCAGTACACAGAACAGGATACCGATGCCGGCTGCGATGTGCGCGGCGCCGGTGAAGTATGCAAGCGGCACATGAAACGGCAGCCAGGACGGGATGAGCGGCGCCGTCTGGCCCAGATAGAGGAAGTGCGACACGCCGATCGCCGGCAGCGCCAGCGCAAACAGGATTTGGCCGGCGCGCACGCCGGTGGAATTCGTTCTGCCGGCAGGCCATGTCATCGAGTAGATCGTCCACGCGCCGGCAAGCTGGGCCAGACCCTCGCTCAAGTCTTCCCACGTCGCCTCGACCAGCGGGTGTGCCGCGATGGGTGGGACTTGAAGGAGCAGCAGCCGGATGAGCAGCATGCCCGCGAGGACGAGCGCGGATGTTCCGGCCGTTCCCGGTATGAGAAGCGCGATGCCGCTTGCGAGAAGCATGCCCGCGAAAATCGTGGTCAGCGTGTCATGCCAGGCAATCGCCTTGGGCAGCAGCGGCCACACGGACGCAAAGCCATGAAGGCCGATGCCGAGCGCGCCGAGCACGGCAAAGCTCAAGGCGAATATCCCCTGTCCCAGCCTTGTGATGCGCATGGTGCTCCCCCGAGAGTTGCATGGCCATGATCCCGCAGGACGTCTCGCGGGGACAATCACGTTGCTTTGAGGCAGCGGGCGGTCGTGCCGACGGTTGCATTGACACGACCGGGTGGGCACCATCGAATCAGCTTGTGAAAAGGAGCGAGAGGATGCACGGCAGGACGGTGGTGGTGACGGGCGGATTTGGCGCGCTGGGGCGCGCGGTCGCGCAAGCTGCGGCGGAGCGGGGCGCCACGGCAGTAGCGGTCGACCGCATCGCCGAGCCCGCAGGTCTCGCGGCAAGCCTGGGGCCCCATGCCATCGCGCTGGGCGGCGTCGATCTCACGGAGCTGAACGCGACCGCCAAGGCGTTCGAGACCGTGAAAGCGCGCACCGGCCGGCTCGATGCGTTGATCAACATCGCCGGCGGGTTTCGCTGGCAGACGCTGGCCGACGGCGACCTGGCGGCGTGGGACTTGCTCTACCAGATGAATGTCAAAACCGCGGCAACGGCCTGCAAGGCGGCGCTGCCTTATCTGTCTGCCAACGGCGAGGGACGCATCGTCAATGTCGGCGCGTTTGCGGCAACGCGAGCCGCGGCGGGCATGGGCGCCTACACGGCCTCGAAAGCCGGCGTCGCCAAACTGACGGAGAGCCTTGCCGAAGAGCTCAAGGGCAGGGTGACGGTCAACGCCGTGCTGCCCTCCATCATCGACACGCCCGCCAACCGCGCCGACATGCCGGACGCCGATTTCTCCAAATGGGTGAGCCCTGCCGATCTTGCTGCAGTGATCCTGTTTCTCGTATCGCCCGAAGCGAAGGCCGTCACCGGCGCGCTCGTTCCGGTGACCGGTCTGGTGTGATGGAGGCAGCTTCTTCCCCCGATTTTGCCGGCCTGTTCGACGTCATGCGTCAGAGCGAGATGAACGGCTGGGTTGGCGGCGGCGATCCGGAGTGGGTCGGCGACATCCAGGCCTCGCTGCTTCTGCGTCACATCCCGCTGAACGGCGAGGAGCGGGTGCTGGATTTCGGCTGCGGCATCGGCCGCGTCGCCTTGGCCCTTTTGCGCCGGCGGCCCAATCTGCGATCCCTCACCGGCTTCGACATCGTCCCGCGCATGATTGAATTCTGCAGCGCGACGATCGCGGCGCATTTTTCAAATGCAAACTTCGAACTGGCGGCCGACAAGAACCAGCACTACGAGCGATTCAAGGATGCCGTGCCGGCGCGGTCGCGCGACGAGCTGGCCGCGACATACGGCGGACGGTTCGACACCGCCTATGCCTTTTCGGTCTTTACGCATATCGATGTCGACGACTTCGTCGCGCTCTTGAGGTTCGTCGGCACGCTCGTGAAGCCCGCCGGGTCGCTGTTCTTCACCGCGTTTGCGCTTACTCCATATTCCCGTCAACAGATCGCGAACAACGCCACGACGCGCCGGTTCGAGGACCATTGGCACTACGAGGAGGCTGGCGAAGTCTTTATCGGCAATACCCAGGATCGCCAGGCTTTCATCGCCTACGACATTCGCCGTATCGAGGCCATGATCTGGGAAGCCGGCCTTGTCCCGTCCGCTGTGGAATACGGGAATTGGCGGGGCGATTCGATGAGCCAAACCTTCCAGGACATTTTCGTCTGCCGGCGTCCGCCGGCGTAACGATTATCCGGCGTCCGCAGCCTTGATCATCCACGATGCGGCGGCGTCCAGAAGCCCGTCGAGCACGTCCTTGTCGTTGCGCCCCGTCTTGGCCGGCACATGGAACGAATGATCGGCGTCCTGTGCAAGGATCAGCTTGGCGCGCGAACCGAGCGACTCCACCATGGGCGACAGCAGCGAGAGATCGGCCAGCGCGTCTTTGGTGCCTTGCAGGAACAGCATCGGAATCTGCACGTCTTTCAGATGCGCCGCGCGCCCGTCCGACGGTGTGCCGGCCGGATGCAGCGGAAACGCCAGGAACACCAGCCCGCGCACGCCCGCAAGCGGCGCGCCGGCTTGTGCTTGCGACGTCATGCGTGCGCCGAAGGAACGTCCGCCGGCAAAGAGCGGCAGCGACGCTGCGTGGCGTTGCGCCACCGAAACGGCCGCGCGCACGGTGGCCTGCGCGACGGACGGCGAATCGACGCGCTTCGATCCGCGCTCCATGTACGGGAACTGGTAACGCAAGACGCAAATTCCGCGCGCTGCAAGTCCGTGCGCGAAGGCTTCCATCGACGGATGAGTCATGCCGACCCCGGCGCCGTGCGCCAGCACCAGGCAGGCTTTCGGGCTCGCCGGTTTATCCCACAGTCCGGACACGGATTGCGTGCCATCCAACGCGATCTTGACGGTGTTCCCGCGCGGGTACGTATGGCGCGACATCACCGCCCCGTCATTTGAGCGCGAAACGCGAGTACAGCATGATTCCGCAGCCGATCAGTATGGCGGCGCCACCGTAATACACCCACATGAACTGCGGATCGGCCGTCGAGGTTGCCGTATCGGCCGCGGTTTTCACCCAGTAGCCGCCGATGACGAGAATCGCGACGCCCACGAACCAGACGCCAATTCTCATGAGGCTTGGTTTTTCGCGTTTCTTTTCGAACATCGAATTCGCTCCCCTAAAATCGGGAAATGCTGGGCGATGCAAGGCGACGGCGCTTTGAGCGATATCAACCCGAGAAGATCACCGTCATGGAACAGGGACGATAACAGGGGTGAAAAACAGGGGCAAAAAGAAATTCCGCCCTGTTTTTGCGGATTGGCCAGCAAAATCAATGCACTGGCGCGTCCATTTTTTCGCGGAACTGGGGACTGAGCGCCCAGCAAATAAAAACCCGGCCACTGAAACCAGTACCGGGCGCGCCACTCTGATATTGACGAATTTCATACACGTTTTGATCAAACGCCGCAAGCGAGATACGAAGGTATCCCTACACCACCTTGAACACGCGCACGACGACGAAGGGCGCCTGCGACGGATCGGCCTGGAGCGTTCCGACGAAGATGGTCCTGTTCAGCCAGGCGTGCGGGCCGTCCGGCGCGATGAATTGCGGAACCGTCCGGACGTAGCTCGGCATGCGCCGCCCGCCATCCTGCGGCGCGCTCTGCCCGTTCTCGTCGAAGGCGACGCCGCGGTTGTGAATGCGGATGATCACACCGTCATCGGCTTCGATGGCATATTGCGCATCGATCAGGGTGAAGCTGCCGCGCCGGATCGGCCAGTCGGCGCCGCCTGAAATCACGCGGCCCTTGAGCCCCGGTCCCGATACGGTCCCGCCGAGGATGGGAATCATCATCGCCAGACCGTCCGGCGTCTGCCCTATCACCTGCGGCGGGCCGCACTCGACGCGGATCTCGAAGGCGAATTCGCATTTGGGAATTTCGAAATCCATCGGGTTCTCGCTTATGAAGGTTTTGCCGTGCCGTTCGCAGCACGCGGTACGGAATGGCTCGCTTGCGCGTTCAGCGCCTCGGGAGAAAACCCCGCAAGCCGTTTGTATGCGGCGGCGATTTCGGCGCGTTCGGCGAACGGGATCGCCCACTCGATGTCGACATGCGGATCGGCCGCGCGTTGTCGCGCGATTTCCAGAATCCTGTCCGGTCCCTGGGCGCGATTGCCCAGAACGATGTTTCGCGTCGGTTCGAGCCGGGCCTCCTCGTAGCGCTTCAATGCCAGTGCCGGGTCGGACGCGGTTGCCAGGTGATAGCTCAGCACCCGCGCGTCGATGATGCCCTGCGTCGCGCCGTTGGAGCCGATCGGATACATTGGATGGGCGGCGTCGCCTGCCAGCGTTACGCGCCCGAACGACCAGCGCGGGATCGGATCTCGGTCCACCATGGGAAATTCGAAGACATCGTTGCTGCGCGAGATGATCGACGCAACGTCGACGCCGTTCCATTTCCAGGAACGATAGCACGGAACGAGTTGCGCGCGATCGACGACGCGGTTCCAGTCTTCGCGCGGCACGCTGCCCGGCTCGGCCGTGCGCAGATCGCACACCCAGTTCAGCTGGACCTCGTTCCTGTCGCGATAGAAGATGATGGGATAGGCGATGAACTTCTGGTCGGCATGTCCGGCCCACAGCATTTCGTCGCCGAACAGCGTCCGCGGCAGCCGCGTCGTCGAGCGGAACAGCGACACGCCGTTCCACAAGGGGCGGCCCTCATCGGGATAGAATTGCCTGCGCACGGCCGAGTGGATGCCGTCTGCACCGACGGCCACATCGGCGTCGACGGCGGCGGCGTTGTCGAAGCTGAGCGTCGCGCCGGTGTCGCAGGCTTCGATGCGGTTGAGAACGCAGCCGGTTCTGACGGCATCCTGGCCCAGCGTCTCGCGAACCTTGCGCAGCAGAAATTGATGAAAGCGCCCGCGATGGATGGCGATTTGCGGCCAGTTGTATCCGGCCTTCGATCCCCTCGGCTCGCGCCAGACTTCGCGGCCGTCCTCCATCCGGTAGGTGAGCTGCTCGATCTCGACGCCGAGCTGTCGCACGTCTTCCAGCAGGCCAAGCTCGGCCAGCTCCCGCACGGCATGCGGCAGCAGATTGATTCCGCCGCCCTGGGGTTTGTTGTCGGTCCCGGGTTCTAAACCGCCCGGCCTCACGCCGCCCGCGGCAAGGCTCAACGCCGTCGTAAGCCCTACGATGCCGCCGCCGACGATCGCAATTCTCATCGCCGCGCCCCTACAGAACCGGATAGACCGTCAGGCGCACCCGGCTCGCCTGTCTCTCGCCGACGGCAAGCGCCAGCATCGCATTGAGGTGGCCGAGCGCAGCGCTTGCCGTGAAGAAGCGCATCGCCGTGCGGAAATAATATTCATTCCCGGGCACCGCCTCGCCGCTGGCCAGACGTTCCAGAACCGCCGGTGGGCCCGAGCGCAAGCCCTGGGACCTGACTTCGACCAGCCCTTGGCTGAACTCCAGCGCATAGCGGGCCTCGATCTCGATCATCCCGTCAGGCCAGATGCACTGCCAGTCGGCGCCGCCGGCCAGCACCTTGCCTTCGAGATCGCCTGTGACGGTGCCGCCGAGCAGCGGAACGCAGCGCCGCGTGACCCCGCCGGCTTCGCCGATGACGATGGGCGCGCCGACGTCGATGGCGAGCAGGAACAGCGGCTTGTCCGCGAGATGGGCGTTCAGGGTTGCCCCGCATCGGGTGATTGGTTATTGTTCATAACGACATGGTTATACGCGAAAACGAAACGCGGTCCAGCCCGCGATCGATGGCTTCCTTCCCGTTTCGGCAACGCGGGAGGCGGCGAACCTGCAGAGCGCGACGCGCGCGCCACAGGTGAGGCGCAGGCGGAGGGGGTGGGGGACAAGGCCCCCTCCGTCTCGCCGGCCTCTGCGATTTTTTTCACCACAAAGAACACGAAGAACACGAAGAACACGAAGGACTGCACAAAGGCCCGCGCGAAGCGCAAACATATTGTTGAACGGTTTCACACGCCCCGGTTCAACGACATGTGAGAAAATATTTTTGCGCTTCGC
>Ga0335085_10010294_pt1 | contig 13996 bp, 12 predicted proteins | sample Lox_Sample_45_FD_206712 | JGI IMG/M metagenome (GOLD analysis project Ga0335085, IMG submission 206712) | Soil microbial communities from Loxahatchee National Wildlife Refuge, Florida, United States - Lox_Sample_4.5 | ecosystem: Environmental > Terrestrial > Soil > Wetlands | place: USA...
GTCGCGCGCTCTAGGGACATGGCCTCGAGCAGCAACGATGGAGCGAGAACCCATTCAAACGGGTCTATTTGGATCGTCGGTATTCCGAGTGCCAGTGGCATGTGAAACGCGGCAATCAGTCCCATATCGTGATACAGCGGCAGCCAACTGACGATCTTGTCAGCCTTCGACACCGCCAGGAACTTGGCGTACTGGGTTACGTGGTCGAGAACCGCATGATGAGAAAGGAGTACAGGCTTCTGCAAACCGGTGGTTCCAGAGGAATGTTGCAAAAGCAACGGGTCCGAATCGCGAATCGTGGGAACCGTTCCGTTCGGGACTTGGGTCTCTACCCCTTCAACGTAATCGTTGTTCTCGAAGGGGAACTGCAGTCCTTTGATTGTGCTCCGTCCAGTTCCCAGCAGGGGCTGCAGGACGCCCTCGAGTGCCCGTTCCGTAAGAATCCAGTCAAGCCCGGAACGCTTGCCCATTCCTTCCAGCCCTTCACGGAATTTATCCGGATGCAGACGTGGATTCTGATAGGCGAGAATTGCTGGAATGGCGCCTGCGCATACGCATCCCATGTACACCGGATAAAGCAGGCAGTTATGCCGAGCGATAATTGCACACACATCACCCCTATTGATACCTCTGCTTGTAAGAGCCGCTGAGTACAGCTGTGCTGTACGCATCAGTTCGCCCCAGGTCCAGCAAAATGGAGTCTCACCTGCTTTCCAGTGGACGATCGCAACCGAGTCTGGCGACTTCTCCGCGTTTTCGCACCATCTATGCCAGATCGTGTCCTCACTGAAACGAATATCGCTCATATTTATTTGTTCGATGCCATCGTTGGAGTAGACGTCGGTGCCCATGTTAGTGGCGATCCTTCTTGGCGACCTCTTGCGGAATCCCGCGGAGGCAACGCCTTTCCGAATGGGTTCACGTGGACCAAATCCGAGAAGTGGTCGGGGACGGAGATTTAGCTAATCGATGCAGCATATCAACCAAAGGACGATTTCCAAATCGGCCGACTTCAAACTCTCTCACCCGCCAGCGACATGCCGTACTGACATTCGTAGTGATATCGCACGTCTAGTTATTGGATATTTTGGGGCGCAGGAAACGCGACCATGCGCTCCGACGTCCTCTTGGTTAAGTCTGCCAGGAAAGCATCCGTTGCCATACGCCTGCCTCGCGAGTTCATGTGCGCCAGGTCTAAGAAGTTGATGGGATCGGATATTCCCGGTACGCGATCTAGCCTGACAACGAGTGCTTCGGGTGCAATTGTCGTAGCCTCACGTATATCCCTCTCGAACGCAGCCATGGACGTTTTGTCAATAAACTCTTCGTAGTATTGCCGTGAGACGGGCAAGACGATGATGATTACCTTTCCGCGTTGTCGGGCTCGCAAAAGCATCCTTTGAAACGCCACGTGCTTCGGTCCGTTAAAAAACTCGTGGCGTCCCCGATTCTCGGCTCGGAGGATTGCCATACGGCGAAGTAGCCTGCCCGAGGACCAGTCACTGACGCTTGCGGCGGATTCTCCAGCCGCCAGAATCGGAGGGCGTGGTTCAACCACAACGCCGTCATGTTGAGCCAGGCTCGCCTGCCGCCCCACCAGGTCAGCTAGTCTTATTCGGGCTGCGACCAATACCCTGTCAGAATTCCCAGCCGTCGGAAACAAGAGTTCCACAAACATGAGGACGTATTGCGTAAGAACCCTATGCGACAGACCAGAGTCAGCATGGGACGACCAAAGGTCTTTGATCGTTTGCGACAACGGTATAACCTTTGCACGGTCGGGAGCCAGGTGCATCTCGTTGAGGTCGTACACCGAAATTCCAATTATCGTTGTAGTAGAGTGACGACTTTGCTGTTGCCACTGTTCCCAGATATCCGGCGAAGAACCAGCCACGCTCCAGGTTTCGATGCCCTGGCCAAGGCCTTGTGAGACTTCTGACCAGTAAAAAGCAGCTACTGTGAGAGACGACCCAGCGCAGAATACTTGAGGGTCGCTCTCGGGCCCCACGCGCCGATATTCTCCGATGAACCCGCGCGGCGGTGGCGGGGAGAATCCCAGCCAAGTCGCAAGTAGGTGATCCGTGACAGAGGCAAAAACGAGCGACAAAAGCAACACTCCGACGGGATGAGAACGCAAACTGATTCTGCTACCTATGCTGGACCTCTTCGGCCCTATGGCCGACGAATTCAGTTCGATTATCGCCATCATTCGATTATCTGCCACAGCTTGGCGTCTATACGTACTGTAGTGCCTACGCTGGGCAGGCATCAACATGGACCGGCTTTAAACTAACTGCGACTAGAACATCTTCTGTGGCTGCGCGATGGTGAGTCCAGAGAGGTGGCGGAAAATTTCTCCCCTTGTCAAGAACACGTATTCGTCTAACTCGGCTGGATGTGTCTCCACCTCTACGACTGAGTGTCGCGCTAACGAAAAGATGTAGTCCAGTCGCTCGCTAGGTTCGAACGGTACAAGGGAGAAGAAATAGTCAGTCACACGATGCCGTCGTGCCAACATAGTGTCAATTACACGGCGATAGAGACGATTCCAGACAGACTTCTCTTCCGATCGAAACGAGAAGTTTCTTCTTACGATTGTTCCGCGCGCTAGCAGCCTTTGGAGAAGCACGTTGGCACACAGATGCATGTGGTGATGACCATCGAGCCTTTCAGGATATCTTCCATAGAGCCTTGCGAATTCATCGCACTGTACCCGCACCAAATACTCAAACGAGCCTGCCAATCGAGGGTGAAACAGAACTTGCGCGTAAGGGCGGGCCAGAAGAAACCGACTAACGCGCTGCTGATGTTGTAACAAAACTGAGGGACAATGGGAACCGTTGAATTGAGTCGTGAAGTTTAGATGCAACCCTGCATAGATATTTCTCTCCCGCGCAATAACGGCTGCACGCTGCGAGTCTTGCATAAACATCATCGCGCTCACCGAGGAGATGGAGCCATTTTTCGCACAATCATCAATTCGGTTCGTCGTATGGGCGTCGCGCCCCCAATCGTCGGCGTTTATGATTAGCATCGTGATGAAGTCAACTAAAATGCATTGCATAAGCCACAAGCGGTGCGGCCTAGATCCCACGATATATAGCGATTGTGATTCGCCCTCGTTCCCATTACTTGCCGGTGATCAAGGTCAAGATCTACTGGTCCGATTGGCAGGGGTTGTAAGGGTGCTTCGCTATCGAGATAAAGACGAAATCGCAACAGTCACTGCGAGCGAAGTGGCGAAACTTTACATTGATCGGTTTTCCAACATCGCCGCCGACAATTCTCTTTCTACTTTCTCAACATTCCGAAAAGCACGGGATTTACTGGAGAGAAAATTGTATTTAAAGATATACCATAACGCGGCCACACCGTCCGACATCCCAATCTTTTTTCCTTCTTCATACGTCCTACCATAATAGCTGATTGGGACCTCGTAGACAGGACAATGCAGCTTCGCAATTTTAGCGGTAACCTCAATTTCGAACCCGAATCCAGACGAGGTAATCACCATATTGCGGATAATATCGCCTCGGAAAGCCTTGTACCCGGTTTCAACGTCAGTCATATTCAGATTAGTCAAGAGATTTGAAAAAAAAGTCAAGCAGCGATTCGCCACATAGTGATAGAAATACACGACGCGTGCGGCACGGCGAACAAGGAAACGTGATCCGTACACAACGGACGCATTGCCTTCGACAATGGGTTCGATCAGGAAGGGGATATCGGATGGATCATATTCCAAGTCCGCATCTTGGATGAGCACGATTTTGCCGATGGTTTCAGCTAACCCCGTTTTTAGGGCTGCCGTTTTTCCTCCGTTCTTCTCATGACGAATGGCGCGTAAGTTTGGGTGCGTCCGCCTCAATGCTTGGATTAGGGCCGGAGTAGAATCGGTCGAAGCGTCGTCGACAATAAGGATCTCCATTTCTAGATTGATGGAGGTCAATTTATCGATTACTCGCGCGAGTGTCTTTTCTTCGTTAAAGGCAGGAATCACGATCGACAACAGTGGAGCCATCTCATCTCTCCTAGAGCGTACCGTCGAGAATCTTACTTTTGCACCTTCCTAGCCGACGAGCCTTTCTCAATTGCTGCGCATAACAAATTGCTGTGGCAGGAGCAATCCTTCGCGGTCAGAGGTTCAGAGCTTACTCTTGGCCTAAACGTCAAGAATACGGCCTCTTCAGTCGGCTTGGACCGCAGGTCGGCGGGCAGCGTCCCAATGACCGATGTACAGAGACATAATTTCAACAGCATTCCGATCTTCTGTCACGGCGACGCCCGCCAAACGCCTGCCGCTCCGAAAATACCAATAGCAAGGGCGCTCAGAACGTAGGCTGCACCCACGCCAAATGGAAGACCCAGAGTCCCGAATTTCACCCAGATCAGGTTTGGAGACATCTTGTTGACTGGGTTTGGAAACAGACTAAGAAAATGATCCTCAGTAATTGCAGAATCTGCCGCGGAGAGAGCAATCGTTCCTTCTTGGTCAGCCGTTCGGGGATCCAACTCGATTGAATGGAGTAACTGTCCAGCAGGCAACCTTGCCCTCGATAGGAAGTCTGCAGATGCGAGTGGGATCGATCCATACCACCATGGCTTCGTCGGACGGCCTTTGTAATACTCCATGAGGGCATAGTAACGTTCCACGGGAAATATAGCGCCAAGGACTTGAATGACGAAAGCAGTGCCGACGAATACCAGCAGCAGCATCCTCACGACGGACAGGTGCCTTTCCTTGAGATCTCTGGACTGGCAAATGTCTTCTATCGCAGGCGTCATAATCATGACGAACATCGGCAAAACTGGGAGAACTAAGCGGGGACCTGCCACAGACCCACCATGCCACGCCGTATACTTAGCAAAAAATAGTACATAAATTGAGATGCTTGTCGCGCACAGTATCGATTCGGGAACATGCGCGCGAGCAAACCGCGGAAAGGAGATGATCCCGATTAAGATCCAAGGTGCAAATATAAGCAATCCGACCTCACCACTGAATAGAATTCCGGACAATCCCTGAAACACTGGAGTGGACAACAGTTTGGATATTGAAGGAAATACCAGATGATAGCCAGTCTTGAATGGGCTGCCGAAACGCGCATAATTCGCCAGAGCAATAAGAAGCATGCAAACGGAGAATGATGCACAAAACTGGAAAACATCACTAAGGAGGCCCCACTTCGAAAGCCGGAGAGCTCGAGCGTTAAATACTAGGAAGAGAATGAAGCTTGGCAGCAATATCGCACCGTTCATTCTTACAGCGCAGGCTACTCCGAACGCTAACCCTCCAAGCGCACACGCAAAACCGTAACGCGGGCTAGACAGTATCCAAGCGGCTGTTACCAGCGCCAGAGTGAAGTAGGGCTCAGAGAGAAAACCTATCACCGCATCATTCCAAAACGGCGACGCGAATCCGAAAACGCATGCTCCTGCAATGGCAGTGCGACGGCTATATCCAAGCTTCATGATCCAGTTTGCAAGGACGACGCACACTAGGGGTGCGATCAAGACAGTAAACAGAGATACCCCGGTTTTCGATGCAACCAGTGGGTTTACGTGGAGGGCATGTGAAGCAAATCTAGCGGCAAGAATGACGGGCACAACAAGGAACGACGGGACCAAGCCATAAGCTGCATAATGCTTTCCTCCATTGCCTGGTACACAGCCACAAGCTTGGCCTGTAGGGCGATTATAAACATCCGGGTCACACGGATCTGAACTGATGGAGTGCTCGTCAATGAGCGACTCGGATACACGAAACATCGCAACGCTGTCGGATAGGCCAATACGGCCCGACGCTGTGAGTAAATAAAATCCAGCGACAAGAAGATAGAGACTTAGGCAAAACCGCATTGGGCTATCCTTTCGGCTCAAACACAGATGATCTGGTTGGGCTACTTTCTAACCGCCATCATTTTCTTGGATACATAAGCAATGGCGACGATGCTGCTAAAGTACCTTAACCGAGTGATAGAGCGACGCCACGCTACGTCGCACTTTTTCTGCGGAAGAAAGAATTGAACGACGCCAGCCTGCTAAGCACATCTCTGCAGGCTGCGAAAATGCCGTCGCGCGACAACGACGGGCCCGAATACAATTCACGATGCTCTCTTCTGTTATAGGCCCACGAATGTCCAACTGCATGGAAAGAGGATAAAGTTGATTTCGCTGATGGAAATCCAAAGACGCGAAAGGAACAAGGTCCGTCCCTCGAAGGAGACTGGTTGCCACGGGACTCGGCGCCCATCCGTCGTACTTTCGGTTCCAGATTTCGATACCGACGAGATACCTAGCCCAGGAATGATCGTAACGCATCCAAGCCTTCCGTCTGGCAGGGTGAGCCAAAACGGCCACCCCGTTGTTGGCTCTCACCTTCTCCAGTAATTGAGCGGTGGGCAGGGCTTCACCCAGGAATGAAGTGATACCCCAAGTAGGGATATGAATTACATTGTCCGGGTCGCTGTACTCGATTCCAGGAACTACCAGCAATTCTTCAGACGAAGCATCGGAACACGCAATACGGTGCTGCTGAAAACGCTGCTCAGAAAAATTTCGATCATGCTCGGCTACAAGCAAAACTTGATATCCACGGTTCGCGAACTCGGCTGCGAGATCGCGCAAAGGCCACTTCGCGTCGTACGACCACTCCGAATGGATGTGACAAGCTGCTGTCACAATCATCGCCCAAGTCCTCGCGCTATCGTTTGACGCATCGTATACCACCAATCCATAAAAAAGACTGCTTTGTCATCCCTCCGCCAGTTGTAGAACGAATCCTGCTTCCGGACCGCTAGAACGTCAAACAGCGTCCGCCAAAACGAGGGCCATTTGCGATAGGCGATCGAGCGGGGTCCGCGAAGTACGAAGAGGACATGCGCACATTCGCGCCCCAAATGCCTGCATGCAACGTGCTTGAGTTGCTGCGGCGATGTCGCGTCCGTCCATCCCGGGCAGGTTGCCAGTTTGACATTCCACGCAGGATACTCCAACCCCCGGCGTCGCGACAGCGCCATGCTTCCCCATGCGCGCCCGTTGAATTCCACAAACCATGGAGTGCCAGTCTCATCCCGAAGCAACTCGAACATGAAGATGCCGCGCCAACTCGTTTGGCTTATGAAGTTCTCAAGGGGCTTCTGGAGCTCCATGGGGACATCGATGGAAACACACGCACTAGAACCGGACCCCTTAGGGTTGACCATCCGAATTCTCCGATGCGCACTCCAGACCTTAATTCCAGCGTCAGTCGCCAAACCAAATACTCCTTCGCCTGTGCCGCGGATGAACGGCTGCAGCAAGACGGGATAGGCGGCGTTCCAGTCGCGCACGGCTCGCTCCAACTCCGCCCGAGACGCACACGTGCGGTTAGGACCGCCGGTCAGTCTTCCATCCTCCTCCCACACTGCGCGCGCAGACCTGAGGATGAGCGGCAAGCGATCCGCATGGCTTAGCACGTCTTCAACGGTCGTAGCTACGATCGTGTCAGGAACTGCGAGGCCAGCTGCTGCCGCTGTACGAACCTGAAAGCACTTGTCGAGCGCCACATGGACGAGGCGCCGGCCTGCGCCGGCGCACACCCAACCCGCGGGTAACTCAAGCTGCCCCGAGAGCCAGACCGCTGCGTCATCAAGCGGCATCAGCACTTGGGGCTCGCCGGGCACGCTCAACGAAGCTAGAAGCGTACCAAGTTCCGACAGAGCTTTGCGACTATCGCTTTCCGGGGGAGTGATGTCAACTATGCGCACATGCCGGCTGTGCCGCAACGATGAGCGCCGCCCTCTTCTACCAAAAGCAGTCACTCGATAACCAGCATCAACGAGACTCCACACCACCTCTGGTGCCGAAAGCGCTTCGGCGAAGCCAACACATACCGATTGGTTCATATTGTGAACCTGGAAGTCAGCACGTACTCGAGATGATTATGCGAGCGGGACGTAAAGAGCCTCACAGTCATGCCTGAAGCAGACTTGAGACTGGACTCAGAAGCCGCGCTCCTTCAGCAATTGGATGTTGACGGTCGCGAACAAGCGACTGAGATGGTGTCCACCCTTTTCGAGAACGCTCACCAAAATGTGGTCTCCTAGCAGGAGCGTAAAAGGCAACACTGCTGCGTACACGCAAATAGCGACAATGGACTTCAGGGGCGTTGTAATACGAGAAAGATTCCAACCTTGGGAAACGTCGGCCTTGTGAGCGTTGAACCCATTTGCAATCGCGCGCCTCAGGTAATACTTCTTCGTCCATCGTTCAGGCGGCACCACTTCATATATCGTGCCTTCTTCGACTGCTACAAACCGAAACCCATCCTCCATTGCACTTCGAAAAAATACCTGGTCCTCTCCACCAATAGTGAAGCTCTCGTCGAAGAGCACGTCGCGCCTTGAACAAACCGCCGATTTCAGCAGCGCATTTCCAGCGTAAGTTTGTTGCCACCGTAAGAAGGTGCCTGTGGGATACGCTGGCGCGCCCGAAAACTCACCTTTCATGAGCCAGGCGGGAGGCTGTTGCTCGAAGAATGGACGAACTGGTCCGAGCACACCATCTACATTGAAGGTCTGAATCGCACGATACATCGTAAGTAACCAATTGGGTGGCGGGAACTCATCATCATCGATCATTGCAATAAAGTTCCCGTCTGCGAGTCGAAGAGCGTGATTCCTCGCTGCTGCTATCGTGCGAATGGGCTCCACTTCATACATAACCGGAAGTCCGATTTCCTTCCCGAGTCCCACAACGAGTTCCCTTGACGGAGCTGTTGCATCATTATCAACCACCACGACTGAGATTCGAAAGAGGCCTGCCGTGTCCTGCACTGCCAACATCCTCAACAAACGCTCCAGCATGGCGTCCCTATGAAAGGTGCAAATGCAAACACTGATATGGTCAATATCGTGCGCATTCATTCCTGAATCCTTTTGATTTGCAGTGGCGTCAGTCCCGACGGGCATAGGATGATTGAACGTGGCTTCTGATGAGGGGATGTGCCTCGTGGCGTTCAGCGAGCACGATGTAACGAGCCTCCCTCGCAGTGTGCGGCAACGGCTCCAGCATCCGCATGCCTCCCGGTAGGACGTCCTTGGCGATCCCTCAGCACCTGCGCAAAGATATCATCCATGATTCTAGAAGTAAGTAAGATGTCTCGGTACGGAAGCGGCAGTGCATCCCCGCTGGATATTGCTGAGTAAAACTTCTCCATGAGGCGCCTGAGCCCCGTATCCGGAGGCAGATGAAAATCCCCCTTCAGGAACTCCCACGCGTTTCGCGCCAGACTTTCGAAGTATTGGCTGCCAATCTGTGCCGGTCCAAGGAAATATGGCAAATAACTCTTATACTCGTTCGATCTCAGTCTCGTGAGCACCTGATTATCGTCGTCGACTATTAGCGATCTTCTCGGACCGCAAACCCGGAACTGATGCAACGAGGGTTGAATCTGGGTCGAGAACGTGAAGTACGCAGTCGTGTCTTCATCATCGCGGACGATAACCCGAACCTCATCGATAATGTCCTCTTGGCCTATTCGCTGTAACGCGTGGCTCGTGAACCCGTGGGCAATGACTAGTGGCTTCTCTCCACTTAGAAACTCCACGATTTTCCCGATTCCGTGACTAATGATGTTCTGCAAGAGTGATCCCGGGAGACTCCTCAGCCAGTGGCCACTATCACCAAGGAAAGCCTTAGCGTAGCTGGCGTCACCACCAGTCTCGTAGCAGAAAATGCTCTCCATGTGGACAGGGCGTCCTCCCAGATAGCCATCATTGACAAGCTGGCGCATTCGTGTCATCACGGGCGTGAACTGTGCATTGTGCCCAACTGTCAATTTCAGGTTTTTCTCGATCGCGAGTGCAATAAGCTCTTCGGCTTCTGCGGCGCTAACCGTGAACGGCTTCTCAATGTAAACGTGAGAACCCGCAAGTAAACATATTCTTCCCAGCTCAAAATGGGTTTGTGGGGGTGTTGTGATATGAACCACGTCTGGACGCACTTCATTGATCATCTGCCGCGCATCGGTGAACTGTCGTTCGATACCGAACCGCTCGGCCATCTGTTGCGTCATCAGTGGCTCGACATCACAAACCGCCACAAGCTTAGCGTACGGAATGCGTTGAATCTGCAAGGCATGTTTATCCGACACTTTTCCACAGCCAATGATGGTTGCATTTATCATGCTCTTCCATTCTCCGCGCGGACAGAAGCAAAGAAGCGAGTCAGCGCATCGGTCATGCTGACCCCCGGATTCCAGTGCAGTCGAGTCTTGACCTTTTCGTTGGAGTACACGTTGCCTTTAAAGTATGCGGTACACGTTTTCCGGTTGAACGCCGGAGGCAGTTGCCCCTTCGACCAGGATGAGTACTTCTCCCAGAGAAGTGAAAAGACATAAAAAACGGGGTATGGCACCGGTACTGATAAGAACCGCCTTCCTAGCTTCTTATATCCGCGCAAGAATTGGCGACTTGTGGGAAGGTCGTCGTCGACGATGATGAATTCCTCGGAATCGATGCCGTTTACCAGCCCAGCTAACGCGATCGCCTCGGCGCAGTTATCCACGTACGTGAGCGGCATCCTATTACCGTGTCCGAGGTGAAGAAAGATACCAAAAGTATCAATTCCGATTCTTCCCGGAATTCGCGATTTGCCAGGTCCAAAAACAACTCCGGGCCTCACAATAACGTACGGAAGACCCTTATCGCGGGCGTACTGACGCACGATGTCGTCCTGCTTCGCCTTCGCATACGCATAAGGATCATAGCGTCCAATCAGATCGGATGCGATGGGGCAGCTTTCGTTAAGAAGTGCACGACGCTTTAAATGATCATTCGAATAAACCGCCAGTGAACCAACGTTCACGAATCTTCGAATCGTCGTTCCGTCGGTGGTTATAGCGTCGAGGAGGTTGCGAGTTGTCACAACGGTATTCATCACGTAACCGGGAAAGCTCTTGTCGCCTCCGACAGCCAGGTGATACGTAACAACCGCATCTTCGGCAGCTGCTCGGCATGTTGCCGCCGAGAGCAGGTTCCCACAGACATATTCAAGAGTGACGCCAAACTCCTCCTCGACTGGCTTTAGAGTTTCGATATTGGCCTCGGACCGCACGAGACATCTGACGTTCTTGAAGCCCATGGACAACAGATTCCGCACGACTCGGGAACCGATGAATCCATTGGCGCCGGTAACCAGAATCTTGTCCGTGCTCTGTATGAGATATTTGTCAGGAAGGTAGTCGGACAGAAGTCGAACGTCATGTTTGGATCGTGTCATCAATCTTTGTCCCTTACTCGTGAGATTGTTACATCCTGTCCACAATACGGTGGGTCTCAGCAGTGCATCAAAGCCAGGAAGCTTGGCACCTGTTCTCCGGCACGACTGAATAGCTCACATCGAGGACCATCTCGAGTTCAACATCAGAAGCGCATTTGCGTGCGTCGATGTCCGTGGGCCCCCCGCGTTCGCGAGCCATGATCATTGGTTTAGAAGACGAGACAAATACAGCTAGGACTACCACAGCCGTCATATAGTCCGCCAGGCTGTTGAGGGCTGACTCAGTCGAGTTGTACACCAATACCATCAGCAGCAAACAAATTCCGAAACTAGCCCAATCATAATCTTGGGCCATTGCGCGGCGGAGTTTTCGGGCACACGACAAAAGCCAGATCAAGTAAAACGCTAAACCAACTTCACCCAGCTCAAGCAGGATGTCCAAATAGCCGTTGTGTGCAGTAGGTATGTCGTAGAGTTCACGGCGGGCATCGGTCCAGAAACTCCCGAACCCATAACCGAGAAGTGGCCGCTGGCTTCTGGCTGGCAATACGTCCGCCCAAACCTCAGTTCGACCGGTCAGAGTCGCATCGCGCCCCAGCGCTGAAGTAAAAGCAGAGAAGCCCGAGCCTCCCAAGAAAGGCCCGGACACTCCATAAGCTACTAAGACGAGTACCAACGCGAGCAGTCCGGCCAACGGGATGCCAAGTCTCAGCCTCTCAAATCTGCGCAGGGTTAAGAAGGTGGCGATTCCCACAATAAGAGTTCCCATTGACGTCGCAGAACTGGAGCCGATGAGGAGATACAGGCCTATAAAAACAATCGAAATATCGGCCCATGCTTGATAACGCCCGCCCAGTGGTCCCCGTTCTCGCCAACGCCGATAGAGAGCCATAAACAAGAAGAAAATGCTGATCATGCACAGCCGACCCAGTTCGTTCTTCTGGCCCGTCACCCCTGTCCACATTTCGGTTCCGGAGTAACGCCCATACCGGCGACCCATTGCCGGATAGAATTTGATCAGAACGAGCGAGAAGGGAATTAGAATGTAAGCCGATCGGCGGAAAAGACTTGCGAGCGCTTGGCGCGGATTGCCCTCCGACATCACGATCAAGGCCATTACAATGGCTACCCATTCGCGCACCCACCGTTTCAGAGCGATGATCGTGATATCAGACCAGAGCGTACTAAGGAACATGTACGACAACAGAGCTAGGAGCCATCCGTGCCGGCGCACAACCCTCGACCAGTCGAACCGGCGGCGAGCGAGTACCACGATGCCCATCATCGTCAGAGCTATCAACGTCCACCGGTCCAGTGCGCTGCCGGACTCATTGTTGGCATAGGCCGAACTAGAAAGTACCTGTGTGCTGGTAGACCATGTGGCCAGCGGTCTGCTGGCGCCAATCATTATCCAGATGGTGGGAATCCACACGGCAAGCGAAACGGCGCGCGATGCCCGGTTTTCCACCGCGAGCAGGGCGAGAACATACGCGATACAGAGCGTAAGGGCTATGGTACCCACGAAATCCCCTTTGTAATCGCGATCGGCTGTATCGAGCGGTCAGACCGGCGAGGTGGCTTCGAGTACTCGATGTAGATCACGCGTTTCCTTGCACTTCGACCGACGCCGTCATGCCCGGCCGAGTCGGCGTCTCTAACCAATGCTTCAACACAAACAGTCGCCATATGAAGTCGCCATAGTCGTTGCGGCCGTCCCGGTTGTCCTCAACAATACTTCTGATGACAGAGTTGTTGAGGCCGAAATCGGTCTGCTTCAGTGAGTTGAGACGTTGGTTGAAGTCATCCTGCTTGAACCATTCCCGCAGGGGCACCATGAATGAACTCTTAGGAGCTTTGAGGAGCGATTGCGGCAGACGGCGGCCGATGGTGCGCCTCAGCAGGTCCTTGCGACGGCGCCCCGGCAACTTCACGTCCTTGTGCACCTGATAGGTTAGCTCGACAAGCCGGTGGTCAAGAAAAGGCACTCGCGCTTCCAACGAATGCGCCATACTCATGCGGTCCACCTTGGCGAGCATATCTTCCGGCAGCGACACTTTTAGATTGAAATACATCTGGCGATAGAACCCGTCGGCAAACGGGCATTTTGCCAGCGCATCCGCAAAATAGTCTCCCATGGGAATGTGCGGGACACTCTCAGGAATCAATTCCCGAATAGACTCGGGGCCTAGCCAAGACATTTTGGCAACTGCGCGTTCGTTATACGAGGAATCTGCGAGTCTCAGGAAGCGTTCCGCGCAATTGAGGCGATACCGTAAACCACCTCGCGCCAGTTTTGAGAGTAGCACCGTCGAGCCGTACATTCCCCGCCTCATGGCGGCGGGCACCATGCCATAGCGCTTTGTCAGCTTTTCCGTAAGATAGTTTGTGTACCCGGACAAAACCTCGTCGCCGCCATCTCCGGTCAACACCATCGTTACATGCTGCCGTGCAATGCCTGATACCAGACCAACGGGAATCGCCGATGCATCGCCGAACGGCTCATCGAAGTGCAAGAGCACTTTCTGCAAAGAGTCGTCAAACATCTCGGGCACTGCTATTCTCTCGTGGTGGTTGGTGCGAAAATGCTCGGCGGCATCCCTCGCGAGATGGCGCTCGTCGAATGCGCGCTCCTCGAATCCAATAGTGAATGTGTCGACCGGAAGGGAGCTCTGCGCCGACATTGCCGCCACGACACTTGCCGAATCCAGCCCGCCGCTGAGGACCGCGCCGAATG
>Ga0335085_10010296_pt1 | contig 13996 bp, 15 predicted proteins | sample Lox_Sample_45_FD_206712 | JGI IMG/M metagenome (GOLD analysis project Ga0335085, IMG submission 206712) | Soil microbial communities from Loxahatchee National Wildlife Refuge, Florida, United States - Lox_Sample_4.5 | ecosystem: Environmental > Terrestrial > Soil > Wetlands | place: USA...
CCAGCCCGTTAATGGTCTTGTTTTCATCGGATTGATCTGCTAGGCTTAATCCCGAGGTGATCACCGCATGACGCCACTCTGGGGTGAAGCGGCCGCCATTGTCTGTCTGGTTCTTGTAAACGGGTTTTTTGCGGCCTCTGAGATTTCTTTGATCGCCATCCGCAAGAGCTACGTCAAGCAGCAGGCCGAGCAAGGGCGGCGGTGGGCCCGCCGTGTCCAACAACTGCAAAGCGACCCGGAACGGTTCCTGGCGACTGTCCAGGTGGGGGTGACGCTGACCGGTCTGCTCTCAGGCGCCATCGGCGGCTTGATCGCCGTCCGCGGCTTCCAACCCCTGTTAGAAATGATCCCCTATCCCATGATCCAGACGGCCAGCGAGGCGCTGGCCGTGGGGTGCATGGTCCTCCTTGTGGGCTACCTGACCCTGGTGATCGGGGAATTGGTCCCCAAATCCATTGCGCTGCGCTATCCGGAAAAAATCGTTCCCCTGATCGCCGCCCCGATCGAACTGGTGGCCAGACTGACCGCCGTGGCCAATAATATCCTGACGTTTTCCACCAAATTGTTGCTCAAGCCGTTTGGGATCAAAACCGCCCGCGAGGGCACGTCGATCTCTGAGGAAGAGATCAAATTCTTGCTGACTGAGGGACGGGAGCGAGGGGTGTTCGACCGGACCGAGCAGGAGTTGATCCTGAGCGTCTTTCAGTTTAATGACATCTACGTCAAGGAGGTCATGATTTCCCGTCCAAAAATCCGGGGAGTACCGGCCAGCATTTCCAAGGAGGAATTGCTCGCCTATATGGCGGACTATCAGTTTTCGCGCTATCCGGTCTATACGAAGGGCATCAATGACATCTTCGGGATTCTTCACTACAAAGATTTTCTCCGGGTGATCGCCGAATCGAAACCATTCGAGATGAAAGAGCTGGTCCGGCCGGCCTATTTCGCCCCTGAGACGATGAAAATCAGCCGATTGCTCAAGGAGATGCAGCGGCGTCGGAGCCAGATGGCGATCGTCATCAATGAATACGGCAGCGTCGAGGGGATTGTCACGATGGAGGATCTGATCGAAGAGATCGTCGGCGAGATTCGCGATGAATCGGATGTCGAGGAGAAGGCGGTGGAACGGCTCAAGGACGGCACCGTCGTCGCGGATGCGTCGCTCTCGGTCCGCGATCTGAGGGAAGATTACGGCTTTGCCGTGCCCGATTCGCCCGAGTATGAAACGCTGGGGGGCTTTGTGCTGCATGAATTGCAGGATATGCCCCGCGGGGGCGAAATTATTCGTTTCGGCGGGTACAAGCTGACCATTGTCGACATGGAAGGCCGCCGGATCAGCAAAATCAAGATCGAGAAACTTTCCGAGGCCCCCAACGCGGTCGCTCCCGCCCCGGCCTCACCCTAGTCTGTCTGCTTTCCTCTCTCATCACGCGTTCTCCGGGGTTGACGGACTTGGTCCGGTCGCAGTTGCGCGGCGGGAACCGGTTGCGGATGCGCCTGCCGCCACAGCGTCTGCCGGAGAATGCCACGGAGCACGCGAACCTCCCGTTCAGCAAGATCAGCGCGATTCAAGATGCGGCGAAGATCAGCCATCGTTCGAAGACCCTGCGAGCCTTTGAGAAAGCCGATGGCGGTTAGAAGCGCCGCCCATTCGGCGTACATCCGCTCCAGCTCGTGCGACGGCGCCGTCAATCTGGCGGACGCCGGCAATGGTTCCTGCGCGGCCGTGAACAGCTCATAGAGCGTCAGCAGCACCGCCTGGGCCAGATTGTAGGAGGGGGCGGGGACGGCCATCGGGAGTCGGACGAGTCGATGGCAGAGGGCGATTTCTTCGTTGGTCAGCCCGTTCTGCTCCGAACCAAAGACGACGGCGATCCGCCCGCGCCGGAGCCTGGCCAGGAGGGTACGCCGGACGGAGGAGACGAGGTCGGCCGGCCCGTAGCCGCGGTGCGCCCGCGCCGTTGTGCCGATGACACAGCGGTAGGATGCCGCCGCCTCGGCCAGCGTAGGAGCAACGGCCGCCCGGGTGAGCCGCTCCTGCGCGCCATAGGCGAGTTGATGGGCTTCCGGCGCCAGATGGTCGCAGGGAGCGACCAGCACCAGTTGTCCCGCCCCCAGATTTTTCATGGCGCGCGCGGCGGCGCCGATGTTGCCCGGCCGGAGCGGCCGGACCAGAATCACGTCGATGCGACGCATCAGCGAAATCGCCTGCCGGAGGGGGGCCATTACCGCAGCCGTTGAAACGCGCGGTGTAATCGGCATGTCAACGGCCCCGGCCTGCCCGTGCCAATCCGACGCGCCCCCACCCGCACCACCGGCATCACCTCGTAACTGGTATTGGTGAGAAACAGTTCGTCGGCTGAGAACAGCTCCTTCGGGCGGAAGAAGCCCTGCCGCACGGGGATCCTGAGCCGTCGAGCCAGCCCCAGAATGACCTGGCGTGTGATCCCTTCGAGCAGGCCTGTCCGGGGGGATGGCGTATACAGCGTCCGGCCACGGACAAAAAACAGGTTGCTGGTCGTCCCCTCGCACAGATGGCCCTCCGCGCTCAGCAGGAGGGCGTCGTGCGCCCCGCGTTGCGAAGCAGCTTGCTTCGCCAGGATGCCGGCGAGATAGTTGAGACTTTTGGCGTGCGGAGGCGTCGCATTCGACGGCGCTCGTCTTATGCCGGCGATGATGACGGTCAGCCCTCTGCGGGTGAGGGCGGTGGGATACCCCGTGAACGGACGGGCGAAGAGGATGACCGTCGGCGAAACCGTCGCGGGCGGTTCAAGGCCTGCCGGACCGACGCCTCTGGTGATGGTCAGACGGACGATCGCGTCACGGAGGTGGTTGACTTTCAACACGGCCATGATCTGCCGGCGAAACCACGCGGCCGGGTGGGGCAGCCGCAGCCCGATGGAACGGGCGGAGCGTTGCAACCGCCGCAGATGGTCGTCGAGACGGAACGGACGACTGTCGTAGATCCGGAACGTGTCGAAGATCCCGTCGCCGTACAGCAGCCCCCGATCGAAGATCGAGACGCAGGCCTTCGGAGCCCGCTGAAGGTGGCCGTTTACGGAAACGATCCCGGCGAACCCCGCGATCGGTTCAAACGTTTGCAAGTGCGATGTTGATCGCTTCGGCTTTGTAGAGCGTTTCGGCATATTCTCGGGCGGGGTCGGAGTCGGCGACGATGCCGGCGCCGACGTGGAAGTGCCCGGTCCGTTCCAGAACGATCAGCGTCCGGATCACGATGTTCAAATCCATGTCGCCGGAAAAACTCAGGTAGCCGATCGAGCCGCTGTACGGTCCCCGGCCGACCGGCTCCAACTCGTCGATAATTTCCATGCAGCGGACTTTGGGCACGCCCGTGACGGTGCCGCCGGGGAAGACCGCCTGGAACAGATCGAGCCAGTCCTTGCCGGGATAGAGACGGCCGGCGATGTTGCTGACCAGATGGATGACGTGCGAGTAGCGCTCGGTGACCATCAGCTCATCCACCTTGATGCTGCCGTAGTCACAGACGCGGCCCAGGTCGTTGCGTTCAAGATCGATCAGCATGAGATGCTCCGCCCGCTCCTTTTCGCTGGACAACAGCTCCCGGACGAGGGCCAGATCCTGCCGGTGCTCCATCCCCCTGGGCCGGGTGCCGGCGATGGGCCGGGTTTGCACGCGCCGCCCTTGAAGCGAGACGAGCCGCTCCGGAGAGGCGCTGACCAATCGGACGGGATCGAAATCAAGGAAGGCCGCGAACGGCGAGGGGTTGATGGCGCGCAGTCGTTCATAAATCGTCCACGGCTCCACCGCGCCGAGTTCCACGGTAAAGCGGTGGGCCAGATTGGCCTGAAAAATGTCGCCCGCTGCGATGTAGCGCAAACACCGCCGCACCAGCGATTCATACTCGGCCGGTGTCTGTCCCGCCGTGACCGTGACGGGGCGCCGTTCGCCCGCCGCCCGCGATTGGTCGCCGCCGGAGTTCTGCTCCAGCGCTCGACGGATGTCATCGGTGGAGACCGCGGCCGTGTCGTCGAACGGGGTGTGGGCGATCGTCAATTTGGCCTGTTGGTGATCAAAGGCGACCACCGTGCCCGTCAGGTAGAGGTCGAGATCGGGCACGGCCGGGTCCTTGCGGGCGGTGCGGGGAAGCCGCTCAAACCAATGCACGAGGTCGTATCCAAAATAGCCGACGGCGCCGGCCAGAAACGGTGGCAGATCCGTCGACGGGGACGGGACGGCATAGCGCGCGAGCAGGGAGCGGAGGATCGAAAGCGGCCGGCCGTGAACTGTCCGGGTGAGGCGGCCGCTGAGGGTGACGGTCGAGCCGATGCTCCGGACCCTCAAAAACGGATTCAGGGCGATGAAGGAGAACCGCCCCGTCGGGCCGGCCGATTGCGCGCTTTCCAGCAACGCCACGGCCCGAAGGGAGGGATGGGCGCGCAACCGGCGAAAAGCCTCGGCGGGGGTCAGGTCACCCGCAGGAAGCGTCGTGAGGGTTTGCGGGGCGGTCATGAACACCAAGGAGGGCGGAAGGAGCCGGCCGCTGAATCTGCGATCGCCCTGCGGGCGGCGCCGGCCGATCTGCCCGGAAACTTTGACAGTTTGTCCATGGGCGACTATACTGAGTTTACGCGTCGGACAGACATGATTGCCACAGTTTTTTTGATCGGTTATGGAAGCGCGCCTTCCCGAAGAGCCCGAAAACGACGTTGACCCGCAGAAGCTCAAGGCCGCCCGCGAGCTGCTGTTGCAATTCGTCAAAACGGCGAAAACGGTCCGGCTCTATCTCGCCAACAATCCGATGCGCCAGAAGTTCCTGGCCGACCTGTTTGAACGGTTTGAGCTGTATCTGCGCGCCCATGGCGCGTTGCGGTTGAAGGCGCGCCAGCAGGCGTTTGCAGTCGACGGGGAGGTCGTCTACGAGCAGGAGGGACGTCAGGATAATCTGGCCTTTCGCTGTTACGTGGACGGGATCACCGAGTTGACGTTCCATGAGGGGCTGGAGCAGGCGGAACTCGTCGAATTTCTGGAGGTGGTGGGGAGCGATCAGGATCCCAATGCATTGGACGATGATCTGGTCAGTCTTCTGTGGAAGCGGGACCTGCCGCACATCAGCACGGTGGTGGTCGATGACCTGCCCGAGCAGGCCGATTTTCTCCCCGATCAAGCCGAACTGAAGGCGCCGGATCTGGAGGTGATGGTCCAACAGGAAGTGACGAACCTGCCTCCCTCCGCGCTCGCCGGTCCCAGGCGTCTCGACTACCCGATGGTCATCTTCAAGCTGACCGAGGAGGAGATCCAGCAGTTAAAGCAGCAAATCGCGAAGGAACAGCAACGCGACGCGGTCGCGCAGCTGCTGGATATTCTCAGTGTGATGCTGGAGATTGAGCTGGACGAGGTGTCGTTTGGTGAAATTCTTGGGATCATGGAAAAACTGGTCGAGCTGTTCCTCGAACGGGGTGATCTGCCCCGCGCGGCGTCGTGCGCGAGCACGGTGCGGCGGCTCTACGATCACCCGCCGCAGCAGGCGGAAGCCTTCCGGACCAGGCTCCACGAGTTCCTGGTGCGGCTGGGCACGCCGGAGCGGCTTGAAACCCTCACGGTCGTGCTCAACAAGGAGAAGACCGTGGACGCGCCGGCCCTGACGGAATTCATCCAGGCGATGACTCCCCAGGCGCTGGGGCCGCTCACCGACTTGTTGGGCACGGTGATCATCATGAAAACCCGTAAAGTCATCTGTGATGCGATGGTGACGCTCGGCCAGGATCATGTCGAACTGCTGGCCGGCCGTTTAAAGGATGATCGGTGGTTCGTCGTGCGTAACCTGATCTATGTCATGGGCCGGATCGGGGGCCCCAAAGTGATCAGTTATCTGGCGCCGCTGGTCCGACACCCCGAACAGCGGGTCCGCAAAGAGGTCATCAAAACATTGGACGGCATGGACTCGGAGAAAATCATCGATGTGCTGCTGGACTGTCTGCGCGACCAGGAAAGCTCGGTCAGAATGATGGCCATGCGGGCGCTGGCCAGGCGCAGAACGCCGCGCGTCATCGAGCCGCTGACCGCGGTGATTGAAGAGCGGCAGTTTGCCGCCAAGGACGTGTCGGAAAAGCTCGAGGTGTTCCTGGCGCTGGGCGCCTCCGGGCGTCCCGAGGCGCTTGCAGTGCTCAAGCGGTATTTGAAGGGCGGCTCCTGGTGGCGCCGGGGCGGACAGGAGCAGTTGTGTTGGTGCGCCGCCTATGCCCTCAAGCAGATGGGAACGGAGGAAGCGATCGCGCTCCTGGAGGAAGGCAGCCAGCACGCCAGCCGGGTTTTGCAGGAGGCCTGCCTGGCGGCGCTGCGCGGCACGGCCCGCGAACTGATGGTCCGGCAGGCCCGCTTATGAGCATTGGGGTCGACCAAGAACTGCTGCAGATGGGCAAGGGGCTGGTCAACCAGTTCTCGATCCTCCTCCGCACGGCCCAGATCCACGATGTCAGAAACGTGGCGTTTGAGCAGCCGTTTGAGCAGTTTCAGCGGTCCCTGTACAGCCTGCAACGCCAGCTGGGTGATCTCTCCCTGCGCGTGGAGCGGGACGCGTTGTTCATCAGCGAAATGAAGTTGAAGATGGACATCGACACGTACGCCAACTTCACCCACGTGATGGAGGAACTGAAGAACCACCAGGTCGGGACCATTATCTTCCAGGAGTCGCTCAAGGCGGACGAGCTGGTGAAGTTCATCCACCTCTTCGCTACGCAAACCGTCAAGGGCGAATGGGCCTTTGCCGAGTTCGAGCAGCAGCTCAAACGGGCCGGCGTTCTCAATATCGGGGTCGAGGAATACCGCAAGGACGAAGAGCGCGAATCGCTTGAAGAGGTGACCAAGGACCGCAAGGAAATGGCCAAGCGGGCCTATGCCAAGGCGTTTGCGGCGGTCGCCGAGGTGATGGACAACGTCAAGGTGGGACAGACCCTGCACCTCTACCGGGCGAGGAGGGTCGTGCAATCCATGGTCGACCAGCTGTTGCAGGATGAAGCGGCGCTGGTCGGGTTGACCACGTTGCGGTGCCATGACGAATACACGCACAACCACACGGTCAACGTCTGTATTTTATCGATGGTGCTGGCGCAGCGTCTGGGCTATGATCGCAACCTCCTGAGCGATCTGGGGATGGCGGCGCTGTTCCACGATCTGGGCAAGGCGTCGATCTCCCATGACCTGCTCAACAAGCCGACCGATTTCACCGAAGAGGACTGGAAGATCGTCCGCCGCCACCCGATCCTCGGGGTGAAAACGATCATCAAATTAAAGGGGCCGACCGAATCGGCCATCCGGATCAGCTTCGGCGCCTTCGAACACCACTTGAATTATGATCTGTCCGGCTATCCGCGTCTGCCCCGATCATGGGACATGACGCTCTTCGGCCGCGTGATCGGCATCGCTGATTGCTACGACGCGCTGACCTCTTCGCGGGTCTACAACCGCGTGCCCTATTCGCCGGAGAAAGCGCTCAAGTTCATGCTGGCCAAGAGCGGCCGGGCGTTTGATCCCCTGCTGTTGAAGGTGTTCGTGAACAGCATCGGCATCTTCCCGGTGGGGACGGTGGTCCTGCTGGATACCAACGAACTTGGCGTGGTGGTGAAGGTGAGCGGCAACATCGATAAGGCCGACCGCCCCACGGTCAAGGTCATCGCCGATGCGAACGGCAACGCCGTCGACGGCGACCTTGTCGATCTGGACGAACAGGATGAAAAGACGGGCCGGTACCGGAGCAGTATTGTGAAGACGATCGATCCCACTGCCTACGGGTTGGACGTCAGCCGCTATTTCGTCTAACCCCTCCCCATCCTGCGTTTGGCTTCCCGCCGATTCCGCCGCCAATTTCCGATTGACAATCCCGCAAGCATGATGGTATAGTGAAGTACGACAAAAATAGTCGGATATTAATAACAAGATCAACTTATTGAATAAAAAGGAATTTCAATGTTGAAATTTTCAAAAAAGACGGACTACGGCCTAATGGCAATCGGCTGTCTGGCCGAGCATGAGGGAAAGCGGTTGGTGACGACCAAGGCGATTGCGGACCAGTGCCATATTCCAATGGAATTGTTGGCAAAGATTCTCCAGCGGCTGGCCAAACAGGGGTTGATCCAGAGCCATAACGGTTCGCATGGCGGGTACAGTCTGGCAAAGGAACTCTCCCGGATCACGGTGGGGGAGGTGATCGAGGCGATCGAGGGGCCGTTCGCCATTGCGGCCTGTTATCGGGAGCGGGGTGTCAGCGCCTGCGACCAGTTGTCGCATTGCACGATCCGGCGACCGCTGGGGCAGGTGCAGGCCGACATCGCCGCGCTGTTAGGCCGGATGACATTGGATGAGATTTACGCCCCAACGGTGAAAGAAGAAGGAGTCCGAGCATGAAGCTGCCGATTTACATGGACAACCATTCCACGACGCCGGTCGACCCGACCGTCCTGGAGGCAATGCTGCCTTATTTCACGGAGAAGTTCGGCAACGCCGCGAGCCGGAATCATGCGTTCGGCTGGGAGGCGGAAGCGGCCGTTGATGCCGCACGCCAGCAGATCGCGGCGTTGATCAACGCCGATTCGAAGGAGATCATCTTCACCAGCGGGGCGACCGAGTCGGACAACCTGGCGCTGCGCGGCGTCGCCGAGATGTACCGGGAGAAGGGCGATCACATCATCACCACGGTGACCGAGCACCGCGCCATTCTGGACACGGCTAAGCGGTTGGAGAAGATGGGATTCTCTGTGACCTATGTGCCGGTGCAGGCCGACGGCCTTGTCGATCCGGAGGCGATCAATCAAGCGATCACCCCGAAAACGATTCTTATCTCCGTGATTCTGGCCAACAACGAAATCGGCACGATCAATCCGATCGCCGACATCGGCAGGATCGCCAAGGCGCGCGGGATCCTGTTCCACAGCGACGCCACGCAGGCCGTCGGCAAAATTCCTGTCGACGTCCAGGCGATGGGCATTGATCTGCTGTCATGTTCGGCGCACAAGATGTATGGCCCCAAGGGCGTCGGCGCGCTCTACGTCCGGCGAAAGAATCCCCGCGTGCGGCTCGCCCCGATGATCGACGGCGGCGGCCACGAACGCGGGATGCGCTCCGGCACGCTGCCGGTGCCCTTGATCGTCGGCTTCGGCAAGGCGGCCGAGATCTGCCGGCAGATGATGCCCGAGGAGTCGAAGCGGCTCACCGCGCTGCGCGACCGGCTGCGCGACGGCATTATGACGCAGCTGGACGAAGTATATCTGAACGGCCATCCGACCCAGCGGCTGCCGAACAACGTCAATATCAGCTTTGCCTACGTCGAGGGGGAGTCGCTGCTGATGGGATTGAAGGACATCGCCCTGTCGTCCGGCTCGGCCTGCACCTCGGCCTCGCTGGAACCCTCCTACGTGCTCAAGGCGCTGGGCGTCGGCAGCGATCTGGCGCACTCCTCGATCCGCTACGGGCTGGGGCGTTTCAACACGGACGAAGAGGTTGAGTATGTGATCCGGCACACGGTCGAAATTGTGAACAAGCTGCGGGAGATGTCTCCGCTCTATGAGATGGCGAAGGAAGGCATCGATCTGAGCAAGGTTGAATGGAAGGGCGAACATTGACAGGAGGAGGTCGTCGCAATGGCATACAGTGAAAAAGTCATCGATCATTACAACAATCCCCGAAACGTGGGGAGCCTCGACAAGAACGATCCCGGAGTGGGGACCGGTATTGTCGGCGCGCCGGAGTGCGGCGACGTCATGAAGCTGCAGATCAAGGTCGACAAGGACGTGATCGTCGATGCCAAGTTCAAGACCTTCGGCTGCGGCAGCGCGATCGCCAGCTCGAGCCTGGCCACCGAGTGGCTGAAGGGCCGGAGCGTGAACGAAGCGATGCAGATCAAAAATACGGACATCGTCAACGAGTTGCATCTGCCGCCCGTCAAGATTCATTGCTCGGTTCTGGCCGAGGATGCGATCAAGGCGGCGCTGGAGGATTACCGAAAAAAGCGCGGCGCACAGGCGGCCGCGTCCGAGCCGGCCGTGGCGGAGCGCCAACACTGAGCGTAGCCGGCGGACGGCGGAAAGGAGGAGGACATGGCGGATGTGCATGCCACCCCGGTCACGCTGACCGAGGCGGCGATCAAAAAGGTCAAAATGTTGCTGGCCGCGCAGCCGGAAGGGTCGTTCCTGCGCGTGAGCGTGCGGGGCGGAGGCTGTTCGGGGTTGAGCTACGACCTGTCCTTCGAGCAGAAGTCGGGGTCGCATGACGAGGTCCTCGAGTTCGACGGCGTCAAGGTCCTCATCGATCCGAAGAGCGCGCTCTATCTGCAGGGCACCTCGCTGGACTTTGTCGACAGCCTGACCGGCGGCGGATTCAAGTTCAACAACCCCAACGCGAAGATGAGTTGCGGCTGCGGGGAATCCTTTTCCGCTTGACGATTCGATCATTCCGTGTCGTTTGCCAGTGGCGAATTCCTCCCAGCCATCAGCGGCTCTTCGATCTGCGCCCGGTCGGCGCACCTGCTGGCGGTGCAGCGTGGAGACCGGGGATGAGTGGCTCTGCCCGGCGTGCGGGGCAATTCAGCCGCTGCCCGACGTCATTGATGATTTTGCCTGTTTAGGCCTTCCCCGCCATCTTCAGCTTGACGCGCAGGCGCTGGCCGAGCGGTTTCACGAGCGAAGCCGCCGGATTCATCCCGATTTCTTTCAGACGAAGTCGGGACGGGAACAAGCGCTGAGTCTCGAGGCGTCGGCGCGGCTGAATCGGGCGTATCGGACATTGCGCGATCCGATCGAGCGGATGGGCGCGCTGATCAGACTGGAAACGGGCCAGCCGGAGATCGCGGCCAAGGCGCCGGCCGACCTGGTGGAGGAAATTTTTGAGTTGCAGGAGCTGCGCGAGACGGTCAGGGAACGGCCCGGCGATACCGGACTTCGCGAGCGATTGCTGGCCGAGCGGAACACGCTCATCGATCGATTGACCCGATTGGAGCGGGAACTGGCCCAGTTGGCGGCCCGGTGGGATCGGGCGGTCGACGGCGGCGCCGACGCGGACAAACGGGCGTTGATCGGGGCCATGCGCGATTGGCTCTCGGGCCGGCAATATCTGGTCAACACAATCGACGATATCACGATGACGCTGGAAGGACGGAGTGATGCCAAGGATCGTCGGCATTGATTTGGGGACGACCAACAGCCTGGTGGCCGTGATGGACGGGGGGCGGCCGCGGATCATTTCGGGGCCCGGCGGGGAGCGGCTGCTGCCCTCCGTCGTTTCGTTCGCCGGCGGCCACATGACGGTGGGGCACGAAGCCAAACGGCGGCTGGCGACCCATCCGGCCGACGTGATCTACTCGGTCAAGCGCTTCATGGGGCGCGGCCTGGCCGATGTCCAGGAGGAGTTGAAATTCTTCCCCTTCCACCTGATCGAGGAGCCGCCGGGCGTCGTCCGCATGGACGTCGGCGGCCGCCGCTGGACGCCGCCGGAAATCTCCGCGATGATTTTGGGCGAACTGAAGCGGTGGGCCGAGGCCGATCTGGGAGAGCCGGTGCAACAAGCCGTCATCACCGTGCCCGCCTATTTCAACGACAGCCAGCGGCAGGCGACCAAGGACGCCGGCCGGATCGCCGGCCTCGAGGTGCTGCGGATCGTCAACGAACCGACGGCCGCCTCGCTCGCCTACGGGCTGCATCAACGCAAGGAGGGCCGGATCGCCGTCTACGATCTGGGCGGCGGCACCTTTGATATTTCCATCCTCGCGCTCAAGGCGGGCATTTTCGAAGTGCTGGCGACCAACGGGGACACGCACCTTGGCGGCGACGATATGGACCGGCGGTTGGCCGAGTGGCTGATCGAGCAAGCGGGAGGAGTTCAACGGTTCGAGACGGACGGCACCGGCTGGTCGCGTATGCGACTGGCGGCCGAGACGGCTAAGTGCATATTGTCCGCTGAAGACGAGACGATCGTCGAGATCGCCCTGCCCGGCACACAGAAGGCCGAACCCATTCCGCTCGCCCGCGCCAGATTGGAATCGCTCATGATGCCGATTGTCGAACGAACCCTCCAGCCCTGCCGTCTGGCCCTGCGGGATGCCGGGGTTGGAGTGAAGCAGATCGACGAGGTGGTGCTGGTCGGCGGCATGACCCGCATGCCGTTGATCCGGCGCCGGGTGGAAGAGCTGTTCGGCCGGCGGCCCCATACCGAGTTGAACCCGGATGAAGTCGTTGCGCTGGGCGCCGCCGTGCAGGCCGATATCCTGGCCGGCGGCACGCGCGACCTCCTGCTCCTGGATGTGAACCCGCTCTCGCTGGGCATCGAAACGCTGGGCGGCGTCATGAGCGTGCTGATTCCCCGCAACACCACCATACCGACCAGCGCGAAGGAGTCGTTCACCACGTCGGTCGACGGACAGCGCACGGTCGACATCCATGTGTTGCAGGGGGAGCGGGAACTGGTGGCCGACAATCGCAGCCTGGCCCGGTTCCAGCTCAGCGAGATCGATCCGATGCCGGCCGGTCTGCCGAAAATTGAGGTCACGTTCATGATCGATGCCAACGGCATCCTCTCCGTCGGCGCCAGAGAACTGCGAAGCGGGAAGGAGCAATCGATCGAAGTCACGCCATCCCACGGTCTCACGGAGGAGGAGGTTACGCGCATGGTCGAAGCCTCGTACGTCCATGCCAAGGATGATATCGCCCGCCGGGGCCTGATCGAGGCGCGCAACGAGGCGGAGATGGTCCTGCGGGCGACCGACAAGGCGCTGGTCGCCGCCGGAGGCCTGTTGGCCGAGGCGGAGCGGCGGGCGATCGAGGCCGCCGCCGCCGAACTGCGCGAAGCGGTCAAGGGAGAGGACGCGCCGCGCATCCGTGAACGGATCAAGCGGCTTGACGAAACGACCGTGCACCTGGCCGGTGTCTTGCTGGGGCACACGATCCAGGATGTGGCCGAACAACGGACGGAGCGATAATGAACGAGCGGACCAGTAAACCGTCGACGGCGACCCAGGCGCCCGCCCCCGGCAAGCGACACAAAGTGACGTTTCTGCCCATGGACGTGACGGTGGAGGTGGACGAAACCGCGTATCCCTACGGCGACCACGGCCTGCCCGGATCGCTGCTTGACATCGCGCTCAAGAACAATATTCGGTTGGAGCACAACTGTGGCGGCAACTGCGCTTGCACCACCTGTCACGTGGTCGTGAAGGAGGGGGCGGAACATCTCTCCACGATGCAGCCGGACGAGGAAGACCGGCTCGACATGGCGGAAGGGTTGACGCTGACCTCCCGACTCGGCTGCCAAGCGGTGGTGCGGGGCGACGTGGTGGTGGAAATTCCTGACTAAAAAGGGTCAAGGGGCAAGGGTCCAGGGTCAAGAACAGCAGTCATTTTTCCCTCGACCCCTGCCCCCTGACCCTTGCCCTTCTCTGGAGGTGACGCCATGCCGTTGACCTGGGACGATGCGGAAGAGATCGCCTTGGAGCTGATGGAGCACCATCCCGGGGTCGATCCGATGACCGTGCGCTTCACCGATCTGCACAAGTGGGTGACGGCTCTGCCCGATTTCGCCGACAAGCCTGAACGATCAAGCGAAGGGATTCTCGAATCGATCCAAATGGCCTGGCACGAGGAATTCCAAGACGCCAGGGAATAAGCGTCTACCAGACGCAGACGGAATCCGCCTCGTCGATCAACGCCAGCAACGCCCGTTCATCAAATTCCCCGCCCAGCAGTTTGACCTCCAACCCGGCCGGAATCGTCAAGTCGGCGACCGCCGGTCCCAGGACCATGGTGGGCCGGCCGGCGCCGCTTCGCTGCTGCTCCAGAACGACCGGCAACGCCCTCCCCGCGTCGGCGGAGAGCAGCAGGTGCAGCAGGCGTTTGGGTGAAGGGGGCGTCATCGAAGATCAGGATGGATTAGAAAATCATGATCCGGTCGGCCGCCGCCAGTTCGGCCGCGATCTGGGTTTCGGTCAGCATGGTATGCGGAAAGTCGGTCGAGACTCTCGACAAATGACCGGCGG
>Ga0335085_10010297_pt1 | contig 13994 bp, 12 predicted proteins | sample Lox_Sample_45_FD_206712 | JGI IMG/M metagenome (GOLD analysis project Ga0335085, IMG submission 206712) | Soil microbial communities from Loxahatchee National Wildlife Refuge, Florida, United States - Lox_Sample_4.5 | ecosystem: Environmental > Terrestrial > Soil > Wetlands | place: USA...
GACGGCATGCCGCGCCACGTTCTTGGCCAGGTCCCAGTTGACCGGGCCGCCGCGGTACGACATCAGGTCGGCAAACTGCCGCAGCGCGTCGGCGAACTGCTGGGGATCACCGAACGGGTTGGCCGCGCCGAACGGGCCGCCCGGTTGGGGCGGCTGGCCACCGCCGCCGGAGCCACCGCTGGAACCACCGGAACCGCCGGATCCCCCGGGCTCACCCGGCCGCCGCTCCGGGTCGGGCGGCCCGAAGCCGAACGGACGATCAGTCATTTGTCCGTCCTCTCGGGCAGGATGGAAGGGTCATGACCGTCACGTTATCTCGGGAGCGGCTTAATTTGAGAAATGCAGAAGGCCAGGTTCGCCAACGGCGCAGTGGCGGCGGTCCGGTCGGCCAGCACCCGGCGGTGGCGGTCACCGGAGCGGCGCGGGGCATCGGGCGGGCGCTGATCGCCCGGCTGGCCACCTCTGCCCAGGTCCGGAAGGTCGTCGCGATCGACGATCACCGCGGTGACGTCCCGGGCGTGACCTGGCGGGTGGCCAACGTGCGCGACCCGGCCCTGGCCGGCCGGCTGGCCGGGGTGGACGTCGTGGTGCACACCGATCTGGACCTCGCGCCCGACTCCGAGCACCGGGCCCGCCGCGCGTTCAACGTCCGCGGCGCGCAGACCGTGCTCACCGCGGCCGCGGCCGGCCGGGTGGGCCGGGTCGTCCTGGTCACCAGCGCGATGGTGTACGGCGCGCGGGGCGACAACCCGGTGCCGCTGCCGGAGACCGCCCCGCTGGCGGCCGACGTGGACAGCAGCGTGGCCGGTGACCTGCTGGAGATCGAGCAGCTGGCGCGGCGCTCCCTGGTTGCCCACCCGGGCATGGAGCTGACGGTCGTCCGCCCGGCGGCGCTGGTCGGCGACGACATCGACACGATCGTGACGCGGCATTTCGAGGCGCCCCGGCTGCTGACGGTCAAGGGCTGCGAGCCCCGCTGGCAGTTCTGCCACCTCGATGACCTCATCTCGGCCCTGGAGCTCGCCGTGACCGGTGAGGTCACCGGCGAGTTCGCGGTGGGCAGCGACGGCTGGCTGGATGCCGAAACGGTCAGCGAGCTGAGCGGGCTGCGCGGTATCGAGCTGCCGGCCGGCCTGACGTTCGGTACCGCGCAGCGCCTGCACCGCGTCGGCGTCACCCCGGCCGAGGCGGCCGATCTGCGCTACGTCGTCTACCCGTGGGTGGTCGACTGCGCCACGCTGCGCGCCGCCGACTGGCGGCCGAAATACGACAACACCCAGGCGCTGGAGGTCCTGCTGGCGGGGCGCGTCGGGCGGCATGCGTTGGCCGGCCGGCGGATCACTCGCAAGGAGGCGACGATCACGGCGGCGGGCGCGGCGGCCGGCGCCGGCGCCGTGATCGGGACCGCCGCGATCGTCCGGATCGCGCGCCGCCGCCGCAAGAGCGGCTCCTGACCCGCCGCCGGCGCGCCGCCGCCGGCCGCCGGCCCCCCGCATAAGGTCGTTCAGCCGCCGAACGGCCCTCGGTGAGGGTCCCCCCGCCCGGCAGCCCGGCTGGGCGGGCTGCCGGGCGGGGTACCGTGGATGGGTGAATCCCATCCGCCTGATCGCGCTGCGCGAAGCCCCGCTGTCGGTCGATGAGGTGCAGGCCGCCGTCATGGCGGACGAGGCGGGCGGGATCGCGCTGTTCGCCGGGGCCGTGCGCGATCATGACCACGGCCACCCGGTCACCGGGCTGACCTACGTCGCGCACCCGTCGGCCGAGGCCGAGCTGCACCGGGTCGCGGCGGCCGTCGCGGAGAAGTACCCGGCCCACGGGATCGCGGCCGTGCACCGCGTCGGGGACCTGGGGATCGGCGAGCTGGCCGTGGTCGTGGCGGTGTCCTGCGCGCACCGCGGCGACGCGCTCGACGCCTGCCGCATGCTGATCGACGAGCTCAAGGCGACGGTGCCGATCTGGAAACATCAGCGCTTCGAGGACGGCAGCAGCGAATGGGTAGGGTGCGCGTAGTCTTCCGGTCATGTCGCGACGCGCCCTGACGCTGTACATCGCCGGAGCCGCGGTCATCGTCGCTCTCGTGGTGGCCGTTCTGCTGCCGGTCCCGTACGTCATTCTGGGCCCGGGACCCACGCTGAACACCCTGGGCCGCGACGCCAGGGGCAAGCCGCTGATCACGATCACCGGGCACCGCGTCTTCCCGGCCAGCGGCCACCTCAACATGGTCACCGTCACCTACCAGGGCGGCCCGGGCGACGAATTCAACGTGTTCACCGCGCTGCGCGGCTGGCTGAACCACAGCGAGGCGGTCGTACCGGAAAGTGAGCTGTTCGCGCCGGGCCAGTCCCAGCAGCAGGTCCAGCAGGCGGACCAGGCGCAGATGACCGGCTCGCAGCAGACCGCCACCGCGGCGGCCCTGCACCAGTTGGGCATCGGCTACCAGACCGTCGCGGGTGTCGCGGGGACCGAGAAGGGGATGCCGGCCGCCGGGGTGCTGCGGCCCGGTGACCTGATCACTGCCGTCGACGGCCAGCGGGTCACCGGCCCCGCTCAGCTCACGTCGCTGATCAAGGCGCACGCGGCCGCGGCGCCGCTGCACCTCACGATCGTCCGGGGCGGCGTCACCCGCCAGGTGCAGATCATGCCCCGGCTCGTCAAGGGCCGTCCTGTCCTCGGCGTGATCGTGCAGCCGGACTACCTGTTCCCGTTCCGCGTGCAGATCAGCATCGGGAATATCGGCGGCCCGAGCGCCGGGATGATGTTCGCGCTGGGAGTCATCGACAAGCTCACCGGGATGAACCTCGCCGGGGGCCGGTTCATCGCGGGCACGGGGGAGATCTCCCCCGCCGGGGCGGTCTTGCCGATCGGTGGCATCCAGCAGAAGATGGTCGGCGCGCGGGACGCGGGCGCGACCGTCTTCCTCGCCCCGGCCGGCAACTGCTCCGAGACGAAGGGCGCTATCCCGGCCGGCCTGCGGGTGGTGAAGGTCAGCACCCTGTCCGGCGCCATCTCTGCCCTCCAGGCGCTCAAGGTCGGCCACACCGTCCCCTCCTGCTAGCCCTCGACGACGCCGGGCGGGCCGCCGCGGCCAGGTGAAGCCGCCGCCGCGGCGACCGGGCCGCCACGTCCTCCTATCGCGCGCATATTCATGTGGTCCAGGCCATAGTCTGGCCCCCATGAAGGTTTCGGACGCGGTCGCGTTCGCCGGACACCAGGTGCACGTGTGCCGTTGGCGGGAGGCGGGGACGCTGCTGCGCTGGCTCGGCCCGGACCTGCGGGGCCTGCGGGTCCTGGACGTGGCCGGCGGTGACGGGTACTGGGCTGGGCAGGCCCGGCGGCGCGGGGCCCGGGCGGTCGCGGTCGACATCGCCGGGCCCAAGCTCCGCCGCGGCCGTGCGCTGGCCGACGCGCCGTCCCTCATCCTGGGCGACGCGCTGCGGCTGCCGTTCCCCGACGCCAGCTTCGACCGGGTGATGTCCATCTGCGCGATCGAGCACTTCGACGACGGCCCGCTGGCCCTCAGTGAGATGGCCCGGGTGCTCGCGCCGGGCGGTGAGCTCGTCCTGTCCGCGGACACGCTGAGCCGCGCCGCCGAGTGGCCGCACCTGTACCAGGCTCACTGCGCGCGGTACCACGTCCAGCGGACGTACACCCACCAGCAGCTGAACGGCCTGCTCGCCGAGCGCGGGCTGGACGTCGCCGAGTATGCCTACCAGTTCCGTTCACGCTGGTCAGAGCGGCTCTACCTGTCGCTGTCCGCGCACGGTGGCCGGGTCGGTTTCAACGCGGCCGCGCCGCTCGTACCGCTGGTCGCGGCGGCCGACCGGGGGACGCGCGCGGACCGGGGCGCGATCGTGCTGGTGCGCGCGCGGCGCCGGCCGGCTGACGGTGCGGCGGCCGCCGGGGAGAAGACAGCGGCCAAGGCGGCCGCGACATGAGCCCGGACGCTGCCTACCGCTGCGCCGAGGGCGTAGGCTTCGGTGCTGACGGGACATCCACAGCGTCGCTGACCTCCCTGTGTGCCCGTGATCGGGTGGAGAGGAGCAGATACGGCCGTGGCGCCTCGTGTGCTTGTTGACGCGACAGAGGTACCGGCGGACCGGGGGGCACTCGGCCGGTACGTCGACGGGCTGCTTACCGCGCTCGGCGTGGCCGGGACCGACCTGGCCATCGCCTGCCAGCGCTCCGACGAGGAGCGCTACCGTAGGCTGATCGCCGGCTCCGAGGTCGTGACCGCCCCCCCGACGATCATGCACCGGGCGGCCCGCCTGGCGTGGGAGCAGTCCGGGCTGCCGGTCGTGGCCCAGCAGGTAGCCGCCGACGTCATTCACGCCCCGCACTACTCGATGCCGCTGCGGCCCGGCCGGCCCACCGTCGTGACCATCCACGACCTCACGTTCTTCACCGAGCCTGAGCTGCACAGCCCGGTGGCCTCGGTGTTCTACAAGTCGGCGATCCGGACCGCGGTGCGCCGCGCCGCCCGGCTGATCGTGCCGTCCAAGGCCACCCGCGACGAGCTCGTCCGGGTCCTGGGCGCCGACCCGACCCGCATCGACGTCGCCTATCACGGCGTGGATCACTCGCTGTTCCACCGGCCGGATCCGGTGCAGGTCAGCCAGGTGTCCGACCGGCTGGGCCTGCACGGCAAGCCGTACATCGCCTTCCTGGGTGCGCTGGACCCGCGCAAGAACGTGGCCGCGCTGATCACGGGCTGGGCTGGTGCGGTCGCGGACCTCGACGAGCCGCCCGCGCTGGTGCTGGCGGGCGGGGGCGGCTGGAGCGACGAGGTGGACGCGGCGGTGGCCGCCGTGCCGCCGCACCTGCGTCTCGTGCGGCCCGGCTACCTGCCGTTCTCGCTGCTGCCCGGGTTCCTCGGCGGCGCCCTGGTCTACGCCTACCCGAGCCGGGGGGAGGGGTTCGGCCTGCCCGTGCTGGAGGCGATGGCCTGCGGCGCCCCGGTGCTGACCACGCACTGCACCTCCCTGCCCGAGGTGGGCGGGGACGCGGTCGCCTACACCGAGGTGGACGCCGAGAGCATCCAGGCGGCGCTGCGCGGCCTGCTCGATGATCCCGTCAGCCGCGAGGCGCTGGCCCTGGCCGGCTACGCCCGGTCGCAGGAGTTCACGTGGGCCGCGTCGGCCGAGGCGCACCTGGCCTGCTACCGCCGCGCCGCCGAGAACCGCGCCGATCAGCAGAGCGCCGTGTAGCTCTGGGCCATGACCTCGCCCGGGCGGCGACCCGGTCCGTAGACGACTGCCAGGAAAATGACACAGAGACGACGAGAATCCATGCCGCGAGAAACGCTTGAGGCGATCCTTCTGGTCGGCGGGCAGGGCACCAGGCTCCGTCCGCTGACCCTGTCCGCCCCGAAGCCGCTGCTGCCGACGGCGGGCGTGCCGTTCCTTTGCCACCAGTTCGCCCGGGCCGCCGCGGCCGGCGTCACGCACGTCGTGCTGGCCACGTCCTACCGGGCCGAGATGTTCCGCGAATGTTTCGGGGACGGGGCGGCGTTCGGCCTGTCGGTCGAGTACGTCTACGAGGACACGCCGCTCGGCACGGCCGGCGGCATCCGCAACGCCGCCGCGCGGCTGCGCGGCGGCCCCGACGATCCCGTCGTCGTGCTCAACGGTGACATCCTGTCCGGCCACGACATCGGCGTCCAGCTGGACATGCACCGCAAGGCGGACGCGGCGGTCACGCTGCACCTGGTGGAGGTGCCGGACCCGGCCCGGTTCGGCTGCGTGCCGACCGATCGGGCCGGGCGGGTGACCGCGTTCCTGGAAAAGACGCCGCACCCGGTCACGAACCGGATCAACGCCGGCTGCTACGTGTTCACCCGCCGGGTGATCGACGAGATACCCGATGACCGGCCGGTCTCGGTGGAACGGGAGACGTTCCCCGGCCTGATCGACGCCGGGCAGACCGTCATGGGGTACGCGGAGTCCGCCTACTGGCTCGACGTGGGGACGCCCGCCGCGTTCGTGCGCGGCTCCTGTGACCTCGTGCTCGGCCGGCTGGTGTCGGCGGCACTGCCCGGCCCGTGCGGCGCGTCCCTGGTGCTGCCCGGCGCGTCCGTGGCCGACGGTGCCATCGTGTCCGCCGGCACCGTCGTCGGCCCGGGCTCCGACATCGGCACCGGCGCCACCGTCGAGGGCAGCGTGCTGTTCGATGACGTCCGGATCGGCCCGGGCGCCGTCGTCCGGGACAGCATCGTCGGGGCGGGCGCGCAGATCGCCGCGGGCGCCGCCGTGGACGGCGTGCTCATCGGCGACGGCGCCGTCATCGGCGCCGGCAACGAGCTCGCCCGCGGCATGCGGGTCTGGCCGGGGGTGCGGCTCGAGCCCACGTCCATCCGCTTCTCCTCCGACGCCTGACATGACCGGGCCAGGCGAGTGACATGACCCGGACGGGTGAGTGACATGACCGGGCCAGCCAGGCGAGTGACATGACCCGGACGGGTGAGTGACATGGCCGGGCCAGCCGACATGGGTGGATCAGCCGAGTGACGTGGGCGGGCCAGGCGAGTGACATGACCGGACCGGACGAGCCCCTGGTCCGCGACTGGAGCGCGCCGTTTCCCGTCGACGTGCGGATGACCCTGTCCGTGCACCGCCGCGGTAGCGGCGATCCGGCCTACCGCGTCGATGCGGCCGGGGCGGTCTGGCGGACCTCGCTCACCCCCGAGGGACCCGCCACGCTGCGGATCCTGCCCGCGCGCTTCCCCATGACCGCCTCCCGCGACGGTCTTCCGTCCTCTGGTGGTCTTCCGTTCTCTGGTGGTCTTCCGTTCTCTGGTGGTCCTCCCTCCTCCGCCGCCCCGCTGGCACCGGTCGGCCCGCTGGCACCGGCCGGGCCCGTCATATCGGCGGCGGCCTGGGGGCCCGGCGCGGCCTGGATGCTGGCCACGCTGCCCGCCATGCTGGGCGCTGATGACGAATGGGCCGGCTTCCGCCCGGAACACCCGTTGCTGCGGCAGATGGCCGCCCGGCACACTGGCCTGCGCATCGGCCGCACCCACCGGGTCATGGAGGCGCTGGTCCCCGCGGTCCTCGAGCAGAAGGTCCTCGGCGTCGAGGCGCACCGGGCCTGGCGGACGCTGATGTACCGGTACGGCACCCCGGCCCCGGGACCCGCTCCTCGCGGCATGCGCGTGTTCCCGTCCCCGCCGACCTGGGCGCGGATCCCATCCTGGGAGTGGCACCGGGTCGGCGTGGAAGCGGTCCGGACCCGGACCATCGCCGCGGCCGCGCAGGTCGCCGGGCGGATGGAGGAGACCACCGGGCTGGGGGCGGCCGAGGCCGGCGCTCGGCTCCGCGTCATCCCCGGCATCGGCGTCTGGACGGCCGCGGAGGTCATGCAGCGCGCCTCCGGTGATCCGGACGCGGTCTCGGTGGGGGACTACAACCTGCCCAAGGCGGTCGGCTGGGCCCTCGCGGGCCGGGTCGTCGACGATGCGGGCATGCTCGAACTGCTGGCCCCCTACGCAGGCCACCGCTACCGGGTAACCAGGCTCGTCGAGCTCAGCGGCGTCCGCCCTCCGCGCCGCGGCCCCCGTCTCCCCGTCCGCGACTACCGCGGCTTCTGACGCGCCCGCCGGCCTCCGCGCCCAGCGCTCGGTGCCCCGGCCGCGCCCTGCCCTGCCGAGGAGGCTACGCCTTCCGGCGTGGCGGTGACGCTGCTGCGGGCGCTCTGGCTGTCGGCGTTGGCACCATTACGTGTACCCCGGTACCCGCGTTGGCGCCTCAGCGTGTATTCCGGCGCGGTCGTGACGCCGGTGCGGGCGCTCTGGCTGTCCGCGTTGGCACCATTGCGTGTACCCCGGTACCCGCGTTGGCGCCTCAGCGTGTATTCCGGCGCGGTCGTGACGCCGGCGGGACGATGTCCGGGCGCAATAGGACGGAGCGCGGGCGCGTTATGGGGGTGGTTTCTTGCGGCGTAGGGTCGGCAGGGGGTTTGGTTGGCTGCCGGCCTGGCCGGCCTGATTCGCCGACGAAGGGATAACGCGTGACGTCTTCCGCTGACCCTCAGCCGGGCCTGCGCCGGGCGCTGGCCCGGGCCCGGGACGGCAAGGCCCTGGACCCCGGCGAGGCCGGGATCCTGCTGCAGAGCCGGGGCGCCGACCTGGAGATGCTGCTCGGCTACGCGGGCCGGACCAGGGACGCGGGCCTGGCCGCCGCCGGACGTCCCGGGGTGATCACGTATTCGCGGAAGGTCTTCATCCCGCTGACCCGGCTGTGCCGGGACCGCTGCGGGTACTGTACATTCGCGACGGTCCCGCACCGGCTGGACAGCCCCTACCTGGAGCCCGACGAGGTCCTTGCGATCGCGCGGCAGGGTGCCGCCCTCGGCTGCAAGGAGGCGCTGTTCACCCTGGGCGACCGGCCGGAGGACCGCTGGCACCAGGCCCGGGAGTGGCTGGACGCCCGCGGCTACGACGACACCCTTTCCTATGTCCGGGCCATGGCGATCCGCGTGCTGGAGGAGACCGGCCTGCTGCCGCACCTCAACCCGGGCGTGCTGGGCTGGGCGGATTTCCAGCGGCTCAAGCCGGTGGCGCCGTCGATGGGCATGATGCTGGAGACCACCGCGGTCCGGCTGTTCACCGAGAAGGGCGGCCCGCACTACGGCAGCCCCGACAAGGACCCCGCGGTCCGGTTGCGCGTGCTCGAGGACGCCGGGCGCTGCGGGGTCCCGTTCACGACCGGAATCCTTATCGGCATCGGTGAGACGCTCGCCGAGCGGGCCGAATCCATCTTCGCAATCCGCCAGGTTGCCCGCGAGTACGGCGGCATCCAGGAAGTCATCGTGCAGAACTTCCGGGCCAAGCCGGACACCAGGATGCGCGGGGTTCCGGACGCCGAGCTCGATGACCTCGCCGCGACCATCGCCATTACCCGGCTGGTCCTCGGGCCGAAGGCGCGAATCCAGGCCCCGCCGAACCTGATTGGCGACCAGTACCGGATGATCCTGGCGGCCGGGATCGACGACTGGGGTGGCGTCTCCCCGCTCACCCCGGACCACGTCAACCCCGAGCGCCCGTGGCCGCAGATCGACGAGCTGGCGGCGCAGACCGCGGCCGGGGGGTTCACCCTGCGCGAACGCTTGACGATCTACCCGCCCTATATCCGGGAGCCGTGGCTCGACCCGCGGCTGGGCGCGCACGTCTCCGCGCTGGCTGACCCGGCGACCGGCCTGGCCCGGGACGGCGCCATGCCGCGGGGGCGGCCGTGGCAGGAGCCGGACGGCGGCTGGCAGGAGGCGGGCCGCACCGACCTGCACACCTCGATCGACACGACCGGCCGGACCACGGACCGCCGGGACGATTTCGCCGAGGTCTACGGCGACTGGGACGAGATCAGGACCCGGCTCGGCGGCGGGCAGGTCGCCGGCGGGCAGCCTGACGGCGGCCCGGACGCGAGCGGCCTGGACGCCCGCGGCCTGGACGCCCGCGAGTCCCGGATCGACGCCGACGTCACGGCCGCGCTCCGGCAGGCCGAGCGGGACCCGGCCGCGCTCACCGACGGCCAGGCGCTCGCGCTGCTCGACGCCGACGGGGGCGCGCTGGAAGCCGTCTGCGGGCTGGCCGACGCGATCCGCCAGGACGTGGTGGGCGACGACATCACCTACGTCGTCAACCGCAACATCAACTTCACCAACGTCTGTTACACCGGCTGCCGGTTCTGCGCGTTCGCTCAGCGCCGCACCGACGCCGACGCCTACACCCTGTCGCTGCAGCAGATCGGGGACCGGGCGCAGGAGGCCTGGGAGGCCGGGGCCACCGAGGTGTGCATGCAGGGCGGTATTCACCCGGACCTGCCCGGGACCGCCTACTTCGACATCGCCGCCGAGGTCAAGCGCCGCTGCCCGGACATGCACGTGCACGCCTTCTCCCCGATGGAGGTGGTCAACGGGGCGTCCCGCACCGGGCTGCCGATCCGCGAATGGCTCATCCGCGCGAAGGAAGCCGGCCTCGGCTCGATCCCCGGCACGGCCGCGGAGATCCTCGACGACGACGTGCGGTGGATCCTGACCAAGGGCAAGCTGCCCACGGCGGTGTGGATCGAGGTGATCACGACCGCGCACGAGCTCGGCCTCCGAAGTTCGTCGACGATGATGTACGGGCACGTCGACACCCCGGCGCACTGGGTCGGGCACCTGCGGGTGATCCGCGGCATCCAGGAACGCACCGGCGGTTTCACCGAGTTCGTGCTGCTGCCGTTCGTCCACTCCAGCGCGCCCATCTACCTGGCCGGCCTGGCACGGCCAGGCCCGACCCGGCGGGAGAACCGGGCCGTGCACGCGGTGTCCAGGCTGCTGCTGCACGGCGCGATCGGCTCGATCCAGTGCTCGTGGGTCAAGCTCGGCGAGGACCTGTGCCGGGACGTCCTGCAGGGCGGCGTCAACGACGTCGGCGGCACCCTGATGGAGGAGACGATCAGCCGGATGGCGGGCGCCGACAACGGCTCGTTCCGTACCGTCAGCCAGCTCGAGGCGATGATCGCGCCCACCGGCCGTCCCATGCGCCAGCGGACCACCTCCTACGGCGAGGTCCCCGCGGAGCGGCTCGCCGCCGCGGCGGCCAGCGACGGCGTCTGCGCGTCCGTCCGCACCCCGCTGCCCCTCCTGACCAGCTGACCGCCGGGACGACTGAACGGGACCTGCCGGAAGCCTGCCCCGGCGGGAGCGGGACTGTCCAGGGCCAGCCAGCCGCGCGGCCACGTCTTCAGCAGCGGCAGCGCGCGCAGCACAGCGCCTGTTGGGTGACGTACAGTCCGGCCTGGAATCGTTGCGTGAGCTGATCATGGGCCGCCTGGATCTCGTCCGCACCGACCGTGCTCTTCGCGCTGAACGAGCAAGCCGCTGAAATGGCCGGACGGGCCGGGCCGGTTACCGGGTCAGGATGAAGCCGCCCGGGTCGCGGGGTGGCCGCGCGGCGGGCGCCGCGGCCGGGTGCCCGATGCCGAGCGCGCCCATCGGCTGCCAACCCGACGGCAGGCCGAGGGCATCGCCCGCGACGCCGGGGCAGAACAGCGTGCTCGAGATATAGCACGAGCCGAGGCCCTCGGCCGCCAGCGCGATCATGAGGTTCTGCACCGCCGCGCCCATCGAGATCACGAACATGTCGTGCTCTGCCTGAGCGCGCCGCTGGTCGGGGTACGCGTGCAGGCCGTCAGGGAGCAGGCACGGCACTACGATGAGCGGGGCCTGGCGCAGCGGCTCGCCGCGCCGGACCCGGCGGGCGATCTGCTCCTCGGTGAAGCCGTCACCGTGCAGGTCCGCGCCCCAGGCCTGCCGCATCGCGTCGCACAGGCCGTCGCGGCCGCGCGCGGACTCCAGGATCACGAAACGCCATGGCTCGCTGTGGTGCGGCGCCGGGGCGGTCAGCGCGGTGCCGATCGCTCGGCGCACCACGTCCGGGCTGACCGGCTCGCCGGTGAACTCCCGGACCGTCCGGCGGGCTAGCGGCGCCTCGGCCGCGCCGAACCGGAACATGTCGTCCGCGGCCGGCCGGATCAGCGCGGCCGCTCCCGGGCCGTCCTCCGCCGTCACCAGGTCCGCGAGCCCGCGCACCACGGCCACCGGGACGCCGAGCGCCTTGCCCTTGACCAGGTCCGCGGCCGCGGCGACCTCGTCGGCGACCGCGTCCAGCGTGACCTCCAGGGAGTTGCCGAACAGATCCTCGGTGCCCCGGTAGTCGACGAAGGGCCGGACGCCCGCGGCGCCGATCGCGGTGTCGGTCTGGCCGATCCGCCAGGCCCGGCCGAGCGTGTCGGTGATGACCACCCCCACGGTAGCGCCGGCCCGGTCCCGCAGCGCCTTGCGGAGCCGCCGCGCGGACCCGTCCGGGTCCTCGGGCAGCAGGACCACCGTGCCGGGCGGGGTATTGGAGGCGTCGACACCCGCCGCGGCGAGCACGAGGCCCTGCCGGGTCTCGACGATGCGGGCGGCGCCGCGCCGCGCCACCACGCGGACCGTCTCGGCGTCGATCGCGGCCTCACGGTCGCCCTGGACCACCCGGCCCTCCGCCTTGCTCACGATCTTCGACGTCACCGCGACGATGTCGCCGTCTCGCAGGTCACCGGCGGCGTCCGCGATCAGCGCGGCCAGGTCCGCGCCCGGCTGGATCTCCGGGATCCCGGGGACGCCCCGGACGCTGATCTGCAGGGCAGGCTCGCGGTTGTCCCCGGCACGCTCGCGGTTGTGCCCGGCAGGCTCGCGGCCCGCCCCCGTACGGTCCGGGCTCTGGCCGGCCGCCGCCTCACCCAGCACGCTGTCCGCCTCCCGGCTCCCGGGCATCAGGCGAGCTCCGCGGCCAGGTCAACTGCCGCCCGCGCGATGCTCGCGGTCGCGGAGAGGTCACACATGTACAAGGGCATGATCCGTACCTCGATCCCGGCCAGCGCCGGATCCGCCGCGGCCGCCTTGTCCTCGTCGTCCACCAGCCAGCCGTCGATGAGCCCGGCCCCGTAGCGGGCTCCGACGGCCACCGCGGTCGTCGGCACGCCGATCGCGGCCAGGCACGCGTCGGCCATCCCGCGTACCGGGGCGCCCCCGATGATCGGTGACACACCCACTACGGTCTTGGCCGCGACCGCCTCCCGGATGCCGGGCACGGCGAGGATCGTCCCGATGCTTACGACCGGATTGGACGGCGGGAACAGCACCAGGTCCGCCCCGGCGATGGCGTCCAGCACGCCCGGGGCCGGGCGGGCGCCGGCCGCGCCGGCCGGCACGATTGCCGACGCCGGGACCTGCGCGTGCATCCGGACCCACCACTCCTGGAAGTGAACGTAGCGCCGTCCGTCACCGTCATCGACCAGCACGTGCGTCTCGATCTGGTCGTCCGACATCGGCAGCAGCCGGATCCCGGGCTGCCAACGTCGGCAGAGGGACTCGGTCACGGCCGAGAGCGGATGGCCCTCGGCCAGCAACTGGCTGCGCACGATGTGCGTGGCGAAGTCGCGGTCGCCCAGACTGAACCAGTCCGGCCCGGCGCCGTAGGCGGCCAGCTCGTCCCGGATGGCGAACGCCTCCCCGGCGCGGCCCCACCCCTGGGCCTCGTTGATCCCGCCGCCGAGCGTGTACATCACCGTGTCCAGGTCGGGGCAGACGCGCAGGCCGAACAGCGTGATGTCGTCGCCGGTGTTCCCGATCACGGTGATCTCCGCGTCCGGGGCGGCGGCCTTGAGGCCGCGGAGGAAGCGCGCGGCGCCGACGCCGCCGGCCAGCACGGTGATCCGCATAACCAAAGTCTGGCAGCCTTTTTCGCCCCGCCTGACCGTGCCCCCCGCTGCACGCCGCCGTCGCCGTCGCTGCCGGGCCAGGTGACCGCGCCCCCCGGCTGGCCCGCCGTCGCCGCCGGGCCAGGTGACCCGCGCCCACGCCGGAGACGCCCGCCGCGGCGTGCCGGGCGGATCCGCGGCGCGGTCACCGGTATTCTGCCCCGAGGCAGCGGGCTCCGGCAGCTACGGTGTGTGCTAGCCCCCGTTCGCTCTGCTGACGGCCCGGCAACGGATAGGCCGCAATCTTGGGGAACTTTTCGCCCATCAGGGGACATTGATACGGCCAATATCACCTAGTCGGCTTGACGGGAAGCAAGACACGCGCGTGTAATTTCACTGTTGTAAGTACGCGTCCCCGGGGAGGGGCGTGAGTCCGGGGGCCCCCGCAAGGGGTAGGAGGTGCGTGTGTCTGAGGTCATCGTCCCACTTGAGCACGGTGTGGAGTGCTCAGACGACGCCGAGGATCTTGGCTGGCAAGACCGGGCGCTGTGTGCCCAGACCGATCCTGAGGCGTTCTTCCCGGAGAAGGGCGGCTCGACCCGGGAGGCCAAGAAGGTCTGCCGGGGTTGTGAGGTCAGGGCCGAGTGCCTGGAGTTCGCGCTGGAAAACGATGAGCGATTCGGCATCTGGGGCGGCATGTCCGAGCGGGAACGTCGGCGGCTGAAGCGAGAAGCGGTATAGCCCTCGCCCCGCCGGCGCCGAGCCGGCGGGGCG
>Ga0335085_10010298_pt1 | contig 13994 bp, 12 predicted proteins | sample Lox_Sample_45_FD_206712 | JGI IMG/M metagenome (GOLD analysis project Ga0335085, IMG submission 206712) | Soil microbial communities from Loxahatchee National Wildlife Refuge, Florida, United States - Lox_Sample_4.5 | ecosystem: Environmental > Terrestrial > Soil > Wetlands | place: USA...
CCCGACGATCCTGAAGCCGGCCTCGGCAGCGTCGAGGAGGCGCGAGATCGTCGCTGCAGTCTTGCGGCCGTCCGAGAGAATCACGAGATCCGGCTGGTGCTCTGCGATGACCGGGGCGAGCCGCGAGAGGCGCCCACGTAGCAGCGCCTGCACGTCCGGCTCCTCCGGATGATCGCCGGCGTCGACGACGCCGATCAACTCGTAGCCGCTACTCCAGTGCAGGTCCTGCAACAGCGTCTCTGCCTCGGCGATCTCGCCGACCAAGAGAAGCCGCACGACCGGCTTGAGCTGGCGCACCGCAAACGTCTCCCACGCCACACTGACGCCGAAGACGAGCAACGCCAGGAAGCAGAGCGCGGCCGGCGACAGCTGCTCGCCCGGCAGCCAGGCCGACGTCACCGCCGTTGCGGCGACTGCGATCACGACGCCGCGGCCCACGGCGATCTCCGGGCCGAGAGCCATCAGCGAAGGGCCGCTGAGCGCGTGGCCGATGCCGATCGAAACCGCCCAGATCACGGACAGAGTGGCGGCGCCGACGATCCGCTCGTGCCAGCTGTGGCCGGGTACCGCAAAGACCACGGCAACGACCGGCAAGACTGCCGCGAAGACCCGTCCGGTCTTCCAAACGACCGCAGCAAGACCTAGAACCGACCGACGCGGCGGCACACTATCCCCTCTCGCGATCCACGCTAACTCGATCTTAGGAACACGGCTGACTCCACACCCCAGACCAAAGACTAAGCCGACCCTGGCCAAAGCGCCGTGGGATTGCCACCGAGTCGTCGGTAGCGACCGCTCTGCAGGCCACCGCGAGTGCGCCTCTGGCGCGACCTCGCCTTTCGAAGTACAGTCGAAGCAGGGAACGCCTGGACGGTTCGGCGGCTGCGTTCCCGCCGGCTATGGCTAGTCCGTCTGTCGATACCCCGCGGCTCTTCGAGCACAACCTCGACGCCGACCTGTTCAGCAGCGATCGCCTGGACGCTCTGTGCCGTGGCGCCGCCGACCGGGGGACGCTGAAGGTTCAGTTCACTGATCCCGGACGTCAGCGCTACGGGAACGAACCCATCTACACGCGCCCCAGCTATCCCGTGCTCGAAGACGCGAGGCGGCGACCGGTTCAGTACCGGATCATGGAGGTGGACAACTTCGGAGGGCCTGAGTACCGGGAGTGTCTCGAGCACATCTTCGAGATCGCCGGCCCGGATCCCGGTCTGGGATGGATCCGGCCGGAGACGGTCATCCGCGTCTTCTCGCCCGGGGCAGTTGTCGCCCTTCACGGCGACCCTGATCTCAAGCTTGTCTCGACCCTCTCGGGCGAGACGGTCTGGTGGGTGCGACCGCCCGAGGCGATGACCGACAAGGAGCATGAGAACCTCCTGCGCGGCGGGTTCTTCCTCGACTGGCGAGACTGGGAGGACGAGGGTCTCCGCATCCCACCCGGGCACGGATGCTTCGTGCCGTCACGCTGGGCGCACTGGCTGACGCATCCCTGCGACGAGCCGATCGTCAGCTTCGAGATCGGCTTCTGGACGACGGCGAGCGTGCGGGCGCGCAAGGTCTACGACGTCAACTGGCTGCTTCGCCGCGCACGCCTCGCTCCGGTCGGGCCTGGGGGCAAACACGACGGACTGAAGACCCGCGCATTCGACGGCATCAGCACGCTCACCCGGAAGGGTGTCGCGTATCGCGGCATCTGAGGCTGCGACCTCCGTTGGAAATCGACGCCCTCGTACTCGACCTCGACACGCGCGCCGGCCTCTGCGCTGCAAGGAGCCTCGGACGGGCCGGCTTCGCCGTGGCTGTTGCAGCCCGGGACGGAGAGGCGTCGGGCCTGACCAGCCGCTACGTATCGCGGAGGGTCGTGCTACCGGACCCTGCCGTCGACTTCGGCGAGCATGTGCGCGCCCTTCTCGCTGAGCTCGCGTCTCAACGTCCTGATGCAGCCATCGCTTCGATCGACTCGAGCGTCGAGGCTCTTCACACCAACCGGGAGGCCGTCGGCCGGTTCACAGCGCCTGCGCTCGGGAGCTTCGAGGCTGTGGAGATCGCACTGAACAAGGAGCGGACGATCGAGATCGCCCGCTCGCTCGCGATTCCCGTACCGCAGTCGACTTCGGTCTCCAGTCTGGCCGAGTTCGACACCGCCGTCGCCGAGATCGGACTCCCGTGTGTGCTCAAACCGGAGCGATCGTGGCGATCGTCCGGCGCAGGCGGCGAACGGCTCTCGCCGATCATCGTCAGCGACGCGGACGAGGCCCATCGGATGGGCGTCGATCTGGCGCGCGCCGACGCGCCGGTGTTGGTGCAGGAGCTCGCGGTCGGAGACCGGGAGACGATCAAGCTCTTTCGCGACCGCGGACGAACGCTCGTGCGGATGGCGATGCTCGTCGACCGTGCCTGGCCTCCGCTCGGCGGGTCGTCGGTGATGCGGCGCACGGTCACCCCTCCGGCGGACGTCCTCGGCCATGCCGAGAGGCTCGTCGCCGAGGTCGGTCTCGACGGCTACTCGGAGGTCGAGTTCCGGCGGGACGCGAGCGGCCGACCCCTACTGATGGAGATCAACCCCCGGATCTCGCAGTCGGTGGAGGTTGCGGTGCGGGCGGGGATCGACTTCCCCCGCATGCAGTTCGAGTGGGCGCGCGGCGGCACGATACCCACCCCGCCCAGCCCGGTCCTGGGGCTGCGGGTGGGTTGGCTCGCAGGCGATCTCCGCCTGCTCATGGGAGGTCTCGGCGCGGCTCCGCCGCCGCAGCCGCGTTTCTCCCCCACCATTCGCGCGATCGCGTCCGACTACCTCCTTCATGGTGCGAGGGTCGAGGGATTCGATGTGCATGACCCCAAGCCCGTAGTGGGATCGATCGGTTTCGCCCTGCGCAGACTCGTCGGACGCGACGGGCAGAGCTGAGCTCAGACGCCCCGGTACTCGCCGCCTTTGCGGGTGATGACGGTCATTGCGTCGAACACCTTGCGCTTTCTCCGGTCGAGGCTCTCGCTCTCGCCCGGGGGTCTCGGGGAGAGCCTCGCCTTGCGCAGGAGCCAGTTGACGTCCCAGACCTTTCGGTTGCGAACGTCGTCCGCGGTCCAGTACCCGACCTCGAAGCTCACAGCCGGCTCCGGGCCGGGATGCTCGATCCAATGGGGCCAGCGTGGAGGCGCAGCAAAGCCGTCTCCCGGGTGGAGGTCGTAGGTGGCGAAGAGCGGCATCTCCCGCCAGGGCACGAAGTGGCCGCCGCGCAGCAGCGCCTCGTTCTCTTCCTGCGACAGACCGCTCGGCGGGTAGACATGCCAGGCGTTCCGACCGCCGAGCCCGCAGTCGAGCTGCGTCTCGCCGTCCCCATGGAGCGCGACGGGCACGTCGGGGCTGAAGACTCTGATCACCGTCATCTCGCCGTAGCGAGGCTCGGAACGTGAGACACCTGCGGCGTCGAGCACGTGCTCGCGCGCCTCCCGGTACTCCGGCGCCCAGTCCGTGACATCGCTCATGTGGATGTGGAGCGGCCGAGCGAGGACGTCGTCGCCGATCGCGCCGTCGAGCTCAGTCATCTGTGGGCCGGCCCCGGCCTCGCGCTCGCGGCCAGCATCGGCGAACTGAACGGCCGCTTTCCCCGAAGGGGCTTTGCGGTACAGCGAGTCGAGCCTGTCGAGCGCAAACAGGTCGGGGTCGAGTTCGTGCTGGAATGCGAACGGCGCGTCGATCAGCCGATCTTAGACGCGGGTAGCGCAGATCCTTGGCTCCTGCGCAGAGATCCGAGTCCGCCGAGATACAAACGGTGCAGGCGTTCAGATCGCTTCAATCTGAGGCGCAACCTCACAGACGCGAGCCGTTGTCGGGCTGCGAGGGCTCCGAGAGGATTCCGCACCAGGCCGATCGCCTCATACAAAGGCTCTTCCCGATCGGCAAGCTCGAGCTTGTAGCGCTCGTTGCCACCAAGGAACTCGACGCGGGTCATTCCGTCTTCGCTTGCTATTCGGAGGGTCTCGAGCGTCGAGACCAAACCGGGCGAGTACCGGGCCAGAGCAGGGTCGAAGGCGAGCCGGTGTACGACCATCGTCCCCTCGAGCGCGAAGAAGTAGTGGAAGGCTGCGGGACGGCCGCCGACATGCATGAGGACGATCCGCAGCACACCCTCGTCAGCGAGGCGGCGCAGTGCAGCACGATGAAACTGTCGACCCGCCTCTGTGCCGAACGTAGATCCGTCCGGACGACCCTGCCAGCGCAGGTTGTGCAGTCGGAAGGCTTCTTCGAGCATGGGCTCCAACTCGTCGCGCGTTCGCCCGACCGAGAACTCGACGGTGCCGAGCTCCCCGAGCTGGCGTAGTCGTCGGCGGTGGAGGTTGCGTTTCTTCGACCCTGTCTTGGCGCGGTAGGCGTCCTCCCAGCCGTTCGGCATCAACAGGACGGGCGCCTCCACTCTCTCGACCAGCCGCAGGCCGTCGAACTGTGCGAGCAGCGACGCCCGGGGAAGGCCGAAGAGGTCCGCATAGTCGAACGCCTGCGAACGAATACCTTCCCTCAGCAACTGAGCCGTCGAGGCCGGCTCGTCATTGGCGATCAACAGATCGGCCAGGGCGGACTCATGCGCGCCGAGAAAGTGCATGGTTCTGACGCCGTGTTCTCGCCTAATGAACAGAGGTGCGGCGCCGACGAGCCGCCCGCGCCGGCGGACGGAAACGACCGCCAGCCGCTCCCCCGAACCTCCATAGTGGCGCCACCACTCCGCGAGCCAGCCGTGGAGCAGGAAGGGACTCGGTCGTGCCATCGCCTTGACGAGCGTGTCCCATTCGGCGGCGAGTCCCTCGAGTCGATCCGGCGACTGCACTGTCTCGGCAACAGCGTCTTCGCGACCCGACAATTCCACTACAGAGATCATAGGCGGCGCTGCACGCGGCGCCCGAGCGGCAGAGCCGTGGGTCAGCCTCTCGACGAAAGCCGGCGTGTTCGCCGCGCGAACTGGTCGCGCAGAACCACGACGGCTCGGTGCACCGTGAAGGGATAGAGCGGGCGAGTGCCAAAAAGGAGTGGGTAGACAAACCGGCGCCAGCGGGGGACCGCGTACTGGGCCGCGAGCTCGGACCGTCGGGCGAAGAGTTGCGGGTGGCGCGCCATGAGTTGTCGGTAAAGCGTCGCGTAGCGCTCATGGCCCCTGGTGTTCATCCGGGCGCTCGCATGTATCCGGTAGTGGAGGACCAGCCGGTCTACCGGCGCACCGCTATACCCGTGCTCGGCGAGGGCGAGCAGGAGGTCCCAGTCCTCGTAGATGTCATCAAACGACCAGCCCCCAACGGCCAGAAGGGCGTCCCGCCGGTAGAGGCAGTTTGCGCCCCACCGATTGGCGTAGAGCAACGTGAACGGATTCCAGTCCTGCGCCTTCCGCCCACCCACGCGGGCGCCGGTGAATTCGAGGTGCCCGTAGACGAAGGAAAGGGAGTCGTCCGCGTCCAGGACGTCGGCGAGGCTGGCCAGGCAGCCGGGCGAGAGCTGATCATCCGCGTCGAGGGGGAAGACATACGGCGCAGACGTAGCCGCCACGCCGGCCATCCGCGCAGCCGAAAGTCCGCGGTTCGGCTGGTGGCGGACGTCCACGCCCTGCGCGGCGAGGCGAGAGAGCGTTTCGAGCGTCGCCGTATCGGACGAGCCGTCGTCGATAATCACGATCTCCACAGGCTCGCATTCCCGAATCGAGCCGAGTGCGTCGCAGACAAAGGCGCCGTCGTTGAAACATGGGATGACCACGGCGACACGTGCAGTCTGAAGCGTGGACCCGGCGTCCGCGGTCATTTCTGGCACCGATGATTCGAGTACTGACGTGACGCCGTAGCGGACGCGCCGGTATCGACGACGTCCGAGCAGTGGGCGATCGTGCGATCCGGCGACCTTGGCCCTGAACGTCCGCAGGCTGTCGGTCGATTCGACCTGTACACGGTGGATGAGGTAAGGGTCGGTCGAGGCTGTGTTCATTCCGGGCTCACACGTAACTCCGTAGCGCAGCCCGGCCTCTCGAACCAACTCGCGCTCACGCGACTCGACGAATCCGCCGGGGTAGCAAAAGGCGTGTGTCTCACGCTCGATCTGTTGCTCGAGCTCGGCCTTCGACCCGGCGATCTCGGCGCGAGCCTCGACATCGTCGAGCCGCCTGAGATCAGGGTGTGTCCTGCTGTGAGGCTCGAATCGTAGGGCACCGGAAGCCTCCATCCGGCGAATCTGCGCCCAACTCGGCGTCACAGCGCCGGGCGGGGCCCAGCTGTAGTCTGCAGCGCCGTCGATTACTGCCGTGGAGACGAAGACGGTTGCAGAGAAGCCGAGTTCGGCGAGCACGGGATGCGCATTGTCGAGGACGTCCTGGAATCCGTCGTCGAACGTGACCGCCACGGTTCGCGGCTCGAGCTCCCGTGCGTAGAGCAGATCGAGAGCACTCACCGCGTCCAGGGCGCGGATGCCGATGGTCGCCAGGTATTCCATCTGCGTCCGGAACTTCGCCGGGGTGAGCGCCAAAGGGTCGGAGTCGTCAGTGATCCTGTGGTAGAGGAAGATGCGCAGAGCGCCTTCCAGATCGTCGGGCAACGGCTTCCAATTCCGCACCCGTGCTTGCGAGAGAGCCCTTTTCGCGGCTCGAGCAGCAGACTCGGCTAGCGCGCCTTTGAATACTCCGGATGATCTAGGGGTCATTTGGAGAGGCTCGGAAGCGCCGCCGTTGCGGGAACATGATAGATCCCGCCTGGACCTGATCGAGCGCCTGCAGGCTGAGTTTTCACATACACGAGCAACTGGACATCAGCCGCGACCGGAGTCGCCGGCTGCCTCCGAGGGCCGACGCCCGACCGAGCGTGTGAGGTAGGCCGCTGCCGTCCGCGCGGTGGCTAGATCGCCCCACCGAGGCAGCAAGGCGCGGTAGGAGAACGGGACGCGGCGGCGATAACCCCTGAGAGCGATGAGCCCTCCGGTATAGAACGCCGCCGTAGACCCGATAGCCGCTCCCGTCGGGCCGAGACGAGGAATCAGCACCAGATCGAGCCCGATGTCGACGGCCAGGGCGGCGACCTGTGCAATCGAGGCGATGCCGGGGGCCGAGATAGCGAAGAGTGCCGGCGCAAAGACAGAAGTTGCTACGAACCCGAGCGTGCCGGCGACTAGCCAGAGGAAGGGCGTGACCGAAGCCTGGTAGCGCATGCCGAATACGACTGGGATCAACAGGGGACCGGCGGCGGCGAAACAGATCATGCCGACGAGTGTCATCAGGCTCAGCACGCGGAAGAGGCGCAGCGTCCGATCCGTCCGGTTCTCGCCACGGCTCCGGGCGAGCACTGGTAGAAGCGCTGTCGACGCAGCCTGAGGCAGGATGAGAAGGACCTCCGAGGCGTTGACGGCCACGACATAGACGGCGAGGGCAGCCTCCGTCGTGAGGAAACCCATCAGTAGCTGGTCGGCGCGGTAGTTGAGAAGCTGCGAGAGACTGCCTGCCCAAGCCCGTACGCCGAACCCGAGTGATCGGCGCAACAGTCCGACGCTCGGTCGTCCGGGCCGTTGCAGGCGTATCGCAGGCCCGAGGAGCGCAGCCGCCCAGACGATGTAGTAGACGTCCCAGAGAAGAAACGAGAGCCGAACGGTCAACGGCGTTTGCGTCGCGACGGCAATCAACAGGAGTGCATAGAGCCAGGGTGCTGCGGCGGATGCGAGCGCCTGAGCTCTCCAACGTCGCACGCCGATGAGAAATGCGTTTCCGGCGCCCGCGACTGCGGCCGCCCAGGTGCCCGTGACGAGCAGGGGAAGCCCCAGACCTCCGAGTCCGCGCGGGCTTGCTTGGCCGGCGAGCACGAGCACGCCTCCGAAGACAGCCGAGATCACAAGCGCGTTAAGGCCGTTGAAGAGCAGGGCGTTGGTGAGAAGCTCGCCGCGGCGGTCGGGGAGCTGCGCAACCAGGACGATCGTCGCCTGAGTGACTCCTACGCCCGCGACGACTGCAAGAACCTGAGCAGAGGTCGTCGCAAACGCGAACTGTCCGCGGCCCGACTCGCTGAGGGCGCGCGTGATGACGAGAACGGCGACGAAGAACCCGGCGTTGCCAACGACCCTGGCCGCGGCGAGCAGCGCCGAACCCTGAGAGACCGAGGCTCCGGCATTGTCTCGCTCACCGACATCGCGCATCTCGGTCGCAGCATCGGCATCGCTACGTTCCATGGCGGAACCCGGCCTCGTTCAGCTTCCTGGCTGCGAAGCGCACGCTCTCCCTGGGCCCGGTGTTCGAGATCAAGCCTGCGTATCATCGCGGGCGCTTCGGTCACACCGACTGCGTCTCACACCTCTGTGGTCGACGGCTCGCCGGGTTGGAGCGCTTGTGACTCGGAGACGATGCGCCGGAGGCGGCGGAGATCGTATCGGTCGACACCGCGCGGTTGAAAACCACCGTGAATGAGCAGCTGCACCTTCGCGGAGAGGCAGGCGACGGGCGTCCCGGCGATCGTCCCCGCGGCGAAGAGTTCTCGTTCGTGTGCTGGAGACAGCGCCGTCGAGGCCGAGAGAGAAGTCAAACCCAGGGCAAGGCCGAGGTTCCTCCAGTTGAGCCCGAGGATCTCGATTTGGTTGCCCGATGTGTCAAGCAGCAGGCTGCACGGGGCCATCCAGAATTCACCGTCGCGGACATCTGTCCGGCGGTATCCAAGCTTCTCCAACGTGCTTCGGACCGCTGGCTCGTCATTTTCGTAGTCAGCGACAGCTAGATCGAGGTCGCTGTGCTTACGGGTAGCTACTCCCGTGAGCGCTTCGACCCCCCAACCACCGGCCACCCAGAACCTGACGCCGTCAGCCTCGAGTGATCTCGTCACCGCGAGCACCTGCGCCGAGGTCATCTCCCCGCCTGCAAGTCGGGCCCAAAAGGGACTGACGAGAAACCCAAGAGGCGAGGTGGGCGACGACTGGCGAACCAGCCTGCTGAACCAGTCCGGGATCACGTGAGTCGAGCCGCCGCGCCTCAGGAGCGCAAGACGCGCGAGAAGTCTCCTGGAACCGGTTCCGAATTTCATTCGTCAGCGATGCGGATGAGGCTTGCCGATGCACGTCTTCCGCTCGAGAAAAGACCCACGTATCTCGCTTCCCAGCCGCGGACGATCAGGACGTTCGGGGAACCTGCTTCGAATCGAACTGTCATAGCATTCCGCCCGGATGCTCGGCCGTCGCGCACGCAGTGATTCGAGCCCATCGGGAATGACAACCCTCGCGATCGAGATCGACCCCGATCAGGCATCAGGTCAGATCCCGGACGTTCCCATCCTTCACAACGGATCCGGAATGCCCCTCCATCTGACCCTGCTCTACCCGTTCACAACGGATGGGGTTCCCGGGCCGGACGAACTCGCCACCGTCAGGGACACCCTCGCACGCTTCACGCCCATCGATTTCCAACTTGTCGGAACGGGGTCATTCCTCAGCGCGCGACAGCGGGTTCTCTATCTCGTGCCTGACCCCGCCGCTCCCTTCGTGGCGATGATCGACGAGCTCTCTTCGGCAACGGGGCGCAAGCCGTATGGAGGCGCATTTCGCGACGTCGTGCCGCATGTGACCGTGGCAGTCGGGGCGCCGAACCGCGTGTCGTGGCAGTCGCCGGGGCTACCTCGGTGGTACGGGAACGCCTTGACCGAACGGAGGATTGGCCGTCTGCGGGAGAGGTTGGAGGTACTGCTCCCGATCCGGGCAAGAGCCTGCCATGCGGATCTCTGGGTCAGGGTTGAGGGTCGTTGGGAGAGGTCGCGCTGCCGGCCGTTTGCTTTCGAAGCACGTCCCTTGGCAAAACGCGATGACAACGATCCCGGCTGACGAGGTTGGGGTTCAGCCAGACAGCGGTTCCCACAAGACCTCCCGCTTGAGCGACGCTTCGTTGACGAAGTCGCCAAACAGGTCCACGAGCTGGTCGAGCTGTGTCGCGTAGCAGCGAACCGACTCCAGCTTCTCTGCCACGAGTATCGGATCGAGCTCGCGCTGCCGCTCTGCACGGCCCGCACGATCGAGCTCCTTCGGCAGGACAAAGCCGCGATCGGGGGAGAGGGCGTAGGGAAGGTCGGCGTAGAGCGTCGCATCCGGACGCACGGAGAGCACAGCGTCTCGGACCAACCGATGATCGGAGCGACCGCGCCGGCGAAGCCGGCGCAGCGGGTTCGCGCTGTTCGTCGAGACGGCGGCCGGTGCGAACACGACCTTGGCGTCCGTGAGGTAATCACGCAGCGAGGCCGTGAGCGCCTGAGGCGTCGGTGGAGGACAGACGCCGAGGCCGACGTACTCCCGGTCCGGGAACTCGAGGTGCACGGGCGTGGCCCCGGAACGCTCGAGCGCCTTTCGATCCTCGCCGCGCCGCTCTTCGATTCGCTGTGCAGAGTCGGTCGCGCCCCCTGCCGCGTCCCACGGGCCGAGAGTCCCGGCCGGGGGAAAGCCGGCGAGCACCGTTACCACGAGCACATCCGGTGAGAGAACGCTGTAGCAGGACAGGACGGCGTCATCGAGATGCGCCGAGACGACGACAGCGCCCGGAGCCGAGTCCCCGCTGGCGGCACCCTCGAGCACCGGCCCAGGCTACCGGCTCCGTGCCCATCCGTCCTCGACGCTAAGCTCGCCGAGCCCCGATCGGCCTCTGGATGGAGAGCCGTCGGGTCGCATGCGGGTTCGAGGCAAGGGAAGAGGCTTCATCCACCAAGAGCAGCCGAATGCGCTCGTCGTGCGGGGGTGGCCCGGTCAGAGCTCGCTCGACGAGCTCCGTAAGCAGGCCGCCCAAGGAACCCGACCGCGAAGCCTCTACGGCGAGCTCGCGCGGGGCCTCGGCGCCGAGGTGATCGACTTCGACTTCCTCGCACGCCACGGGCACGCCGTGTCCCGGACCGTGGCCCGCGCGGCAGGAACGGTCGAGGGCGAGGTCCTGGAGGCGTTCATCCGGAGAAACCGCTACGACCACATCGTCGCCTGGGCCGATCGGATCGGGCTGGAGCTCGCGCTGCTCCTCAAGCTCGCCCGCTCCCGACGTGACCTCGTTCTCGTATCGAGCCGTCTGATGAGCCGATCGAAGCGCCCCTACCTCGAGTACCTCCACGTCCAGACGCACATTCGGTCGATCATCAGCTACAGCAGTGTCCAGCTTGACCTCGCCGCGAAGCGCTACGGCCTGCCCACAGACCGTCTCCACTTCGAGCTCCAGCCGGTCGACGAGCAGTTCTGGAGCCCCATGGAGGTCGAGCCCGAGGATGTGATCTGCTCGGTTGGCTGCGTCTCCGGGCTTCGCGACTACCAAACGCTCGTCGAGGCCGTGCGCGGCCTCCCCGTGCAGGTCGAGCTGGCGGTCGGCAGCCTCGTCGCAAGCCCGACGCACCAGCGCCAGCGAGCCGAGCTGATCCAGGAGGCACTTCCGCCGCACACGCTTCCCGAGAATGTGAGTTATCAGCTCGAGCTCCCGTTCCTTGCGCTTCGAGAGCTGTATGCCCGCTCGCGCTTCATGGTCATGCCGCTCGTCGACGTCGACTTCGATGCCGGGGTGACGGCGATCACGGAGGCGATGGCGATGGGCAAGGCGGTCGTCGTCACTCGAACGAAGGGCCAGGTCGACGTCATACACGACGGAGTCGAAGGGATCTACGTCCCGCCGCGTGACCCTCGAGCGCTTCGGGAGGCGATCTCACACCTTCTCGAAAACCCGGCCGAGGCCGAACGAATGGGAGCCGCCGGGCGAGCGGCCGTACTCGAGCGTCACACTCTCGACAACTACGTTGCCCGCCTGGCCCGCATCGTGATCGAGCCCTCCTGAACGACTGACCGAGTGGAAACGCGGCAAGTAGACTCGTCCGCGATGGCTCCGCCGGCACGTTCGCCCGCGCCTCGACGGGAGCTCCGTGCCAGGCTCGTCCGCGGCTGTTCTCCGGCGACCTCACAATGATGCGCCGGATCGGCCGGTGGACGCTGAGGCCGGTCTACGTCCTGTATTACCGGTTTCTCTTCGGGGCGCGCTTTCCCGGCTCGGACAATCTCGCGCAAGGGGTGAGCGCGCTCGAGAGCCGTGTTGCCAGGGGCGACACGCCCGAACCCAAGGACCTCTGGGAAGACAAATATCGGAGTGGGCGCTGGGAGTTCATGCGCGAGCTCTACGAGGTTCCGCGCTACGCCTCGATCGCTGCTCTGGCGCACCGTCTTCGGCCGGACGGCGCCATCCTCGACATCGGCTGTGGCGAGGGCCTCCTTCAGGACTACCTCGCGCCGTTCGGCTACGGACGCTACCTCGGAATCGACTTGGCCGAGGCCGCGATCGAGCAGGCTGGCGGACGGATCGACGACCGCACGGACTTCGTTGCCGCCGACGCTGAGACGTTCGTTCCCGACGGCACCTTCGACGTGGTGATCTTCAACGAGTGCGTCCACTACTTCCACTCGCCTGCGCGTTCGGTCACGGGATACGAGCGGTTTCTGACGCCAGATGGCCTCTTCATCATTTCGGCTTTCCGCACGCCGCGTGGTGACGCGATCATGCGCGAGATCGTCGAGTCCTACACCGTGATCGAGCAGACCTCGATCGGCAATCGAAAGGGCACGTCGCTGGTCGTAGTTCTCGCCCCTACGATGTCGCACGATGAGCTGGGGGCGCGCTGAAGGCCAGGCCCGGCCGGCCTCCGAAGGTTCAGCGCTCAACCGCTTGACGCACGCGCGAGGCGGCGAAGTCTGCTCCGATAACGAAGCGTGAGACCGGACCGAACCGGTCCTCGGCCGCGTAGCCGACGAAGAAGATGTTCGGATCGCTCGACCGGAAGAAGCGGTCGATGACCGGCCAGCCGTTCCGGGTTGCGATGCGCGCGCGAGCCGAGGGCGAGAGAAACGACAGCCGGTCGAGATCGAACCGATACCCGCACGCGATCAGAACCTGGTCGACCTCTCGCACGGTTCCATCGGTGAGACGCACCACGAGAGAGCCGGACGCCTGCTCGACGTTCGTGATCGTGTTCTTCTCGCTGATCCGAACGCTTCGCTCGACGAACTCCCGTATCCACGGCGAGCCGCCCGAGCGCAGGACGCGCGCGGACAGCGACCGTCGCGCGCGCTCGGGCAAGGCAGCGAACAGGTCGGGATTCATGACGAGGCGGTTCAGCGGCGGCGGGCCGAAGCCGACAACGGGATAGGCCAGCCGATAGAGTCTCGCCCGAACGCGGCCGCGCGGATGGTGGGGCTCGCGGTCTGCAAACCATCGCACCCTCGACCGTGTGACGAGCTCGACGGTGGCTCCCGCCGCGGCAGCCACGCCGGCCGACTCGAGGCCCGCCTGACCGCCTCCGACCACAAGCACGCGCTTGCCCGCGTAGCGATCGGCGTTCTCCATTCCCGTTGCAATCGAGATCGACTCTCCGAGCTGCTCCGCGAGCCCCGGAGGCACATACGCGAAGGGCATGACTCCGACAGCGACAACGACGTGGCTCGCCTCCACCTCCGAGCCTTCCTCGGTACTCAGACGGAAGCCGCTCCCGCTCGGCTCGACGGAAGCGACTCGGCTTGGGTCTCGGTCGTGGACGAAGCGCTCGGCAAACCAGGCGCTGTAGCGGAGGAACAGCTCGAGCGGAATCGGCTCGAGACGGGATGCCTCTGTCTCCCGCACCCAGGCGTCAAGCGTGCCGGCGCCGTCTGGAGCGGAAAGAGACGTCTCCTCCCAGGCCGATCTCAGGAGCATCTCGCGCGGCATGCACGTGCGCCACGTCTCCATCTCTTCCCCGAACGTCCGCACCTTGCGCTCTCGCAGGTGTGCCGCCACGGAGAGCCCGAACGGGCCGGCACCGACAACGGCAACGTCGAGCTTCTCCGCCATGCTTTCGTATTGTCTCTCTCGGCTAAGGAGGAGAGGAGGCCACCCGCGCGTCGCTTACAGGTATGAGGCGCGCCCTCGTCGAGCTGCAGGTTGCGCGGCGTTAAGGTTCGCCGAGGATGGCGGCGGCCGGCTTTGCGGGCGATTTTCCGAGCGTATCGGTGGTGATCCCGACTCGTGATC
>Ga0335085_10010299_pt1 | contig 13992 bp, 5 predicted proteins | sample Lox_Sample_45_FD_206712 | JGI IMG/M metagenome (GOLD analysis project Ga0335085, IMG submission 206712) | Soil microbial communities from Loxahatchee National Wildlife Refuge, Florida, United States - Lox_Sample_4.5 | ecosystem: Environmental > Terrestrial > Soil > Wetlands | place: USA: Florida...
CCTTGCCGTGCTCGTACGCTCGCTCGACCATGTGCTCGAACACCCGCTGGCGCTCGGCCGCGTCCTCGATGGCGGCCAGCTCCTTGCGAAAGCCGAGCTTCACCGCCCCCTCGAGGCCCATGCCGCCGAACTCCCCCGTCGGCCACGCCACGGTGAAGAGCGGCGCCTTGTGACTCCCGCCGCCCATCGCTTGCGCTCCGAGACCGTAGGACTTGCGCAGCACAATGGTGAAGAACGGCACACTCAGATTCCCGCCAACGACGAACATCCGGCAGCAGTGTCGGACCAGCGCGGTCTTCTCGACCTCGGGGCCGACCATGATGCCGGGGGTATCGCACAGAAAGAGGATCGCGATGTCGAACGCGTCGCACAATTGCATGAACCGCGCCGCCTTGTCGGCGCCGGGGCTGTCGATCGCGCCGGCGAGGTGCCTGGGGTTGTTGGCGATCACGCCGACCGGGCGGCCCTGGATGCGGATCAGCGCGGTCACCATGCCGAGGCCGAACCGCGGCCGCAGCTCGAGCACGGAGCCGGTATCCGCCAGCGTCTCGATCACGGAGCGCACCTCGTACACGCGCAGGCGATTCTCCGGAATGATCTGCCGCAGCCGGCGCTGGTCGGGGCATTCCCACTGGACGACCGCACCCTGAAAATACGACAGGTACTGCTTCGCAACCCGGACCGCTTCTGCTTCGTCGGAGACGGCGATGTCGACCACGCCGTTCGGGACCTGCACGTGCATCGGACCGACCTCTTCCGGGCGAAAGACACCGAGCCCGCCGCCTTCGATCATCGCCGGCCCGCCCATGCCGATGTTCGAGTTGGCAGTCGCGATCACGACATCGCAACAGCCGAGCAATGCCGCGTTGCCGGCGAAGCAACGCCCGGAATTGATCCCGACGATCGGCACCAGGCCGCTCAGCTTGCCGAAGAGGTGGAAGGCCATGCAGTCGAGGCTGGCCACGGCCGGCGCGTCGGTGTCGCCGGGACGTCCGCCGCCGCCCTCGGTGAAGAACACCACCGGCAGCCGCAGGCGTTCGGCCAGCTCGAACATCCGATCCTTCTTGCGATGATTCTGGAAACCCTGCGTGCCCGCCAACACGGTGTAGTCGTACGCCAGGACGGCGCACCGTGCGCGGGTGTCGTCGAAAAGATGTCCGTTCACGCGTCCAATGCCGGCGACCAGCCCATCGGCCGGCGTGCGCGCGATCAGGTCGCTGACCGGCCGCCGCTGCCGCTGCGCTGCGATCGCCAGGGCACCGTACTCGACGAACGTCCCCGGATCGCAGAGATCGGCGACATTCTCGCGGGCGGTGCGCTGCCCCGTCTTCCGGCGCCTGTCCACCGCCTCCGGCCGCGCTTCATCGAGCGTTACCGCATGCCGCTGCCGCACCTCGCTGAGATCGCCTCGAACGTGATCCGGATCCGCCGACGCCTGCCGTTCCGCCTTCGACAGTGGGACGTCGCCGACCTCGATGGTCACGAGCGTGTACCCTTCGGGCACCGTCTCCCCTTCCGCCACGGCGACTCGCCGCACGTTGCCGCTCACGGGCGCGTCGAGGACATGTTCCATCTTCATCGCGCTCATGACCAGAAGCGGCGCGCCCGCATGGACCGCCGTAAGCTCGGCGACGGCAACACTGACGATGGTTCCCTGCATGGGTGCGCGCACGACGACCAGGCCCTCCGACTCGTCGCTACCCAACTCGTCGACCGCCGCCGGCGCCTCACCGCCGACCCCCGCATACCCAGGGCTTTGCGCCTTGCCATACGTCAAGACCGCGAGCGGGTCGGTGGGGTCCACGAGGGCACCCACGACTCGCTCCTTCGCCGACGAGGGGTGAGGACGGATGGTGAGCGTGTCCTCCGGCGCGATGAGCTCGGCGAGATGCTCATCGACGAAGCGCGTATGGATGCGATTGGCAACGAAGTCGGGATGCTGCACCAAGCGGCGCAAGAAGGGAATATTGGTGCGCACGCCGTCGATGCCGAGCTCGCCGAGCGCGCGCGACATCCGCGCCGCCACATCGGCGAATCGTGGCGAGGTCGAGTGAACGATGAGCTTCGCGAGCAGCGAGTCGAAGTGCGGGCTCGTCCGGTAGCCCACCGAGGCGCAGGTATCCGTCCGCACCCCGGGACCCGACGGCAGCTCGAATGCCGACAGTGTTCCCCCGGCTGGCCGCGTACTGCCGTCGCTGTTCAACGTTTCCGTATTGATGCGGACCTGGATGGCGAAGCCCCGTGGCCGCGGCACGGCGGACGGTTCCAGGCCGATCTCGGTCAACGAGTGGCCCGCCGCGAGCCGCAGCTGGATGCCGACCAGATCGATGCCCAGCACTTCCTCGGTCACGGTGTGCTCGACCTGCAAGCGGGGATTGGCCTCGATGAAAGCGTAGGCGGCGTCACCGCCGCTCGCGTCCGCATCGACGAGGAACTCGAACGTCCCGGCGTTGTCGTAGCGGACCGCCTCCCCCAGCCGGACGGCGTCGGCGATGATGCGCGCGCGCAGGCCTTCGAGCAAGCTCGGACACGGCGCGATCTCCGCCACCTTCTGGTGCCGACGCTGGATGCTGCACTCGCGCTCGCCCAGATGGCTCACACGGCCGGAGCCGTCGCCCACGATCTGCACCTCGATGTGCCGCGCATGCGGCAACAGCTCCTCGACATAGACGTCGGCGTTGCCGAAGGCCTGCCGGGCCTCCGATCGGCAACGCGCATAGGCCTCCGCGATCTCAGCGGGATCGCGCACCACCCGCATGCCCCGCCCGCCTCCGCCACCAACGGCCTTGATCACCATGGTGGCGCCGGGCCCCAGGGACGCGAGAAACTCGCGCGCCTCGTCGGCAGTGACCTGAGCCGCAGAGCCCTTCAGCACCGCCACGCCGCACCGTTGCGCCAGCGCCCGCGCGCGCGTCTTGTCGCCGAGCAGCTCGAGGATCTCGGGCCGCGGCCCGACGAACGTGATCCCTGCTGCGGCCGCCCGGCGCGCCAGCTCCGCGCGTTCGCTCAGGAAGCCATAGCCCGGGTGGATGGCATCGCAGCCTGTTGCCGAGGCGGCCTCGATGATCTGATCGATGTCGAGGTACGCTGTGGCGCCGACACCGCGCAACCGGTGCGCCGCGTCCGCCCGGCGCACGTGAAGCGAGTAGGCGTCATCGTCCGCGAACACGGCCACGGTGCGCAACCCGAGCGCGCCGGCCGCGTGCATGATCCGCACGGCAATCTCCCCCCGGTTGGCCACGAGAAGACTTTTCATGGGAGTTTTGCTGTCATAAACGCGACGAAAAGAGAACGCCTGAGATGATCTACGCGTTCGGCGAGTTCGAGCTCGACGACGGCCTCTACCAACTGCGCCGTGGCAGCGGGGTCGTGAAGCTCGAGCCGAAGGTCTTCGACGTGCTGGCGCACCTGATCCGTCATCGCGACCGGGTGGTGTCCAAGGACGAGCTGCTCGAAACGTTGTGGCCGGGCGAATTCGTCAGCGAGTCGGTCCTTCCACGCTGCGTGACCGCGGCGCGCAAGGCCCTTGGCGACGCGCGCCGCGAGGCCGCGTTCATAGCGACCATCCACGGCCGCGGCTATCGCTTCCTCGCTGAGGTGGCCGAGCGGCCGGAGCCGCGCGGGGCCGACTCGCGACGCGTGGAGCCGCCGACGCGAGATCTCTTCGTCGGCCGCGCGGCGGCGATGGCGGATCTCACTCAGGCGCTCGAAGACGCCCTGGTGGGACGGGGGCACTTAATGCTCCTCGCCGGCGAGCCCGGCATCGGAAAGACACGCATAGCGGAGGAGATCGCGGCCAAGGCGGCGCGCGGCGGCGTCCGCGTGGCGGTCGGCCGCTGTTACGAAGGCGAAGGCGCGCCCGCCTTCTGGCCGTGGGTCCAGGTGCTGCGCGCCTGCATGCACCAGCGGGAGGCGGGACGCCTGCGGGCCGAGCTCGGGCCGGGAGCTGGCGACATCGCCGAGCTCGTGCCCGAGCTGCGAGAGCGTTTTCCCGACCTGCCGCGGCCGGCGGCGATCGCGTCGCCGGAAGCGCGCTTCCGGCTGTTCGACAGCGTGGCCGCGTACCTGAAGCGCACCAGCACCGAGCAGGCCGTGCTCGTCCTCCTCGACGATCTGCACTGGGCCGATCCGTCGTCACTGCAGGTGCTGGAGTTCGTGGCGCGCGATCTGCGCCAATCGCGTCTGCTCGTCGTTGGCACATACCGCGACGTCGAGCTCGGGCGCCAGCACCCCCTGGCTCAGGTCCTCGGCGAGCTGGCACGCGAGCCCGCCTGTCAACGCCTCGTCTTGCGCGGCCTCGAGCAGCCGGAGGTGCGGCGCTTCATCGAGCATGCAGTCGATGGCACCGTGAGTGACGCCTTGGCCGCCGCGGTGTACCACATGACCGAGGGGAATCCGTTCTTCATCGGACAGATCATGCGCTGGCTCGCCGCCGAAGGCCGGCTGCAGGCGAACACGGATGCATCGGGATGGAACGTCATCCTCCCCCAAGGCGTACGTGAGGCGGTTGGCCGGCGCCTGAATGATCTGTCGGAGCCGTGTAACCACGTTCTCGCTCTCGCCGCGGTCATCGGCCGGGAGTTCAGCGTTGCCGCCCTGGAAGAGCTGGCCGGCGTGAACCGTGAGACGCTGCTCCTTCTGCTCGATGAAGCGGCGCGGGCGCGCATCGTTGCCGACGCGTCCTCCGGGCTCGGCGTCTTCGCCTTTGCTCACACGCTCATCCGCCAGACCCTCTACGAGGAGATCTCGGCGCCGCGCCGGGTTCTGCTCCACGCGCGTGTCGGCGAAGTGTTGGAGTCCATCCATCGCAACGACCTCGATCCGCATCTCGCAGAGCTGGCACATCATTTCTTCCAGGCCGCCGCGGGTGGCAACGTGGACAAGGCGATCGTCTACGCCGTGCGGGCGGCGGAGCGGGCCGCCCGCCTGCTCGCGTACGAAGAGGCGGCGGAGCAGTACGGGCGCGCCCTGCAACTCTGGGAGCTGCGGCCGGCGTCGGAGGAGCCTGCCGCGGGCGCGCAGCGCTGCGCGCTGCTGCTCGGCCTGGGCAACGCACACGCCGTGGCTGGCAACCGCGAGCGGTCGCAACACGCCTGTCGTCAGGCCGCCGACCTCGCCCGCCGCCTCGACCGGCCGGATCTGCTGGCTCGGGCGGCGCTCGGATTCGGGCAGCGGGCCGAGCTCGGCCCGCTGCCGGCGGAGGAGCTCCGCTGCCTGCTGGACGAAGCGCTCGAGGCGCTGGGCGGGGACGAGGATGCGCTCCGCGCCCGCGTCCTGAGCCGCCTCGCCGGGACCGCGCCCTATCAGGATTCGATGGAAGCGCGCGCGACCTTCAGCCGCCAGGCGCTCGAGCTCGCCAAGCGCAGCGGCGATCGTGAAGCGCTGTTCGATGCCTTCGGAGCGCGTCTCTGGGCGCTGATGGGGCCCGACGACGACTCCGAGCGCCTGCGTTGCGCCGACGAGCTGGCGACCTTCGCGGAGCGCGGCGGCCAGAAGGAACCCATGCTCCTGGTGCACGAACATCGGATCCGTTCCTTCCTCTCGGCCGGCAAAATGGCTGCCGCCGATCGAGAAGCCCGCGCGTACGACGCGCTGGCGCGTGAGCTCCGCCAGCCTGTCTATCTCCTATTGAACGAGCTCTACCATGTCGGCCGTGCGCTCGGTGATGGCCGCTTCTCCGACGCGGAGGGACATATCGAACGCACCGTGCTCTTGGGGCAGCGTCTCCAATACCCTGGCATGGATGCCATCTTCCTCTGGCAAGTCTTCTGGCTCCTCCGCCAAAAGGGACGAATGGCGGAGCTGGCGACGACGTTGTCGGCAATGAGCGCAAGGATCGCTCGCGGCAGCAGCACCTCAACCGCCGCGACGCTTGGGGAGATGGCGTCGAGGCCAGCGGATTTCGTCGAGCGCTATCCCGTCGGCATCGCGTTTCAACACGCCGTGGCAGCGTACTGGCAAGCGGAGACCGGACAGACAGCGGACGCCCGGCGCAACTTCGACGCAGTGGCCGCCGGCGGCTTTGCTCGCCTGCCGCGCGACGAGTGGTGGACTGCCACGCTGACGACATCGGCGGAGGTCTGCGCCATTCTCGGCGATGCTCCACGAGCCGCGGAGCTGTACGCGTGCCTGGAGCCGGTCGCTACCAAGAATGCCACCCACCAGCTCGTGCGCACCTACAGCGGCGCCGTCTCCCACTTCCTTGGCCTGCTCGCAGGTACGCAGGGCGAGTTCGAGACGGCGACGGGACACTTCGACCTCGCGCTCGAAATGAATGCCGGCATGGGCGCGCTCCCTGCGCTCGCCCGCACACAGTATGAGTACGCCACCCTCCTCCTGCGCCGTGGCCGGTCAGATGATCGGCTCCGGTCGCGCGATCTTCTCGATCAGGCGTCGCGCACCGCCACCACGCTCGGCATGACCGGTCTGCATCGGCAGATCGTGCGGGCGCGCCAACGCGCGCGCCGTCCCGCAAACCGCCCGGCGCGATAGATCCAAAAGAAATCATCAACTTCCCATCAGGACTGCCCGCGCCCGAACGGGCTATTGGGTCATCCATCTCAAACGGAGGTGTTCGATGAGCGCGAAGACCCAACCAGCCCACCCATGCACCGAGCACGCCCCGCCGCCCTCGCGGACCGCCGATTGGCCCCGCGCCTGGCGCGCGTTGCGCGCGCTTGTCGCCGATCCCGAGCGTACGGATCAGGTGGTTCAGTTCCTGAATGCCGTCGGCGGCAACGGCGACCTGCGCGCGTTCGCGAGATTCCGCGCCCATCCCAGTGGGCGGCGCCTGCTTGCCGAGCGCCCTTCGCTGCCGGATATCCTTTCCAATTTGGACGGCCTCGCGGCCATGCCCGCCGGCACCTTCGGCCGCGCCTACGCCGATTTCATGCAGCGCGAGAAACTCGACCCGGTCGGGATCGTCGATGAGTTTCGCGCCGGTGCGGATTCCGCGATGGCCGAGGTCGACCCCGACCAGCTCTGGTTCTTCGAGCGCCTCGATGTCATGCACGACCTCTGGCACGTTCTGACGGGCTACGGACGGGACGCGGCCGGCGAGTCGGCCGTCCTGGCCTTCACGCTGGCCCAGTTCCCGGTTCGCGGCATCGCGATACTGGTCATTGCCGCAGCATTCATCGGGCCGAAGGACCTCTCCTTCTCATGGCCGCGGTATCTTTTCCGCGCTTGGAAGCGCGGGCGCCGCGCCGTCCCGCTCACCGTCGTGCCGTATGAGTCACTCCTGCCCCGGCCGCTGGAGGAGGTACGCAATCTTCTCGGCATCCAGCGGGCCGCGGAGGCACACCCACAGGGCATCATCGTCGGCAACCGCGACGACTTCAGCGACTGGACGGGCTCGTTGGTGAACTCAAACACCCCGCCGTGAATGGACGCATCGGGCCGGATCTAACCGATCGGAGACCCGCAAGATCACGTCATCCGCTCGAACCGCGTAATGCGCGGTGGCTCCTCGAGTTCCAGTCCAAAGCCACCAGAAAAAAACCCCGGTAGCAGCTGCAAGCCGGCCGCAGGTCGTACGTTCACAAGCATGAACGCCGCTGCGCAGCGGGCTGCCCCGCGGGTGATGACGCGGGCGCTACCGGGGCGGATGGTGCCTGGGTTCCCCAGGCAGGTACTCGTTACCCCCGCCTAGGGGGCCACCACCTCACAGATCACCGTAGGGTCATTCGTCACTGGATCACCTCCTTTCTCGGCGCCGCCGACAAGGGCGGGTCCCACCCCGCGCAGGACATGCGGCCGCCGACTGCCGCCACCCTGCCTGGCCCATCGCCGTGACTCCCTATGAGCACGGACGACCATGGAGCCTGTGTCAGCCCGGGCCACATCATGTTGGTATTGTTACACTTGTGTCATGGATGAATCCATAGCTTTCTACCGCATTGGAAAAGGACGACAAGCGTGTCAAGCAAGTGAACGGGCACGTTTTGGCACCTTGGGCACCCCGCGGCGTGAATCCAGGCACCTCTGCGCTCGTCATAGATGACCGACCTACCCGTAGATAGACGTGGTCTGATGGGCAAGGATTCCCGAAGCCGGGAACGACGGCACACCCAGCTTGGAAGATGAAATTGCTGCAGCGCCGCCCGTATGCCATCGCCACGGCGATCGCGGCCTTGACCCTCGCCGCCACCAGTCACGGTGCGGAAGAGCTCCGCGAGCTCCCCGCCGCGGTGTCGCCCCACCTGGCAACCGCCCAGCTGCTGAACGCCGCCGGCGGAGACGAGTCGTTGCCGATGTCCATTACGCTGCGCCTGCGCCATCGTGACGAGCTCGAAGCCCTGCTCGCGGCCCAGCATCGCCCCGGCTCAGCGGATTACCATCGTTGGTTGTCGCCGGACGAGTTCGCGGCGCGCTTTGGTGCACCCCAGGAGACCTACGATGCGCTGGCCAACTGGTTGCGAGATCGCGGGTTCGCCGTCCAGACACTGGCCAGTCGGACCCGGATTGAATTCAGTGGTACCGTGGTCCAGGTGCAGTCCGCGTTCAGCGTGCGGATGAATGCCTACCGCCACCGCGGCCGGCGTGCGCTCGCCAACGCCGATCCGCCGCTGCTGCCGGCGCGATTCGCCGCGGACGTCGAGTCGGTGCGCTTGAATACCTTTCGCCTCGCCGACCCTGTTGTCACCGTCGTCGGGACGAATGACACCATCACCGCCCTCGGGCCCGCCGATGCCTATACGGCATACAACGTCACTCCCGTGCTGGAACAGGGAATCGACGGCAGCGGGCAGACGATCGCCATCGCCGCGCGCTCGGATTTCCACACCAGCGATGTGACGAACTTTCAGCAATTTTTCGGGGTTCCGGTCCGCGCTCCGGTCAAGGTATTTCCAGGAAGAAACCCCGGCGTCGGCGCACCGAACGGCGTCTGCGCGGGCATTTCCAATCCCAATGATCGAAGCAACTGCATATTCGGCGAGCAAGTGGAGGTGTTGCTCGACGTGGAGTGGGCGAGCGCCATGGCACCCGGCGCGACCGTGCTGGTGGACATTTCGAGCAGCGACATCGACGTGTCGCTGGCGCACATCGTCAGCAAGCACTCCGACGCAAAGATCGTCAGCGTCAGCTTCGGCTTGTGCGAGCGTCTCGATCCCACCGTCGTGCAGACCCTGGGACCGATCTACATGCAAGCGGCCTCGCAAGGGCAAACCGTGCTGGTGGCGGCCGGCAACAACGGCGCGGACGGATGCGATGACCGGAAGAGCGCCGGAGTCAACGGGCTCGGCAGCTTTGCCGAGGTTACCGTGGTCGGCGGAACCCAGTTGGACCCGGGCTTCGACGCCAATGGCGACGCCACTGGCCGTGTGAGCGAGGAGGTCTGGAACGACGTAAACGGCGCCTCGGGCGGCGGGGTCAGCACGTTGGCGGCCAAGCCCATGTACCAGCGCGGCCCGGGCGTCCCCGATGATGGGGCCCGCGATCAGCCGGACGTTACGCTGATGGCGAGCCCGACGCATGTGGGCTACTTCATGTTTGCGGAGGGCGGTCTCCTCCTCATTGGCGGGACGAGCGCGGCAACGCCGAGCTGGGGTGGGATCGTGGCGTTGGCAAACCAGGCAAACGCGGCCGAGGGCTCGGGCATCATCAACTACGCGCTGTACGCGCTCGGTGCCAAGCAGTACGCGGAGAGCGGCCAGGCGGTGTTCCACGACATCACTGTCGGCGACAACAGCTTCGACGGGGTCGCGGGCTTCGCCGCCGGGCCGGGTTACGACCTCGCCAGCGGCTTGGGGACACCGGATGTGGCTGCGCTCGTGCAGGCACTGGGCCCGCAGGAGTGTGCCGGGGATTGCAACGCTGACGGCATGATCAGCACCGATGAGCTGGTGGCTGCGGTCCACATTGCCCTCGGCCTGACACCGCTCTCTCGTTGCGAGTCACTCGACACCGATCACAACGGCCGGGTGACTGTCAACGAGCTCGTCGGGGCGACGAGCCGCGCGGTCCACGGCTGCTGAGGATCGGGGTCGATCCGACCCGGTCGGCGCCTCGTCTCGCCCCCTCTTCATTCCCGCACACGTGGACATCCGTGGCTTCGCAGCGCGGCAATCCATCGATCGGTAAAGGCAGATCCCCCCGCTCCGGCACTGTTCCCGCATTCTGACTTGGTGGCAGAATGGGCAGGGTGCCGTGGACGCGGGTTCAGTTTGCCGTTCTTCCGACGACGGACGGCAGCTATCCGTCGTCAACGCCAATCGCGTCGCAACGTCGTACCCGAAGGAGGTCTTTCTCAATGCGGAGCTGCCAATCGGCGGGACGGGGGATTTCGCTCCCCCTCGCGGGGGGAACGGCGGACGTGGGGCCGTTCGGGAACCCGTGTGCCAGCGCTCACCGCCCCGGCGCGGTCGATCGTGGGACGTCGGCTCCCTTTCGCTTTCGGCGAGCGGCTAAACCTGCCGCGCTGACGCTGATATACTCGGGGCGTGAACCCGCCGCTCGAGCTGGACGAGCTGCCCGCCCTGCAGGGCCGTGCCTGGGTGCTCGGCGACGGTGTCACCACCGAGCAAATTCTATCTCCAGCACAGGCGGGAAGCAGCGGCGCCAACGTCTTCTCCGCCGTCGATCCAACCCTGGCCGAGCGACTGGCGCCGGGCGACTTCATCGTCGCCGGCACCGATTTCGGCCACGGACAGCACACGGCCACGGCCGCACGCGCGCTCCGCAGCACCGGTGTTGCGGCGGTCATCGCACGTTCGTTTGGCCATGAGTTCCTCCAGGCCGCGCTGGACATCGGCCTGCCACCGCTGATCGTCGAGGAGACGGGCGCCATCAAACGGGGCGATCGGCTGCGAGTCGATATCGAAGGACACAAGGTCGCCAATCTGAGCTCCGGCGACCGCTACGTGATCCGCAACCTGTACAACGACACGCTCGACGTCTTGCGCGCCGGCGGGCGCGCCAGATACGACGCTCTTCGCGGGCGTGCGGGGCTGAGCGCCAAGTGAGGCTGGCGCCCGCCCTCGTTCCACGGACGCCGAAGCAGGTGGCCGACAGCCGCCAGGCGCGACCCCCCAGGAAGGCCGGCAGGTGAGCGCCCTCTATCGCCTGATCCGCCCGTTCCTCTTCCGCCTCGATGCCGAGTCCGCCCACCGCGCCGTCTTGCAGTCGCTCGGATTACTCGAAGCCGCCCTCGTTCGCCGCAGCCCCAGGGTGGCCGCGACCGACTCCGTCCTTGCGCAGGAGCTCTGGGGATTGCACTTCGGGCATCCGATCGGCCTCGCCGCCGGGCTCGACAAGAACGCCGCGCTACCGCACGTCTGGGCAGCGCTCGGTTTCAGCTTCGCCGAGCTCGGTACGGTCACTGCCCTCGCCCAGCCCGGCAACCCGCGACCGCGGCTCTTCCGTCTTCCGGCCGACCGCGCGCTCATCAACCGTCTGGGCTTCAACAACGCCGGCGCCGCCGCGGTCGCCATCGCCCTCGGGCGGCGCCTGGCTCGGCAACGCGCGTCGATTCCGCTCGGCATCAACATCGGCAAGTCGAAGGCCACCCCGCTCGCGCAGGCCGTCCCCGACTATGTCGCCAGCCTCCGCGCGCTGTTTCCATACGCCGACTACGTGGTCGTCAACGTCAGCTCGCCCAACACTCCCGGACTGCGCGAGCTGCAGAGCGAGGCCCCGCTCGAACAATTGCTCACCGCGCTCCAGGAGGAGAACCGCCGCCTCGCCCTCGCCGGCAAGCACGAACCGAAACCCCTGCTGGTGAAGGTGGCGCCCGACCTGAACGAGCCCGAGCTGGCCGGCGTCGTCCAGGTCGCCGAGCGCCGCGGCGTCGCCGGGATCATCGCCAGCAACACGACCGTGCAACGTCCGACGCTGCAGGCGCCGGCCGCTCTGGCAGCGGAGCCCGGGGGCCTGAGCGGCGCACCCCTGCGGCCGCTGTCGACGGCGATCGTCCGCACGCTGTACCGCTCCAGCGGTGGCCGTCTGCCGATCATCGGCGTCGGTGGAATCTTCAGCGCCGAGGACGCCTACGAGAAGATTCGTGCCGGCGCGTCCCTGGTTCAGGTCTACACCGGCTTCGTCTATGAAGGCCCGGCGTTTCCCTGCCGTCTCCGCGACGGGTTGCGCTCGCTGCTCCAGCGTGACGGGTTCACCAACGTCCGCGCCGCGGTCGGAGCGGAATAGAGAACCCGTCGAGACGGCGTGGGGGCTGACGGCGCTCGAGCCCTCGATACCACCTCCCCTTCGATACGCTCGCCCTTCGATACGCTCGCTCCAGCTAGCTACTCAGGACAGGCTCCCCGAGCGACTCAGGGTCGGTGCTACTCGGGGTGGACGGAAAACCCAATACCCCGTCCGCCCCGAGTAGCCCGCGGAGCGGCTTATCGGGGGGCTCGGCCGCCGTCAGCTGCGTGTAGAGCGGCTCCGCAACAAAGTGACCGCTACCACTTCCCGCTCCTCCTTGATCGCCGACCGTCGCGGACATAGGCTCGGTGTGCAACGTCGTAGGGAGGAAGCGACATGACTCAGCTCGAAGCGGCTCGGCGCTCGATCGTCACCGAACAGATGCGGCGCGTCGCGGCACGCGAAAACGTGAGCGCAGATTTCATCCGCGAGGAGGTGGCGCGTGGCCGCCTGGTCATTCCCGCCAACGTCCGGCATCTGGCCGGCAGCGCCGGAGCCGCCCCACGTGACCAGAGCGACACTGCGATACCTCCGGTCGACACGCCCGTGGGCCATCCGGGCGCGGCTCCGGCGAGCCGGTACTGGGTCAACCAGACCGTCGCCCAGCGACGGAAGCAGATCGAAGATCCGGGGCACAGCCGCGGCGAACGGGCCCCGAAGCGTCTCGACCCGACCGGGATCGGGCGCATGATCACGACCAAGATCAACGCCAACATCGGCGCCTCTCCGGTGAGCAGCAGCACGGACGAGGAAGTGGACAAGCTCCATTGGGCGCAACTCTACGGCGCCGACACGGTGATGGACCTGTCAACCGGCGGCGATCTCGCCGCCTGCCGTCAAGCCATCATCGATCACAGCACCGTGCCCATCGGCACCGTGCCGATCTACAGCATGATCGTCGGCCGCCGCGTCGAGGAGCTGACTCACGACATGATCTTGTCGGAGATCGAGCGCCAGGCGCAGCAGGGCGTCGACTACTTCACCATTCATGCCGGCGTGCTCCGAGAGCATCTCCCCCTGATCAAGGGCCGGGTGACCGGCATCGTCTCGCGCGGCGGGTCGCTGCTGGCGAAGTGGATGCTGCATCACAACCGCCAGAACCCCATGTACGAGCTCTTCGACGAGATCAGCGCGATCATGCGCCAGTACGACGTGACCTACTCGCTCGGGGATGGCCTGCGTCCCGGTTGTCTGGCCGATGCCTCCGATCCGGCCCAGCTGGCCGAGCTGCAAACCCTCGGCGAGCTGGTCCAACGCGCCCGCGACGCCGGCGTGCAGACGATGGTCGAGGGGCCCGGTCATGTGCCGTTGGACCAAATTGCTTTCAACATGCAGTTACAGCAGCGCGTCTGCGACGACGCGCCGTTTTACGTTCTCGGTCCGCTCGTCACCGACGTCTTTCCCGGCTACGACCACCTCACCAGCGCCATCGGCGCCACCGAGGCCGCTCGCGCCGGAGCGGCGATGTTGTGCTACGTCACGCCCAAGGAGCATGTCGGCCTGCCGCGGGCCGAGGACGTCAAGGCAGGATGCATTGCCTACAAGATCGCCGCGCATGCGGGCGACATCGCGCGCGGCATCGGCGGCGCGCGGCAATGGGACGATGACCTGTCGCGCGCCCGCGCGGCGCTCAACTGGCCGAAGCAGTTCGAGCTCGCGTTCGACGGGGATACGGCCCGCGCGCTTCATGACGAGGACCTTCCCGTGGACACCGACTTCTGTGCCATGTGCGGTCACGACTGGTGCAGCATGCGCATCTCCAAGGAGATCGAAGAGTTCGCCAGCGGCAAGGACCCGCGCTTCCAGCCGGTGCGAAAGGCGGCGCAGAGTCCCGGTGTCAGTGACACC
>Ga0335085_10010300_pt1 | contig 13990 bp, 13 predicted proteins | sample Lox_Sample_45_FD_206712 | JGI IMG/M metagenome (GOLD analysis project Ga0335085, IMG submission 206712) | Soil microbial communities from Loxahatchee National Wildlife Refuge, Florida, United States - Lox_Sample_4.5 | ecosystem: Environmental > Terrestrial > Soil > Wetlands | place: USA...
GCGCGAACGCGGGAACGGCCCAAAGCACGGTCAGAGCCAAGAGCAGATAGCAAAACCTCCAAAGGGAGCGAGCGGGTATGGTCATCGGCGCCTCCTGCGCGGGTTCATTTTCAGTTGTCGGTACTAAGGCTTAGCCCAACCTTCTAAAGCCTCCAAATCCTAACACAAATTCCGGAGAATGTCTCAAGTGCGCCGCCTGTTTTCGGCGCCCCAGGCACGACGGCCTTTGCCCACCGCCATTCCCAGCCCGCCGGACCAACTCTCCCCTTGCCCCTCTGAGGGAGAGGTGCCTGGAGGGGAAGGGGCCACACTAGACTCGCGTGGGTGTGCCATGGCCTTCCACGCCGCGTCGCCGGCCCACCCGCACGGAAGGTGTGAAAGCATCGTGGACGTCGCGGCGATCTCCGATGGGAGAATCTCGGACGGGGGTCGAACACCCCCGCAACGGGTCGCGCGTCCGGGAAGCCGCGACGCGGGCCGGGTAGGCTCCCCCTCCTTCGGCCGCCGCAACTTGAGATAAGCTCTTTGTTTTCTTTGATATATTGAGTTAGGTGGGATCGCCCGCTCAAACTGCCCCAGAAAAAAGAAAGTTATCGCACCAAACCCACGATCTTGATGAAAAGTAAGGGAGGAATTGAAAATGGGGGAAAGAACGGATAAAGTACAGTCTGTCCGGTGGCGCGCCCGAAGGGCTTCGGGATAAAAGACCAGCTTAGGAGGCAAAAGGTATGCTCAAATTCCTCGCGGTTCTCATTCTCTGGGTTGGCCTGGCGCCCACCTACGGCCAGCAGGGGCCCACTTTGCTCGCAACTGACGACCTGGTCGCGGACTGGCAGGTTTCCAAGCAATACACGTTGGCAATTGCCGAGAGAATGCCGGCCGGTCTGTACGACTTCAAGCCAAACCCCTCGGAGATGACTTTCGGCGAGCAACTTGTACACATCGCCGGTGTCAATTACTATTGGCTGTCTCGCCTCCAGGAGACCAAGAATCCGTTCATAAGGCCGAAACAAACCGACAAGGATTCGATCCTGCAGATACTGGATAAGTCTTTCGATTACGTGATCGATCAATTGCCAAAGATTACGCAGCAGCGACTGGATAAGATGGTAACGGATGTGGGCTGGCCGAGCCGGAATGAGGTCAACGGGCGCGGAATTCTCCTGAACTTGCTGGTCCATACGGCTGAACATCGCGGACAGTGCGAAGTGTACATGCGCGTAAAGAATATCGCGCCTCCGAGTTACAGATTCTAGAATTTCGCGGCGAAAGACCTTGCCTGATAAAACACCAGCGAGGCAGTGCAGTCGATTGCCGGTCCGTGCGCTATCGATTTCTGTGGGTACTTGGGTTAGACTTGCACTCTTTCATAAGGCTCCCAGGAGGAACCAACCATGAAGCGAATTCTGGCCGTGGTCGTGATCTGTTGCCTATTGATTCCGGGCGTGGCGATGGCAAAATCGAAACAAAGCACGCCATTAACCGGCACATGGGATTGCGTCGCTCATGGGCTTTCGAACGGCGACGTGAACTTCACGCTCTATCTCACCCAGAAAGAGGATAATAGCGTTACCGGATGTGTAGCATCTCCGCTGGGCTCTGCCGACCTCACATCGATAGTCGTTAAAGACAACAACCTTGAAATCCTCATCGACGCGCCACACGCCACTTACCACCTGAGCGGGAAATGCGAGAAGAACCAAGTCAGCGGAACATGGTCCAAGGATTCGTCCCCCACCGGCAAATGGGAAGGCAGGAAGTCGTCCGACAGCCCTGATCCCAAATAGAATCCAAGCCTCTGCAGACGCGTTCGAGCACGTCGCAGTTCGTTCCAGATGAAAAACACGACCGCGCGAAGGGAACAACCATGGCAAGAATGGGTGTCGGCATTATCGGTGTGGGATCGTTCGGTGAATTTCACATTCAGGCTTACCAGGCCATTTCCGACGTCGAGATCATAGCGGTCAGCGATGTTCGTGAGGACCGCCTGCGCGAGATATCCAGCAAGTATCGTGTTCCCTACACCTATACCGATGCCAGGGAATTATGTGCGCGAACCGATATCGAGATGGTGAGCATCGCCACGCCCGAGCCATTGCACCTTGATGCTGTGGTAGCGGCCGCTGGAGCGCGCAAGCATATCCTGCTGGAGAAACCCATCGCCACCACTCTCTCCGACGCCGAGAAGATCATCGAGGCGGCCGCCAAAGCCGGCGTGCACTTGATGGTGGGCCACCTTCTGCGCTTCGAGCCGAATTACGCGAGTATCCGGCGAGAGGTTGAAGAGGGCAATTTGGGGAAGATCGTCTCCATTCATGCACGGCGCAACCGGCCAAGAAAGATCTACCCGCTTTATTCGCGAACCCATGTCTTTATCGAGAATTGCATCCACGACATCGATGTGTGTCTCTGGTACACCCAAGATCGCGTTTCGAGAGTCAGGGGCTATACGAGGAACATCCAAGGTGGAAGCAACCCCGACATTAACTGGGGTTTCCTGGAGTTTGCGGGCGGCGCCGTGGCGTGTCTCGAGAGCCACTGGCTGATCCCTGACCAAGCCGGGATTATGACCAATGACGCCATGCAGGTTATCGGGTCAAAGGCCGTGGCCGACCTCCATCTGGTGCCATCGAATCTGAATCTCTGGCGGGAGCAGGGAGTGGAGTCCGCCAATGTGACCTACGACTCCCGCATTGGCGGCAAAGTCTGTGGCGCGATCAAAGAGGAGCTGAGCTACTTTGTGGATTGCGTGAAAAGAAATGAATCGCCGTCGGCCGTGACCCCGCAGGACGCGTTTCAGGCTCTTCGGGTGGCTCTGGCCCTGATCCAATCCTCGCAAGAGCAGCGCGACGTGAGTCTCGACTAGCGTGGTGTCCCGCATGATCTTAGACGGCGGCGGGTGGCAGGGCCCCCCTCACCCCCTGGCCCCTCTCCCCCAAGGGGGCGAGGGGAGGGAGAGATTATTCCGTTAGCGGTTTCCGACGCTAGAAAGACAATTAAAACCATGGGATATCTACTGGTGGTGGCCGCGGGTGTGCTGCAAGGCAGCTTCATGGTGCCAATGAAGTTCACTCGGCGCTGGGCGTGGGAAAACACCTGGCTGGGCTTTGCCAGCACTGCATACCTGCTCTGGCCATGGCTCCTCGCTTTGGCAACCCTTCCGCACCTTCCCGCGGTTTTCGCTGCCACAAGTCTCCACTGCCTGGTGTTGGTCGAACTGTTGGGGCTCGGATGGGGCCTGGGTGCGGTCACCTTCGGCTTGGGAGTTGACAAGTTAGGGATGGGCCTGGGCTTTACGATCATCCTGGGGCTTGCGGCATCGGCAGGCACCCTTATTCCCCTGGTGGTGTTATTCCCGGAGAAGCTGCTGAGACCGCAGGGGCTCCTCACCATGACCTCTCTGCTTCTGGTCCTGGGAGGAATAGGTTGCTGTTCCTGGGCGGGAAGAGAGCGTGAGCAGAATCAGAACGCCGGCCACGAGAATAGAGGATCTTCCTTCGTCACAGGCTTGCTCATTTGCATTATCTCGGGCGTGCTTTCCTCCTTCGGCAATCTGGCATTTGCCTTCGGCGGAGAGGTAACCCAAAGAGCCATCCAGAACGGGGCGGCTGAATCCATGGCGGGAAATTCCCTTTGGGCGCTCCTCACCATTCCCCTCTTCTTGATCAACGCCATCTACTCCCTCTGGCTACTGAAAAAGCGAGGAACCGGTCGCCGCTTTTTTGAAAAGGGGACTGCCCATTACTGGTTTCTCGCCGCGGCGATGGGACTCCTTTGGATCGCAGGGTTCGTTTTCTACGCTCCCGGAGCTCGCGCGCTAGGCCCCCTGGGACCCTCGGTGGGGTGGTCCATTATGCTGTCCGCCATGGTCATTACCGCCAACCTGGCAGGCTTCTTCACGGGGGAATGGAAAGGCGCAAGCCGCAAAGCCCGCTTCTTGCTGCTCGCCGGCATCGGCATTTTGCTCGGGGCAATCTGCGTCATTGGTTACGCAAACCAAGTGTGACACGTCCGCGGAAGGCCCTCGCAGCAAGGAGTTCCCTTGCAGGGCGTTGAGCCAAATCACAACTCGACACAAGCACAGCCGCACTTGGAAAGGCGCCTGGATCTCTTAAGCGCCACCTCCATCAACATGTCCAACATGGTGGGGGCGGGGACGTTTATTACCCTGCCGCTCATCATCGGCTCAATGGGAGGACCACAAGCGCTCCTGGGCTGGTTTACCGGCACGCTCATTGCCCTTGCCGATAGCATGGTCTGGAGCGAATTGGCGGGCGCCTTCCCCGGCACGGGAGGCTCTTATGTTTACCTGCGAGAATCCTTTGGCCGGCAGAAGTGGGGACGATTCCTGAGTTTCATGTTCATTTTTCAGCTCATGTTGAGCGGCCCCTTGGAAATCGGTTCTTCGAATATCGGGCTTGCGCAATACGCGGGCTATCTTTGGCCCGGCATGACCACGCTCGGGGGCAAATTAGTGGCCGCCGGCGCAGGAGTGCTGGCCACGGTCTTGCTCTACCGGAGAATCACTTCCATTGCCAAGGTGATGGTTACACTCTGGGCGGGGATGGTGGTCGCTGTAGTCTGGGTGATTGTTTCGGGGTTCATGCACTTCCACGCCCATCTGGTTTTGGCGTTTCCTCCGCACGCTTTCGCCTTGCGCCCTTCAACATTTCTAGGTCTGGGTTCATCGACCCTCTATGTGATGTACTGCTACCTGGGATACTACGCCGTCTGCTATCTGGGCGAAGAAGTTGTGGACCCTCCACGCACCGTGCCGCGTTCCATCTTCATTTCCGTTCTTGTGGTCTTTCTGATGAATCTACTTTTGAGCGTAAGCGTTCTGGGGGTGATCCCCTGGCGGGAAGCAATGCAGTCGCCCTTTGTCGTCTCCGAATTCATGCGCAGGTTATACGGGAACTGGGCAGGCGTAGCCGTCAGTCTTCTGATTATCTGGAGCGCATTTGCGGGCACCTACGCTTTGACCTTGGCCTATTCTCGCATCCCTTACGCTGCCGCGCTGGACGGAAACTTCTTTCATCCATTTTCAAAGCTTCACACCAAAGGCGACTTCCCGCATGTGTCTCTATTGCTCATTGGGGGCCTTTCGGTATTGTCGAGCTTATTCGAGCTGGCCGATGTGATCAATGCGCTGATGACGGCGCGCATCCTGGTGCAGTTTGTGATGCAGATCCTGGCGGTCGTGATGTTGCGAAGATATCGGCCGGAAGTCTGCCGTCCTTTCCAGATGGTTCTTTATCCTTTGCCTTGCGCTGTCGCGCTGGGCGGGTGGCTATTTCTCTTCTTCGATGCAGGCATCCGATATGTGAGTTTCGGTTTGTTGACCGTGCTGGCCGGATGCGCGGCGTTCGCGATGATGTCCGCGAACCGGCAGACCTGGCCGTTTGGCAAGAAAGAGGATCCCGGAGCCGCGGCTTGAGCCTAAGCCGCGACCCCGCGCCCGGCTTGCTAGGCTAATATACTATGGGGGTAAATGTCAAGAACAATTGCGGTAGCCGCGGCATGTTTTTGATGCCGTGGGTTTGTACGCTTGTTAGGCTGGGAGGGCCCACGGCACAGAAAGCGTGCCGTGGCTACCCGCTCTTTCATTCTCTACTTCGTGCCGGTTTATCCCGGCGCTCAGAGTTTATCACCGCGTCCCCGCCAATGGCACCGCTGCTCATCAAACCGACAGGGATGCGGACCTTTTACAGCGGGGCGAACAGACTAGATGTAGTTTCAATGTCTTGACGTATTTCGCTTGAGTTTTCGCCTCGTTGGGTGTAGCACTTTCGTCCTGATGGTTTGAGACTGAGGGCCAGGTTTTGGAACCCGGCGGAAGGGCAAGGGCGATGCCGCAGATCGACCCGGACTACCAATGCGACCTACCGCAACGTGGAGATAGTGTGCCTGTCATCGGTTCCTCTGATGAAGAACTCCCACGTTGGCAATCGCGAGCCGCACTCTTCATCCGGAGCCTGCTTCCTGCGCAAAGCGAACATCTCCTATTCCTCATTGGCACAATTCTCCTATATGCTGCCGCATTCGCGAGCTGGATCTCATGGCGAAGGCTTTTAGCTGATATGCCGAGTTTGCGGTCGGAAGTCCAGCACTGGACTCTGTATGCCGCTCTTCCCATGCGCATCCTCCTTTCGTTTGCGAGCCTCAGTGCCTTATGGATTTGCTTCACCCCCGTTAATCGGCCGCGACGCGCGATCCTGACGCGCGTCCTTGGTACGGCGTCGCTTTCGCTTGCTTGGTTTTCCATCACCATCGTCCGCCTGTTCATGTTTGGTTCGCCCCGTTCTATCCTTGAGACGGCAGGCGACGGGTTGCAGAGGGGTTTATCGAACCTGTCCCGAGTGCCGCCCAATCTCGGTGCGGGGTTCTACTTTGGGCTGCTTGGATTCCTGCTGCTTGCGGCAGGCTTCTGGCGATTGACGAAGGGGCTCACTACGTTGCCTGTGCGATTTGGGATGAAGTTCCCCGCCTCATGTCGCGAGGAGTCGTGCGACTCAACTCGAGCCGTGCTGGTTTTTGTCTCTATAGTGCTTGTGCTGCCTTTCGCTCTAGATTACCTGTTTGGCTTCATCATAGTTCTGCTCCCAAATCGAATTTTTCATGCGATTTACGATGGGATATCCTGGTTCGGGGGAATCGACCTCCTTATTAGCTCTTCCGCGCCTGCGTTGGGAGCACTTTATATGCTTCGTGACGATCTGAAGGCTGCGATGCGCCAGGCTTTCGATTTGTCACGCCCGCGGTATTACGGATGGGCGCTGGGTATACCCGTCCTAGCCGTAGGACTGCCCCGACTTGCGTTCTTCTATGGCGCGCGATGGTTTTGGGGAACAGGCGCGGTATCGCCGGACGAAGCCCCACCTCTGCATATGCTCTCAACGGCGTGGCTGGTAATTCTACTACTCGCCGCCCTCCTGGAGGAGATTGGCTGGCGCGGCTATTTGCAGCCAATTCTGGTCCGCCAGTTTGGCGTCCGTCGCGGCATATTCCTTGTGGGGTTAGTCTGGTCAGGCTATCACTTCGCCGCAGACTTGAACGGCAAGAGCCTATTGGGCACCGCATTCGTAAGTGTGGCTGAGCGGCTAGCCTTCTGTCTGGCATTTGCCACGGTGTTGGGATGGCTGCGGCTCCAATCGGGATCTATCCTCCCAGTTGCTTTATTGCACGCTTCCAACAATATACTCAACTGGAGCATATTCGCCCAGCGTACCGCCGTCACGGCACTTCGAGTGGAATGGATAACATTGGGAACCTATGCAGTGATCGGGTACTTGCTCTTTCAGTACCGGCCACGGGGACTAAATGGTGTCAGGAACCATTGTTTACGATGAATGATGGGTCAAAGAACGGTTCCTGGAACGTGTGAAAAAATGGCTTATTGAATTTGGGTCTATGCATTTTCAATGATTTACATTGTGGATAACGGTCCGAAATTCAATTTCTTCACATGGTCCTGACCCCCTTCTCCTCCCCTTCTCCCCCTTCTCCCTCAGCCATGGGGTTCACCCCATCCTGCCCCTGGTTTTTCCTGGTTTTTGTACAAAATGTCGGGTGCAATCGAGGCGATTGCGGTATGCTACTCGAAGCCGGGTGCCTAAAGTGGAAACCCCGGATCAAGACCGAATCCCTAGACAACTTGAGGACAAGCCATGCCCACCTATAATCTGTTTGTTGCCGTCTGGAGAGTTACCTGGACCAACAGCAAAGACCTTTCGCTGATCCAAAAGGGCGTCAAGATGACGGATGCAGTGCAGGAGGCCTTCGAGTTCATGCGAGGCGCTCGCGCTCGCATGAACGTCATAAATCCGGTCTACGTGTTTACGGCTCCGGAGTATTACTGGATCAAGGACAGCTCTTACAGTCTCTATAGCAAAGACGAGAAGGCAACCATCTACTCCGCGCTGGCCGGCACAAGCGCACATTTCGACGAGGTCTTGATGTTTCCGGGCACAGTGAACTGGCAGTTGCCCATAGCGGAGCACGTGGGCGTCCAACCAACAAACCCGTCGAATAAAGGCTTTGTCGGATACAACGCCTGTCCCGTATATCTCGGCGGCAACCAGCTTCTTGACTACTACAAGAAGTTCGATGACAAGATAATCAACGGCAACCCCCGACATACAGCGGTCTTCGGCGCAGGGCCCACGGGCGGCGTCCAGGACTTCATGGCCAAGGGCCTGCGGTTTGGGCTCGACATCTGCGGCGATCTCAACGACGGAAAGCTGAGCCTTACTTTGGGGGGGCAACAGGTGGACGTCATGGTTCTGACCGCGGGCACGATGTCACACGATTTCACCGACTCGAAAATCGGAACCATTCCCGTGCGGGATGGAGGCGCATTCGTCCATTGCGATAACACCGGAAAGCCGGAAAAGAACGGGGTTTGGGTTGTCACCCGCGGTCAGGGTTGGCATGGATCCTATCGGAACGAGGTCACCTTATCCTTTGACGACCTGGACGCGACCAAGAGAACCGTTGGCTTCCCCACCAACGAAGCCGACGTCCCCGGACAGAATATGACCGTTTCCGCGATCTCGGGGTTCGGCGCTTTGCGAGACCTTACCGCTGTGGTCACCGAGAAGAGTCGCGGATGGGTGCGAAAATTCACCTTAACGCTCCCAGGTGGCCGGTCCCCGCAAACCGCAGAGTTTGAGAAAGATGGGGCGGATATCTACAAGGTGACGCTGACGCGGCCGAGGGCAAATCCCAAGGTCGTTCGAGCCAAGTTTTCGGGCGCGGACACTTTTGGCATGATGGCGACCGGAAGAGGAAACACCAGCAAGATTGGAAAGTTGTTGGGTGGTCCGAACAGCCCAGACCTGGACTGCTACTTCGTGCCGATTGTTCGTTGACTTAACTCGCCAACACGCGGGACATGCCCGCCTGATCGCAAGATGCCTTACCGCGATGGGTGCGGGTGCGCAGATCACTGCGGACCTCGTCATCCAATTCTCAAGAGGCGGAATCCCGCAAGAGTGGTATATTCGGCGTCGGCGAAGACCTCGGAAAGGCAAGTGGCCGCAAGAAACCGCGGCGGTCCCCCTGCCCCCTTTCTCCCCTTTCTTCGCGGATTTGTGTGACCGCATGGGCTGTTTACACGTTCGTCATGTGGGCAAGGTACTAATGACTTGACAAGTCGAGCCGGATGGCGCAGAGCGAGCCGGTAGCCACGGCACAAAAACCGGTGCCGTGGCTACCACTCCCCAGCTAAAGCTCCCTACGGCGCGTTGTGGCGAAGCCACCTTGGAGTGCGGCGGCTCCCTCTAAGCTAGCCAGCCGGCGGCCGGAACGCGGCTGGGGACACCCGCGCGACAAGTCTTTCCGGGCATTTTTCCCTTTTTTTCTGGGTTCCTCACGGTAGGCTCACCTTTTTTACTTGACAAAGGCTACACAAGTATGCATACTGGGGGGGATGCCGCCTGCCGCGAACGGCGGGGCGGGCGCGCCCGGCTCTTCCCGGATGCGCTGATCCGCCGGAAACGAAAACACGAGCCGCGGGAAGATCGCCGAAGGCGGCGATGTGTATGAAAGAAAAGAGAGTTAGGCGAGAATCGAGGAAACCGGGTGCGTACCTTGAAACTCAACCCATTGAAAACAGGCAACCTGCGGGTGGCAGAAATCAACGAAAAAAAAGATGTTAAATATTCAAGTCGAACCGGCGATGTGTATGAAAAAGCAGGTACATATAAAAATGGGTGCCTCAAAAAACGCGTTTTCCACAGGGAGATTGGCCCGTTCGCGCAGAGCGGGCCCAAGCCTGCGGATGCTGTAGGGGTACGGCTTGCCGCACGCTTCCTGGCACCTCGATCTCCGATCGACGCAGCGGCGGTCGGAGAGCACGGCTCTCCAAAGCAAGCGACCCGCTGCCGGATTAGCGCCTCGGCCGCCCCGCTCGGTGAAAGGGCTCTGCCCTTTCAGGCCGATGCCGGCCCATTTGAATCCATCTCCGCCGGCCGGCAGGCTCCGCCTACCGGCCGGCGGTGCACCGGCTGCGAGCCTCGGACCGAACATTTTCTATTGCCGTGAATCTTCGCCGGATGCTGGTTCCACCCGGGGAAGGGGAATTTGGCGTGGTGACACACGCCCTCAAGGTGGAAATCGGGTCGTGGAGGGGAAGAACCCACGGCACAGAAAGGCGTGCCGTGGCTACCCGCTTCAGAAATGCAGCTTAACGCCAAATTGAATTTGTCGTCCATTTTGCCGCGTCTGGTTTACCACGCCAAAATCCGAGTCATTTACCAAACTATGGGGTGGGGCAAAGGTGCTCTGGTTCAAAAGATTGAAAAATTCAGCCCGGAACTCCACCGAGCGCGTCTCTCCCCAAGGCCATCTCTTGGTGACGGAAGAATTCCAATTCACCAAGGGGTCGGAGAACAGACCGTGCCGGTTGGCATTGCCGCGGGTCCCCAGGGCAGGCATTTGATAGGCGGCCGTATTGAACCACTCGTTGGCGGTGCGCTTTGAGATGGCGTTGGGATCACTGACCAGATTGGGGAATTCGTCAAGGCGTCCAACGCCGCCGATCTTCTCATTGTCACCGTCAATAAACACAAAGTAGGGTGCGCCACTATCGGCCGCGACATACCCGGAAAGCGACCAGTTGGCAAGCGCCGCATTCGCCAGCCTGCTGGACGTCTTGCACGGGATGTCGTAGGTGTAACTAAAGTTGAAAATTCTCTCGACATCGAATCCGGCATCCCCCCAGAACTGGCCCATGTTAAACCGCGTGGGGTTGGCGTTGTCATGCGGGGAGGCCTGTGACACGCCGGAGCCAATCGAGTCCATGTTGTCCAGGACCTTCTGCCAGGTAAAGTTGACCAGATAAGTCAGATTATGCGAAGTCCTCTTATCAAGTTTCACGCTCAAGCCGTTGTATTTCGAGCTGCTCTCGTGATAGTTGTTCTCGACATAAACGGGAAAATTCCACTTCTGCCGATTCTGGTACGGGTCCGTACCGGGGACAGCGGCCGTGTTGTCAATCATTTGCGAAGGTAGCTTAAGCGCGTGAGAGCCCACGTAGGACGCCTCCAACATCAAAGACGACGTAAGCTGCCGCTGTACGGAGAAGTTCCATTCATGCACGTAGCCCGTACGTGAGCTGGAAGTATCAAAGTTCATGCCTTGCGCCAACCCTAAAGGCGTAGAGGTCGCGACGGGAGGGCCGGGAAACGGGTTGGCCATGAAGGCGGTGGGGAGACCCAGATTGAGGCCGGACAGCGTCTGGCTGAACGAGAAGGGCCAATTGCCGTGGTTGCTCTCGGTATCTTGTCCCACGGCTCCGAAGGCATCTGAGAAGATGCCGTAGGCAGCCCGTACGACGGTCTTCGGATTGATGGAATAGGCGGCGCCAAACCGGGGTTGGAAGCTGCGGTAATCCGGAGCAACTCCTCCGCGCCGGATATTGGCAGGGGCGCCCGTAACCGGATTCTTGATGTCCCAGAGCAACTGGCCGGTCTCATACATGAAGGTGGAACTGCCGAAGCTGTTGATCATGGGTGCGGCGTAATCCCACCGCAATCCCATGTTGACGGTCAACTTGGGGGAAACGCTGTCATGTCCATAGAGGGAGTAGGTCATGTCGGAATAGTCTCCCGCTGTGTGTCCAGCGAGGCGCCCGGCCGACTCCGGCAAGCCTAGCAGAAAGCTCGCCAGGGGGTCCCCGGTGTTCGCACCCAAAGCGGTCTGGTCGGAGACAAATTGTTCAAAAGTACCCGTCTGGCAATCCGTGAAGAACGTGTTGTGCATCACGCGGCCGCCGAACGAGATCGTATGGCGCCCTCTGGTCTTTTGGGCGTCGACTGTCCACGACCACAGAAACTCGGGCCCATCGCTCCCCTTATACTCTGACAGACCCGTATAGGAACCGATGGAAATGGGCGGCATCAACTGGAACCTCCCCTCATAGGGAGGAAACCCGGCCGTCAGGCCCGCCGCCTGCGCCACGGCGGGTCCGCTATTGCCGTACTCAGGGTTCGTCCTCTGCACTCCGAAGCGAATGGTCAGCAATGCGGTGGGACTTATCGTATGGGTGTCGCTGACCACGCCATTGGTGAAGTGGTTCGTCTGGTAAGATGTGAGGGCGGGCAAGCCGATGCTGGTGGTTGGGTATCGAGCATCAGTAATTCGGCCATAGAAGCTATCTTTCTGGCCAAACTGGTGGTCAACCCGGGCACTCCACTGATCAAAGGTCTGGACCTCCGCACCCGGATTCAGGTAATTAGCTCCCGGAATGACTCCCGGCGCGAGATTCGGGAGGGGGTAAAGCAGCTTGGCCACTGTCTCTGCCGCGCTATTGAGTTGACCGGGGAGGATCAAGTTGCCGGTATAGGGCTGCCGGCTGGCGATGCTGCCGTCGGGATTAAGCGTGGTGGTGTAAGGATTGTAGATGGGAGTCGCCGCATCGCTCCCTTGTGAGAAATCCCCTTGCAATTCCGCCGCGGTGGGCACCAAGCCCGTAAAATTCGTGGCGCTGTGAATCCGCGCGCCGTCATACCAGCCGTACACATACCAACCCTTCTCTTTGGACAGCAGGTGCGGAATCTCCAGGGGTCCGCCGAATGTGCCCCCGAATTGATTCCACTTGAAGGCTCCTACGTCTGGGAGGAAGTAGCTCCGGGCGTTCAACGCGTTGTTTTGCAGGAATTCCCAAGCGTCGCCATGATAACGGTTGGTACCCGATTTGGTGACCAGCATAATGGTCGCGCCTGCCGACCAACCGTACGCACCGGAATCCGCGCCCATTTCCACCTTCATTTCCGAAATGGCTTCCGGCGGAGGGTACATCGGGATGCCGTTATAACTGACTTGGTTATTGGGGACTCCGTCGATGGTGTAATTGTTGTCGCGATTTCGCTGACCATATACAGACGGGTTTATTGATGCCCCCACGCTATTGTACCCACCCCCTCCGCCCACACTGAAGTTGTAGGCATCCGTGCCGACGTACGACACTCCAGGGAGAATGGCTAAGAGTGATTGGAAGCTCCTGCCCAGCAGCGGTAAGGCCTCAAACTGTGACCCCATGACTTCTGACCCCACGGTGGCGGTAGTGGTCTGGAGGAGAGGCGGTGCCTCCTTGACTTCCATTTCCGTCACGGTTTTGCCAACGGATAGACTGACATTGAGCGTGCTCCCCTGCCCGGCCACCAGCAGGATATCCGTAAGCGTCTGCGCTTCAAAACTGGGAGCCTTGACCAGCAACTTGTACGTGCCGGGGAGAATGGCAGGGATTACGTAAGATCCGGAGGAGTCCGTGACCGTTTGACGGCTGGCTTGCTCCGTCATGCTTTGCAGCGTGACCTGCGCACCCGGAATCCGGGCACCGGAAGTGTCGGACACTACGCCGCTGAGTGTTGCGGTGGCCAACTGGGCCGAAAGGTCGGGGCAGTAAACCAGCGAAATCAATACGGCAACGACGCTCGCTAGGACGCTCGGGAACCGGAACCGGGTAATCTGCATGGCACGTCTCTCCTTATTTGCACCGTCTCGAAGTGCGAAAAGAATCCCTGCCCCCCCGGTGCGGGACAGCAGCACCCACCGCATGCTTGCGGGCTTGCCCGCCATCGCAATAGCCCTCGGGTTTGGCGAGCCAGGGTTAGCCCATGGTGCCCGGCGGGTTGCAGAGCCCGAACCACCGCGCCAGCCTAGCCCCGACGAATTGTGGGCAGCCACCCGATATTCAGTTAAAAGTCAATGCCCTGGAAGCAGTCGCGGCCCGGGACCGTCCCGAGCCGGGTAAGCTATATCAGACATTAAGTAGCATGTCAATACGTCGTGCCGCCCCCGGCAGGGCTCCGTCAAAGTCCTTCAAGTGAAACAAAACAATCACGGGTGAAATGGTTCTGACTAATTTGCGAGGAATCTGCTAGCCTGCGGGCATGGAGAGCGCGGCGTTGAAGCCCGGTTTGGAGGTGCGGCCGCTCCGGCAGGAGGAGCGGGCGGCCTGGCGCGCGTTGATGCAGCAGCAGCATTA
>Ga0335085_10010301_pt1 | contig 13990 bp, 12 predicted proteins | sample Lox_Sample_45_FD_206712 | JGI IMG/M metagenome (GOLD analysis project Ga0335085, IMG submission 206712) | Soil microbial communities from Loxahatchee National Wildlife Refuge, Florida, United States - Lox_Sample_4.5 | ecosystem: Environmental > Terrestrial > Soil > Wetlands | place: USA...
CTTTACGGGTGCGCGAGCATATCGACCTGTTCTCGTCGTATTACGAGAAGCCGATGCCGTTGGCTGACGTCCTCTCTGCCGCCGGACTGGAGAAACTTAGCAATCGCAAATTCGGTGAGCTCTCCGGTGGCCAGCGCCAGCGTGTTCTGTTTGGGCTTGCCATTTGTGGCGATCCCGATCTTCTCTTTCTCGATGAACCTACCGTCGGCCTCGACGTCGAGGCACGCCGCATGTTGTGGGATCAGATCCGCAGATTAGTTAGGAGGGGGAAGACGGTCCTCCTCACGACCCATTACCTGCAGGAAGCCGACGCGCTGGCCGATCGTGTAGTCGTAATTAATAAAGGCGAGATCATCGCCGAGGGAACTCCAGCCGAGATCAAAGCGCAGACGGCGGGCAAGAGAATCCGCTGCATTACCAGCCTCGCGCAATCGGTTTTGCGTGCCATTCCAGGCGTCAACGAAGTGAAACAAGATCGCGAGGCGGTGGAGCTTCACACCTCCGAGCCGGAGCCTGTTCTGCGCGAGTTGCTTGCGCGCGATGCAACTCTCTCCGGCCTCGAAGTCACGACCGCAGGACTGGAAGAAGCTTTTCTGGCTTTGACTCAGGAGGGCGTGAGCAACGGAAACAATTCCAACCGGACCGTAGTTCTCTAAGGAGCAGCCATGAGTACCGCAACCATGCCATTCGGAAATTCTCGAGTTCAACGGTCGCCCGGCCACCTCGCCGCAATCTACCTTAAGGAGATTCACTACGAATTCCTGAAGAATCTCCGCCTGCGGATGTACACCGCGTCCGTCTTGAGTTTCCCCATCATGTTCTACATTCTCTTCGGCCTGGTGCTCAATTCGAATGAGGCCATCGCGGGCATGCGTGTGCCAACATACCTCATTGCAACGTATGGCACGTTTGGGGTGATGGGCGCATCACTGTTCGGAACAGCTGCTGGTTTGGCCTCGGACCGCGGACTGGGATGGCTGCAAGTGAAGCGCGCCAGTCCGATGCCGCCTTTCGCATATTTTGCAGCTAAAGTCGTTACTGCCCTTGTCTTCAGCGCAATCATTGTTCTGGCGCTGTTCACGCTGGGAATCGCATTTGGTGGCGTGCGCATGCCGGTCACGACTTTCGCAAGACTGCTCGGAACTCTGGTGATTGGCTCCCTTCCGTTTTCCGCGATGGGATTGGCGGTTGGCTATTTCACCGGACCGAACTCAGCGCCTCCCACAATCAATCTGATCTACTTGCCCATGTCATTCTGCAGCGGATTATGGGTTCCATTCATATTCCTGCCGAAGGTAGTGCAGCAAATTGCGCTGGTGCTGCCTCCTTATCACCTATCGCAACTGGCGCTGGGAGTTGTGGGTTCGGGAGCTCATCGGTCGAATGCCGGGCACTGGGAGGTGTTGCTGGCGTTCACGATGATTTGCCTTGGAATTGCACGCATCGGATTCCAGCGCGACCAGGAAAAAATGTACGGCTAGGTCTAGTCAGCGTCGGGAAGAGGTGTGCCCATGAGCGCGGAAACGAGAAAATATTACGGGTCAACCTTGACACTTCTCGCTCTTGGTTTGCTGTCGCTCTATGGCGGAGCAAACTGGTTGATCCTGCTGATTCCCGCTGCTGCTCTGGTCTGGTACGCAGCTCGCCCGCGACTGGGCAGCGGCCGGAATTGACCGGAGTGCGAAAATAGAAACAACATGCCACAAGGTTTCTTCAAAACCTATGCAACGGGCCGACCCTGGAAGTTGCGGCCATGGAAAGCGGTAATCGGGGACAAAGATCACGGATGGAGTTTCCTGCTGTGGGTTGTCTATCTGGGATTCTTCTTCATGGATCCGGTAATGAGACATGCCGGCCTGAAGCTCTGGGCTCTGGACCTTGCAGGCGCGGCGGTATTCCTGGTGCTGTATTTCGGCCTTTTTTTCCTCGAGCGCCCCTACGCTTTCGTGCATATCGGCGGGATGGTGTTACTGGGGGTGGTGTACCAGTACATCAATTTTGGCGCCTGCACGTTCTTTATCTACGCGTGTGCGATGCTACCGTTTTGTGTTGGCACACAGTCAGCAGCATTCCTCGGGATCGCGGCGATTTCGGCCACTGGCGCGATCCAAGGGCTGTTCCTGCCAGCCGATGGATGGGGATGGAGGATGTTCTATACCGCCGTATTCCCAGTTCTAATCGGGACGGGGAACACTTTCTTCGCCGAGCGCGCGCGCATGAATCAAAAGCTACGCAAGGCCAACGAAGAGATTGAGAACCTGGCGAAGGTCGCTGAGCGTGAAAGGATTGCGCGCGATTTGCATGATGTCCTCGGGCACACGCTATCAGTGATTACGCTGAAATCGGAGCTCGCCGGGAAGTTGATCGAGCGCGATCCCGTTCGCGCTGGAAACGAAATTCGCGAAGTCGAGAATATCTCGCGGCAAGCCCTGTCTGATGTCCGCGACGCCATTCGCGGGTATCGCTCCAAAGGACTGGTGGCGGAACTGGCTCAGGCTAAGGCGACGCTGGAAACCGCGGGGGTTACCGTTCAGTGTGACGCTGCAACCAGTTTGCAGCTTCCCGCGATGCAGGAGAGCGTCCTGTGCCTGGCAGTTCGCGAGGGTGTGACCAATGTTGTGCGTCACGCCAATGCTCGCAACTGCCGGCTGCGATTGGAACAGCAAGACGGAATGTGTCGCCTGGAAATCTATGACGACGGACAGGGTTTCTCCACGATGGAAGGCAACGGTCTGCGGGGGATGCGTGAGCGGGTGGAAATGCTGGGCGGAACTCTGGACCGCCGGAACAAGTCTGGCACAATGCTGGCCATCACACTTCCACTCAAAGAAGTTCCTGTAAGAGACGCGGCTCCGCAAGACGTCATCGCTGAAGCGGAAAAGGCGCACGAACTTGAATCCTCCCACTAAGGAAACCAGTCGCAAGACCATTCGCGTGGTGCTGGCCGAAGATCAGGGAATGGTGCTCGGCGCTCTGGCTGCTCTGCTCGAGATCGAAGGCGATATTTCGGTGGTTGCCCAGGCTCGCAACGGGAAAGAAGCTCTAGACGCGGTAATCGCTCACAAGCCGGATGTGTTTATCACCGACATCGAAATGCCACACATGACCGGGCTCGATGTTGCCGCCGAGTTGAAGCGACGCAAGACCGGAACACGCGTGGTAATCGTCACGACGTTCGCCCGCACCGGATATCTTCGCCGTGCTCTCGAAGCGGGAGCATCCGGATATTTGCTGAAAGACATGCGTGCAGAAGAACTCGCCGATGCCGTGCGTCGAGTGCATCAAGGCCTGCGCGTAATCCACCCGGAATTGGCAACCGAAGCGTGGGGAGAGATGGATCCGCTGACGGATCGCGAACGGCAGGTGCTGCGGCTCGCGGGAGAAGGCATGGCGAGTGGTGATATTGCGGGCGAGTTGGGATTGTCGGACGGCACAGTCCGGAATTATCTCTCCGAAGCTATCAGCAAGCTGGGAGCGAGTAACCGTGTGGAAGCCGCGCGAATCGCGAGAACCAAGGGTTGGTTATAACGTCTGGTGTTGTATGACTCCGTCTCTAACTGGATCAACTGGGATCACCTGCCTATAATTCCCGCGAGGTGTTGCGGATATGATCCGTACTCACAGAGCAGTTCTTGTTCTGAGCTTCTCATTAGGCGCTTCTTTTGCGACTGCAATCGATTCACCCGCAGACCTGCCCAAGAAAGCTGTTGAACGCTCACAAATCACTTCGTCAGGGTCCCGGCCGTTTGTCCTCAAAGCCACGGTGGTTGAAATCACCAATCTAGCGAATGTGGATTATCGCGCTGAGATCGAAGAGTACTGGATGGCACCGGACAAGTGGCGCCGAAGCGTGAAGACGAATAACTTCTCACAGACTCTGATCGTAAACGGGGAGAAGACGAGTGAGCAACTTATTGGTGAGTACTATCCCAATTGGCTGCGGACCATTATTTCCGCCCTGTTGGATCCCGGGTCGTCCGTGAAAGGAATCGATCTCTCACAGTCTTCAGATAACCCAATGATCGGGGGCAGCGAGGTGTGCCGCCGGTTCACATTCATGGCCGGTATTCAGCCAGTAAGCAACAAGGTGTTCTCCTCGTTCTGCTTCGATGGGGGACTGCTGAAGTCTGTGAGTATGCCCGGATACGATGCCAGTTACAGCGACTACAAGACTTTTGCCGGTAAGAAGGTAGCCCATAGAATTCGGGAATACATCGAGCCGGGCACCGAACTAGAGGCCACGATCAAAGAACTCTCAGAGTTGAAGTCCCCGGACGAGGCGCTTTTCGTCATAACTGAGAAAAACTCACCCCTGCAAACAATAAGAATTACCGAACAAACCCTTCGAACCCTCGCAGCGGGCACCCAAGAGGTTCGATGGCCAACGGTCCGCAGCGGAGCTGAGAAGGGCACGCTCAGCCTATACATCTGTATCGACCGTAGCGGCCGTGTGCGTGAAATCTACGACCTTAACTCCAGTAACGCTGGGTTGAGCGACGCGACTCGCGATCAGGTCCTGAAATGGCAGTTCAAGCCCGCCGTCAATCAGGGGCATCCTGTGCAGGTAGAAGGAATCCTTACGTTCGCGTTTCAGACTGCAACTGCCGATCCCATTCCTGTGTTGGAGGAAGAAGAAGGACTGAAGCTGCTCGATCGCCGCGTTGAACCGGTGTGGCCAGCGAATTCTGCACCGGCGGGTGCTCCCATTTTCGTGACGCTGGGCGTGAGGGAAGGCGGCGAATGCTATGGGATCGTCTCGATTACCTCTCATCAGGGTGATCGAGGGACTGTTCTGAACTCAGCTGACTTTACGAAGATCGCGGACGCGCTTAAGGCGGCAGTGGAGCAGTGGCGCTTTCGCCCGTATGTTCGGAACGGCAAACCGACCGAATATCAGGTCAAGGTAATTTTTTATGTGAAGTAGGAGCGCTTCTCATCCTTCGCGGAGGACACCAGCTTCTTGCTTCTTCAACGTCTTGTAGGCCCAGGCCATGCGCGGGGTGTTGTGGGCGATGCCGATATGGCCTTCGCGGTTCAGTACGATAATGCCGCCGTGCCCATTAACGCGCTGCTTGAGATAGTTCATTGCTTCTTGCGCGGACCATTCGGGAAGATTTCCTGCGGCGATGCGATCGGCGGTCCACTTCGCCAACACCAGTTTCATGATGGGTTCACCCCAGCCTGTGGTTGAGGCGGCAGCGCTTTCGTTGTCGGCGTAGCATCCGCAGCCGATGAGCGAAGAGTCGCCCAGGCGTCCCGGAGCCTTGTTCAGTGTGCCTCCCGTGGATGTTGCCGCGGCGATGTTGCCGTTGCGATCGAGCGCGACAGCGCCGACTGTGTCGTGCGAAATGGCGGCGTCTTCAGTGCCCGGCGCGAAGAGATCATTTCCGTCTCGAGTCCCTTTGCGTTGCGCGAGTTCCGTCTGGTAAGCGTTCAGCCGTTCGACTTCGCGCGGGATGATCAAATCTTCGTTCTTGCAGAGAGGGACGCCATGTTCCGCCGCGAACTTCTCTGCGCCTTCCCCGACGAAGTAGACGTGCGGGCTTTCGCTGAGAATCTTGCGGGCGGCGCGCACGGGATTGCGCAGGCGCTCCACGCAACCGACCCCGCCGGTGCGGAGCGTGGCTCCGTCCATGATGAGCGCATCGAGTTGCACGCGACCATCGCGGTTCAAGAAGCTGCCGCGACCAGCGTCGAAGGTCTCGTCGTCTTCCATGATGACCACGGCTTCTTCGACAGCATCGAGAGCGGAGCCGCCCCGCTCAAGAATACGCCATCCAGCTGCAATCGCATTGTTGACGCCGCGAACGTGAGCGTCGACCGTGTCATCGGGCATAGCCCACGCGCCACCATGAACGACCAGGACGGGATCAGTTGCCAAGTAGACTCCCCCAGAATCGGACCTCGACCTTGGACCTCGAGCCTCGGTTCGACCGGATAGTCTAGCATTTGGTCCTGAGTCGTAGTCCTGAGTCCCGAGCTGCCATCTCCGGTTTACGGGAATCCTACAGTTAGCAAGAAATCATCGAGAAAGCCGGGTGAACTGAGCTTGGTGCCGTGTGTGTAAAGGCTACTCGGAGCGCAGGGCTTGCATGACGTCGACGCGAGCGGCGCGTGCTGCCGGCAGCATCGATGCGACCACCGCGACCGTCATCAGTAGGATCGCGGACACTGCTACCGGCAGCATTCCGGGCATTTTCATATCAAGGACATACCTTCCAGCGAGACGGGCGGCAACGAAGCCGAACCCCGCGCCCGCCACTACGCCGGCGGCCGCCATGATGGCACCTTCGACGATCACACCTCGCAGCAAATCCTTCGGCTTCGATCCAAGGGCAAGGCGGATGCCGAATTCGCGGGTGCGGGAGGTGACAGAGAACGTCAGCACGGCGGCCACACCAACGACTGCAATCGCCAGCGCGACCGCGGCGAAGATGCCAAACACCACCGAGTTCAGACGGTCGGGCGCGAGCACTTCTGCACGAACATCTTCGAGTGTCGCCGCGTTCTCAACCGGCTGGTCGGCAGACAGTGCGCGAATCGTTTGCGTTACCGAGGTGAGCAGTGAATAAGGATTGGCACCGGTGTGGATGAAAAGGCGGCCAGCGAAAATTGGCCCTTGTTCGAACGTGCTATAGATGGTGAGAGTTGGTTCCGGCACGATGTGCAGGTCGTCAATGTCAGCGGTGACGCCGATGATGCGATGCGGCTTGGCGGGGATGGTGGGAAGGAATTGCAGTACCGGGTCTGTCCAATAGACATGACGATTGATGGGATCCTGATTGGGGAACATGCGTTGCGCAAGAGTCTCACTGATGATCGCAACAGGATCCTTCTCATTCTTGTCGAGTTCATTGAAGTCGCGCCCGGCAATAATCGGAACGCCCAGGGCGGCGAAGAATCCGGGCGAGATGACCCGCATCTGCGCGCGGGGATCTTCGCCAGGAACATGGGTATGGCCGTCAGCGGAGAATTGCAGGCCTAGGCCGTTTTGCTCGCGCCAGGGCACGGCCATCCCGAACGCAGTCTTGTTCACGCCGGGCAGTGCATCAATGCGCCGAATCGATTCCTTATAGAATTCGATCACTTGTTGCGGCGTTTTCCCGTAATTCATCGTAGGGACATCGATGGCGAGGACGTGACGTGTATCCAGACCGGTATCGATCCGCTGCAACTCGATCAGTGTGTTAATCACCGTGCCTGCTCCTGCGAGCAAAACAAAAGACGCTGCAATTTGCGTCACGGCGAAGATGCGTTGCCGGCGGCTCGTACTGCCGATGATCCGGATGCTGCCGCTCGACAGGTTTAATCCCTGGGCAGCGTCGGCCGACGGCAGACGCGGAACAAAGGCCAAGATCACCGCTGCAATGAGGGCCAGGCTTGCTCCCACCCATAGCAAACTCGAATCCACCGTAAGATCGAGAGCACGGACTGAAAACCGGGACGCGTAGCGGGCGAGCACCGACACCATCGGCTGAGCGCTCGCGACACCAATCGCTGCGCCGACGCCGCAAAGCAACAGGCTTTCGGCGAGGAGCATCCGGCGAAGTACAGCGTTGCTGGCGCCAAGAGCGGCGCGGACCGCCAGTTCGCCTTCCCGACGAACCGTGCGAGCCAGAATCAGGTTGGTGACGTTGGAACAGGCGATAATGAAAACGAGCCCGGACGCGCCGAGCAGAACCAGCAGAATCGTGCGCGCTCCGAATGTGACCTGGTCGCGGAACAGTTTCGCACTGATGTGGTAATCGCCCTGCGCGGGATAAGCCTCGGGGTGATCTTTCTTCATCGCGTTATAGGCAGACTGCAACTCCGCGCGTGCCTGATTGAGCGTCGCGCCGGGGGCGAGGCGGCCAAACACCTCCGTCATGCGATGAACGCGGCCAGTGACCATCGTCGCCGATAAGTGGTGTGGACTGGTCACAACATTGGCTACGATTTCCGTGTCTTCCGGATAAGGGATGCAGGGCTCGAGCACGCCGATCACCGTCGCTGACCGATCCCCTTCATAGCTGCCGAGGCGAACCGCTTTTCCCAGAATGGAAGGATCTTTCTTGAAGGTCGTAGACCAGAAACGATAGGTCAACACGACTGCGCCAGGTGCGTTGGGGCCGTCATCTTGAGGACCGATGAGGCGACCGAGCACTGGATGAAGTCCCATCACGTCGAAGTACGAACCGCCAACCACGCCCGCTTTCACTTCACGCGGCTGCCCCAAGCCGACCATGGTGAAGGTGATGGTGGAGAAATCCCCGATCGCGCTCAGGCTCTTGACGCTCGCACGCAGATCCAGAATCTCAGGCACGCTGAACGCCGTATTGGCATCGTGAATACCGGGCGCGCTCTGTCGGACATAGATCAACCGGTCCTCGTCACGGTTCACCAGCGGCTTGAGCAGAATACCCCGGACCAAGGTGAAAATAGCGGCGTTGGCGCCAATGCCGAGCGCAAGCGTCAAAACGACGGCGATCGCCATCCCGGGAGTACGCCAGAAGGAGTAAAAGGCAACGCGTAGGTCGCGAATGAATGACATGTTGAACCCCATCCCCAGGAGAAGTCTGTGCACCGGGCTTGCCATTGTTAATGTACGGATTGTGAACCACTTAGTTTTTGGCGGAAGGGACTGAGCTGTCCGTTTCGGGACACTGGTACGCGAATTTGGACAGCTGGGGTACTGTTGGTCGATGGGATGGAAGTCTTTGGTCGTAACTGTTCGCTTCGCTCGCGGGACCAGCAAATGCGTCCGTCGCTACACAAGCTAGGCGGCTTGGCCCGGGCTTAGGGCTACTGGGGGGTCTTGCGTTCTAGTCCAGGTGTAACGCATGCGGTGGATTACCGTGATTGTGCTGAGAACTGCAATCAACCATAGGACTGGAGCCATGCGGTTGAAGAGGGCTCCCAGTATCACCAGGACAAGACGTTCCGGTCTCTCCATGAATCCTACGCGGCAGGAGCCGATCAGGCTCTCGGCCCTGGCTCGCGTGTAGCTGACCATGATGGCGCTGATCATGACGAAGGCGGTGAGAACGACGTAGGTGTAACGTCCGCCGCGGGCGTAGAAAACCAGGAGCCCGAGGAATTGGCTGGCATCGGAGTAGCGGTCGACGACGGAGTCAAAGAACGCTCCGAAGCGCGTAACACGGTTAGTGGCGCGGGCGACCTGTCCGTCGACCAGGTCGAAAAATCCCGAGAAAATGATGACGAGTCCGGCGTAGATAAACATGCGCTTCTGATTGGAAGCGTTAGCAGAGCCGAACAGGATCGCGGCCCAGGTGTTGACCACCAGTCCCATGAAAGTGAGGACGTTGGGATTGATGCGGGAGAGAGCGAGCCAACGGACGATGGTGTCGAGAAGGACTCCGCAGGCACGACCGAAGGCGGAAGTCCAGGATGCGGTCATCCGAGGGGCACCGGGGTGTGGGCTGCGAATTGCATCGGACCGTCTATTTCACGCCGCAAAAGCGAGTGAGTCAAGAGCATCAAACACGATGGGACGAATTTACACGAAGGAAAGATCAGGCTTGGGCTTCTTTGGCATCGTCTTCGACGTCGTCATGGATCGTGCTGAGGCTCAGGATTTCGAGTTCGCGCTTGCCGTTCGGAGTCACAACAACTGCCTCGTCGCCTACCTTCTTATTCAACAGCGCACGGCCGATTGGGCTCGTGGTTGAAATCTTTCCTGCCGCTACGTCGGATTCTTCACTGGTGACGAGCTTGTACGCGACTTCCTCCCCTTTGGTGTTGTCATAGACCTTGACGGTGGAACCAAGGCCAACCTTGTCCTTGGGGATGTTGTTCATGTTGATCATGGACAACTCGGCGAGGCGTTTGCCGAGCTGGCGGACCCGGGCCTTGACGAACTCCTGGCGCTGCTTGGCCATGTGGTACTCGGCGTTTTCGCTCAGGTCGCCAAGGGCAGCGGCTTTTTTGATCTCTTTGGGAAGTTCGTGGATCAACTCGTGTTCAAGCGCGTTGATCTCGTCCTGCAATTTTCGTTTGATTGCGTCTGTCATCTTGATTGTGGAGCCAGAGAACGAATTGGCCGGGTCTGCAACTAGGCTTGGGACATTATAGCGCGGGCGTTCGGTTTTTACGGAGCCGGGTTGATTTCGCCCAGCTGAAGAGAATGAGAGCGGGAGCCCGGAGGAGTCAGCGCCTGATTGGGCACTTGCGAAGCACCTATCGGGCGAAGAGATGACGCAAGCTTGCGCTAACGCCTGCTTACGACACCCATCGCAATTTGCGCTAGAATCCTGCCATCTTGCAACCGTCATCGCAGACCACGTTTGCTGACTTCCAGCGCGAATACCGAGAACTCAGGGATGACGAACTCCTGCAAATAGCTTCTGATCGCCAATCGCTCACCGACAACGCAAAGTCCGCACTAGATGCTGAAATCCGCAACCGCAATCTAACAGCCGCCGACTTGGCCAAACACGAAAACTTCGTCAAAAGGAACGACCAACGCGAGACAGCAAAAAGGAACAGGATATTCTTCGGAAGTCGGAGGACTCCACTGGCGTGGGTACGAGTCGTGCTAGGGGCCCTACTAGGGCTTTCTGCCGTAGCGCTCGTCGCGACGTGGCTCGCCATGCGGGGATTTTGAGTGTAAACGTCCCTGTTAACAACAATCATGACCGAGACATCAGCTTTTCCGGCTGGTGATCACTGTGCTTGTAATGGCGGTGGGAAATAAGTCCCATCGGTGACGTCTGGGGTAGGGCCGTAAAACCGAAAGGTCAGGTTGTAATCCTCGGAAGGCTTCGTGGGAAGCCAGTTGGACTCCGGTTTGTTTGCGGGCTTTGACGGAGCAAAGACAAGCGTGAGTGAGCCATCCGGGTTGAACTTGAGTGGAGAATGGGAGTTCAGTAGGTATCGCCTCAACGGATTCTCGATAACCTTGAATTCCTTCGAGTCAACGACGATGACCGACCAGAAGTACTTTGCTTTTGACTTGGGAAGCGCATCTTTGGGGAATGTTTGAATGTATGTCTTCGATCCGTCATTCCCGACGCTTCCAAAATACGTTGCCTCATTGCCGTTGTTGGCCCAAATGCCGATAAGGTTAACGACCGAGCGGACGACGTAATCGCTGCCGTAGTTGCCGACCTGTTTCGGTCGCGTCCATCCATTCTGGCTCAACCCCAGATTCTTGGCGCTGGACATGAATTCCGGGATCGATTTCGTCTTGATGATGCCATCGACTTTCTGCCGCGCCTCTGGGCCAGACTTCGCGTAGGCTTCGACCGCCTTTACTTTGGCTCGAAGAGGTTCCATTCCCTCGTTGATGTCGGGTTCGCTGGCAAGGACCACGGAAGTATCCTCAAAGGCTTCGGCTCCGGGCAAAGCAGTATTTGCGAATAGTGGCTCTTTCGGAAAGGAATCGACCTTGATCTCTCCCAATGGAGCGAGCTTGAACTCGTGCTGAAGACGAATTGCTTCCTTAGAGTCTTTCCCTAACTCGACACGCGCAAGCACGCGAGAAGTTTTTGAGGGCACGTCTACGCGGAGCGCATCAGCGGGAGCATTGCCAGGAGACCCTTTGAGGCAAATGGCGTATTTGCCATCGGGTTTCTTTGGGAAGGTACGAGGGTTGATGTTCAGCGTCGTCTCGCCCCATCCATTGAGCATATGCCAGGTGTAGTAGCGACCCTTAATCTTCGGGATCTCAAGTTGCACGCAAGTATTCGGATCAACAGCCACCCATGCCTCGGAATAGACCACATCAAGATTTGGGTTCGCCCATGCGACTCCGCCCGGATCGCGGTAGATAATTTTGTTCCACTGAAAGCCTTCTTTCTCGAAGTCCAGACGCTCCTGCCGAAGAACAAGCAGGCGACCCATTAGGTAAATGTAGGCATCGGTGACGTCTTGATCGGATACTGCGCTCTCGGGCAATGCCGTTTGTCCATTGCAGCCATCCATCGCCAAGGTTGCTAAAAGGGAGATGCTAACGGCAATCGTTGCAATTGCTGCTTGCGCCTTCTTCTTCATCCTTGCACCCCGATCCGAGGGAGGCTAAGGCAAAAAGGGGACGTCCGCAACTGTCACTTTTCGGGCTGTCGGTAGCACATGATATGTCCGGTTGAGATAGCACGTGATATGTCCGCTTGCGGGCGGTGAGGATGAGCGACCATGCGGAGCATGGAAGCTTATCCGAGGGCCGCGATGGAGCGGGCGATGAAGGTACAGGACGTGATGTTGCAGGCGATGGCGAAGAGGATCACCTGGTGGCAGGCGGCGGAGATTCTGGGTATTAGCGACCGGCACATGCGGCGGTGGAGGGAGCGCTACGTGGAAGAGGGCTACAACGGCTTGCTGGACCGGCGCCGTGGCACGCCCTCGCGTCGGCGAGTGCCGGTGGCAACGGTGGAGAAAGTGTTCGCGTTGTACCGGGAGAAGTATTTCGATCTGAACGTGCAGCATTTTCACGAGAAGTTGCAAAGCGAGCACGGGATCGGACTGAGCTACACCTGGGTAAAGCAGGCGCTGCAGGGAGCGGGGTTGGTGGCGCGCGGCCGCAAGCGCGGGGCGCATCGCAAGCGAAGAGAGCGGCGGCCGTTGCCGGGGATGCTGTTGCATATCGACGGCAGCCGCCACCAGTGGTTTCAAGACGAACGCTGGTACGACCTGATCGTGATTCTGGACGATGCCACCAGCGAGATGTACTACGCGCAACTGGGGGAAGAGGAGTCGACGGCGACGGTGATGGCGGGATTGAAGGAAGTGATCGAGCGCAAAGGCGTGTTCTGCGCGCTGTACAGCGATCGGGGGAGCCATTTCTGGTTGACCCCGAAGGTGGGCGGCAGGGTGGACTACCATCGCCGCACGCAGGTGGGACGGGCGTTGCACGAGTTGGGCGTGCAGATGATCCCGGCTTACTCGCCAGAAGCGCGAGGGCGCAGTGAGCGAAACTTTGGCACCTGGCAAGGACGGTTACCGCAGGAGTTGCGGCTGCGCCAGTTCCGCACGCTGGAGGCTGCGAATCGGTTTCTGCGGGAAGACTACATCGCCGAGTTCAATCATCGTTTTCAGATCGCGCCCAGACAGCGCGGCACTGCCTTTGTGCCCTGCCGGAGTCGTGACTTGGAGCGGATTTTCTCGCTGCAGTTCGAACGCAGCGTGAACCGCGACAACACGGTGAGCTTTCAGAATCTGAGCCTGCAGATCGAGCCAGTGCGCTGGCGAGCGACGTTGGCGGGCTGCCAGGTCACGGTGCATCAACACCTGAATGGAACTTTGAGTCTCACCCACGGACCGCATTGCCTGGGTCGCTACGACCCTGGCGGTGCGCCCTTGCCGGCCAAAGCTTCTACCGAGATGAGCAGGGGAAGGGGAACAACCCCCTTCCCCTGCAACCCCATCCCCAAAATCAACCCAACCCAATCGGCGAGGGCACAACTTTGAAACCGGACATTTCATTTGCTACAAAAACCGGACATTTTAACCTGCTACCGACACTGTCACTTTTCGGGCGCTTTGGATGGTTGGTGAAAAATCGCCTCTCTAACAATGTCGGCGGTGTCAAGCACGTTTTGACGCACACTTCTGTATGCACTCATAGAAGAGCGCCATTTCGCTCTCTCCGTTGGTTTGCGCGTTTCCAACCTGGGCTCGCTCTGAATCGTTCGGGTCAGGAACTCGGTCCGACCCAGCCATCTCTTCGATCTCTTCTTGCGATCAAGATTCGTTTCTTCGAACTCCCTCACTTACTGGGAGCGGGATGCCCAATCATTATTACATCGGTGATGAACTGCACACCATCGGGATTTCCGGGCTCTCCCGCGTGCGAACCGAGCTTCGGCGTCTGGCCGTAGTCCGAACCCTGACGCCACATCCAGTACAGATGCACGGCCAACTTGCGCGCCATCGCTACTTTCGCGATCTTGCGCCCTCGCCGCATGGCAAGGTGAAAAAACTTGCTGCGCCACTCCTGCTGACTGCGCACCGTGACCTGCGCCGCTTCCACCAGCAGAAAGCGCAGCAGCACGTT
>Ga0335085_10010302_pt1 | contig 13989 bp, 12 predicted proteins | sample Lox_Sample_45_FD_206712 | JGI IMG/M metagenome (GOLD analysis project Ga0335085, IMG submission 206712) | Soil microbial communities from Loxahatchee National Wildlife Refuge, Florida, United States - Lox_Sample_4.5 | ecosystem: Environmental > Terrestrial > Soil > Wetlands | place: USA...
CGCAGCGGTCAACCTGGCCGGCCCGCGCGCACGCAGCGCGCTCACGGAGCTGACCGAGGCGGACGTCTCGAACGAGGCCTTCCGCTACCTCGACGCGAAGGAGCTCCGCGTCACCGGGGTTCCCTGCCTCGCGCTCCGGATCGGCTTCGTCGGCGAGCTCGGCTACGAGCTCCACTGCGCTGCCAGCCTCGGCGAGCACCTCTGGGACGCGCTCGTCGCCCAGGGAGCGGTGCCGTTCGGGCTCGAGCCCCAGCGCGTCCTCCGGCTCGAGAAGTCGCACGTGATCGTCGGCCAGGACACTGACTCCGAGTCGCACCTGATCTCGGCCGGGATGCCGTGGATCGTCAAGGCGGACAAGGACGACTTCGTCGGCAAGCTCGTGCTGCCGCACCAGGAGGTGCGCGAGCGGCTCGTCGGCTTCACCATGGACGTGCTTCCGGCCGAGGGCGCGCAGGTGGTGCGCAACGGCCGTCCGGCGGGCCGCGTGACGAGCGCCCGGGCGAGCGAGCGCGTGGGGCGCGTGATCGGGCTCGCGTGGGTGGAGCCGGAGCGGGCAGCCGACGGCGAGCGGATCTCGATCCGCGTCGACGGCGCTCTGCACGAGGCGACCGTGACCCTCTCCCCGTTCTACGATCCCGAGGGAGCATTGCTGCGATCGTGACGCGCCTCGGCTTCCTCTCGCCGCACGAGGCCGACGTCGAGCCGGCCTCGCCGCTGCGTCGCGTCAGCGGGCCGTTCGTCGACGTCTCGCTCCTCGGCAAGCTCGAGGTCCGGGGCGATGTGGACGGCATTCCGATCGGGCCCGGCCGCGTGCTCGTCGTCGTCGACGGCGACGTGCGCGAGACGCGCGACCGGCTCGTCGCAGAGGGCCACCGGGTCTACGACCAGACCGCTGCGCTCGCCGCCCTCGAGGTCGAGGGCGAGAAGCTGATGCGGCGACTGACCGAGCTCGACCTCGACGCACTGCCTGCGGTCGGCTCAATCGCCCGCGGCACCACCGCGGTGATCGAGCGGCTCGACGGCGAGCGCTTCCGGCTCTACGTGCCCGCCGAGCTCGGGCACTTCGTCGCGGAGGTCGTGACCGACCTGGCCCAGGGGCTCGGGCGATGAAGGACATCTTCCGCGTCCGCAGGATGTGGCGCCCGCGCGGCGAGCTGAAACGGCGCTACGACGTCGTGATCATCGGAGGCGGCTCCCACGGCCTTGCAACCGCGTACTACCTGGCGAAGACCCACGGCGTGCGCAACGTGGCCGTGCTCGAGCAGTCGTACATCGGCTCCGGAGCCTCCGGTCGGAACACGACGATCATCCGCTCGAACTATCGGACACCCGAGGGTGCTGCCTTCTACAAGCGCAGCGTCGAGCTCTACGAGCAGCTCTCCGGCGAGCTCGACTTCAACCTGATGTTCTCCCAGCACGGCCACCTGACGCTCGCACACTCGGACCGGGCGATGACGACGATGCAGGAGCGCGCCGAGGTGAACCAGCTGCTCGGGATCGACTCGCGCGTCGTCTTCCCCGACGAGATCGCCCGCCTCTGCCCGCAGCTCGACCTCTCCCAGCGCCCGACCTGGCCGATCATGGGCGCGCTCTACCATGCGCCCGGCGGGATCATCCGCCACGACGCCGTCGTGTGGGGCTATGCCCGCGGCGCGGACCGGCACGGCGTCGAGCTGCACCAGGACACTCCCGTGACCGCGATCGAGCAGGCGAACGGGCGGGTCACCGCCGTCGAGACGCCGCGCGGACGCGTCGAGGCGGACGTTTTCGTCAGCGCCGTAGCCGGCTGGTCGACCCTTGTCTGCGGCCTCGCCGGCGTCCGCCTGCCGATCACGACGCACATCCTCCAGGCCTTCGTCACGGAACCGACGAAGCCGTTCCTCGACGTCGTCATCGTCTCCGCGCAGATGCACGTGTACGTCTCTCAGACCGACCGCGGCGAGTTCCTGATCGGCGCCGAGATCGAGCCGTACACGACCTACAGCTCCATGGGCACCTTCTCCTTCCTCGAGTACTCGGCCCGGCACGTGCTCGAGCTCTTCCCGCAGCTCGAGCGCCTCAAGGTGCTCAGGACCTGGACCGGGCTCTGCGACCTCTCGCCCGACTACAGCCCCATCCTCGGCAAGACCGAGCTCGAGAACTTCCACGTCTCGGCGGGCTGGGGCACGTACGGGTTCAAGGCCGCCCCGATCGTCGGCACCACGCTCGCGGAGCTCGTCGCCAGCGGGCGGACGCCCGACCTGATCGAGTCGTTCGCGCTCGAGCGCTTTCACACCGACACGCTGGTCTCGGAGCTGGCCGCGGCCGCCGTCTCGCACTGACAGGGGGTATCGATGACGACCGCCGTTCCTTCATCCCTCGAGATCGCGCAGAACGCCCGGCTGCGCCCGATCGCCGACATCGCCGCCGCAGCCGGGCTCGACGCCGACGAGGTCGACCTCTACGGCCGCTACAAGGCGAAGGTCGACCTGCGCGTCCTCGACCGGCTCGCGGCACGCTCCGACGCGCCGCTCGTCTGCGTGACCGCGCTCACGCCGACGAAGGCGGGCGAGGGCAAGACCACCACCTCGGTCTCGCTGACCCAGGGGCTCGGCCACATCGGCCGCAAGCCGGTGCTCTGCCTCCGGGAGGCCTCGCTCGGGCCGGTCTTCGGGATCAAGGGCGGCGCGGCCGGGGCGGGCTACGCGCAGGTCGTCCCGATGGAGGACATGAACCTCCACTTCACCGGCGACATCCATGCGATCGGCGCCGCAAACAACCTGCTCGCGGCGATGCTCGAGGCGCACATCCTGCACGGCAACGAGCTCGGCATCGACCCCCTCTCGATCACCTGGCGGCGCTGCCTCGACATGAACGACCGCGCGCTGCGCGACATCGCGATCGGGCTCGGCGGGCGCGCGAACGGCTACGTGCGCCAGACGGGCTTCGACATCACGGCGGCGTCCGAGGTGATGGCGATCGTTGCGGTAGCACGCGACCTGCGCGACCTGCGGGAGCGGCTGGGGAAGATCACCGTCGGCTCCACGTTCGAGGGCGAGCCCGTGACCGCCGAGCAGCTGCGGGCCGCCGGCGCCATGACCGTGCTGCTGAAGGAGACGATCAAGCCGAACCTCGTGCAGACGCTCGAGGGGCAGCCGGCCTTCGTGCACTGCGGGCCGTTCGCGAACATCGCCCACGGCAACAACTCGCTCGTCGCCGACCGGGTCGCGCTCAAGCTCGGCGACATCGTCGTCACCGAGAGCGGCTTCGGCTCGGACATGGGGATGGAGAAGTTCTTCGACATCGTCTGCCGCGTCGGCGGACTGGCCCCGAGCGCGGTCGTGCTCGTCACGACCGTCAAGGCCCTCGAGCACCACGGAGGGGAGCCCGACGGCGGCGCCGCCGCGATCGAGCGCGGCGCGGCCAACATGATCCGGCACCTCGGGATCATCCGCGAGTTCGGGCTCGAGGCCGTCGTCGCCATCAACCGCTTCCCCGACGACACGGACGCCGAGATCGAGCTCGTCCGCGAGCTCGCGCTCCGACACGGCGCCTTCGCGGCCGAGACGAACGAGGCCGTCGTCCGAGGCGGCGAAGGGGCGGCCGCGCTCGCCGAGGCCGTGGTCGCCGCCACCGAGCAGGAGAGCAGCTTCGCGCCCGTCTACGAGCTCGACGAGCCGATCGCGCAGAAGATCGAGACGATCGCGAAGCGCGTCTACGGCGCCGACGGCATCTTGCTGCTCAAGCCGGCGCAGGCCAAGATCGAGCAGCTCGAGCGGACGGGCTTCGCAGCGCTGCCGATCTGCATGGCGAAGACGCACCTCTCGCTCTCGCACGACGCCACGCTCGCGAACGCGCCGACGGGCTTCACGGTCACGGTGCGCGACATCCGGGCCTACACCGGCGCGGGCTGGCTCGTCGCGCTCTGCGGCGACATGCAGACGATGCCGGGGCTCGGCCGCACACCGGCCGCCTTCAACGTCGACATCGACGACGAGGGACGGACGATCGGGCTCTTCTGAGCGCGATTGAACACCGTTGCAACTCGTACTACGGTAGTGCGATGACGGTGGACGCCCGGCGTGGGCGAGATGGTCGGTCGCGCGCGTGAGCACCCTGCAGGTGCCCGATCAGGGCGGGGCCCCCGCCGGTCCGCCGGCCGTCCAGGTCTCCTGCCGTGGGGTGTGGAAGGTCTTCGGGCCCCATCCGGAGCGCGTGCTGGGAAACGACGACGTCGACCTGCCGCGGGGAGAGCTGATGGCGAAGACGGGCTGCACCGTCGCGTCCCGCGACGTCTCGTTCGAGGTCTCCCGCGGCGAGGTGTTCGTGATCATGGGCCTCTCCGGCAGTGGCAAGTCGACGCTGGTGCGCTGCCTGACGCGGCTGATCGAGCCGACGGCCGGCTCGGTGCTGATCTGCGGGCAAGACGTCCTCGGCTGCGACGCGAAGGCACTTCGCCAGCTCCGGCGGACGAAGGTGTCGATGGTCTTCCAGCACTTCGGCCTCTTCCCGCACCGGACCGTGATCGACAACGTCGCCTACGGCCTCGAGGTGCAGGGCGTCGCGAAGGCAGACCGCCACGCGCGGGCCCGCGAGCTGCTCGCGGTCGTCGGCCTCTCGGCGGTCGAGTCCTCCTATCCCGACCAGCTCAGCGGCGGCATGCAACAGCGCGTCGGGCTGGCGCGGGCGCTGGCCGTCGACCCGGAGGTGCTCATCTTCGACGAGGCGTTCTCCGCACTCGACCCGCTGATCCGCCGCGAGATGCAGGACGAGGTCCTGCGCCTCCAGGAGCGTCTGCACAAGACCGTCCTCTTCGTCACCCACGACCTCGACGAGGCGCTCAAGCTCGGCGACCGGATCGCGATCATGAAGGACGGCCGCTTCGTGCAGGTCGGCTCACCGGCCGAGATCGTCGGCGCTCCGGCCGACGACTACGTGCGCGAGTTCGTGCGCGACGTGCCGCGCGGGAAGGTGCTGACGGCCTCGTTCGCGACCCTGCCACACGCAGGCGAGACGCCGGAGCGCGTCGTCCAGCACGACACCCGCCTGAGCGAGCTGCTACCGGTCGTCTTCGGCGCCCAGGGGCCGATCGGCGTCGTCGGATCGGACGGCGAGCTCGTCGGCCTCCTCGACCGGCGCATGGTCGTCCACGTCCTCGGCGGACCGGAGGGTCCGACGACTCCCGAGGAGCCCGCGTTCGAGCTGGGCGCGACGGACGACTGAGCTCTCCGGATGGCCGCCACATCCTCCGCCACGCCTGTCGACCAGCCCCTGGACGGGCAGGCCACCTGGCTGGACGCGGCCGGACGCTACGCACTGCCCGCCGCGGTCGGCGCTGCGATCTGCGTCGCGGGAGCCGCGACGAGCGGCTTCCACAGCGGCTTCCCAGCCCACTGGGTGCTCGGGGCCGGAGTCCCGAACTGGTTCGACCGCCTCGACGCCTGGGTGACGGCGAACCAGCAGTCGAACTTCTTCCTGCACACGATCGTCGGCGGCCTCGGCAACGCTCTCGACGCGACCACGAACGCGATCGTGGACGCCCTCCACTGGCTGACCTGGGTCGGCGTGCTCGCGATCTCGGCCCTCGTCGCCTGGCTGCTGGGAGGCTGGCGGACCGCGCTGTTCGCGGCGCTGATGGTGGCCACCTTCGGCGTCTTCCAGATCCCGAGCGGCGGGCCGAACGGCATCTCGGACATGTGGTCGAGCGCGATGACGACCCTCGCGCTGATGGCGGTCGCGATCATCCTGTCGACGATCATCGGAATCCCGCTCGGGATCGCGGCCGCGGTCTGGCCGAGCGTCAGCAAGACCCTGCGACCGGTGCTCGACATGATGCAGATCCTTCCGGCTTTCGCCTACCTCGTCCCGATCGTCGTTCTCTTCTCGATCGGCAACCCGGCAGGCATCGTCGTCACCGTCATCTACGCGGTGCCGCCGCTCGTGCGCTTCACGGAGGTCGGCATCCGCTCGGTCCGCAGAGACGTCATCGAGGCAGCCGAGGCGTTCGGGGCGACGCGGGGACAGGTGCTGCGCGGCGTCCAGCTGCCGCTCGCCGGGCAGGCGATCCTGCTCGGCCTGAACCAGGTGATCATGATGGCGCTCTCGATCGTGGTGATCGCCTCCCTCGTCGGCGCCGGCGGCCTCGGCGACCCCGTCCTCCAGGCGCTCCAGACCCAGCAGAACGGCGAAGGCCTCGTGGCGGGCGTACTGATCGTCTTCATGGCGATGTGGCTCGACCGCACCTCGGCCGCGCTCGGCCGGCGCAGCGCTCGCTCGACGACGCCGCGTACCCGCAGGCGTCTCAGCCGGGGCCAGCTCGCCGCCGTGTGGGGCGCAGCGCTCGCGATCGTGCTCATCTCGCGGTACGGCCTCGGCCTCGGCGACTGGCCCGCCGGCTGGGGCTTCTCCTGGGTCGACCAGGCGACGTCCGCGCTCGACTGGGCGACGACCCAGCTCACCGGCGTCAGCGCCTCGCTCTCGAGCTTCCTGACCCTCCACGTCCTCAACCCGCTGCAGCGGTTCCTGGGCGAGATCCCGTGGTGGCTCGTCGCCGCCGTGGTCGGCGCCGCAGGGTGGGCGCGTGGCGGAGCCCGGCGCGGCCTGCTCCTCGCGGGCTGCGTCGTCCTGCTCGGCCTGATGCAGGCCCCGGCGGGCTACACCTTCCAGGGGTTCACGTCGTACGACTTCTCCGCCTGGAACGACGCCATGCAGACCCTCAGCCTCGTGATCGTCTCGCTCGTGCTCGCCCTCGCGATCGGGATCCCGCTCGGCATCGCGGCCTATCGCTGGAAGGTGGTCGACCAGGCTCTGCGTCCGGTGCTCGACTTCCTCCAGACGCTGCCGGCGTTCGTCTACCTGATCCCGGTCGTCGCGCTGTTCGGGGTCGGCAACCTCGCCGGCGTGACCGCGTCGCTCGTGTATGCGCTTCCCGCCGCGGTCCGGGCGACGACCCTCGGGCTCCGGGCGGTGCAGCACGAGGTGATCGAGGCAGCGCACGCGTTCGGCTCGACCCGGTGGCAGCTTCTCCGCAAGATCGAGCTGCCGATCGCGCGCCCCTACCTGACGCTTGCCGTCAACCAGACGATCCTGCTCGTGATGGCGGAGGTCGTCGTGGCGGGGCTCGTCGGTGCCGGAGGGCTCGGGCTCGACGTCGTCACCGGCTTCTCGCGCTCCGAGGTCGGCCTCGGAGCGGCTGCGGGCCTCTCGATGGTGCTGCTCGGGATCGTGCTCGACCGCCTCACGCAAACGAACGCAGCGCGCGATCGCGGCACGGCGTCCTGAACCACAACCAAATCTGTGCTCGAAGTGGGAACCGACCAGGAGGGAGAAGCAATGAGTCACCATCGGAGGTCGTGGCTTGAGCCCGGCCGGCGTCACGCGATCGTCGCAGCGATCCTGCTCGCGGCGGCGGTCGTCGCGACCACCGCGTCCGGAGCCCCGGCGCGCAGCTCAGGCAAGCCCACGATCACGCTGGCCACGAACTCGTGGGAGGGTTCGCTGGCCAACAACGTCGTCGCCCAGTACGTGATCCAGAAGTACCTCGGCTACACGGTCAACCTCGTGACGATCGACGAGATCCCCGCCTGGACGGCGATGACCCAGGGCAAGATCTCCGCCGTCATGGAGGAGTGGGGGCACTCGGCCCAGTACGCGCAGTTCATCAAGGCGAAGCATCAGGTCATCGACGCGGGCCTCGAGGGCCCGAACGGCAACATCGGCTGGTACGTCCCGACCTACCTGATGCAGCAGCATCCCGAGCTGAAGACGTGGAAGGGCGTGAAGAAGGACTGGAAGCTGTTCGTGACGCCGCAGTCGTCGCCGCAGGGCCAGTTCCTCGACGGGTCGCCGAGCTACGTGACGAACGACGCCGCGCTGATCGAGAACCTCGGCATCAACATGAAGGTCGTCTTCGCCGGCAGCGAGGCGGCGCAGCTGACGGCGATCGAGTCCGACTACAAGGCGAAGAAGCCGGTGCTCTTCTACTGGTACACGCCGCAGTACCAGAACGCGATCTACAAGTTCTCGCAGGTCGCGCTGCCGCCGTGGACGAAGACCTGCGCGAAGCTGAAGCCTGCGGACATCAACTGCGCCTACCCGCCGTACCACCTGTACAAGGTGATGGCGGCGACGCTGCCGAAGACGGCCCCCGACGTGGCGAACTTCCTCAAGCGCTTCAACTGGACGTCGGACGACCAGAACCAGGTCGCCTACAACCTGGCCGTCAAGCACATGAGCAACAGCGCGGCCGCCCAGGCGTTCGCGAGCTCGCACCAGGCGCTGATCAAGTCCTGGGTGAGCAAGTCCGGAAAGTTCTCGAAGGTGGTGGCTCCGCCCGCCGGGACGTGAGCCGGCTCTCCGCGGTGCGGCCCTGATCCGGGCCGCATCGCGGGCCGTTCGTCTCTAGACTCGGAGGAGAGATGTCCACTCGGTATACGAGGCTGACGCAACCGCTCGTGCGCGACGGCGGCGAGCTCCGTTCGGCGAGCTGGGACGAGGCGCTCGACCGCGCCGCGGCCGGCTTTCGCAGGGCGCAGGACGGGGGGGCCCAGATCGGCCTCTTCAGCTGCTCCAAGGCCACGAACGAGCTGAACTACGCCGCGCAGAAGCTCTCGCGGGTCGCGTTCGCCAGCAACAACATCGACAGCTGCAACCGCACCTGACACGCTCCGAGCGTCGTCGGTCTGGCGACGGTGTTGGGTGCAGGCGGTGGGACGAGCTCCTACCAGGAGGTCCGCGAGGCCGCGGACCTGATCGTGCTCTGGGGCTCGAACGCGCGCGAGGCGCATCCGATCTGGTTCCACCACGCGCTCAAGGCGGTCAACCGCGGCGCACGGCTGATCGTCGTCGACCCGCGGCGGACGTCGTCGGCGCAGTGGGCCGATCTCTGGCTCGGGATCGACGTGGGTACCGACATCGCGCTCGCGAATGCCGTCGCGCGCGAGATCATCCACGCCGGGCTCGCGAACGAGGAGTTCATCTCCCGGGCGACGGAGGGCTTCGAGGCCTACCGCGCCTCGGTGGAGCCGTGGACGCTCGACGAGGCCGAGCGCGTCACGGGCGTCCCGGCGGAGGCGATCTCGGAGCTCGCCCACGCCTACGCGACCGCCGAGCACGCGCAGCTCTGCTGGACGCTCGGCATCACCGAGCACCACAACGGCGTCGACAACGTCTTCGCGCTGATCAACCTCGCCCTCCTCACCGGCCACGTCGGCCGCTACGGCTCCGGGCTGCAGCCGCTGCGCGGCCAGAACAACGTGCAGGGCGGCGGTGACATGGGCGCGCTCCCGAACAAGCTCCCGGGGTTCGCCGACGTCGAGAACGCCGAGGACCGCGCGCGCTTCGAGGCCGTCTGGGGCGCCTCGATCCCGCCGCGGAACGGGCTCCACATCTCAGGCATGTTCGAGGCGATGCACAGCGGCGACCTCCGGGCGCTCTACGTGATCGGGGAGAACCCCGCCCAGTCCGAGGCCGACCAGCTGCACGCGACCAGGGCTCTCGAGGGGCTCGACCACCTCGTCGTCCAGGACATCTTCAAGACGAAGACCGCGGAGCTCGCCGACGTCGTCCTGCCCGCCTCCGCCACGTGGTGCGAGGCCGAGGGAACGGTCACCTCGAGCGAGCGCCGCATCCAGCGCGTCCGCAAGGCGCTCGACCTGCCGGGTGAGGCACGCGACGACATCGAGATCGTGTACGAGCTCGGCCGCCGCCTGGGCCACGAGCTCGGCAGCCCGCGCGGCGAGGACGTCTGGGACGAGCTGCGCTCGCTCTCGGCAGCCCATCGGGGGATGAGCTACGCACGGCTCGAGGAGCTCGGCGGCATCCAGTGGCCCTGCCCGGACGAGTCGCATCCGGGCGAGCAGTTTCTGCATGCACGCCTGTGGGAGCCCGTCGTCGAGAAGCGCGCGCCGTTCACGCCGGTCGAGGACGACCCGCCAGTCGATGTGCTCGACGACGACTTCCCGCTGCGGCTGACCACCGGCCGGCGGCTGGAGTCCTTCAACACCGGCGTCCAGTCGGGCGGGTTCTCCTCGCCGCTCCACCGCGACGGCTCGGCGCTCCGGCTCGCGCCCGAGGACGGCGCCCGCTACGGGATCTCGAACGGCGGCCGGGCCCGCGTCGTCTCGCGGCGGGGAGCCGTCGAGACCGGGGTCGTCTTCGACCGGACGCTGCGCCCGGGGCTCGCCTTCATGAACCTCCACTTCCCCGACGAGGTGGCGACGAACGTGCTGACGATCGACGCGACCGACCCGAAGTCGGGCACGGCCGAGTTCAAGGCGACCGCGATCCGCGTGGAGCGCGTTTGATGGATCTCCGGCTGCCGCTCGCCGAGCCGACGGAGGCGGAGCGAGCCGCCGTCGACGCCGTCGTCGGGCCCGCCGCGAGTGGCGACGGGCGCGTCGTCCGGGGCGAGCGCGGCCGGCGGCACCTGCTCCTCCCGGCGCTGCGGGCCGCCCAGCGGCGCGTCGGCTGGGTGAGCGAGGGCGCGCTCGGCTACGCCTCTCGAAGGCTCGACGTGCCGCCTGCGGACGCGTACGGGGTCGCGAGCTTCTACGCGCTCCTCGCCCTCGAGGAACGGCCTCGAGAGGTGCTGCACGTCTGCACCGACCTCTCGTGCCTGCTCGCGGGGGCCGATGCGCCGCACGGGGCCGTCGAGAGCCCGTGCCTCGGACTCTGCGAGCGTGCGCCGGCGGCCCTGCGCACGATCGCCGGCGAGGAGCCCGTGGACGTCCAGATCCCGGCCGAGGCGCCGCCGTTGCCGCAGGCCGGGGAGGAGGGCCTGCGCCTGCTGCGCCGCATCGGCGCGGGCCTCGACGCGACCTCGCTCGACGACTACCGGGCCCACGGCGGCTACGAGTCGCTCGCTCGCGCGCTCGAGCTGGGGCCCGAGGGCGTCCGGCGCGAGGTGTCGGCGTCGCGCCTGCTCGGGCGCGGCGGCGCCGCCTTCCCGACGGGGGCGAAGTGGGAGGCGGTGGCGGCGCAGCCGGCCCTTCCCCACTACCTCGTCTGCAACGCGGACGAGTCCGAGCCGGGGACGTTCAAGGACCGTGTCCTCATGGAGTCGGATCCGTTCGCGCTGGTCGAGGCGATGACGATCGCCGCCTACGCGACGGGCTGCGAGCACGGGTATCTCTACGTCCGCGCGGAGTATCCCCTGGCGCACGAGCGGGTCGAGGCCGCACTGGCGCGGGTGCGGCAGACGGGACTGCTCGGGAGTGACATCGCGGGCGCAGGTTTCTCCTTCGACGTCGAGCTGCGGATCGGTGCCGGCGCCTACGTCTGCGGCGAGGAGACGGCGCTCTTCCAGTCGATCGAGGGCTACCGCGGCGAGCCGCGAAACAAGCCGCCGTTCCCCGTCGAGGTGGGGCTGTTCGGGAAGCCGACGGTCGTGAACAACGTCGAGACGCTCGTCAACGTGCTCGAGGTCGTCCGCGAAGGCGGGGAGGCCTACGCCAGGACCGGCACCGAGGGGTCGACCGGAACGCGGCTCTTCTGCGTCTCCGGCCACGTCGGGCGGCCGGGGTTGTACGAGCTCCCGTTCGGGGCGACGCTGCGCGAGCTGCTCGAGCTCGCCGACGCCCGCCCGCCGAAGGCTGTGCTCCTCGGCGGGGCAGCCGGCTCGTTCCTGCGGCCCGACCAGCTCGACCTCCCGCTGACGTTCGAGGCGGCTCGCGAGGCCGGCGCGACACTCGGCTCGGGGGTCGTGATCGTCTACGACGAGTCCGCCGATCTCGTGCCCGCCGTGCTCCGCATCGCAGAGTTCTTCCGGGACGAGTCGTGCGGCCAGTGCGTCCCGTGCAGGGTCGGCACCGTCCGCCAGGAGGAGGCACTGCACCGGCTCGCCTCGGGCGAGACGCTCGGGGACGAGCTCGAGACACTCGACGACCTCGCGCAGGTGATGCGCGACGCCTCGATCTGCGGCCTCGGGCAGACGGCCGCGAGCGCCGTCCAGTCGGCAATGATCAACCTGAACGTGCTGGTGGAGAGATGACGTCCGTCTCCGTCGGGGCGCCGCGCAAGGTCGTCGAGCTGACCGTCGACGGAGCCGGCGTGCGCGTGACCGAGGGGTCGACGATCCTCGACGCCTGCAAGCGCGCGGGGATCGAGACGCCGACGCTCTGCTACGGCGACACGCTGACGCCGGTGAACGTGTGCCGCGTCTGCGTCGTCGAGCTCGAGGGCTCGCGCACGCTCGTCCCGTCGTGCTCACGGAAGGTGGAGGAGGGGATGGTCGTGCACACCGACTCGCCGCGCGTGCGCACGAGCCGCCGGCTCGTCCTCGAGCTGCTCGGCTCCTCGGTCGACCTCTCGCTCGCGGACGACGCGCAGCGCTACCTGGCTGCCTACGAGGCGCGGCCGGAGCGCTTCGGCCCGCACGCGGCCACGGTCGCCCAGGAGGTCAAGATCGACAACGACCTCTACGTGCGGGACTACTCGAAATGCATCCTCTGCTACCGCTGCGTCGAGGCGTGCGGTCCCGACCATCAGAACACGTTCGCGATCCACGTCGCCGGCCGCGGCTTCGGCGCGCACATCTCGACCGAGCTCGACGTGCCGCTCCCCGACTCGGCCTGCGTCTACTGCGGCAACTGCATCGCCGTCTGCCCGACCGGGGCGCTGATGGCGAAGAGCGAGTACGACCTGCGGCAGGCCGGGGAGTGGGACGAGTCTCGCCAGACCGAGGTGCGGACGGTCTGCCCCTACTGCGGCGTCGGCTGCAACCTCGAGCTCCACGTCCAGGACGGCGACATCGTCAAGGTCACCTCGCCCGACGACCACGACGTCACGCGCGGCAACCTCTGCGTCAAGGGGCGCTTCGGCTTCGAGTTCGTCCAGAATCGCCGGGACGGGTGAGACGCGTGGCGCGCTACCAGGTGCTGCGGTGGCAGGAGATGCCGTCGCTCGTGAAGGCGTTCGCGGACGACGGGACGACGATCTCACGCGAGCTCGACGCGTGGTTCCAGCAGGAGATCGACCGGCGTGCGATGGCCCAGGGCCTCGTCGGCACCGACGCGTACCTCGAGCAGTGGGCGTGGGACGAGCCTGCCGAGCGCGAGGGCGGCGCCGAGGAGACGCTCGACGCGGTCGAGCGCGAACTCGAGGCCGCCTTTCGGCCGCGGCGCGTCCGGTAGCGGAGCCCGCGTCAGCTGCGCGGGATCCCGAGTTCTCGTCCCGTGTAGAAGCCCGACGTCTCCTCGATGACGTAGGGGGACATCGCCTTCCGTCGCTCCGTCTCGACCTCCGAGAGCCGGTACGCCTCACGCGACTCCGGCGAGTCCCAGATCGAGATGCCGACGACCTCTCTGCCGTCTGCCGAGTACAGCTCGTACGCACGCAGCATGCCCGGCGGGAACGCAGCGGGACGCCAGGCCTGGCTGAACCCCTCGCGTGTTCCGGGCTCGAGCCTCCGGGTCGTGATCCAGACGTACGCCTCGTCGAGCTCCATCGTCCCCCCTTGCGGTCGGTCTCGCCCAGAGAGTCTGCCCGAACGGGGCGGCCGGCGCAGGATCGTACGCGCCCCGGGGCGACTGTCCGTGTGCTCATTCGAGCCGCTCGCCCCGAACGTAGGAGTACGTGAAGGCGGCGAGCGAGGCGCCGACGATCGGCGCCAGTAGATAGACCCAGATCGCGTGCAGGTCGCCGCTGACGATTCCCGGGCCGAGGGAGCGGGCCGGGTTCATCGAGGCGCCGGTGACCGGGCCGCCGAACATCGCGTCGAGCCCGACGGTGCCGCCGATCGCGATTGCGGCGGCTTCGCCGGCGGCGCGGGCGTCGGTTGCGACGGCCATGATCACGAACATCAGAAAGAACGAGAGCACCGCTTCCCAGAGGAAGGCCTGCCGCTCGGAGCCGCTCGGGTAGGTGGCGCCGATGTGGGCGATGTTTCCCAGCGAGCCGCGCAGAATCGCCGCTGCGGCCAGCGCGCCGAGAAGCTGGGCCGTCCAGTAGGGGACGATCTGGCGGCGCGGGAAGTGGCGCGTGAACGCGAACGAGAAGGTGACGGCCGGGTTG
>Ga0335085_10010303_pt1 | contig 13989 bp, 10 predicted proteins | sample Lox_Sample_45_FD_206712 | JGI IMG/M metagenome (GOLD analysis project Ga0335085, IMG submission 206712) | Soil microbial communities from Loxahatchee National Wildlife Refuge, Florida, United States - Lox_Sample_4.5 | ecosystem: Environmental > Terrestrial > Soil > Wetlands | place: USA...
GTCCGGCTCGACCTCGGCCTCGGCGGCGGGACCGGCGAGGCCTTCGGGTGCGACCTGACCGAGACGTACGTCCGGGAGAACTCGGAGTACACGACGTGAACGGCGGGATCGTCGTCGTCAAGCTCGGCGGGACGACGCTCGCCGACCAGCGGCAGGTCCTCGTCGAGGTCGCGACCGTGGCCCGGCGCCGGCCGGTCGTCCTCGTCCACGGCGGCGGCAAGCGGATGACCGAGTGGCTCGAGCGGCTCGGGGTCGAGACCCACTTCGAGGACGGCCTCCGGATCACCGACCAGGCGGCCCTCGAGGTCGCCGCGGCCGTCCTCCGCGGCGTCGTCAACAGCGAGCTCGTCGCCGCGCTCCGCGACCTCGGCGTCGACGCCGTCGGGCTGTCGGGCGTCGACGGCGGGCTCCTCGTGGCCGAGCGCGTCGAGGGGATCGGCCTCGTCGCCCACGTCGTCGGCCTCCGGCGCGACCTGCTCGACTCGCTCCTCGTCGGCGGTCAGGTCCCGGTCGTCGCCCCGCTCGCCCGCGACGAATCCGGGATCGTCTGCAACGTCAACGCCGACGATGCGGCGTCGGGCATCGCCGCCGGGCTCGGCGCGAGTGCCCTCGTCCTGCTGACCGACGTCGACGGCGTCCGGGACGCCGACGGCCACCGGCTCGAGGCGCTGACCGCGGCGGAGGCGGAGGCGCTCATCGCCGACGGGACGATCGCCGGCGGGATGGTGCCGAAGGTCCGCGCCGCCCTCGCGGCCCTCGCCTGGGACGGCGCCGAGGCGGTCATCGCCGACGGCTCGGCCCCGCAGGCCGTCGAGCGAGCCCTCGGCGACCCGGCCTTCGGGACCCGGATCGGGCTCAGCCGGCCGGCCGGGGTCGTGGCGTGACGACGACCGTCCGACTCGAGCGCCAGCGGGCGATCCGCGAGCTCATCGCCCGCCGTCCGATCGGCAGCCAGGCGGCCCTCGCGGCCGCCCTCGCCGAGCGCGGCTTCGCGGCGACGCAGGCGACGGTGAGCCGCGACATCACCGAGCTCGGCCTCGTCAAGGTCGCGCGGGCCGAGGGCCACGTCTACGTCGCTCCCGAGGACCTCGCGATCGGGGCCGGCGGCCAGCCGGGGATCGGGGTGCCGGCGACCCCGTCGTCGGTCGACGGACGGCTCCACAGGATCCTCGCCGACGTCCCGCTGACGATCGGCCGGAGCGGGCTCACCCTCGTCCTGACCGGCACGCCGGGGACCGCGAGCGTCGTCGCCCAGGCGATCGACGAATCGACGCTGACCGAGCAGCTCGGGACGCTGGCCGGCGACAACACGCTCCTCGTCCTCTTCGCCGACGAGGCCCGCCTCGAGCGTTGGCTCGCGCGCTTCGAGGCGCTCCGCCAGGCCGCCTCGCTCCCGATCATGGAGGCATCGCTGTCATGAACAAGGTCGTCCTCGCCTACTCCGGCGGGCTCGACACGTCCGTCGCCGTCGCCTGGCTCCGGGAGCAGTACGGCGTCGACGTCGTCACCCTGACCGTCGATGTCGGCGGCGGCTCGCTCCGCGACGGCGTCGAGCGGCGGGCGATGTCGGCCGGTGCCTCCCGGGCCTACGTCGTCGACGCCCGAGAGCGGTTCGTGACCGACTTCGTCTGGCCCCACCTCCAGGCCGACGCGCTCTACCAGCACGCCTACCCGCTCGCGACGGCGCTCGCCCGGCCCCTCATCGCCCAGCTCCTCGTCGAGGTCGCCCAGCGCGAGGGCGCCGACGCCGTCGCCCACGGCTGCACCGGCAAGGGCAATGACCAGGTCCGCTTCGACGTCGCCGTCCACGCCCTCGATCCGGGCCTGACGGTCGTCGCCCCGATGCGGGTCGGGATGGGCCTGACGCGCGATCAGGAGATCGACTTCGCCGCCGAGCGGGGCATCGAGATCCCGGTGACGAAGCAGAGCCCCTACTCGATCGACGTGAACCTGTGGGGCCGGTCGTGCGAGACCGGCGTCCTCGAAGACCCCTGGGTCTCGCCGCCGGCCGATGCGTTCGACTGGACCGTCGACCCGTCCGCGGCGCCGGAGCCGGTCGAGCTCGTCATCGGCTTCGAGGGCGGCGTGCCGGTCGCGATCGGCGGCGAGCGCCTCGGGCCGGTCGAGCTCGTCGATCGGCTCCATACGCTCGGCGGGGCCCACGGCGTCGGCCGGATCGATCACGTCGAGGACCGTCTCGTCGGCATCAAGAGCCGCGAGATCTACGAGGCTCCGGCGGCGGTCATCCTCCACGCCGCCCATCGGGCCCTCGAGGGCCTGACGCAGACGAAGGACACGCTCCGGTTCGACGAGCTCGTCGCCGACGAGCTGGCCCGCCTCACGTACGACGGCCTCTGGTTCAGCGCCCTCCACCGCGACCTCCGCGGCTACGTCGCCTCGTCACAGCGGGTCGTCTCGGGCGACGTCCGGATGCGGCTCGACCACGGCTCGGCGGTCGTCACCGGCCGGCGCTCGCCGCTCTCGCTCTACGACAAGGACCTCGCGACCTACGACGAGGGCGACGCCTTCGACCACAAGAGCGCCGTCGGCTTCATCGAGATCTTCGGCCTGCCGCTGCGGGTCGAGGCGGCCCGGCACGGGGCCGTCGGCCGCCACCACGGCGCCGCCTGGACGTGGACCGAGCCGCTCCTCGAACGCCTGCCCGTCCGGGTCGCCGATCCGGAGGCCGCCGCGCCCGCCTGAGGGTCAGGCGTCGCAGGCGGCCGGGCCGGCCGGGCGGCTCAGCCCGGGCCGCCGGCCGTCACGACGTGCGACGCCTCGGCCCGGAGGTGGGCGTAGCCGGGCTTGACGACCTCGTTGATGAGCCGGAGCCGCTCGTCGAACGGGACGAAGGCCGACTTCAGGGCATTGATCGTCAGCCACTCGAGCTCGCCGAGGCCGAGGTCGAACGCGGCGTCGAGGGCGGCCAGCTCGGACGACAGGCTGACGTCCGACATGAGCCGGTTGTCGGTGTTGACCGTGACCCGGAACCGGAGCCGCCGGAGGAGCCCGAACGGGTGCTCGGCGATCGAGGCGACGGCGCCGGTGTGGACGTTCGAGGTCGGGCACATCTCGAGCGGGATCCGGCGGTCGCGGACGAAGGCCGCCAGGCGGCCGAGGGCGACCGAGCCGTCCGGTCGGGTCTCGATGTCGTCGACGATCCGGACGCCGTGGCCGAGCCGCTCGGCGCCGCAGAACTGGATCGCCTCCCAGATCGACGGCAGGCCGAAGCTCTCGCCGGCGTGGATCGTCAGGTGGAAGTTCTCGTGCCGGATGTGGTCGAAGGCCTCGAGGTAGCGGGTCGGCCGGTAGCCCGCCTCGGGCCCGGCGACGTCGAAGCCGACGACGCCGTCGTCCCGCCAGCGGACGGCGAGCTCGGCGATCTCGCGGGTCCGCTCGAACTGGCGCATCCCGGTGACGATCGTCCGAACGACGATCGGCCGGCCCGCCGCGGCCGCACGCCGCTCGCCGTCTCGGAAGCCGGCCTGGACGGCCGAGACGACGGCATCGAGGTCGAGGCCGCCGGCGACGTGGAGCTCGGGCGCGAACCGGATCTCCGCGTACACGATCCCGTCGGCGGCGAGGTCCTCGACGCACTCGGCGGCGACCCGGGTCAAGGCCCCGGCCGTCTGCATGACGCCGACGGTGTGGCTGAACGTCTCGAGGTACAGCTCGAGGCTCTTGCGGTCGGCGCCCCGGGTGAACCAGCTGGCGAGGGCGTCGACGTCGGTCGTCGGCAGGGCGCCATAGCCGGTCTCGGCGGCGAGCTCGACGACCGTCGCCGGTCGCAGCCCGCCATCGAGATGATCGTGCAGGAGCGCCTTCGGGGCGCGGCGGATGGTCTCGATCGGCAGCGGCACGGGCGGCCTCCCTGGCTCGGTCCCGATCGTAGCGTGCCGCGCCGCCGGCGGCCCGGTCAGCGGCCCAGCCGCTCCCGAGCCCGGGCCGTCGCGGCGGCCACGCGGTCCGGCGCCGTCCCGCCGACGACGTCGCACGACGCGACCGCGGCGTCGATGCCGGCCGCCGAGCGGAGCACGTCGCCGATGCCAGGCTCGGCCGCGAGCGCCGCGGCCCGGGGATCGCCGCTCGCCCCGAGGACGATGCCGATCGTGGCATCGGGGACCGCGTCGAGCCCGACGCCGGCCTCCTCGGCTGCGGCGACGAGCGAGCCGACGATGTGGTGGGCCGTCCGGAACGGGACGCCGTGCCGAACGAGGGCGTCGGCGACGGCGACCGCGGTCGTATAGCCCTCGGCCGCCGCGGTCCGCATCCGGGCCCGATCGATCGTCAACGTCTCGACGAGCCCGGCGAGGACCCCGAGCGAGGCCTCGAGCGTGGCGACCGCACCGAAGAGCGGCGCCTTGTCTTCCTGGAGGTCGCGCTGGTAGGCGAGCGGCAGGCCCTTCAGCAGCGTCAGCATCCCGGTCAGGGCCCCGATGACGCCGGCGGTCCGACCCCGGACGAGCTCCGCCGGGTCGGGGTTCCGCTTGTTCGGCAGCATCGACGAGCCGGTCGAGAACGCGTCGGCGACCCGGATGAACCCGAAGCGCGGGTTCGACCACCAGGTGAGCTCCTCGGCGAGACGCGAGAGGTGGACCATCGCCAGCGCGACCGCGGCGAGGACCTCGACGACGAAGTCGCGGTCGCTGACGGCGTCGAGCGAGTTCGCCGTCGGCCGGGCGAAGCCGAGGTCGCGGGCCGTCGCCTCGCGGTCGAGCGGGTAGCCGGCGCCGGCGAGGGCCCCCGAGCCGAGCGGGCTCTCGTCGAGCCGGCGGCGGGCGTCGGCGAGCCGGCCGCGGTCGCGCTCGAGCATCTCGACGTAGGCGAGGAGGTGGTGGCCGAGGAGGACCGGCTGGGCCGGCTGGATGTGGGTCAGTCCGGGCAGGATCGCCTCGCCGTCGCGCTCGGCGAGGCCGACGAGGGCGCGCTCGAGCCCGATGAGGGCGGCGTCGAGCCGGTCGGTCGCCCGCTTCGTCCAGAGGCGCAGGTCGGTGGCGACCTGGTCGTTGCGGGATCGGCCGGTGTGGAGCTTTCCGGCGGTCGGCCCGATCCGCTCGGCAAGGGCCGCCTCGAGGTTCATGTGGACGTCCTCGAGGCCCGGGTCCCAGTCGAGGCGACCGGCCTCCACGTCCACCCGGAGGTCGTCGAGGCCGGCGACGAGGACCTCGACCTCGCCAGGCTCGAGGAGCCCGGCCCGCCCGAGGCCGCGGACATGAGCGATCGACCCGGCCAGATCGTCGAGGGCGAGCTCGCGGTCGAGCTCGACCGACCGGGTGAACTCGACCACCCGTTCGTCGGTCGCGTCGCCGAACCGCCCGCCCCAGAGCCGCATCGAGCCTCCGTTCCCCTCGTTCGGCGGTCATCGTAGCGGGCCGGCGACGACGGGCGAGGAGTCAGCGCCCTACGTCGTCGCGCCCGATCCCCGGACGGGCGGCGTCGCGGCGACCGTCCGTGCGGTGACGGCCCGGAGCCGGGCGGCCGCGTCCTCGGGGGTGATGTCGCGCTGCGTCTCGGACAGGAGCTCGTAGCCGACCATGAACTTGCGGACGCTCGCCTGGAGGAGCGGCGGGAAGAAGTGGCCATGGAGCTGCCAGTGAGCGACCGGCCGGTCGACGAACGGCGCCTGATGCCAGCCCATCGAGTACGGGAACGGCCGGGCGAAGAGGCCGTCGTAGCGGCCGATGAGGTCGGTCAGGATGCGCGCCAGCGCATCGCGGTCGGGCCCATCGAGGTCGGGCAGCCTGGCCGCCGGCCGGCGCGGGATGACGAGGGTCTCGAATGGCCAGCAGGCCCAGAACGGGACGACGACGAGCCAGGCGTCGTCCTCGACGACGACCCGTGGGCCGCCCGACTCCTGGGCCGCGTAGTCGAGGAGGAGCGGCCGACCGGTCCGCTCGAAGCGGGCCAGCTGGTTGGCGTCCTCGCGGGCGGCATCACGGGGCAGCGCGGTCCCGGCCCAGATCTGACCGTGGGGGTGGGGGTTCGAGGCGCCCATCGCCTCGCCCCGGTTCTCGAAGACCTGGACCCAGGCGTACTCGCGGCCGAGCTCGGCGGTCTGGTCGGCCCACAGGTCGACGACACAGCGGACGTCGGCCGGATCCATCTCGCCGAGCGTCAGGTCGTGGCGCGGAGAGAAGCAGACGACCCGGCACGTCCCGGGCTCGTTCTCGGCGACGAGCAGGCCATCCTCGATCCGGCCCGCCACCGTGTCCGGCCGGAGGGCGGCGAAGTCGTTCGTGAAGACGAACGTCCGCTCGTAGGCCGGGTTGACCGCGCCGCTCGCGCGACGGTTGCCGGGGCAGAGGTAGCAGGTCGGGTCATACGACGGTCGGCGGGACGTGGCGCCCGGCTCCTGCCGGCCGAGCCACGGGCGACGGGTCCGGCCGGCCGAGACGAGGACCCACTCGTCGAGGAGCGGGTTCCAGCGGCGATGTGGCTCGTCGAACGCCGACCGCCCGTCGACCGACGGGCGTCCCGCGGCGCTCATCCCGCCGGCTCGACGACCGTCAGGCCGGAGCCTCGGGCACCGCGCTGCCGCGGTCGGGTGAGGATGAGCTGGCCGACGCGGGCTCGGAGGCTCTCGCGGGCCGCGTCGTCGATGCCGTCGTCGGTGACGAGGACGTCGGCCTCGTCGAGTCGAGCGATCGAGCTGATGCCGATGACGCCCCACTTCGTATGGTCGGCGAGGACGACGAGCTGGCGACCGGAGTCGATGAGGGCCCGGTCGGTCTCGGCCTCCTGGAGGTTCGGCGTCGTGAACCCCGCCTCGACCGTCATCCCGTGGATGCCCATGAAGACGAGATCGACGTGGACACTCCGGAGGGCGGCGACGGCGAACGGCCCGACGAGCGCCTCCGACGGCGTCCGGAGGCCGCCGGTCAGGACGACCGTCTGCTGGCCCTGGCCGGTCCGGTAGAGGACGTCGGCGACGCGGACCGAGTTCGTGATGACGGTCAGGCCCTGGATATCGGCCAGGCGGCGGGCGAGGGCATGGGTCGTCGTCCCGGCCGAGACGGCGACGGCCGTGCCGGGAGCGACGAGGCGGGCGGCGGCCTCGGCGATCGCCTCCTTCTCGCGCTGCTGGAGGCCCGCCTTGGCGACGAAGCCAGGCTCGAAGAGGGGGCTCTCCGTCAGCGCCGTCGCGCCGCCGTGGACCTTCTCGACGAGCCCCCGCTCGTGGAGGATGTCGAGGTCCCGCCGGACGGTCATGTCCGAGACGCCGAGGTCGTGGGCGAGATCGGAGACACGGACGGCGCCCTCGGTCCGGACGCGGTCGAGGATGTAGGCGAGCCGCTGGCGGCTGAGCACCCTCACCTCCGATCCCGAGCGCGACCGATCCGAGGTCCGGCTACCGGGACTCACGCTCGGGAGTTGCTGGGCAGCCTGCCCGGCGCGGCCTCGCCTGGCAGGCTGCCGGGCAGCGAGCATCGTGGCACGGGCCATCGGGCAAGTCAACAGGTTCGAACAAGACCGCTCACCGAGCGGCCGATCGGACCTTGACACGCGCGCGTGCGCGTGTCCACAATCCGTTCGGTCGTGTTCGAATCTGTCAGGATTCGGCCGACCATGTTCGCGAGGAGGAAAACGCCCATGGCCGAGCGTGACGACCCGATCTCGCCGGACCCGCAGCGGGGCCTGCCGGTCCTCTCTCGGCGAGACGTCCTCAAGGGCCTGGCCCTGGCCGGAGGGGTCGCCGCCGGCGGCGCGATCCTGGCGGCCTGCGGCGGCGGCTCGACACCGTCCCCGAGCGCCGCGGCCAGCCCGAGCCCCGGTGCGAGCGCGCCAGCGAGCCAGGCGGCGTCCGCGTCGCCGTCGCTCGGCGGGACGCTCCACATCGGGAGCTATCACACCGACCCGGGTGAGCCCGAGGGCCAGAAGGCCGTCGACGCTGCCTACACCCAGGCCACCGGTGTCACGGTCGCCGAGAACATCGTCGACCACAGCACCTTCCAGAACCAGATCTCGAACTACCTCGGCGCCCAGCCGGACACCGCCTACACCTGGTTCTCCGGGTTCCGGATGCGGTTCTTCGCCGACAAGGGCTTCACCGTCCCGATCGACGACCTCTGGGCGACGGTCAAGGACAACTTCTCCGAGGGCTTCCAGCAGGCGGTCGTCGGCAACGACGGCAAGGTCTATGGCATCCCGGTCGACTACTACCCGTGGGCGGTCTTCTACCGGAAGAGCGTCTTCGCCGACAAGGGCTACACGGTCCCGGCGACCTGGGACGACCTCAAGACCCTCTGCCAGAACATGCAGACGGACGGGCTGACGCCGATCGCCTTCGCCGACCAGGAAGGCTGGCCGGCGATGGGCACGTTCGACATCATCAACCTCCGGCTCAACGGCTACGACTTCCACGTCGGGCTCATGGCCGGCGACGAGAAGTGGACCGATCCCAAGGTCACGGCCGTCTTCCAGAAGTGGGCGGAGATCCTGCCGTACCACGCCAAGGACTACGCCGGCAAGAAGTGGACCGACGCCGCGACGACGCTGCTCAACAAGACGTCCGGGATGTTCCTGCTCGGGCTCTTCATGTCGAGCGTCTTCCAGGCGACGAACAACCCCGACGACATCAACGACCTCGACTTCTTCCCGTACCCGACCTTCGGGACGCAGTACGACGCCGAGGCCGCCCTCGACGCCCCGATCGACACCTGGCAGATCGCGGCCCATTCACCGAACCTCGACGCCGAGACGGACGCGGCGAAGGCGTACCTGGAGTTCTGGTCGAAGGGCTCGACCCAGGGCATCTTCTTCCAGCACCAGCCCGGCTTCATCCCGACGGCCAAGGACGCCGATACGAGCTCGTACTCGGCGCTCCAGAAGAAGGCCGTCGAGGTCGTCGGGAACGCGAAGCGGATCACCCAGTTCCTCGACCGGGACACCCGTTCGGACTTCGCCGGGCCGCAGGGGATGCAGGGCTTCCTGCAGACCTTCCTCGCCAACCCGAGCCAGGACCTGACGAGCTTCCAGCAGACCATCCAGAGCTTCTGGGACCAGCTGCCGCCGCTCACCTGAGCAGGTCGCTATCCTGCTCGCATGGCAACGGTGACGACACCCGCCCCGCCCGGCACGCCGCCTGGCGGGGCGGTCGCCGTCCGGGCCCGGAGACGCCGATACTCGGTCCTGACCGGGTTCGACAAGCTGACGCTGGCGCTCATGGTCGGCATCCCGACCCTTCTGTGCCTCGGCTTCATCTGGTTCCCGACCGTCCTCTCGATCGGCCTCTCCTTCACGAACTGGCAGGGCTACACGCCGATCGCGGCGAAGAACTTCGTCGGGTTCGCGAACTACATCAACCTGTTCACGTCGTACCCGTTCTTCTGGCCGGCGGTCTGGCACAACGTCCTGTGGCTCCTGACGTTCGTCTTCATCGCCACGCCGCTCGGCATCTTCTTCGCCGTCCTCCTCGACCGCGAGATGCGTGGCGCCCGGATCTACCAGAGCGCCCTGTTCGTGCCCGTCGTCCTGTCGCTCGCGCTCATCGGCTTCATCTGGCAGCTCCAGTACACCCCGGACGGCTTCATCAACAACGTCCTCGGCCGGACCGGCGACGACGCGATCGACTGGCTCGGCAACCCGTCGATCAACATCTTCTCGGTCCTCGTCGCCGCGAGCTGGCGCCACGTCGGCTACATCATGGTCCTCTACCTGGCCGGCCTGAAGAGCGTCGACCCGACCCTCCGCGAGGCGGCCGCCCTTGATGGCGCGAACGCCCGCCAGACGTTCCTGCGGGTCGTCTTCCCGGTGATGCGACCGATCAACATCGTCGTCATCGTCGTGACCGTGATCGAATCGCTCCGGGCGTTCGACATCGTCTACATCATCAACCAGGGTAAGAACGGCCTCGAGCTGCTGTCGGTCCTCATCGTCAACACGAGCATCGGCGAGGCCCAGCTCCTCGGCTTCGGCTCGGCCATCGCCGTCGTCCTGCTCGTCATCTCGATCGTCCCGATCGTCATCTTCCTGACCCGGACGATGCGGGCCGAGGCGGACGTCTCGTGACGGCCGTCCCGATGACCTCGTCGGCGACCGCGGCGGTCGGCCGGTCGCGGCCCCGGTTGCGGTGGCAGCGAGCTGCGCTCCACGCGTTCCTCATCGCCGCGAGCGCGCTCTGGCTCCTCCCGATCGCCTGGACGTTCTACATCGCCATCCGGCCGATCAGCGACACGATCACGAACGGCTACTACTCGACCCCGAACGCGCTGACGTTGCAGAACTTCGTGACCGCCTGGAACCAGGCCGAGATGTGGCGCTCGTTCATCAACACCGCGATCATCACGATCCCGGCGGTGATCATCACGCTCTGGGTCGCGTCGATGCTCGGCTTCGTCTTCTCCCGGTACTCGTTCCGGGCGAACCTGCTCCTGCTCATGATGTTCACGGCGGGCAACCTGCTGCCGCCGCAGCTCATCATCATCCCGCTCTATCGGATGTACCTGGCGCTCCCCCTGCCCCGGCTCCTCAGCGACGCCGGCACCTGGTACGACACGTACTTCGGGGTCATCTTCATCAACATCGTCTTCCAGACCGGCTTCTGCACGTTCGTCCTCTCGAACTACATGAAGACGATCTCGCGTGAGCTGACCGAGGCCGCGATCGTCGACGGCGCATCCGTCTGGACGACCTACCGGCGGGTGATCCTGCCGCTCGCTCGGCCCGCCCTCGCGGCCCTTGCCGTCCTCGAGTTCACGTTCATCTACAACGACTTCTTCTGGGCCCTCATCCTCATGTCGACGAACGAGAAGCGGCCGATCACGTCCGCCCTGAACAAGCTGACCGGGGCGTTCTTCACGAACTACAACGTCCTCGCGGCGGCAGCCTTCATCGTGGCCGTCCCGACGGTCGTCCTCTACCTGATCCTGTCGAAGCAGTTCGTCCGGGGCCTGACGCTCGGCTCGACGAAGGGGTGACCGGCTCCGGCGCCCGCGTCCCGGCGCGCCTCCAGCCCTGGGAGGATCCCGAGCATCTCGCCTCGGGTCGCTTGGCGATCCACTCGGTCCCCCATCCCGAGCGCCTGCCGCTCGACGGGACGTGGCGGTTCCAGCTGCTGCCGACGCCGGACGGGCCGCTCGGCGAGACCTGGGGCGACATCGAGGTGCCGGGCGCCTGGACGATGCAGGGGACCGTCGATCGGCCGCAGTACACGAACGTCCAGATGCCGTTCCCGGGCCTCCCGCCGGACGTCCCCGAGGCGGATCCGACCGGCGTCTATCGGCGCGAGGTCGAGGTGCCCGAGGACTGGGCCGGGCGCCGCATCGTCCTTCACGTCGGGGCGGACGAGAGCCTCCTTCTCGTCCGGGTCGACGGGCGCGAGATCGGGTCGAGCACCGACAGCCACCTGGCGGCCGAGTTCGACCTGACCGGGCTCGTCCAGCCGGGCGCGACCGCCGAGCTCGAGCTCCGGGTCGTGAAGTGGTCGGCCGCGACGTACGTCGAAGACCAGGACCAGTGGTGGCACGGCGGTCTCATGCGACCGGTCTTCCTGTTCGCGACCGGCGTGACGCACCTGGCCGACATCCGCGCCGTCCCGGGCCTCGAGGCCGACGGGACGACCGGGACGCTCGACCTGCGAGTCGGGGTCGGGTCCACCGGCGAGCTCGTCCCCGGTTGGTCGGTCGAGGTCGAGGTCGAGGGCCTGACCGAGCCGCTCCGCGCCGTCGTCCCGGTCATCGACGACGATCGCGCGCCGGCGGCCGACCGCTCCGAGCAGGCCCTTCTCGCCCGGGCGGCGTCGCTCGGTCCGGCGGCCGTCGGAGATCGGGCAGCGAAGCGCGCCGCCGTCCTCGAGCGGCTCGTGCCGCCGGCCGACGGCGAGGTCGCGTGGTCCGTCCGGGTCCCGGGCGTCGACCCCTGGACGGCCGAGACACCGCGCCGCTACCGGCTCGAGGTCCGCCTCCTCGATCCGGGCGGCGACGTCGTCGAGCGAGCCGAGCTCCGGACGGGCTTCCGACGGGTCGAGGTCCGAGGGCTCGACCTCCTCGTGAACGGCCGGCGGGTCTACCTCCGCGGCGTCAACCGCCACGACTTCGACCCCCGGACGGGGCGGGCGGTCAGCCCGGAGTCGATCCGGGCGGACCTGGTCCTCATGAAGCGCTTCGGGTTCAACGCCGTCCGGACCTGCCACTACCCGAACGACCCGGTCCTCTACGACATCGCCGACGAGCTCGGGCTATACGTCATCGACGAGGCCGACATCGAGAGCCACGCGTTCTGGGGGACGCTGTGCGAGGACCCCCGCTATCTCGCGGCCTGGGTCGCCCGTGTCGCCCGGATGGCGATCCGGGACAAGAACCACCCGTCGATCATCCTCTGGTCGCTCGGCAACGAATCCGGCCACGGCGCGAACCACGAGGCGGCGGCGGCCTGGCTCCGGCGCTACGACCCGTCCCGGCCCCTCCACTACGAGGGCGCGATCCGGTTCGACTGGACGAGCGACCAGCAGGTCAGCGACGTGACCTGCCCGATGTACCCGCCGATCGAGGCGATCGTCGGCCATGCCCGCTCGGGCCTCCAGCGCCACCCGCTGATCATGTGCGAGTACAGCCACGCGATGGGCAACAGCAACGGCACGCTCGCCGACTACTGGGACGCGATCGAGTCGACGCCCGGGCTCCAGGGTGGCTTCATCTGGGAGTTCTGGAACCACGGCCTCGTCCAGCAGCTCCCGGACGGGTCGACGCGCTGGGCCTACGGCGGAGACTTCGGCGACCGGCCGAACGACGGCAACTTCTGCCTCGACGGCCTCGTCCTGCCGGACCGGACGCCGCTGCCGGCCCTCTGGGAGCACCGGGCCCTGGCATCACCGGTCCTGCTCGAGCCGGTCGCGACGGAGCCGGGCCTGATGGCGATCGTCGATCATCAGGAGGTCCGGGATCTCGGCTGGCTCGAGGCGACGTACGAGACGAGCGTCGACGGGGTCGTGGCGGCCACCGGTGGCCTCCCGCTCCCCCGGCTCGGTCCGGGTGAGCGGGCGGTCGTGCCGGTCCCCGGCTGGGAGGCCGTGGCCGAGGCGCCGGGCGAGCGCTGGCTCACGGTCCGGCTCGTCGCGCACGACACCCTCCCCTGGATCGCGGCCGGCGAGGAGGTCGCGGCCGTCGGCCTCGATCTCGGCCGGCTCGCGCCGGGACCGGTCGCGGCGGCGGGGCAGCGGCCCGGGCCCGTGGCGGTCGGGGATGGGCCTGGGTCCGCTGCGGTCGGGGATGGGCCTAGGTCCGTGGCGGTCGGGGGCCGGCTCCGGGCCGTGGCGGTCGACGCGGCATCTGGCGCGGTCGACGCGGCACCAGGCGCGGTCGACGCGGCACCAGGCGCGGTCGACGTGAACGGGCGGCTCCGGCACCCGGCGTTCGCTGCCGCACCGGAGCTCGCGCTCTGGCGGGCGCCGACCGACAACGACCGCATCGGCGGGCTCGCGGCCCACTGGTCCGCGCTCGGGCTCGACCGGCTCGAGCGGCGGCTCGCCTCGATGACCGAGGAGGGTCCCGCGACGATCGTCCGGGCGGAGATCCGGACGGCGGCGGGGCACGTCGTCGCTCACGAACAGCGTGTTTCGACGCTGGCCGACGGCGGCCTGCTCGTCGAGGAGACCGCCATGCTGCCGCCCGAGCTCGACGACGTGCCACGCGTCGGCACCGTCCTTGAGCTCGTCCCCGGGCTGGAGGCCCTGACCTGGTTCGGCACCGGACCCCACGAGACGTATCCGGATCGTCGGCGCTCGGGTCTCCTCGGCTGCTGGAGCTCGACGGTGACCGACCAGCGGACGCCGTACATCCGGCCCCAGGAGTGCGGCGGCCACGCCGACGTCCGGTGGCTCGAGCTCCGCCGGTCCGGGGGGGACGGCATCCGGATCGAGCTCGGTCCGCCGGCCCAGGTCTCGGCGCTCCATCACCGCGCCGGCGACCTCGCCGCGGCGACGCACGACGTCGAGCTCCGGCCCCGGGCCGAGACGATCGTCCACCTCGACGCCGCTCACCGCGGGCTCGGGAC
>Ga0335085_10010307_pt1 | contig 13986 bp, 13 predicted proteins | sample Lox_Sample_45_FD_206712 | JGI IMG/M metagenome (GOLD analysis project Ga0335085, IMG submission 206712) | Soil microbial communities from Loxahatchee National Wildlife Refuge, Florida, United States - Lox_Sample_4.5 | ecosystem: Environmental > Terrestrial > Soil > Wetlands | place: USA...
CTTGCCTTGTCTGATCCTCTATCGTGGCAGCTTCAATGGAACCGGACTGCGGATTGAGGGCAATTTGGCCTGAAAGAAAGAGCAAATCTTTGTAGGCTACAGCCTGAGAGTAGGGACCGATTGCTTTCGGAGCGTCCTCTGTCTTTATCGATTGCATGAATCGAGATAGATGTAGACGAGGATTAACAATCTTATCGGCAAAAGAGGGACTAGTGGTTGTTCTTCACGGCAACAATGATAATCGCGATTCCCGCAATCGCGATGGCCGCCACCACCGCTAACACAGGTCCGAGCTGAGACGATGATGCGCTCAAGTAAATTGATTTTGCAACTAAAGATAGACTGAACATTGGGGGCCGCGGACGTAGCCCTAAAGACAATAGAGATTAAACTTTGCGTTTTTTGCTCTCAAGTCATCGAATTATCATTCGAGGAGTTGACTTGGAGATATTCGAAACTGTCTTGACTGTCCTTTTCTGAAGTTGATCGAGTCCCATAAAATTTCGGACTATGTCCCCGTTTCGCAATAGTGGTTGTAGCAGGGGCTTGAATTTGCTCGATGGGGGATCCTTTTCGATTGTCACGATGTCTGTGAAGGTCGAAAGATCCCTGTAGACATACTTGACGCCAGAAAGGTCTCCTCGCTTTGAGCGCAATATTGTTTCTCCTGACTCCCCCTCCAATGCAACAATTTTTCCACCAAAATCAATTACCGGCGAAGTAGAAATGCTTGTACCAACACCGAAACCGTCGACCCAATCTCGGAGTGAGACTATCTCGGATTCGTCCAAGCCGCCTGAGACAAAAATCTTCACGTTCTTTCCACCTCTGATTTCGAGCTCCCATCTCACTTCCTGCACGATCTTCTTGAGGTCCCCCCTCCTTGAAGAAGGAGTATCCAGTCTGATCCCATAGAGTTTACCGCCGAGAGTTTCGAACGCTTTGATTGCAGCTATTTTTTCATCGCTCAAAGTGTCAGCCAAAACGATCCGTGGAACATTTTTTGGAATAGCTTCATCGAATATCTGCCATGCCCTAACTTCATCACCAACGCAGAGGATGAAAGCGTGGGGCATCGTCCCGCTCGCCTGTTTTTTCATAAGCTTGGCTCCAAGAACATTGGATACGCTGTCTAGTCCTCCAATGAACGAGCTTCGCTCAATCATTGCCGCAAGGGAGGGATGGGCTCTCCTAGTACCGAAGCTCATGCCGATTTTTCCTTGAGCGGCTAGAACAACCCTTGCCGATTTTGTGCAAATTCCGCTCGCCTGACAAAGGAATCCCAAAATCGGATTTTCGTATCTCGCAAAATCAACATACTTTCCAGAAATTCTTAGAACAGGTTCGTAAACTGCGAGCTCGGGATCTGTCAGAAACACATCACCCTCTTCCATCGCATCCACGTCAATGGGCAATCCTTCGAGCAGTTTGGCAACTTCGTAGATGCCACAGACAACCGCCCAATTGTCTGAAAATGGAGTCTTTCTCGTGTAGACCTCCATTGTAACGCGAGGGTTGATGTGGGCGAAATCAAGAGCTTGCACGGCATACTGAAAGTAAACATCAGTTGTCAAAGCTTCCTTTATCTCGTTCTCTTTTGGAATCCAAAATAGGCGATCTTCAAGATCACGGTGGTTTTGCGGAACGCGCTTCAAGATGAAGGAATCCTTTGTTTGTTTGATTTCAGAACTGAAAAAGACGCTTTAAGCAGTTTTGCAGACTAGTTTGTTCCCGCCCCAACGGGAAAGGAAATAAAGTGCGGAAACAAGATCATTGTCTTGGTTGGAGAAGTTAGAAAATGAGTTCCATTGAAGGTCCCGATTCTCAATCAAAGGTATTCGGCGGAGTTGTTTACGAATGTGTCCGGTGCGGAAGTAGGGTCACGGCGGATGAACTTGCTCAGCTTCCCGAGATAAAATGTATCTGCGGCTATCGGGTTCTCAAGAAAGCAAGACCCCCCGTCGTTAAGCAGGTAAAATCCATCTAGTGCTCCGATTTTGCTACGTCAATTGACGAAGCAAACTGAGTCCTCGTTTATTTCCTTTAATTACGATTAGTAAAGAGCTAGTACTTTCAATTGAAAAGTCTAGTTTCGATCGGAATCGACGGTTACGGGGCGTACATTCCTTTCTACCGTTTGCCTACCGCTGAAATCGCGCGAGTATGGCATGGTGGCGGTTCCGGTCCAAATAAGGAAAAAGCGGTTGCTTCCATTGATGAAGACACAACCACTATGGCGGTGGAAGCTGCAAGAATCGCGACCGAAATGGCTGGTGTTGGACAGAACCTAGGTGCTGTCTTCGTCGGAACTGAATCCAAGGTCTATGCGGTCAAGCCGACCGGAACAATTGTTGCACAAGCGTTAGGATGTCACAGAGCCCTAACAGCGGATTTTGAGTTTGCTTGCAAGGCAGGAACTGAGGCAATTCAAGTGATTAGCGGCCTTGTTGGCTCTGGTATGATAGAACATGGACTGGCGATCGCAATGGACACCGCGCAGGGCCGACCCGGTGACGATCTTGAGTACACTGCCGCGAGCGGTGGCGCCGCCTTTGTAATTGGAAAGGCTGGTAGTGAATCGGTCGCGAGAATTCTCGGAAGCGTCTCTTACGTCTCGGACACTGGTGATTTTTGGAGGAGGCAAGGCGAAAAGTATCCCAAGCATCTTTCTCGATTTACCGGGGAGCCAGCTTATTTTCATCATGTCGAGACTGCGGTGAAAAACCTCTTCAATGAGTTCGACGCGAAACCGAGCGACTTTCAATATGCAGTATTTCATCAACCCAATCCCCGGTTTCCAGTTGAAGCGGCTACTAGATTGGGCTTCACGATGAAGCAGATCGAAACTGGACTCTTGAATCCAATTATCGGAAACACCTACTCTGGAAGCTCACCTCTCGGACTTGCGGCAGTTTTGGATATTGCTAGCCCAGGAGACAGAATCATGTTGGCATCATTTGGCTCGGGAGCGGGAAGCGATGCTTTCATAATTGAGGCGATGGAAAACTTGCCATCGAAACGAAAACTTGGTATCCCAGTTCGCACTCTACTTGAAAACTGTTCAAGAATCGACTACGCAATGTACAGCAAGCTTAGAGAGAAACTTCGTCGCTAATACCCTTGATATCATCCCTGACGAATTTATTTTTCAATGCAATTTCGAACTTTTGCGCTCGCATAGCAAGTTTGGAGGAAGATAAGCACTTTGACAGTCTACATCGCAGACTACGGTTTCACAAAAGTCACGGACCATTGGAGCAAGTCGCTTTCGGAGCTTGCCTTTGAAGCATCGAAGCCGATTCTCGATCACAACGAAGTGAGACCAGACGCCCTAATAGTGTCGAATGCATATTCAGAGATGACTTCATCCCAATCTAATCTAGGACCGCTAATTGCAGATCGCTTGGGATTGGAAAACGTCGAAGCTTTTTCGGTAGAATCATCAGGCGCATCCGGCGCGGTTGCGGTACACTTGGGTGCTTCTTTAATAAAGTCGGGACAAGCAAAAACCGTACTTATCTCAGGAATTGAGAAGATGCGCGACATCGAGCCAACGAAGCTTGTAGGCGTGCAGGGACTCGCAGCCAACGCCGAGTATTCTCAGTTTTTTGGGATCTCTTTCACCTCTCTGAATGCCCTTTTGGCGAGAATTTACATGTCTGAGTATTCAGTGTCTAGAGACAATCTCTCAGCATTTCCTGTAATTGCGCACAAGAATTCATCCACGGCAGAACACGCCCAATTCAGAAAGAAATTCTCAAGAGAAGAGGTTTCTAGATCCGAAATCGTCTCTGACCCAATCAGAGTTCTAGATTGCGCACCCGTTGGCGATGGTGCTGCCTCTTTGTTGCTTGTCGGCGAAGGAGATCTTGTTGGAGACCGATCGGTCAAAATTCTGGCTAGTGAGTCATCTTCTTCCGATCCCAATACCTTCGAGAGACGCCATCTATTGAATTTTTCTTCAGTTGAATGCGCAACCAAGAAGGCGCTAAAAGCGTCTGGAAAATCAATCTCTGACGTTGACTTTGCAGAGATTCATGATTCCTATTCTGTCCTAGCGGCATTGATCCTGGAGGGCATGGGTTTTTCGAAATCAGGAAATGCGTGTCTTGATGCTGAAGCCGGCAAATTTGACCTGAACGGAAAATTGCCGATATCCACTTTCGGGGGAATGAAAGGACGGGGTTACCCCGTCGGGGCGGCAGGCATCTATCAGTTCTGCGAAGCCTTCATGCAGATGAATGGTAAAGGGGGACCAAACCAAGTCAGGAAAGCAGATACGTGTCTGGTGCAAAACATGTCAGGCATTGACGAGTCGAGCTACGTCCACATTTTGAGCAAGAGGTAGGAGAAGAATGTCAGTTCCATACTGGCGGGATCGTGACCGCTACTACAGGATTCTTGGAAACAAATGTGATAAGTGCGGTCACGAGTATTTTCCCCCCGTTTCAATCTGCAAAAAGTGTCGCGGCACCAAGCTTTCTGACTATGAAATGCCAAGATGCGGCAAGCTGCTTAGTTACACGTTGCAGAAAGAGAGTGTTCAAGGATTCGAGGATCAGGAGCCAATGATCTTCGGGCTGTTAGAGCTAGGAAACGGTGTGAGGATCGTTTCTCAGATCGTTGATCTGCCGTACGACACACTGAAGGAGGGGATGAAATTGAGTGCTGTTTTCAGGAGAATTCGCGTCGATGGCGACTCTGGTCAGATTTTTTACGGCTACAAGTTCGGTCCAAACCGAGAAGCAAAAAACGAAAGTCTTGAGTAAAGGCACATCCTCATCGACGCTTCATCTTGTGTCACTGTACTTCCCGTACTGTAAGGCATTAAAATCGGCATGAACAAGTAATGGAATCGGCTTTGAGCGAGATCAAACGCGCAACTTACGACGAGCTTCTAAGGTTAGCTCTGGAAAAAGGATTTTTCTTCCCTTCAGCAGAGATTTACAATGAAGCGCCTGCTGGATTCTGGGAGTACGGTCCAAATGGTCTACTCTTTAGAAACAATTTCATTCGGCAATGGCGCCGCGACATTCTTAGGCGCGATGACATGCTAGAAATTGACGGATCTGTTATTCTTCCAAAAATTGTATTCGAGGCTTCAGGGCACCTTTCAAGTCTGGTAGATCCTATAGTGGAATGCACGAGGTGTCACACGAGGATCCGCGCAGACAAGTACATCGCGGAAAAAACCGGCCTACCGGTTGACGAGCGCTTATCCCCGGAAGAGTTTCAGGAATTGATTTCCAAACACAACCTGCGATGTCCAAAGTGCGGTGGAGAGTTTGGGAAACCTTCAAAGTTCAACATGATGTTCCGCGTGGGGGTCGGAGCTGAGAATTCAGACGCCTACCTACGTCCGGAGACCGCCCAGAGTATCTTCGTCGATTTTGCAAGATTATCGAAGACTATGAGAATGAAGCTGCCCGAGGGAGTAGCTCAAGTTGGGAAGAGTTTCAGGAATGAGATTGCTCCGAGGCAAGGTTTGATTCGTCTTAGAGAGCTCACGCAGGCCGAAGCGGAGATCTTCTTCAATCCTATTTCACCGTTGGACGCATCGAAATTTGATCGTGTCAAAAATGTAAAGATGAATATTCTGAGCCAGTCAAACAGTGACGAGTTGAGAACCCTAACGGCAACAGAGGCGATCCCTGTTTTTGGAGGAATGACGATCATCTCATATTACTTTGCGCTGCTTCAACAATTTTACGAAAATTGTGGCTTCTCGCCGGAGAGGACGCGGTTCAGAGAACTTTCCCCCAAAGACAGGGCGTTCTACACATCTTTTGCATTTGATTTTGAGGTTGACACGAGCATAGGGTGGCTCGAACTCGTTGCATGCAATTATCGGACAGATTATGATCTTGGCAATCATTCAAAATTCTCAAAGAAAGATCTGCAAATAGTGGATGGTGACAAAGGCAAAGTCCTGCCTCACGTAATTGAGCTCAGTCTTGGCGTAGATCGAAGTGTATTTGCCCTTATGGATCTCTCGTTTGTGCACGAGCCGAACCGCGACGTATTGCGTCTTGGACCTAACATTTCTCCGTACCTTGCAGCAGTATTTCCGCTGGTCTCTAAACCAGAGTTAGAATCGAGAGCTATTGGATTGTATGAAGCGCTGAAGCAGGAGGACTTTTCCACATTTTACGACGACTCTGGTGCCATTGGAAGGAGATATCGCAGAATGGATGAGATCGGCACGCCCTTCTGCATAACCATCGATCATCAATCCGTTGAAGACGGGACTGCAACGCTCAGGGAGAGGGACTCGATGAGTCAATCCAGGGTTCCTATAACCGAACTTCCCGAAAAACTGCGCAAGTTAAGGGATAACAACCAAAAGAAGTAAGAAAAGAGCTATAGAAACGATCGCCCCTGCAAGAGTCGCGATCAGATTCACGGCGTTGTTATCCATCCTTCTCTTGCCGGTCACAGAAACAGTTTGTTCGCCATGATGCGTGAGCGACTCTGTTCTAGCACCACAAACAACGCATCGATTTCTGCCCTGAACAGTTCCACCTAGTAGGCTGTCAAAATTGGTCGCGATGATTGCTCCTAATATCACAGCAGGAATTGCTGCTGATACTGTTCGGTATCCACCATTGATGACCCCGAGAAAAGTGCCTATGCCGGTGATGACAATCGCGGAGACAAGGCAAGCCAGTTCCCCTATCAGAGTCACTCCTCCCGAAGTTCCAGGTTCTACAAACTTACGAAGGTTCACAATAAAACGGGGCTTTGATTTGCTCAGGAGACCGATCTCTGTTGCAACCGTATCGCTCATTGCCGCCGCAACTGAGCCCAGAAATGCCACTATGAACACATCTTGATGAGTAATAATCTCGGCGATTGCAGCAAGCCCCGGGATTAGACCGTTGGCGAGGGTGTTAGGCCATGATCTAACCCCGCCCTTTTCTTGAGCTGAACCAAGACGTTGCTTGTAGTCATAACGGTACCTTGTAAGGATCGACGAAATAACAAAAAAAGCAACTATGACGAACAGCCATGCAAATCCGCCAGCAAGGAAAACTACGAAGCTTATCACAGCTCCAGCCGCGGCGCCTGGAACATCTATCGCCTTCCCTCTGTAAGCGACAACTGCAAGAATCCCGATTAGAACCGTCGCTAGCACGATCTGAAGTTCCGATGGAAAACCTTGGAATGGCAATTATTGCGCACTATTTGGTTAACGTTGTTTCGAGAGCTCAGCATGCTTCTCGGGTATGGCAAGTGAAGACAGTCTCTTCACCAAATCTTCTTCATTCACACCGGTTAGGCTAAGGATAATCCTTTCCTTTTCGGCCAGAGCCTTGCCAACTTGATCGATCTCCTTTGGCCCGTGAAGCACGACCATTCGGGGTTTCAAGTGCACCACTCTTATCGCAACCATTGGAGATCGCCCTAGTCCCACTTTGGTAAAAACAAGCAACCTTTCGGTCGTAGCACCGTAGATCTTGTAAAAATCAAACCCGGAAAGTGCGTAAATTGTCTTTATCGAGTCGAGCACTGTGTACCCATATATTTCCGTATCAAGTTTTTCAGAACCAGTAATGACGGCCCCGCCTAACAGATCTACGAGCCTGCCGGCCTTTATTGGCTCCCCAAACTCCCCAATTGAAAGAATGGCAGACTTGTCTTTAGGTTCTACTTCCCTTACGAGGAGTTTGTGGTTGTTCTGGTCTAGCTTTACAAGCGCCATGACGTATCTCTTGATGAAACCGACGCCCGGGGAAGCTCGTCTCCCACTCTCGTAATCACTCAAAACTGAAGGAGAAAGCCCCATCTCCCTAGCCAGTATCGCCTGCTTTACCGCGATTCTCTCGCGCCATTTGCGCATCGAATCCCCGGGATTTTCGCTTATCACGACGTCGCCGGCAATATGCGAAGCGAAATCGTCATGATCCAGGCTCATTAAAGCCTCTACGACAACTGTCGATTTAAGGGTTGTCGGTTTCTAGTTTTTTGAGGACCTCTCAGTTGAGAATTTGTTTGATTCCTAGAGGTAAGCGGTATTGCAAGAACTTTGGATTGAATTTTTCTCATTTCGCGTCAGGAGCAGCGAGTAACAACTTCTTCCCATTTGATGAACGGCTGAAGAATTTTTTCGTCTGCCCCATCGCGAGAAACCTAGATTCTCCTACTTTCACGAGCATTGGGAGATCGGAAACGACCTTGCCCAAAATCAGGCAATGCCTGCGCGGCAACGTTCTTACTATGGATCTGATCGTGTCAGAATCCGCAGTTGAAGCTCTCGCTATCATATCGAGATCAGTTTCGTTTGTAAAATTGAACAGGAAGATATTGTCGGCCTGGCGGTAGATTCCGTCGTTTATTGCGTCCGGCTGATTTGTAATTAGAGTGGTGAAAATTCCAAAGTGGCGCATTCTCGTGACAATGTCGTCCCAATAAGTCTCCCGCAGGTAAAGGTGAGCTTCTTCGGCGAAGAGAAAGACCGGTGGAATTATTTCCCTTTCAAGTAGCTGGACCAGCTTGCTGAGGACGATCTCAACGACCATTTTCTTTGTCAGTGAAGAGGATCGTTTCAGTGAAATCACTACTGCACCTCCTCTCGGCAAGAGTGACTTCATCAATTCGTCAATCCTCACCCCATCTTCTCTGTTCCTTGCAAATACTCCAGAACTTTTCATGGTTTGGAATCTAGAGTAAAGGGCATCCTTGACAAGCTCATTGCCCCGCCAGCCTTGAATCGCTTCCGCTAGCCCTTCCATATGGAACTTGTCCGCCGCATCAAGACTCTGAATTATCCGGACAAATTCGCGAAGTGAAGCACTGGGAGAATCAAGGACATGCTGCATCAGCGAGATTAAGCTGAACTCCCCTAGGTAATCCAGAGAGAACTTCAGCGTTTTCCCCGGTTCCAGAGGGATTATTCGATCGAACAACTCATTTTTCGTACCATCCTTGTTCAGTCCTAGTCCTTCGTACTCGTTGTTCAGGTCGAAGATGATCACCACAGCACCGCTTGCCACGAGTGAGCTAACAAGAATTTTCGAAAGATGAGATTTGCCAGACTCTTTTTTACCTGTGATGATTGTTAGATTACCATCGATCGCTTCGCCGAGAACTGTGAACGCCTCTCCATCTCTTGTCGTCCCGATTTTGATTTGTGCTGATCCCGTTTGACCCGCAAGATCAAGCAGCTTGGATTGAGAGATCTTCCGAACTCTTGAACGGGTTCTCGAAGGCAGCCACGATACGTTCGGTATCATCAGACCATTCTGAATGCATCCCCGAATCTTGCACTTCAAGAGGCGCATGTCCTTAATCATCTGGGAAACACTGGATATTTCGAAAGGATCCATCTCGGTCCCCGAAGCGCTCGCTTCGATTATCTGCTCCCTGATTATGTCTTCGGTTAATGATTGACTGGGAATGTATGTCTCTTCGAAAACCTGAATGACTATTGATCCTGGGCCGGCAGAATCCACTACTTCCAGATAGTCTCCTTGATACACGCTTTCAGAGGGAAGGGCAATGATCGAAATCTGGTCGGCTTCCTTTTCAAGTATCTTCAATCCGAGATCACCTAGACCAGTTTTCCCAGAATGGTGGCGCGAAGATCGTCCGAAGGTACGTGAACTAGCCCGTACTTTCTCGAGAGAAAACTTCGGATTGACGAAATGGTTGATGAATCAAAAACAGAAAGATGGTGCGCAAGTCGAAGGCTCTCTGGATAGCCGCGGAAAAAGAGATCGTTTCTTTTTAGGTCAGAAAGAACCTGCTCATCCGCTTCGGAATTCCGGCGAGACGCATCTACACGGAAGACTGCCGAGTTCGGCGAAAATCGCGCGACGAGAATCCTTGCTTCCGTTGAAGAAAAAAATAATCGCACCGCGTCTGTTATGTCAAAGAATGTCTCTGACTGCCCAGTGTTTTGAAGAAGGTTCGCAGCACTCGACACTACTCGAAGTGTTGAACTTTTTCCTATACCCAATATCTGATTTCCGTTGCCTTCGGCAGCCTCCTCCAATTCGTTCAAGCCAAGATCGCGCGGCTCCAGAGAGGAGCTCTTCAGCGAGCCATCGACAATAATGATTGAATCAGAATTGATTCTTGCAGAGAGGATCTGCGCCGACCGTTCAAGCTTTATTCGGATGAATCGCTCAGCCAGTGAGTTATCAGACGCAATTGCCCTCAGGGCTTTCTGCGGAAGTAGGGGTCGAAGCTGTTCCGAAAGGTACTTCATCGTCATGTAAAAAATGAAAGGACCAGCTCTATAGTATCTTGAAATTTTGGAATTTCTCGCACTTACTGTCGCCACTCTAGCTGCAAATATCGCTCCATGTTCTGTTTCTCCAACCAGGACGCACGACGAATCTATTGCTACAATCTGTCTCTCTCTCGATTCGGCGGAGAAGCTCCTGATTTGGTAAGGGCACTCGCCGGGAATTGATTCCAAGTTCTGAAGAGGAATCACTTCCTTCCCAAAATCTGATCGGAAAAATACCTTCATTCCCGATAGCGACGACAGAGAGGCTTCATGGTTTCCTGCGAGTGATTCGATGTCGAACAGCGAGGTAGAAACAGTTTCAATCTGTGGAACAATGTTTAATTGATTGTTCATGATGCGCAACAATAGCAATGAGTACGTGTTGTATTAAGTATTGCGCAACATGCCCATTTAACAATTGAGCAATATAGGCAAATGTCAGAGAAAAGAACAATTACTGTCAAGTTGAAGAGGGCAGGCTGGGAAGTTGAAATAACTTGCGAGGAAGAACAGCTTCAGAAGGCCATTGAAAGTGTTCTCTCATCCCTGACTTCAGTACCGCAGGGAGCCCCGCTGGCCTCTTCATTGATTGAAGAGAGACCTGAGACGGGATCGAAGAAAACAGTCAGAGGATTGATATTAGAGCTATGGGGAGAGTCTTGGTTTACGGAAGCTCGATCACTTTCCGAAGTTCATGAGGAGATCGCGAGGAGGGGTTATCACTACGACAAATCTGCTGTGTCCCACGCATTGACTGATTTGGTAAAGGAGGGAGTCTTGAGTCGGCAAGGAGACATGAGAAACTACGTGTACATACAGAAAAAGCCTCCAGGTGGAACATGATATGGATGTGGGTTACTTTTTCACGAACATGTTCGAAATCCAAGCAATGCCGACCGTGCTTATCTTAAACTGAGATTTGTCATCGATTGTCTCTTTTGTGACGTAACCTGCTTTGCCAAGCTCGCTCAATCTTGAGCTTAGAGATTTTGGATTCAGTGACGTCGTTTCTTGAAGACTGGCAAGAGTTAGCCAAGGCGGAGATCCCTCTCGCGTCTCCGCGGCGATCCTTTGCGCAACGAGCTGCAGCGCAACTTTTTCTTTGTCGCTGAGCTTCTGTTGATCTGCAATAACTCGCGGTCCCTCAGGCGTGATTCTCACAAAATCTTGAAATTTTTCAATTAGATCTTTTGTGCTGAAATTCATGGATATTTTTCGAGCAAGATCTAGTTCCGGCACGGTCTTTGAAATGAAATTGTTGATCGCCTGCAACACGACTTCGGGCGAGCCTGAAAACTCCGCCTTTGCCTCTCCCAATGATACCTTTACAACGAGTCTGTCATTTCTCGAATCCAACGACTCCTGCTTTGTTGACTCTTCCGACATTTAGTTTGCTCCCAACAGGACTTGTTTGTTTTTATTTAAATGAAGCAAGTCGGGACGCTAAAGCTTCGCTGACTTCTTTTCCGTCAACCTTTCCTCGGACTCTTTGCATGACTTTTCCCATTAGAGTGCTCCGAGCTCCCTCTATCCCTTTGGACGTTATGATTGCGGAATTTGATTTGATTACGTCGTCAATTATCTTTTCGAGATCCTCCCTCGTAATACTTCCAAAACCCTTCTTTGACAATATCTCCTCAAAAGAAAGTGCAGGATAAGTTGCCATCTCCCTCAAGATTTCTTGGACTGCTTCTTTGGCGAATTTTCCCTCAGCAAGCGCTTTGAACATCTCGAACATCCTCTGGTCGCTCAAAACTTCAACTTGCACGCCTGCACGGGAAAGCGCAAGAAGTGTATCAACCAGAACAGACGCCACAAAAGTTGGTGATAGTCCAGTCAAAGCTAATGTTTCCTCAAAAAGAGACTTGCGTTCGGAATCATAAAGAGGCTCACCAAGCTGGTTTGGCAGCTTGTATTTTATCGAAAAATCCTTGACTAGTTTTTCCCAGGGTTCGGGAATTTGAGATTTTAGTTGATTCAGCGTATGTTCAGTAACCTGGATGAGTGGTATGTCCGTTTCGGGATACATTCGTGCTGAGCCGGCCCTCGGTCGAAGGAATAAAGTTTCACCGTCAATACTGGCAGCCCTGGTTTCAGCCGGGACTCCGCCAGTAACGCGTTTCAATCTTGCAATCAGAGCTTCTGACACGTTGTGTGTTCTCTGTTCTTTTCCCGCAACAAGAACAAATGCGTCATTGTCACGGAGATTCAGTTTAACTTTTAGGATCGAAACTTCTTCCTGCGTAATGCCGTAATTTGGAAGTTCATCGGAATGAAAAACTCCTCCCAGTCCGTAAGATTTTGCGATCGCGCCTAACTCTTTGCCTAGCCTCGCATGAAATTCGTTCTCTCGACCGATGAATCCAGCAAAGCTTCTAATGACGATACAGACAACATTGGATGGTTCGTCCGAAAGTGACTTTTGGAGAATCTTTGATCTAGTGTTCCTGAATTGATCAGTGACGACGAAATTGTTAATCTCCAGTTTTTCTCCAATTGAGCTTCTGATTTCAGCTGCAAGATCAAAGAAAAATTTCTGTCTTGCCGCCTCGTATGAAATCACTTTTCGAAACTGATCAAGACGTTGTACTCCTTTCACCTCGATGACATTCCCACCCATAACGGAGATGTTCAGATCTTGTCTGATAGTTCCCAATCCTCTCGCAACCCGCCCAGTAGAGCGCATCAATTTTCCGAGAGTTTTTGCAGCTTCTTCGGCATCCTCGGGTGAACCTTCTATGGGAGCAAGCGCGACCTCCACTAAGGGAGTGCCGAGGCGGTCGAGCGCATACGTGCGAGTGGCGGATTTCGCTTCGGATGTTATTGCTCGAGCCGCATCTTCCTCGACGCTTATTGATTGAACAGCCACTTCGTTTCCGGCACCGTATTTTAGACGACCACCAAGTGCGACGACAGCTGTTCGCTGGAAGCCCGAAGTGTTTGAGCCGTCAACAACTATTTTTCGCATTACGTGGATCTCATCGCTGATCCTGGAATTGAGAGCAAGACCAAAGATTAGAGCAGTCTCGAGCGCCTCAGGGCTTAGCGGGTGAGGCGGTTCCTCGTCAGCCTCAACAAGACAGCTTGTCGTTACCGGAGCAAGATAGTTAACAACGACCTCCCTTCTGGACTCGAATTGAGCTGCGACATCAACTTCACCCAACTCCGAAGATACGGGACGGAGTATCCTGGTAAATGAGGGAGTGTTAATGGACAAATCAGATTCTCCATCTCCAGCTTCGTTAAAGGGAGGACATGAACAAAACAATTTTGTCGGAGTTGCGAGTTGTTGGTGGACTTCAAGCCCAATTTTCAGGTTGATTGACTTCAGGTCAAAATCCAATAAGGAATTCTCCGCCTCTTGATTCACTTGTCAGAGGGTCCAGTATTTTCAGTCAGCGGGATTCTAGGATCAAACTCCCCGAGGAGATTTGTCAGCATGATTTCCCGAGTGCCTGAAAGAAAGTTTCCCATGACCCAGGAGAGCTTTGAGAAAGCGGTTTCAGCAAACATATTTTCAAGAGGTGTTGCACCCGAGGCAATCAAATCGCGTCCTGGACCGTAGACATTAAGGTCGACGTGCCCCCAGATGCATTGGGAAGTAATTCCGACAAATGTCCCGCCCGCCACAAGTTTCGAAATCATTGCTACGGTCGGGTCAGAAACATGACCGAGTCCGGTCCCTTCGATTATCATTCCCTTCAAGCTCCTGTTCTTAACTAGAAACTCCAGAACGTTGGGATCAAAACCCA
>Ga0335085_10010308_pt1 | contig 13986 bp, 13 predicted proteins | sample Lox_Sample_45_FD_206712 | JGI IMG/M metagenome (GOLD analysis project Ga0335085, IMG submission 206712) | Soil microbial communities from Loxahatchee National Wildlife Refuge, Florida, United States - Lox_Sample_4.5 | ecosystem: Environmental > Terrestrial > Soil > Wetlands | place: USA...
TCCACTTCTGGATGTTATCCAGAATCTCATCGCGGGAGAGATAGCGGCTGGCAATGGCGAAAACCTCGTCGCTGGCAACCAGGGTGTTACCAGCAGCCTCCTGTTGAGAGGGACGGTTGGTGTCTGATTCACTCGTCCGCCTAAAGGACAACCCGAAATGATCCAGCAACTGCGCTGCTTCCTTGACCCCCTTCCAGTTGAGATAAGTGATCATTTTTCTGGAAATCCTCGTGAGCAGACTGGGATCCGTCCGTTTGAGCAAGTCGAGTATGACGCTCCACTCGCCCTTGCGTTCTCCCTCTGCTTTCTGTTGTTCTTGGAATACCTGCCGAAGTTGCTGGTGCAGGAGATAAAAACCGAACTGCTCTGCAATTGTATTGATGAGTTTGCGTTCTTCCTTGAGAAACGGCCCTTCGTCCGAGGGCGGTCTTTCCTCCGTGTAACAGACACTAATCTGACCCACCTTGTCATTCTGGACCGTGATATCCGCGCTCTGAACCCAGGGAGTTTCTTTGTATCCAGGTGTTTTGAAGATTGTCTCCGCATAAGTCATTCGTGCATGGCAAACATCGGGATATTGCCAGCCGGGCGGCAGGACTTCGACGATGCCCTGGCACACTTCTTCAATGGAAAGTTTCGGGGCTCCGAGCAGTTCCTGAACTTTATAGAGGGTGCTCAATTCCTTCGCCCGCTCGCGCAGGTCATGGATCAGGGCATCTATGGATTGAGAGGTTTGAGAGTGATTTCTCATCATCTACTCCTTACGATTTGTAGACTACGCCCCGGCCGCTCCGTCCATCCACCCTTACCTTTAGCGAGTCGGGCAGGCGGACATATCGGAGAAACTGCGTCTCTTCCGCGACCACTTGCCCCTTCAGCCAGTCCCAATCAATTTGATACGGGCTTGAAAAAGGCAGGGTGAAATACTTGATGCCCAGGTTGATGACGTTGTGGAAATAGTGCGAACCCTGGCTCAGTTCTAGCCTGGCGTTCTCGCGCGTGGCTTCGACGATGACTTTCGCGCCGCAGACCTGGCCCCAGGTAGTTGGGAGTCCCAGCCATGGGTCGGTGGTACCCAGCCGACCAAAAACGATGAGCAGGTAGGGCTGGCCGGCTGCCAGCAGCTTATTGTTGAATTGTTCCAACTCAAGGACGATGGCTTTGGTTTGTCCCAGTTCAAAACTTTCCGGTTTGATGTAAACAATATCCTTGATCGTGTCCACCGCGCCGTTGCCCAGCACGCTCTCCGAGGCGACCAGAACATTCCCGCCGGTCAGATCTTCGGCAGCCACCTGCACATCCCCGCCCGGCACGACCAGCGGGCGCACCTGTAAAAAGCCAAAGCGATGCGGGTCGAAGGTCATGGCAAATTCGATTTCCACCGGTGCCCCCCCGGCTTGTTCACATACCTTGAGCACTTCGATAATCAGATCGTTGAGCGGCACCAGATTCAGCGCCAGGAGGGGGGCAAAGGTTAGGGCACGCGGACCCGGGAATCCAGTCCCGATAGAGAGGCGACCCGAAAGTGGGCTATAGGTCGAGACCAGGTAGCGTAGCGCATCGTCCTGCTCAGCGGCAGTCAGATTTTCGAGTCGCATGTATTCGTTTTCGGCAGTCGGGTCATATTCGGGCGGCTCGCCCATATTCACGACCCAGAACTCAGTTTGGGTCTCTTGGAGTAAATTTTCGACCGAGCCGAAAGGAGGGTCAGCACGGGGATAAGTCGGCGAATACGTCCATGAGACGCCACCATCCACGATGGTTTTACCCAGGCCGAGCGCCAGGTTGACCACGCCATCTTGGGGTTTGGCCGGTTTCAGTGGGTAATAATTATAGGAGCGCGCCACACCAGAAAGTTCGGGATAAAAGCGTGCATGATAACGCTTGCCGACCATCTCCTGGATGATAACGGCCATTTTCTCTGCCTCGATATGGAGGCCGGTGGCTTTGCAATAATCTTTAGCAGTGCGGAAATAGGTGGAGGCGTAAACGAATTTGATGGCGTCGACCAATTGACTAAAACGCATGTCGGGGTCGAACTGATTATTCGGGATCATCTTGGTGGAATAGACGCCGGCAAAGGGGGAGCGCAGGGCGTCTTCCAGCAGGCTCGAGGAGCGAATGGCGAGGGGGGTATGCACCTGCTCGATGATGGCACGCAGGTCGCCGAGAACATTAAAGGGCAGATCGGCTTTTTGGAAGGCGTGGGTAATGCGATGATCTGGAAGGTCCGAGAAGGCGATTTCATCGAGGTGATTGCCGGCCATATAGGCATCGAACACATCAGTGCAAAGGACAACCATGGTGGGAATATCCACTGCGAGGCTTGGAAAATCGGCGGGATTCAATCCGTTGTGGAGCGCCTCTCGTATCGAGGCTAGTCCCTGCGCCTTGCCCCCCAGCTTACCCTGCCCAATACAGGTCAGCGGAACTTCCGGGTCCAGGAAATTCCGGGCAAAATTGATGACGGATGACCGAGGGACATTATGACTTGACTCGTCCATGCAATCTCTTCACTATACCCAGCCTCGCTCGTGGCAGGCGAGGGCTACTCGATTTACCCCAATAGCGTAGGCAGCCTCACGCATCGCTAAATCGTTCTTGCGAGCGAAATCGCTCAAGCCGATATACGCTGAGGTCATGTGAACATCAAGTTTGCCAAGAACCTCATCTTTCTTCCAGAAATAGTTCATATTGCCCTGCACCTGCTCGAAGTAATCGCAGACAGCGCCGCCTACGTTCGCCAGCAGGTCAGGGATGATGAGGATGCCACGATCATTGATGATCGCGTCGACTTCGGGATTGGTCGGGCCGTGCGCACCCTCAGCCAGGATTTTGACCCGCTTGCTGATTTTCTTCACGTTCTCGTTGGTGATTTGATTCTCGATAGCTGCTGGAACAAGGATATCTACCTCCTGCTCCAGCCAGGTCTCGCCGGGCAGACGCTCATACCCCAATTCTTCTGCCTGCGCGGTATCAATATCGCCGAACAGATTGGTGATGGGCAGCAACTCGTCGAGGTTGACGCCATCCTTTTTCCTGAAAGCGTACGTGGTGTGGTCTGCTTGGTTCCAACAGGAGATGCATGTCACCACGCCGCCCATGTGTTGGTAGAGGCGGATGGCGTGCTGAGCGACATTGCCGAACCCCTGAAAGCTGGCGAGGGTGTTTTCGGGTTTGATCTTCAAATCCTTGAGCGCTTCCCGGACAGCGATCATCACACCATAGCCGGTTGCTTCCAACCTGCCGAGGGAGCCTCCCATGCCAACTGGCTTGCCAGTGATGAAGCCTGGACTTTTAGCGCCGTAGATGGTTTCATATTCATCCAGCATCCACAGCATGTGCTGGGTGCTGGTCATTACATCCGGTGACGGCACGTCCCAATCAGGGCCTATATTCCTGGCAACCTGTCTGACCCAGCCGCGGCAGATTCTTTCCTGCTCCAAGGAGCTCAAATCGTGGGGGTCGCAGACTACGCTACCCATGCTGCCCCCCAGGGGAAGATCGGCGACGGCGCACTTCCAGGTTGTCCACATGGCTAAAGCCCGCACCGTATCAATGCTTTCCTGAGGGTGGAAGCGGATGCCACCCTTGCATGGCCCGCGCGCGTCGTTGTGCTGGACGCGGAAGCCGCGAAAGATGTGCACCTCGCCATCATCCATACGCACGGGGATGATGAAGTGGTATTCGCGCACGGGCACGCGCAGCAGCTCACGGGTCGGACGGTCGAGTTCGAGCGCCTCGGCTGCGTGGTCGAACTGTTTTTGGGCAATTTCAAAGAGGTTGAAAGTTTTTTCGTTCATGGCATATTACTCTTTTTCCGGCACTGCCAGCATATATCCTACGCCCGGCGCGCTAACGAGCATCTTAGGATTAGCCGGGTCAACTTCCAATTTTTTGCGTAGCAAGTGGACGTACGAGCGCAGGTAATCCACGTCATTGCGATACTCCTGTCCCCAGATGGTGGTAAGCAACTGCTCGTGTAACAGCACCTGGTTGCAGTGTATGGCAAGTTCGTGCAAGAGGTTGTATTCGGTAGCGGTGAGATGGATCTCGCGCCCGGCAATGGTCACGCGGCGGCAAGCCAATTCGATAACCATATCACCGCAAACGATTTTCGCTGCGCTGGGTAGAGGCGCTGCGCCTTGCGAGCGCTTTAGCACGGCCCGTACTCGCGCCAACAATTCTTTCGAGCTAAAAGGCTTGGTGATGTAATCATCCGCGCCAGCATCGAAGCCGGTGAGCCTGTCGGTCTCGGTCACTTTGGCGGTGAGGATAATGATGGGCACTGCCGAGAACTCGCGGATACGTCGGGCAACTTGAATCCCGTCCATACCGGCTACTAGGATAATGTCCAGTAAGACCAAGTCGGGTTGCTCGATGGCTGCCATCTCGACGGCATGTTCGCCGTTGGAACTGGCAATGACATCATACCCGGCTGCTGTCAACACTTCCCGAACGAGGCGGACGAGCCGGGGATCGTCATCGACAATCAGGATGCGGGATTTGTTCATTCCATCGTCCTATTCTGTCAGCTAAGAAACAGACCTCGAAGCCGCCGAAACCGGGGCAGGTATACTGCGTGGCAGAGAGAAAAAAACCGTTGTCCCTTCACCAATTTTGCTCTCGACCCAAATCCGTCCGCCATGCACCTCGACTATGGCACGTGCAATCGGCAGTCCCAGCCCGGTACCTGAAATGTGCAGACTGGCTGTCGAGCGTACGCGGAAATATTTCTCGAAGAGTGGAATAAGATTTTCCGGTGCGATGCCAATACCCTGGTCGGCCACGCTGACAACCACATCCGCCTGGCGCACCTCGCCTTTGACAACAATCAATCCGCCCTCGGGAGAATACTTAACCGCGTTGTCAATGATATTGCGGAATACCTGTTTGATCCAACGCGGGTCGGCCTCCACGGCGGGAAATTCAGGTGGGAAATCTACCATCAGCTTATGGATCTTGCTGCGCTGCTGGAGTTCCGTCGCCTGGCCATGGGCGATATATTGCAAGCGTATAGGCTGGCGTTCCAGTTCAAGCCTTTCGACCTCGATCAATGACGAGTCGAGAATGCCCTTGAGCATCCCTTCCATATCGTCGCAGGCTTCTTCAATCAGATGCAGGAATTCCGTGCGCTTCTCTTCGTCCCATTGCAATTCATCGAGGAGCATAGCGGTGGTGTAACCCTTGATGGTTGCCAGCGGCATGCGCATCTCATGAGAGAGAGCCGCCATAACTTCCGCGCGCATCCTCTCGGTCTGGCGAGCCTCGCGTACGGCGTCGGCCTTGGTCTCCAGTCGGGCCCTGTCAATCGCAAGGGCGATCAAATCGGCCAGTGTCTGCACAAAGTGAAGGTCATTTTGAACAAACTTCTTGTGATCATGAATTGTTTCTAGGATGAGAACGCCAAATCTATGTTCCCCCACCGTAATGGGAGCAGCGATGGCGCACTGAGGCAGGATCTCCGCGCCAATTGACCGCATCATCACCTGCTGGTTATGCGGGCGCATGTTCGTCATGGCCTGCGCCACCTCTTCGGCTGTATACAATAAACACGCCTGGTTTTCATCGTACACTTTGCCGGTGATCGATTCTCCCGCGCGCAGGCCGATCTCTTTCAGAATTTCGATGTCGTAACCAAAGACTGCTACTGGACGGAATAGACCGGAGGGCTGGTCCCACAGCATGATCGCGCCAATATCAGCCTGCTCGAGAACCTCAATGATCGTGCGCATGACTTCATCGAGCAGTATCGGTAGTTCAGTTGGCGAGGTGAGGGTCTTGGCGACCTCGGTCAGGGCTTTCAATTCGCTGGCGAGGCGCTTGCTGGTTTGCCCGCTTGGAGAGGTCATAGGTTATTTGTGAAGGTATAACGCACAATTATTATAACCCGATATACAAAACGCCGACCCCAGAGGATAAGTGCGCCTACACTTACAGCAAGGACGGCGGCATCGATCCGCACTTCCTGCTGACCATCACCGACGAGTATGGCACCATCGACAAGAAGGCCGCAGAGAAGGCCGGCTATAAGGTTGAAGACGGCGACGCCTGGATCACCAAGGAAGCCGACGTGCTGATGCCCGGCGCGCTCTCGGGTACCGTCAATGCCGAGACCATCAAGAAGATGTCCAAGCGGGTCAAGATCGTGGCGGAAGGCGCCAACGGCCCCTGCACCCCCGAAGCGGACGAGCACTTCAAGAAGAACAACATCTTCGACATCCCCGACTTCCTGTGCAATGCCGGCGGCGTGACCTGCTCGTACTTCGAGTCGGTCCAGAACGACGCCAACTTCTACTGGCCGAAGAAAGAGGTGCTGCAGAAGCTCGACCAGAAGATGACCGTCGCCTTCCACGGCGTGCTCGACATGAGCCAGAAGGAAAAGGTCTACATGCGCGACGCGGCCTACATGGTCGCCATCGACCGAGTGGTCAAAGCGATGCAGTTGCGCGGCTGGGTTTAATTCGTTCACTTGGGGAAAAGAGAACGGGGACGGTCATCCGTCCCCGTTTTGATTCAGCGAATTGGGTTTGCCTAACGGAATGGCTCACCGGCGCGAGCGGAGCGAGCGCCTGCCCTTTGTGCTCTTCAAAGGGTCCGCTGCAGCCGGCGTTAGCCCGCTTTTTGTCATGAGATCCCATTGTGTCATTCAAGATGTGCAATTGTACTTACAATCCAATTGTTCAACTTTCATAACTCCAAAGAAAAATAGACATCGCCGTCAAGATAATGGGTTATGTGAAAGCCGTAATTTTTATAAAACTCAACCACTTCATGCCAAGTCTGAGTGGTCTCCAGAATAATTTGTTTATAGCCACTTGTTCTCGCGTGGTCGCATAATTTATCAAGAATCATTTTCCCAATACCATTGCGGCGCATCTTGGTAGCAACTGACATTCTAACAATTTCGCCAGTGTTATTGGGTCGTGGAATAATTGCTCCTGTACCAATTATGTTATCGTTTTGCAAAGCAACCAAAAACACACCATTGGCATAATGGGAACCTATGTTGTCTAAATCCGGGTTTTTACTTGGGTCAAGTACCCCCCAGTGTTCTTCCAGTCCTGCTAATACAAGGCCCTTTGCTTCGAGCTGGTGCTTTGGCTCGAAAGGTGTAATGACAACATCTTGTAGCAATGGTTTCATCTCGTAAGGATCTGCTTTCTAAATTCACCTGAACCCGGGATTTCAATTTTCTCTGTTAACGACTGCGGGCTAACCATGTTCTAACCAGAACTCAAGCTGTATTATCCCCGGTGAGGATGGTATACAGCCTGAAAGCTGTATAGCTACCTGTGTGCAGATTATACGGCCGGCCCAACTGGGGAGCATACATTCCGCCTAACATCCTAGGGCCTTTAGGAAGTTATACCGTCATAGATTAAAGTCAATAAAAGCATGGCCCGCAGAGCAAGCCTAAATCAACTCAAACGGCGATGGTCATCCATCCCTGTTTTAATTCGATGAGAGAGAATCCACGGCCGTATCGGGCGGCGCTCGTTTATCGAGCTACTACCCCTCCTTTATTTTCTGCCCCTTATTCTTTCAAATCTCCCTTGAAGATCCACTGAACCCCAAACCTGTCGTAGAACTGTCCATAGGTCCCAAAGGGCATCTCATGCAACTCCTGGAGCCTTTCTTTTTCGGCTCCGTCCCTGAGTTTGTCAAAAACGGTTTTTAGCTCGTTGTATGCTCCGCCGATAACAAATATTGCATACGTATTGCCTTGTTTGGGCTCAAATGCAGGAGAAGCCATCCAATCTGATGCTGAAATTTCAATAGCGCCGCTTTTCAATTGAGCGTTGATTATCCTGTCATGTTTTTCTGGTGGAAGCTGAGCTTTCATTGGAGTATCGCCAAGCTTTGTCAGAAGAAGTTCTCCGCCAAGGCATCGGTGATAGAAAATCATGGCCTCGGCACAATTACCATCAAACAGAAGGAACGGGATACAGCGTAACATATTTTATTTTCCTTTGCCTATTAACCACAACATGATCGTATCGGAAAATGAAAAGTTCGTTTGCCATGCGCCAGTCTCGTTAGGCAGCAACTTATGCTATCGCAACAAGATATTTGCGAACAATCTAAGGCGCAACCCAGACAACGAAGCTCAATTCGTGCCCTTTATAGTGGCCTGTAATCTTCCAGCAGCCGGCGGTTGGGATGTCAACACCCATCAGCATCGCTTCCCCGAAGTCCGCCGAGGCATTGGTCGCGCCAGAGGCCATAAATGGCGGCGTGGATGCGTCTAATCGCGTGCCTGTCACCGTGAGCGCGGGGTTTGGTTCCGTACTCATGTCATAGCCTTCCCGCCACCAGAAAATCTTCTGAGTATACCCGGACTCGTTGTGTGGTAGATCTGACCAGGTACCGCTGTCCCCCAACATCGTCCAAAGATCTTGCGTGCCGTACCAGAACTGGTCAACATAGCTTGCAGGCGGTGTTGCAGGATAGGGCGGTGGCGGTGTGAATGGCACGGCCGCAGGTTGAGTGATAGGACAGGTAGCGGGTGGATTGATGGGCAAGGCCGTGGAAGTTACGATTGAGGATGGTGAAGCCGTCAATTGCGAGTTTACCTGCGGTTCTTTTGCTACAGGTGTTGCGGTGCATGCGGTTACGACCATGCCGACGGCAACAATAAGAAACCAAGATTTTATGTTTAGCATTGCTGGCTCCTTGCTTTAACAATAAGACTGAAGGCATCACTGCCGAACCAGGGGTTATCCCCTTTAGGAGATAAGAGCCTAAAGGCCTTTGGACATTATACTGCCATAGATTAAAAGCCAATAAAAAAATAGCCTGCAATACAGGCTACATAAACATAAACAGGGACGGTCATCCATCCCCGTTTTGATTCTGCCATTCACACTTGCATTTTTCTTCCCTGGGTGATTTATAATGTCCTTCTGATGTCCACCGGTATCCTCTCGCGACGCGATTTCCTTAAACTGTCGGGCGCAGCCCTGCTGGCCGCCCTGGCCTCCGAGCTGCCGCTCAAGACCGTCCGCGCAGCCACGGCCCCTTTCCAGGGGCGGGTGCAGGCCTACAGCCTGGTGGTACGGGACGCCCCGGCCTTCAGCGGCCATAAGCTGCGCTCCTTAAAGCGCGACACCCTGATCGAGGTAGAGGAGATCATCTATGGCGGTGTTGACGTGGACTACAACAGACTCTGGTACCGCCTCGGCACGCAATCCTATGTCTATTCGGGCTGGGTCCAGGCGGTCAGCACGACTAAAAACCCCCTCGTGACTGAGATCCCCGAGGCCGGGATCCTGGGCGAGATCACCGCTCCCTATACCGTCTCATCCTACGGGATTAATAACAGCCCCTCCCCGGGCCCGCGCCTGTACTTCGCTTCCTGTCATTGGATCACCGGCCTGGTGACCGACAAGCGCGACGGCAGCCGGTGGTATAAGGCCTACGATGAGGCCATCCATGCCACCTACTACATCCCCGCGCCCTGGGCGCGCCTCTACTCCCCTGAGGAACTCGCCCCGCTCTCCCCGCGGGTCCCCGAGGACAAGAAGCACATCGAGGTTTCCCTGGACCGGCAGCTTTTAATGGCCTTCGAAAATGACGTGCCTGTCTACGCTGCGCGCGTTGCCACCGGCCAGAAGGACTTTGAAACGCCCACCGGCTGGTTCCACACCTTTCACAAGCGCCCGACCTATCACATGTTCGGCGGCGCCGACGAGGCCTCCCTCTTCGACCTGCCCGGCACCCCCTGGGACTCCTACATCACCGATAACGGCGTGGCCCTGCACGGTACCTACTGGCACAACGACTTCGGCCATACGCACAGTCACGGCTGCATCAACATGCGCCCGGAAGACGCCAGATGGATCTTCCGCTGGACCCTCCCCACGGTTCCGCCGGACCAGCGCCTGGTGTTCAAGCCCGGCACCGGGACTCGCGTGTGGGTCACCCAGTCTTGACCTTCACATCGAGGAAACAAAAAGGACGGTCCCCGTTTTAATTCTGCGAGGTCAGCTTTATCTGCACCTTGTTGAGACCAGTGGTCAAAAATTTGGTGCGGTCAAGAAATCCATATCCGGCGACATTTACCCGACAGCGGGTACACTCTTTGTTAGGCTTGACTTTTTGGAAGAGATTATTCGATTTGCAACTGAATTTGTTTTTTCTTCCACAATTTATACAACTCTACAACGATAAAAGAAATCACAACTTCTATCATTGGAGTATATAACCACCAGATTAATGTAGATTGAAAGTCTGAGCCTGAAAAGAACACCATAGAAAACACTACGGTTACAGAGAGGATCGCCATATAAAACTGCAGTGTTCTTAATTCCAAACGGGAATATTGCCAAACAATTATGGTCCAAAAAAGATGCACCACTGAAAAGCTAATTATCCGCGTCAATTCAGTGTCCGAGAGACTAAAAATTAATACCACCAATGGCATAAATATCAAAGCAATGGTTTGTGCCCACTTCAATCCATTATGTGGAGTGGTTGAAATAGGCTCACGGCGGGTACGGGCAACAGTGTAGCCTATGCCTTCGTTCAAGTTTGCCCATGTAGCAGTATTGAAAGTGGCAAGGGCCTGATTGCCTTCGACCCTTATCCGATAACAAACGGTACGATTTATAGTGTCGTACCACCATTCGACTTGCTTAACGTTTGCCCACTCAAAAAACTCTTTACTGAAAAGAGAATAATAGCTTATGCCGCTGAAATCTATACTTGCTCGTCGTATGAAAAGTTCTGCTATTCTTACAAATAACCATACATCCAATCCAATCATCAGGCTTAGTGCGATTTGCGCCCCCTTTTGGCTTGGAATTTGAAAATACAAGCCGTAAAACCAAAGCGTAATCAGTAAAGAAGTGATTAAACCACCCAGCCAGCGTAAATAACCTTTTCGCGACGTTGTAATGACAATGGGCTCATTTGTAAATATAGTGTTGGGCTCAATCCAAGGTCTATGCAGCATTATTAAATCTTCAAGGGCGCAGTCGCTATGCAGACTTTTGCTAAAGAACGAGAAAATTTATAGCACAACGAAGCGGGGACGGTCATCCGCCTCCATTTTGATTCTGCGGAGATGGTTAGGTGACGCGAGAGCAGTAAGGGCAAATCACGGCAAGATCTCCTCTACCGGAAACACATAGGTTACGGCGGTTGTTAGGGTGATGCCTGTTCCGCGAACATTCGCAAAAGTGATTGTTATGATATCAAATCGTTTTACCTGGGGGTAGGTAGCTGCAACATCGGTGGCGATGCGGCGCGCAAGTGTCCGCCACTGCGTGCTGTCGGAAGGAACCGGGAAAGCCGGGTTTTTGATCGTGATTGCGAGGCCAAAGACAGTGTCAGAAGAGCCAACCATCTGCCGCCAGGTAACTTGAGTGCCGATGTCCTGCGAGGGGTAGTCAGAAAGCAACCGCTCTCTAAGTGCCGTCAGGTTTGGCATCTCAGTGGCAGCAAACTGTGCATTGTTGCGGAAGGATGCGAAGGCTTGACTGCCAACAATCGAGCGGGCACCAAGGATTGCAAGGGCCGAGCAGGTGATACAAGCCAGACCTAGGCAGCCGATAAGGAGTACACGAAGGAGAGACTTCGGTCGGCTGGGCGACGAGATAGATGCTGTGGATGGTTGCATTGCTTCTCCAAAAAATTATAGCACGCAACCCAAGTCGGGGGTCATTCGATGTCAGGCTACCTGTAGGCCATGTCGCTGAACATGCGTCCGGGTAGTTGCCGGCCTTCATCCAGCAGCCACGGCATTAGCCTCTTGCTGAATACCAGTCCAACACCCGCAAGGCGCGCAGCGTGTTCCAACGGCTCGGCCGGCCTTCGCCTTCGTCCAGATCGACCGGCATCGTGCCGGGGTACCGGACCTCGAGTGGCCACCGCCCGTCGCTGTCGCGCTTAGACTCGACCAGCTCGATCGCCTCGGCCACCCGTTCGTCGGGTGTGACGCCGGCTTTGCGCAGGTACTCCAGTCCCCGCAGCACATCGTAGTGCCACCAGGTCGGGAAGGCGAAGCGCGTCCACGAAGCGCCGCCCTTGCGATCCCGCTCGATCACCTCGCCGGTCGACCGCCGCCGGAAGAGCCGGCGCTCGAGGAGGTACTCCTGCCCGCGGAGACGAGCCTCCGTCACCTCGTCGATCCTCCCGCCCGCCTGTTCGTATTCGAGCAGCGCCTCCAGCACGCAGATCGTGGTGTTGAACGACGAGTGCGTCGAGCCGTTTTCGGCCTCGCAGTTCCAGCCGCCGTCGGGTAGTTGCTCGCCGAGCAGCCGGTCGACGATGCCCTGGACGTCCTGCCCGAAGTAAGCGCCGTCCGCCCCGATCTGCCCGTTGATGCACGGCTCCAACTCGCCGGCGAAGAAGGGATTGTCGTCACATTCCTGCGGACCGCAACCCCGCCATGTCACCCGGTCGCGGACCAGGCCTACCGCTCGACACGCTCCGTCGCTCGTGGGGTCGAGACCCATTTCCCGCAGCAGCGACAGGACGTGCATGGTGGAGTTCCACCCGCGGTTCCATGCCACGCCGGCCCATGACCCGTCGGCCCCCTGCAAGGCGAGCAGCTGCGCGCCCCAGCCCTCTGCCGCGACCCGCGCACGCTCTGCCGCGACCTCCTCAGCAGGCGCACCGATCAGGTCTCGCATCGCTTGCCAGCGGATCGAAGGGTCCGAATCAAGCAGCCACTGTATGACCGTGCTCTTTGGTTTCGGGGCTCGTTGTTTGGCTGGATGGGTTGTCATCTGTTGGTTTTCCTTACTTCTAATATTTGCGGTTGCCCGCCTGACGGCTTACGTTAGTGGCAGATGGGCAGGGCGATACTTGCCGTCGAAACGGAAAAAACTCAAAGCCAGAGAAATGCTCAAAAAAAAGCGGCGCGTACCCCCTGTCCACAGCACGCTGGGCGCTATCTTCTTAGCGCCATCTTCAAACCCGCCTGAAAAGCGAGTGCGGCCACTTCGCAATGGTCATTATCAAGAAACACTTGTTTCGTTAGTGAAAACCTCTTGTACTTCCGGCTTTCCAAGAGAGCAGCAAAGCGATACACATCGGTGAGCGTGGTCTCATCAGGGCCTACTTCCAATTCGCCCGCTGACAGGTAAAGTTGCGCCGGAAGTCTCCTGTGCTTTCTGGCATACTTGCTTTCAAGGGTGAACATGGAATTCTCTGCAAAATCGAGTGAAGGGCTTGAAGCGATATAGCTGCTAAACAACTCGGGTTCCTGGAACATGGCAAACAGGGTGAATAAACCGCCATGGGAATGCCCGGCCAGAATTCTTCTCGCTGGATCTGCAGGATACTCTTGCTCAATCACTGGGATCAGCTGTTGCTTGATAAACTTGAAGAGTTCAGGACCGCCGCCTGTTTTCACTTCAAGTCTGAGCCACTCACTCCAGTACTTTTCACTTTTGTCGCTCTGCATCGGTGTAAGATCGTGCGTACGATAGGCAACGGCTTTACGCCATGTTTCTCGTAGAGAGCCTTCTTCCGGATAGCCAATTCCAACAATGATGGCATCTGTTGTCCCACCGCACCACGGCATGATGCGAACCATATCCGTCGCCATGCCAAAGTACCATATGGAGTCAAGCAGGTAAACGACTGGCCAGGCAGTAAGTCGTTTATCAAACGGAGCGAAATCCATAGAATTATCGACGTAGGCCTGAGGTAGCGCAATCGAAATCTGGTAATTTCTGCCTGTGGCTGTCGATTTCATCTCGCGAAGTTCAGTAGCGAGCAGGGAAGCCTGCTTAGGTTTGGTCATTGCAATCATCCTTTCTCCACGCTGAGATCGCTGATGGGCCTAACCAGTGGTTTAGCTGCCAGTTTACCGCCTTCTATGAAGTCGTTTTTGTCAAGCTTCAATAATATAGGCAGCGCGTTAACCTAGCCGACCTTATGGCTGGTTAATGTCATTATGAAAATTGATAAAACGACACGACATTCCACTTCCTTCTTGCGCTCATGATCCTTGCTTGATCATGCTGGCGGCTT
>Ga0335085_10010309_pt1 | contig 13984 bp, 10 predicted proteins | sample Lox_Sample_45_FD_206712 | JGI IMG/M metagenome (GOLD analysis project Ga0335085, IMG submission 206712) | Soil microbial communities from Loxahatchee National Wildlife Refuge, Florida, United States - Lox_Sample_4.5 | ecosystem: Environmental > Terrestrial > Soil > Wetlands | place: USA...
CGGAGAGGGGACGCCGATACCCAAAGACGAGCTTGCGGACCTGCTCTGGGAGGACTCCCCACCCGCCTCGTGGGAGAAAGCGCTGGGAGTACTGGCGAGCAAACTCCGCAGTGTTCTCGCGTCCGAGCGCACCGATGAGGCATGCACGCTGACCGCGGCCTCCGGTTGCTACAGGCTCGATCTCCCACATGGCAGCTGGGTCGACGTCGCAGCAGCGGAAGAAGCAGCCGACGAGGCGGAAGCCGCGCTCACGCGGGATGACCTCAAGGGCGCCAGGCGCGCGGCGACGCTCGTTGAATCGCTCCTTCGAGGGCCATTCTTGCCCGGAGACGATGGGACCTGGGTCGAGAACAAGCGAGGCGAGCTCGCAGAGGTCCGGGCGCGTGCGCTGAGCGTGTTGGCGGAAGTGTCCCTCCGGTCTGGCGCGGCACCGGAATCGGTGCGATGGGCCGAGCAGGCCGTCGCCGCCGAGCCGTTTCGCGAGAGCGGTTACCGGCGCCTGATGGAGGCGCACATCGGAGCCGGCAACCGCGCCGAGGCGCTCCGCGTCTACGAGCGGTGCCGTCGTCTCCTCGCCGAGGAATTGGGTGCCTTCCCGTCGCCCGAGACCGAAGCGGTGTACCGCGACCTGCTCGAAGCGCCGCCGACTCGCGCCTCCCAGACGACACGGGCCGGCTCCCCGGTAGGCGCGAGCCATCGATTCAGGCGGCGAAGAGTCGCTGTCCTCATCGGGTTGCTCGTTGTCGCCGGCGCAACCGCCGCCGCGGTTGCGCTCGCGAGCAAGGACAGTTCCCCTCCAAAAGTCATTCCGAACAGCCTGATCCGGATCGACCCACACACCCTCCAGGTCACGCAGGTCGTGCCCGTGGACACCCAACCCGACCTCGTGATCGCAGCCGGGGGCTACGTCTGGGTGACGAGCCACATCCTCCGCGACATCCACTCAGACGCACTCACGAATACCGGCCACAGGACTCTTACCCGCGTCGATCCAAGGACAGGCCGAGCCGAAGTCGTCGGGGGCGGCCTGGCGCCATGCGGGTTGACCGCGGATCCTTCCGGCGACGTCTGGGTCGCCAACTGCTACCAACGAGGCTTCGGGTTGCGCGACAACGTGACTCGCGTCCACGCGAGAACACTCAAGCTTGGGCGACCGATACCTGTCCCGGGAGGCGAGGGCTACATCCGCGGGCTCGCCTATGGCGGCGGCTCGCTCTGGGTCGGCAGCATCGCCGGTAGTTACCTTCCCAACCCGTACACGATCACGGAGATCGATCCGCAGACCCGCGCCCGTGGGGCCACGATCCGACCGCCTCTTTCCCCGGGCCAGATGGTGTGGGCGGACGGTTACGGCGACCTCTGGATGGTCAACTTCGACCACGGAACCCTGACGCGCCTGCACGCGCCCACGGGCAAGCTGCACACCGTGGCCAGCCGAATGGTCAATCCGGACTTCCCGATCGTAGACGGAGACACCGTCTGGTTCGGGGACTGGGCTCGCTCGGAAGTGGGCCACCTCAGCGCCGTTGGCGCCCCACGGGCGAAGCGGATCGTCCTCCCCGCGCACCACCGATCCGCCGGCGTCTGGCGCCTCGCGGCCGGCGGCGGAAGCATCTGGGCGACAACCCCAGGCGACGGCGCCCTGTGGCGCATCGACCCGAACACAGACAAGGTGAGGCGCATTCCCCTCCCCTACCTGCCCACGGGCGTGGCGGCGGACGCGAACGATGTCTGGGTGACGGTCCGAGGGCGCTAAGTGCGCCGGGAGGCACGGGCGAGAGGCGACTCTCAGGTCGATCGCCGCAACACGCGACCCCAGGCCGATGCGGGGCCTTCGCCTCCCCCGTTGGGGGTCGAAATCGGGTCTCGACTGTGTTAAGTATGAAGGTCGCTGCGGCGTGAACGTACGCCCACAACGGAAGGGGCCCATCGCATGTCGAACGGATTCTGGCGCCGCCGGGGCGCACCGCGCTCCAGGTACGTCGCAATCGTCCTCGCGCTCTGCGCCGTAGCCGCCTCGATGGCCGGCGGAAGCGCTCGTCCCGCCGCTGCGTCGTCCGGCATTCCCGCCGGCTTCGTGCGCACGTGTGCGGCGCCGCCCCCCGGGCAGATGGCGTGCTTCGCGCTGCGCCGCACGACCGGCGTCGTGCCGCACGTCGCGCGCGGAGTCAACCCGGCGATCACCGTCAGCGGCTACGGACCATCCGACCTCGACAGCGCGTACAACGTGCCGACGACGCTCGGCTCGGGCAAGACCGTCGCGGTCGTCGACGCCTATGACGACCCGAACGCCGCGAGCGATCTGAGCACGTACCGGAGCAACTTCGGGTTGCCCGCCTGCACGACTGCGAACGGCTGCTTCACCAAGCTGAACCAGAACGGCGCGGCCACTCCGCTCCCCGCGGCGAACGCCGGCTGGTCGTCGGAGATCATGCTCGATCTCGAGATGGTCTCGGCGATCTGTCCGAACTGTCACATCCTGCTCGTCGAGGCGAACAGCGCGACCACCACGAATCTCGGGACGGCGGTCAACACAGCGGTCGCGCAGGGGGCGGTCGCGGTCTCGAACAGCTACGGGGGATCGGAGTTTTCGGGCGAAACCAGCACGGATACGTCCTACTTCAAGCACCCGGGTGTGGCGATCGTCGCCTCGTCGGGCGACGAGGGCTACACGGTCGAGTATCCGGCGAGCTCGCCGTGGGTGACGGCCGTGGGCGGAACCAGCCTGGCGCGGGCCGGCAACGCCCGGGGCTGGACGGAGTCCGTCTGGTCGACCACGTCCACCGAGGGTGCGGGCAGCGGCTGCTCGGCCTACGAGGCGAAGCCGTCCTTCCAGACCGACACCGGCTGTACGCGGCGCACCCTCACCGATGTCTCCGCCGACGCCGATCCGGCGACCGGCGTGGCCGTCTACGACTCGTACGGGTCGGGCGGCTGGACGGTGTTCGGCGGCACGAGCGTCGCCTCACCGATCATCGGCGCGATGTACGCACTCGCCAGCCCTCCGGCGTCGAACGCCTATCCGAACTCCTACCCCTACGCGGATTCGGGCGCGCTGAACGACGTGACGACCGGACAGACCGCCTCGTGCTCGCCTGCGTACCTCTGCACGGCCGAGGTCGGATACGACGGCCCGACCGGACTCGGGACGCCGAACGGCGTCGCCGCGTTCGGCCCCGCGTCGACGGGTCCGAGCGACTTCTCGGTCTCGGTCAATCCGACGAACCTCAGCGTCGCCGCCGGCTCGAGCGGGGGCGCCACGGTCTCGACCGCCGTCACCTCCGGCAGTTCGGAGTCCGTTTCGCTGAGCGCGAGCGGCCTGCCGAGCGGCGTGACCGCGTCGTTCTCTCCGACGGCGGTCTCCTCCGGCTCTTCGTCGACGCTGACCTTCACTGCGTCCTCGTCCGCGATGGCCGGCGACTACAGCATCACCATCACGGGATTGGGTTCGACCGGCTCGCACACGGCGACGCTGACGCTCAGCATCACGGCGGCCGCGACGAACGACTTCTCGCTCTCGGTCAACCCGTCTTCCGCCACGGTCACGGCGGGGTCGGGGACGAGCGCAACCGTGTCCACCGCCGTCACATCCGGCTCGGCGCAGACGGTGTCACTGGGCGCGACCGGAGTGCCGAGCGGTGTGACGGCATCGTTCACGCCGTCCTCGGTCACGGCCGGAGGGTCGTCCACGTTGACGATCTCGACCTCGAGCTCGACGGCCGCCGGGACGTACGTCCTGACCATCAACGGAGCCGGCACGTCCGCGACGCACACGACGTCGTTCAGCCTCACGGTGAATGCTGCGACCGGCACGTGTGCCGCGGGTCAGAAGATCACGAATCCCGGCTTCGAGTCGGGATCGACCGGGTGGTCGTCGACCCCCGGGGTGATCGGGCAGAACGGGCCGTCCGAGCCGGCCCACTCGGGCACCTGGGACGCGTGGCTCGACGGCTACGGCAAGGCGCACACCGACACGGTGTCGCAGTCGATCAAGATCCCGAGCGGCTGCCGTTCGTACACGTTGTCGTTCTGGCTGCACATCGACACGGTCGAGACGACCAAGACGGCTGCGAACGACAAGCTGACGGTGACGCTCGGCGTGGCGACGCTCGCGACGTACTCGAACCTGAACAAGACAACCGGGTACGTGCAGCACTCGTTCAACGTCTCCGGCTATGCCGGTCAAACGGTGACGCTCACGTTCAGGGGCGTCGAGAACAACTCGCTGCGAACGTCGTTCGTCGTCGACGACACGGCGTTGAACGTCAGCTGAGGTTCGGAAGCGGGTCTTCGGCGTCCGCAACGGGCGCCGAAGACCTGTGACCGCTGTCCGCACGGGCTCCGGGCTCCTGGACTTAGGCACAGCAGTTGGCATAGCAGTTTTGCTATGACTTGATCCGGAGTGGCCAGGATCAGCTACGACGAGCAGACCGCGGCGGCTTTCAAGGCAGCGCGCGAGATCCCACGCGACGGGCTCTCGGAGTGGCGCGAGGCGGTGCGGCGCCACCTGCGCCCGTCGCCGGGGATGACGCTGGTCGATATCGGCGCCGGAACCGGCGCCTTCGCCACCGCCTTCAGCGAGTGGTTCGAGCTCGAGGTCGTCGCCGTCGAGCCCTCGGCCGCGATGAGGGAGCGCATCCCGCAGACGCCGACCTTGCAGGTGCTCGAGGGGGACGCGACCGCCATACCGCTTCCGGACGAGTCGGCGGACGGTGTCTGGCTCTCGCTCGTCATCCAGCACGTCCCGGACCTGGAGGTCGCCGCACACGAGATCCGCCGCGTGCTCCGCCCCGGTGCCCCCGTCCTCCTCCGACAGGGCTTCCCGGACAGGTACGAACCCGCCGGCGACCTGAAGCGCGACACGATCGAGGTCTTCCGCTGGTTCCCCGAGACGGCCCGGACGGCCGACACGTTTCCCTCCCTCGCGGCGACCTGCGAGGCGTTCGGGGCCGCGGGATTTCGCCGGGAGGCGCTCGAGCAGGTTCGCGAGACGAACCCGGGCGGCCCTGCCGACTTCCTCGCCCAGCTGGACACCCTCCGCCACGCCGACACCACCCTGCGGAGCCTCGCCGAGGACGAGTTCCTCCGCGGCAAGGAACGTCTCCGTCGCGCGGTCGACTCGGGGCACGCCGAACCCAGAACCAACTGCCTCGACCTGCTGGTGCTGCGCTAGCCGTCGCCGGGCCGCCGCAGCGAGCCCTGCAGCTGTTGGACCTGCTGGCGGATCAAAGACGTCGAATACGAGAGCTGCTCCTCGCTGGGCGGCGGCGTGCCGAGCCGGAGGGCACGGTCGGACTCGAGCGCCTGGGCCAGGTCTCCGAGCCTCGCGCGCACGTCGGCGGCCGAGGCTTTCGAGGCGTCGTCGGGTGCACTCGCCTCGAGCGAGCGGGCCTCCGCTGCGAGAGCCTCAATCTGGCCGGTCACGACCGAGCCCTGCGCGAGGACCTGGTCGAGGGCCACCAGGCAGCGGCGGTTGAGGCTGGCCGCTCTGGTGCGCCAGTCGGACGCGCCGGCGCGGCTCCGCTGCCAGAGCAGGAACCCGATCAGGATCACGGCGGCGAGACCGCACCCGATGGCGATCCAGGCCCAGGGGGTGCTGCTCGAGGAGGATTCGGCGGTCGTCGTAGGCGTGGTCGTCGTCGTGGGCGCCGTGGTCGTCGGAGTCGTGGTGGTGGGCGGTGTGCTTGTCGTCACCACCGTGGTGATCGCGGTCTCGACCGTCGTCGAGGACTCGGTGATCGTCTCGGTGGTCGTCACGGTCCCGGTCGTGTCCGTGCTCTGTGCGCTGCCGAGCGCGACTCCGTAGGTGCCGAGCACGAAGCCCGCAGCCGCCAGGAAGGCGAGCGCGAGCCAGGCTCTGACGGCTTTCCGCGGCATGCGAGAAGCTTCCGACCGGCCGCGAGCGTCCCGCACCACCCCGATCGGATGATTTTCTACAGCACTCGCTGCCAGATCGGCCGTTGCGCCTCCACGTGACGAAGCCCGAGCAGCCACTGCTCGCCACGCGTGTCCGTCCATACCTCGCGCCAACCCGGACGGCCGGCCTCTCCCCAGGCCCGTGCCGTGTCGTACAGGACACTGATCCGCTCACAAACGGTGGCGAGGAGAGAGTCGCGCTCCTCCAGGTTGTAGGCGTCGACGAAGAGGCGGAGGCGTTCAGCTTGTCGGCCGGGCGGAAACCCAAACCGTTCGCACGTCGCGTCGTCGTAGAGGGGAACGAACCGATAGGCAGCCCAGGCGAAGTCCCAGAGCGGCGGGCCGGGAGCCGCCAGGTCCCAGTCGATGAAGGCGCGCGGCGAGCCGGTGGGCTCGAAGACCGTGTTGTCCGGGGACAGGTCGTTGTGGCAGATAACGGCTCCTGTGCGCGGTGCGCCGACCATGAACTGCCAGCGCGCCGCAGCCGGCGGTCTGAACGATCGAGTCGCTTCATGCAGTGCTCGGATGAGAGTTCCGACTCGAGCGAGCTCGTCGTGGGAGTGGGTGGCTTCGCCGCCGGGAACGAAGTCGAGTGTCTCGACACCGTCCTCGATCGCCAGAGGGCGGGGCGAGGCGGTGAACCCAACCGCCTGCAGATGCCCGAGCAGCGCGTGTACGGCCGGCGTCCACTCGCCCGCGGAGCGTCGCACGGTGTCGCCGCGCCGCTCGACCTCGGTCAATCCGCCGCCGGCACTCACAACCGCAGCATCTCATGTGACACCCGGCGGCCCCGGCGACGTATCAGGGCAGGGATGACGCGTTTCCTCCCGCAAGGCACCGCGGTCGTCCTCGTCGTCACAGCCTGGGCGCCGGCCGGCCCGGCGCCCAGGCTGACAAGTCTGCTGGGCGTCTTGCTCGGCGACGCTAGGCGCGCGTGCCGCTGAGCACGTCGACGACGCGCTCCTCGGCGCCTTCGCCGTAGCCCGCGCCGAGCTTCTCCTCGAGGAGCCTCCGCAGCTCGCCCGTCTCGGCGAGCTCCTGCGCGATGTCGGCGCCGCCGACCAGCTCGCCCTTGACGAACAGCTGCGGGATCGTCGGCCAGCCGGACAGCTCCGACAGCTCCTGGCGAATCGCCGGATCCGGGAGGATGTCGACGGCCGTCACCGGCGCGCCGGCCTCGCGCAGCGCGCGCAGCGCCCGATCGGAGTTGCCGCACATCACGAACTGCGGCGTGCCCTTCATGAACAGCGCGACCGGCTCGTTCTCGATCACGTCCTTGATGCGTCCCGAAAGCTCGTTCTCGCTCACGTCGTCCCCCTCGTCTTGATCCGGAGTTCGTGGATGGTGCCGTCGCGAAGCGGCTCGGCGAGCGCGTCGTTGACGAGCCGGTGCTGCTCGAGCAGCGGCAGCCCGTCGAAGCGCGGGCTCTCGACGGTCACCTGGAAATGGTCGCCGCCGCCGGTGCGGTCCTCGACGCGCACCTCGGCCGCGTCGGGAAACGCGTCCTGCAGCAGCGATTCGAGGCGCTCGGTGGGCACGGCCTGAGGGTAGCCGGAGAGCTAGCGCCTGTGAGCGAGGAACTCGAGGAGGTCGCTGCGCGTCAAGACACCGACAGGCTTCCCCTCGCGGGCGACGACGACGGCGCTCATGCCGCCGGTCAGGGTGGCGAAGACCTCGTCGAGCGTCGCCGAGGCCTCGACCGCCGCGAGCGGCGGCTGCATCGCCGCCGCGACGTCCTCGTGCACGGCGTCGGGGTTGCCGAAGACGCGCTCGAGCAGCGTGCGATCCTGCAGCGACCCGATCACGTCCGCAAGCGACTCGCACTGTCCGTCGCGGACGACCGGCAGCTGGGAGATTCCGTACCGCTGCATCGTGTCGATTCCTTCGCCGACCTTCGCGTGCGCGGCGATCGTGACGAGCTCGGGCACCTCACCGCCGTGCTTCGCGCCCAGCAGCTCGTCGACGGTCGGAGGCGATGTCTCCCGCTCCACGAAGCCGTGCTCGAGCATCCAGTTGTCGTCGTAGAACTTCGACATGTAGGAGCGGCCGGAGTCGGGGACGATCGCGAGCACATTCGCCTCCGCGGGCAGGCGCTCGGCCACCTCGACCGCGGCCCAGAGCGCCGAGCCCGCGGAGCCGCCGGCGAGGATTCCCTCCTCGCGCGCCAGCCGCCGCGCCATGAGAAACGACTCGCGGTCGGAGACCTGGATCCACTCGTCGACGACCTGCAGGTCGATCGTCTCCGGCCAGGTGTCCTTGCCGATCCCCTCCACGAGATACGGGTGGAGCTCGGACTCGTCGGCCGCGGTGTAGATCGATCCCTCCGGGTCGACGCCGACGATCTTCACCTCGGGCTTCCGCTCGTGGAACCAGCGGCCGACACCAGAGATCGTCCCGCCGGTCCCGACGGAGATGACGAGCGCGTCGAGCTCGCCGCCGGTCTGCTCCCAGATCTCGGGTGCGGTGACGTCGTAGTGCGCCTGCGGATTCGCCAGGTTCGAGTACTGGTCGGGCTTGAAGCCGCCCGGAATCTCCTCGGCGAGCCGCGACGAGACGGAGTAGTACGACTCCGGCGAGTCGTGGTCGACCGCGGTCGGTGTGATCACGACCTCGGCTCCGTAGGCCCGGAGCATCGAGATCTTCTCCTGGCTCATCTTGTCGGGCATCACGAAGATGCAGCGGTAGCCCTTGCCCGCCGCCGCGATCGCGAGGCCGACGCCGGTGTTGCCGGAGGTCGGCTCGACGATCGTCCCGCCCGGCTTCAGCTTCCCCTCGCGCTCGGCCTGCTCGATCATCGCGAGGCCGATCCGGTCCTTGACCGAGCCGCCCGGATTCAGGTACTCGAGCTTGGCGAGGATCCGCGCGTGGCCCGGCGGCGAAAGCCTGTCGAGCCGGACGATCGGCGTGCCGCCGACGAGTTCGAGGACGGTCGGATACTCCCGCGACATCGCCGGAAGCCTAGTGCGCGGCTCCGTCAGGCGACGGCCGTGGAGGGTCTTGGACGCGAAGCGAGAACGCCTAGGCTGTGGCCGTGGCAGCGAGGACGGGCGCCGGCGGACTGTCGCTGCAGGAGCGGTTCGAGCGCAGCCGCACCGGCCGCATCCTGATCTCCCTCTTCGTGATCGTGACGCTCGTCACCGTCGTGACGGCGAACCTGCCTGCCTCGCGCCTTCAGGAGGTGCTCCTGAAGCCCGATCACCCGTACCTCTACGGGGTGGGCCTCGACCAGACGTGGGGGGTGTTCGCTCCCGACCCGCGTCAGGTGACCGTCGACCTTCGCGCCCAGGTCATGTTCGCGGACGGCTCACAGGAGACCTGGCAGGTGCCACGCCGGAACAATGTCGTCGGCGAGTACCTCGACTATCGCTGGCTGAAGTGGGCGGAGTGGACCGTTCAGCCCGCCTACTCGAACCTCTACAGGCCGGCTGCGATCTACGCCGCGCGTCGCCTGGCGACTCGAGGCCGCCGGCCGGTGCGGGTGAGCCTCATCGACCGCTCCCATCCGATCTCTCCGCCGGGGCAGATTCCCGACGTTGAGCCCGTGGGCGATCGCACCTTCTACACGACGCCGATCACCGAAGCGATGCTCCGGGGGACGAGCGGGTGAAGCGCCCTCGCGACGCCCTTTCGACGGCCCTTGCCGGCTGGAACCGCTTCTGGTTCGAGGAGGTCTCGACGGCTCCCCTGGCCGTGTTCCGGATCGCGTTCGGCCTGATCGTCTTCTTCTGGACGCTCTCGCTCCTGCCCCAGCTCTCGCCCTTCTTCACGAAGGGGGGCATCCTTCCGAGCCAGCCGCATTACAGCGGCGACCTCAGGGAGGCATGGGGGCTGCTCGGGATCTTCCCGAGCAAGACGGCCGTCGTGATCGTGTGGGCCGCATTGCTCGTGGCCTCGATCGCTCTGATCATCGGCCTCTTCTCGCAGCTCGCCGCCGCGGTGACGTTCGTGGCGCTCATGTCGTTCGAGCGCCGCAACCCGTACGTCTTCAACTCCGGCGACGTGCTGATGCGGGTCATCGCCTTCTATCTGATCTTCGCGCCCACGTCCGTCTCCCTCTCGGTGCGTCGCCTGCTGAGCGACCGTGCCGACTTCTGGGCCTTCCCGACCCGGTCCGCCTGGCCGATGCGGCTGCTCCAGGTGCAGTTCAGCGCCGTCTACCTCTTCGCCGTCTGGGCGAAGGTCCGCGGGATCACGTGGAACAACGGCACCGCGGTCTCCTACGCGCTGCGGATCACGGACCTCGAGCGGTTCCCCGTCCCGTCCTTCATCACGCACTCGCTCCTGATCACGAACCTGCTCACCTTCGGCACGCTCGTGATCGAGCTCTCGCTCGCGATCCTCGTCTGGAACCGGCGGCTGCGCCCGTGGGTCCTGCTCGCCGGGCTGTCGCTCCATCTCGGCATCGAGTACTCGGTCCGGGTCGGGTTCTTCGGCATCTCGATCCTCTCGATGTACCTGCTCTGGGTCCCGCCCGAGCGGATGGAGGCGGTGCTGCTCGAGCTGCGGCGGCGGATCTCACGCACTCCCGCGCCCGTCGCGGCGCCCTCGGCCGGCCCGTAGAAGGACGAGGGGCCCGCTCTCGCGGGCCCCTCCGAAGCAATGCTTCGAGCCGGTCGCTTACTTCAGCACGACCAGTGCCTTCTTGACCGTCGACGAGATGTGAAGCGGCTTCACCTGGACGAGGCGGTTCGCCTTGATCGTCCGGTTAGCGTTCTTCAGCAACTTGCCGTGGGCGTTCTTCAGGCGGACGTTGATCTTCGCCGACTTCGCCGACGAAGCAACCTTCACCTTCAGGACGCGGCCATGCGAGGTCGCCACGAGCATCACCTTGACGACGTGCGCCTTGGTGCTGTTGTGGGTGGTGCTTGGCGGCGTCTTGCTGGTGACGTCGCCGGTCGTGGTGCCGCCGCCGGTGGTGGTGGTGCCGCCGCCGGTGGTGGTGCCGCTGCTGGTGGATCCGCACGGACCATCCGTGCTGGAGGCCTGTCCGACGACGATGCAGGCATCACGCAGCAGGTGCTCGTCCGTGAAGTTGGCCGAGATGTCGACCTGCGAGCCCAGCAGGGTCGCAGGAGTCTCGACCGACACGGTCGCGGGCGTGGTGTCCGTGCCACCCTCGAGCTCGCGGCAGATCGAGTTGTCGGACGGCGAGCTGCCGCCGACGTCGTACCACGTCCCGTCAGGCTCACGGCTGAAGCAGACCTGCTCACCGTTGAACGTGTCGCCGTTGCCCGCGATGTCCTGCGCGCTCGCCGTGCAGATGTAGGCGACCGCGGAGGAGACGTTGTTCTTGCGGACACAGGAGACGCTCTTGTTGAACAGGTTCTCGATGTTCTTCGTGATCGTCCCACTCGCCGCGACGTCATGCGCCACAGGCTGGAACGGGTACCGCGCAGCGGCGGTGATCGTCTGCGCCGGGAACTGGATTCCCTGCAGATCACAGCCACCGTTGTCGTCCACGAACTGGCCCGCGAAGAAGTCCGCATTCCAGCCCGGGGCCCAGTCGGCCCGTGCCTCACCATGCTCGTCGGTGAACTCGATGACCTGAGTCGCACCGCCGTTGGTGTACCGGAACTCGTCGTCCCGGATCAGACAATCGGTGGGCTGGGACTCCTGCTGGACGGTCGTCTGTGCGATTTGCCAGTTGTCGTACGACCCGTACCAACCGAAGCCGGTGAAGTTGCCCGGATCGAGGAACGGACCGTCGACTCCGGACGACGAGTCGTACGGATCGCCGTAGCCACGCGAAGTGGCGGGGATGTACTGGTAGTAGTACGGCGAATAGAGGGCGTGCGGGTCGCTCTCGTGGCTCCCCGGCGTGACGCAGTTGTCGTCCGCCACGTCAGAGTTCCGGTTGTAGACGCACGCCTTCCTGTTCAGGACATCGTCGACGAAGCCGCCCATGCCACCCGTGGAGGTGAACACGATCTTGGCGGCAGGCATCGGCGCGTCGCCCGAGTTCAGCCGACCGTCGCTCAGCAGCGTGTACGGGAAGCTCGGATCGAACGGACCGCCGCCCGAGCTGAAGTCCCCGAACACCCTCGAGAACGACCAGCCACCGGCACAGTTGTCGACCTGGTCGACATCCGAGCTCGGCGTGCTGCCAGGACAGCTGACCTGATCGACATGGACGTCCGGCGAACCATCCGGGCTCTCGTTGCCCAGCGGCCCCGACGAGTCGTGGATGTCCCAGTAGGCCGACGCGGGAGGATCTCCCGGGTTGCCGCTGAGATAATAGGACGTCGACGCCATCGCGTCTGCCCACGTGGCCCAGTCGTCCGGCATGGTCAGCGTTGCCGGCAGGCCGTAGTCCTCTTCGAACTCTTCGTCCAGCGGGATCGAGCCCTTGACCTGCACGTTGACCGAGTTGCCCGGCTCGCTGCCGGGAAGCTCGGTGACGCTGCCCGGGTTCGTGATCGTCGGCGAGCTGATCGACATCCAGCCCACGAGGAAATCGTTCTGGGCGAGGATGATGCCCTTATAGGCAATGGTCAGCTTGATGATCGCGAGCCCCGGCTTTGGCGAGATCCACGTCTGTCTCGCGCAGATCCGGTGATTCTCGTAGTCGTAGAAGACCGACGCCGAGCTCGTCACCGGGGTCGGCGCCATCAAGGTGCCGTCCGGCTGCTGGGTCGTGTAGTCGTAGAGGTCCATGTTCACATCGAGGTTGCCGTCGTTGTAACCGAACCCTCTACCGTTCTCGTTGAGGTCACCCGGCTCGATGACGATCGGCTCCGACTCGGTACACCGGACCAGGCGCACTTCCTCACCGCGCCAGGCCAGGTACGGAACGTTCGTGTCCTGTGGATTGAAAGGCGACCCGGTATCAGCGGGAAGCCCACTCAGGTCGCTCGGCTGTGCGCTTGCGCTGCTAACAAACAGTGCCGCAAACGCCAGGAGGGCGACACCTGTGACGAGGCCGATTCGCAGCCTCGTCGATCCTCTCCCTACTTTCATGCCTCTCCCCTCGCTTCAATGTGTTTTCTACGTACCCCTGCGAGGACTGCTCGGTGTGTTCCCGACCCCCCTTCTCCTCCTTTCGTCCCTTTCGCGTCGCCCGGCTCGGCCGGGATACCGTCGCCGCCGGCATGGCCGGGCGGGGCAAGTGCCTTTCTACCGGCTCAGGTGCGCGATTTCAAGGCTCCTTCGGACTCCTAGCCAAATGGGGGGGATGGACCCACCCGACGACGGAGTCGAAATCGAGGTTCGTTCCACCGCGCGGAACCGCCGCCGGACGTCCGGGATCGCTCTTAAGGTGCCCGGATGGTGGGACGCTACCAGTTCGTCGCCGTGGCAGTCGCCGTCGGAGCGCTTCTCCTGGTGGTGGGCGCGGCAGCGGCCGCGAGGCACGGTGCGAACACGCCCGGTGTCAAGCTGACCGCAGTTCCTCCGGCGTCCACCTCCGCCACGACCGCCATGTTCAGATGGAAGACGAGCCGCGGGACGATGCACATCACCTGCCGCTTGAGCTGGAAACGACGGCCGGGAAGCGGCTCCGCGCCGCCCAAGCTCACTAGGAAGTTCGAGCGCTGCCACTCGCCGGCGACCTGGAACAATCTCGTCTCCGGCCGCTACACGTTGACGCTCGTGGCCCACGGTCGTCACGGGAACAAGCACCGTCAGAACTACTCGTGGACGATCGTTCCGCCTCTGCTGCCGCCGAGCGCCACCGATTGCGCGAGGTCGCCGTACACGTATCTGTGGCCCGTCTACCCGGCGATCTCGAGCGCCGAGCAGGCCTTCGTGAACCTCGTCAACCAGGCCCGGCAGTCGCTCGGCGTAGCGCCTCTCTCCCTCGACTCGAGGTTGAGCCTGGCCGCCGACAGCCACTCGTACTGGCAGGACGTGGAGTTCGGCTACTCGGGTCTCGACCACGTGCCCGGCTGCAAGGGCAGTGATCCGTTTCAGCGGATGACCGACGCGGGGTACAACGCCGACTATGAGGGCGAGGTGACGCTCGTGAGCTACCCGTCGGCGTCGGCGCAGTCGGCCTTCAACCTGTTCAAGGGCAGCCCGCCCCACTGGGCGCTGCTGACGAGTCCGGACTTCACGCAGATCGGCGTCGGCG
>Ga0335085_10010310_pt1 | contig 13983 bp, 12 predicted proteins | sample Lox_Sample_45_FD_206712 | JGI IMG/M metagenome (GOLD analysis project Ga0335085, IMG submission 206712) | Soil microbial communities from Loxahatchee National Wildlife Refuge, Florida, United States - Lox_Sample_4.5 | ecosystem: Environmental > Terrestrial > Soil > Wetlands | place: USA...
CGCGCTCTGCGCCTCGGCACCCTGCATGCCCGCGAGCAAAGCAACGGTCGCCGTCAGGCTCCCCAATGCCGCCGCGGCTTTGAACTTGCGAACTTTCATCTGGTAACCCCCAAAGCCATGAAGTCACGGATACACGAAGAGACGGCGCCCCTTCGATGGGCATTAGTTCGCTCCCTCCAGCCCTGATCCGCAAGCCGAAAAGCAATAATCGTCAAATAAAAGAGGGCTGTGTGGTCTTTGTGCAACATGGATTTTCTCTATCAATCGTAGATTATGCCTAGAACATCTATACTGTCTGCTTCGCAAATTTGGTCGTTTAGTACTATTTTCCTCTCTATTTAAGATCATCAATCGTACTTAAGAGTTTAGTCTGTTCCGGAATGCAACTCATATGTAGCGGCTAATTTACCCTGATAGAGTAGTTCTCGGGATCGGCCAAAGGTACTTCTGCCGCAGCTCATGGACGGCTGGAAACTCGGTCTCCGCGCGGCAGGACCGCATTAGGCTGCCCTGCTGGGGGTCGTGGATCAGGCTCACGCCGCGATTCGGCGCGGGCAAAGAAAAACCCGCCGGCCCTGGGGCCGGCGGGTCGAAGGCTGCACCCTCGCGGGTGTTAGAACTTGAACTTCATGGAGGTCTGGAAGCGATTCGTGTTCGCAGCCAAACCGGCCTGATTGACAGCCTGCATGCGGATCCACTCGACTCCGGTATCGACCTGCGGCACCGGGCTCCAGATCAGGTTCACGTGAACCGTCCAGGCGTAGTCCAGCGTCGGCAGGCACGCCGGGTTCCTACCGCAGGTCGGGAACAGAGTGCCGTTCACATACTGCTTGGCGTAGCTGCCGGCCACCGTCGACCGCAGCATGTCCGTCCACCAGTGCTGGTACTGGACGAACCCGCTGACCTGGCCGAGCGGCTTCAGATCGACCGAGTTCACGGTGCTGACGCCGGAATCCGGATTGGTCAGCTGCGCACCGAAGACGTACCGGCCGGCGCCCTCGCCGCCGTTGATCTGGAAGGAGGCATTGTCCTTGCCCCACCAGCCGGTGAAGCTGCCGGAAACGCCCATGCCCCAGCCGAAAGTCGAGCTGTTGGCGGTCGTTCCCTTGCCGTTGTTCCAATAGAGATCGCGGAAGATCGCACGGCCGGAGATCTCGCCCCAGGGACCCGCATACTTCAGCGCGAAGCCGAAGTCCGGGATCTTGTCGAACTGGGCGGTGCCGAAGCTGGTGCCGCCCGTGAGGACGCCGGGCTCTGTCGCGATCACGCTAACCTGCGGATCTTCGGCCGTGGCCGCCAGGGTCAGGCCGTTGCCGAAGTCGAAGGTGTAGCGGAACTGCGGCTGACGGGTGACGCCCGCGACGATCGCGCCGCCGAAGTCCAGCGTCTCAGGCTCGGTCGCGCTGTCGCGGAACGCCGAGTTGTACTGGCCGACGAGGATCGGGCCCAAGGTACCGTAGGCGTAGCGAAGACGGAAGCCGTAGGAGTTCGAGTTGACGCGCAGAGACGCGCTGTTGGTCAGGCCGTTCGGGTTCGTGAAGTCGCCCTCGATGAAGGTCTTGAGCTCGCCGTAGCCCGTGGGCGTGCGCGTCTCGATGTTGAAGCGCGATTCGGACGCGACCATCTGCGTTCGGCCGTGGATGTTGTGGCCGGCCCCCGGATTTGCAGTGTATCCGAGGCCAGCTCCGTCCCCCGGAACCGAGAAAACCTTGCCGTCGAACGGAGCGCCGGTCGGCGCAGCGCCGCCGTTGCCGTTCTGGGCGGCGGAGAAGTCGTAAATGAAGTCGCCCTTGATGTAGCCACCGACCTTCAAGGAGGTCTGCGTGCCCGGAACAAGGAACGAGCCCGGGAAGGAGCCGGCGCCCGGCGCGCTCTGCGCCTCGGCACCCTGCATGCCCGCGAGCAAAGCAACGGTCGCCGTCAGGCTCCCCAATGCCGCCGCGGCTTTGAACTTGCGAAGCTTCATATCTTTAACCCCCAATCGTGAATTTTGTCTCGGTCCGAAGGAGTAACACCCCTTAGGCGGCGCACTTTCACCCATTGTCAGGATAACAGGCAACCCCGAAGCGGTATTCCACTAGCTTTCCATGAGCGATGTGCCATTTATGCAACATACTATTGCTGGTCTCGGCCGCAGAGATACACGTTTTTCGGGCTTATATTTTAGGCCGCACTATACGCTGGCCGGGCCGGCCGCCGTCTTGCCTTGGCGCGAGGCGCAAGACTGGCGAGGCGCAGTCGTGATAGAGAGGGCCCCATCCGTCCCGACCTCAATTGCAGGGTAGAGCGAGCCCGCGTGTCAGCCTCCTCAGACCGCCCCAATGGGCAGACCCAGTCCAATCCAGCGGATTTGATCGAGAGCGGCCGAGCGCTCCACCGCCAAGGCCGCCTCGACGACGCCGAGCGCCTTTATACGGAGGCCCTCGCGCGCGACGCCGAGAGCGCCGAAGCGCACGACCTGCTCGCGGTGATCGCGGGCGAACGCGGAAAGCTCGGCGAGGCGATCGCGGGCTTCAAGCGCGCGGTGAGCCTCGGCGGCCTCACGCCCGAGCGCTGCTATAACCTCGCCGAGGCTCATCGTCTCTCCGGCGATTTTCGGAGCGCGCTAGCGGCCTACAATCAGGCGCTCGCTCTCGATGCTGGATTCTTCGACGCCTACCGCGACTGCGCCGACGCCGCCAAGGACGAGGCGGCGAAGGCCGAAGCCGCAGGCGATTCCACCTCGTCGCGGCAGCTCCGCAAGCTCGCGGCCCATTACCTCAAGGGGCTCGGCCTCGCGCTCTTCCGCGCGGAGCGCCTCTCGGACACCATCGCGGCCTACGAGGAGGCGATCTCACTCGATCCCGAGAACGCGGAGCTCCATCAGATCCTGGGGGTGGAGCTCGACAATCAGCGCCGCCTTCCCGAGGCGGAAGCCGCGCTCAGACGGGCGGTCGCGCTCGATCCCGGCTCGCCCGCCTGTCGCAACAATCTCGGCGTGGTACTGGCGCGCCAGGATCGCCGGGAGGAGGCCGCTGCCGAGTTCCGCCGCGCCCTCGAGATCGACCCGGATTTCGAGGATGCGCGCACCAATCTGCAGGGCCTGGAGGCGCGCGCCGACACGGCGGCGCAGGAAGGAAGAGCATGACGCTCCGCCGCGCCGACATCTCCGGCGGTCCCGACTATGCGCCGCCGCGCACGGACACCGAGCGCAAGCTCGTCGCGATCTGGCAGGAGGTCATGGACATCGACGTCGTCGGGATCGACGACGATTTCTTCCTGCTGAACGGCGGCTCCGCCATCGCCGCGATCATCTTCGCGAGGATCCAGGACGTCTTCGGCGTGAAGTTCCCGATCTCGCTCCTGGTCAAGGCGCCGACCGTGGCGCTTCTCGCCGGGCGCATCGACGAGCGCAAGGCCTGAGCGGGCGATGCTCTTCCGTTACAACACCGAGGGCGGGCGCCGGCCGCTGGTGCTCCTGCACGGCGACGCCGGGGTGCTGCCCTACCGGCGAGGCCGGCTGCTGGCGGAGTATCTCGGGAAGGATCGGCCGGTCTACGCGATCGAGGCGCCGGGCTTCGACGGGACCCGCCTACCCTGCACTTCCATACACGAAGCCGCCCGCGAATATATCGCCGACCTCCGCCGCGCGGGCCTGAGAGGGCCTCTCGCCATCGCCGGCGTCTGCGGCGGCAGTCTCGTCGCCTTTCAGGTTGCGCAGCAGTTTGCGGCAGAGGCGCAATTCTCCGGAGGGTCCTCGGCGGCCGAGCTTCTGCTCATGGTCGACCCGCCGGGGCTGCCCGGCGGGGGCGTGCGCGAGGACAAGTTCCGGCCGGAGGTAGTGGCGCTGCTGCGCGAGCAAGCGAAGACTTGGCTGCTCTCGCTGATCGAGCGAAAGGAAGAGGGGCCCGTCGACCTTCACGACCCCGCGCAGCTCGAGCGCGCGATCGAGATCGGCGCGCTCGTGCAGATGTCGATCAGCCGCTATTTCGCCGCCGCCTATGCCGGCCGCGTCGAGGTGCTCGCAATCGAGAAGCGCGCCCAAATGATCCGCCGCTCGAACTGGCCGTGGCAGAACATACTCACCGGCTCCTGGAATCTCACGCCGATCTCCTGCGAGCATACCGACCTGTTCTCGAGCAAGCGGCAGGCGGTCTTCGAATGGATCGGATCGCGGCTCGAGACGGCGCCGGACGAGACGAGGCCGCGGGCCCAGGGGAGCTGAAGGATATGCTCTACGCCTACAATACCGAGGGACGCCGGACGCCCCTCATCCTCACGCACGGGATGTACGGGTTCGTGCCCTATCGCAGGGGCCGGACGATGGCCGAGTATTTCGGCCCCGACCAACCGATCTATGCCCTGGAGGCGCCGGGCTTCGACGGCAAGCAAAAGGCATATGCCACCGTCCAGGACGCCGCCCGCGGCTACCTCGCGGAAATCCGCCGCGCCGGCGCGAAGCCGCCCTTTCACGTCGCGGGCCTCTGCGCGGGCTGCCTCGTCGCGTTCCAGATCGCGCAGCAGCTCGCCGCGGAGGCGCAATTCGCGGATGGCGCGGCCGCGCCGCCGCTCCTCATGATGATCGATCCCCCGGGCCTCCCCGGCGAAGGCGTCTCGGCCGAGAAGTTCACGCCGCAGGTGGTGGACCTCCTGCGGGAGCAGGTGAGGCACTGGTTCGTCACCGCGCGCGAGCGGACGGCGGAGCTGCCCTTCGACATCGACGATCCCGGGAATTTCGAGCGTGCGATCGAGGTGGCGCTCGCCATGGAGATGTCGTTCAACCGCTATTTTGCGGCACCCTACCAAGGAAAGGTCGAGGTCCTCGTGATCGACAATCGAGCCGAGATCCTCCAGCGCCGCAATTGGCCCTGGCACAAGGTTCTCGTGGGCCCCTGGAACATGACCACCATCAACTGCAAGCACAGCGATCTCTTCACGACCCAGGCGCTCGAGGTCTTCGCGTGGCTCAGGAAATGCATCGAGGAGTCCGGCGGCGCCGCTACCAGGCCCCACTGACCGGAGGGACGATTTGAATCTCGCGGAAATCATCGCCGACCATGCCGCCTCGATGCCCGATGAGATCGCGCTCATCGACGGCGAGCGTGCCGTCAGCTACGCCGATTTCGACCGTATCGCGCGGCGGGGGGCCGCACATCTCCGCTCGCTCGGCATCGCGCCGGGGGACGAGGTCGGGCTCTGCCTCAAGGACGACGCCGATCACGTGCTCGCCTTCTTCGCGGCGGCGCGGCTCGGCGCGACCGCGGTGCCGATCGACTGGCGCGCGCCGCCGGAAGAGCGTGCCCGCATCGCCCGCGCGCTCGGGCTGAAGCTGGTCTTGGCCGGCCCCGGACTGGGCGCGCAAATCGACCGGCCGGTCTCCATTGTGACCGCGGACTGGCACGCCGAGGCCGCGCGCGCGCCGGCGGGCGGCGAGTTTTCAAGCGATCCCGACGCGCCGTTGATGATCGGGCTCACCTCCGGCACCACCGGGACGGCCAAGGGCATGTTGGTGACGCATCGCCAGATGTTTGCGCGCACCCTCCCCTTCGACATGATCCTCTCGCCCGGGAGGCACCGCTACCTCTCGGCCTCGCCGCTCGCCTTCAGCGCGGGACGCGGCTACTGCCTGACGCATCTGATCCGCGGCCACACCGTCGTGTTCCATCCCCCGCTCTTCACGGCCGACGAATACGTCGAGGTCGCCAACCGGGTCGGGGCGACGGTCGGCTTCGTCGTGCCGGCGGTGCTGCGCTGGCTGCTCGAGCTCGAGGCACGCGAGCCGCTCCTGCCGCGCATGGCGGCGCTGCTGTGCGCGGGCGCGCCGACCCATCCCGAGGAGAAACTCGCGGCCGCGGCGCGCCTGACGCCCAACTTCTTCGAGCTCTACGGTACGGTCGCCACCGGGCCCATCTCGGTGCTCGCGCCGGGGGACATCGCGCTCCACGCGGAGAGCGCGGGACGTCCGGCCAAGAGCTGGTCGCTCGAGGTCGTGGACGAAGCGGACGGGGCGCTCGAAGCTGGCGCCATCGGCCGGCTCAGGCTGCGCGGCCCGGCGCTCGCCTCCGGCCTCCACGGCGGTGCCGCCGGCGCCGGCAGCGAGTCCTTCCGCGACGGCTGGTACTACACCGGCGATCTCGTCTCGCTCGATGCCGGGGGCTTCCTCTACATCAAGGGCCGCGTCTCCGACATGATCTTGCGCGGCGGCTCCAACGTCTATCCCGACGAGGTCGAGGCGGTGCTGGCGCAGCATCCCGCCGTCGCCTCCGCGGGCGTCGTGGGACGCCCCTCGCCGGCGCTCGGCGAGGAAATCGCCGCCTTCGTAGTGCGGCGCGGCCCGGTCGAGGCCGATGCGCTCATCGCCCATTGCCGCGCGCGGCTCGCCGCCTACAAGACTCCGGCGGAGATCCTCTTCGTCGAGGACCTCCCGCGCACCACCTTCGGCAAGGTCGACCGCAAGGCGCTCGCGGCGCTGGCGCGGCAGCGATAGGGCGGGGTCCGGCCGACGTGACGGGAGCGCGCGGGATCGACGAGCTTCCGCTTCGCGCCTGGCTCGCGTCGCCGCCTCGCCTGCGCCGCGGCGAGGCGCACGTCATTCTCGCGCGCTTGCCGTCGCCTGCGAGCCGTCGCGGCATTCCTCCCGTGCTCGACGGCGAGGAGCGGCGCCGCCGGCATCGGCTCGCTTTCGCCGGGGATCGCCACCGCTTCGCCTGGAGCCATGCTGTGCTTCGCGCGGTCCTCGGCCGCTATCTCGGCCGGCCGGCGGCTGCGGTGCAATTCACGCGGCGGACCGATCCGAACGCGCGGCCGGGCCTGCCGCCCGGCGCCCGCTTGCGCCTCGACTTCAGCCTCTCGCACGCCGGCGACTTCGCGGCGGTGGCCGTAACGCGCGGGATTCGCGTCGGCGTCGACGTGGAAACGCCCCGGCCGCGGCTCGACCCCATCGCCGTCGCCCGCGCCCATTTCGCGCCGTCGGAGACCGCGGCGCTCGAGGCTTGCGCACAGGCGAGGCAGGCCGCCCTCTTCCTGCGTCTCTGGACCGCGAAGGAAGCCGTGCTCAAGGCGCTCGGCACGGGCCTCGCGGGCTCGCTCTCGCAAACGGCGTTCCACCTGGATCGGGACGGACGGCCGAGGCTTCGCATGCAATCGGCGCTGGCGCTCTGGATGCCGGCGCAGGTCGGCGGCGCGACGCTCGCGCTCGCGGCACCGCGCTCGGTCCGGCGCGTGCGCTTCTGGAGCGGCTCCGGCTTCGTAGTTGCTCGCGGGAGGTGATCGGCTATCCTCCGGGCGCAAACTTTCTCGCGGGAACACCAGGCGATGAAGCCCACCGAGCGCGCCCCCTATTCGGCGATCGTCGACCGGCCGCCGCTCCGGCTGCCAGAAGGCGTCCGGCTCGTGGTCTGGCCGATCGTCAATCTCGAGGTCTGGGAGATCGAGCGCGCGATGGCGCGGCAGGTGCTGTCGGCGCCGACGGGCGTCGCGCTGGTGCCGGACGTGCCGAACTGGAGCTGGCACGAATACGGGATGCGCGTGGGCGTCTGGCGCTTCTTCGCGGCCTTCGACCGCTTCGGCATCGCCCCCACCCTCTCGATCAACGCGAAGGTGACCGAGAGCTACGAGCGCGTCTCGCGCGCGGCGCTCGAGCGCGGCTGGGAATTCATGGGGCACAGCTACGTGCAGATGCCGATCCACGCAGTCGAGGACCAACGCGCGCTCATCGCGAAGTCGCTGGCGACGCTCGAGAGGTTCGCGGGGCGGCGTCCCGTCGGCTGGCTCGGCCCCGGCCTCACCGAGACCTACGAGACGCCCGATCTCCTCGCCGAGGCCGGCATCAAATACATCGGCGACTGGGTCTGGGACGACGAGCCCGCGGAGATCGCGACCGCGCATGGGCCGCTGGTCACGCTCCCCTACACGGTCGAGCTCAACGACATCCCCATGATGATCGTCCAGCACCACAGTGCCGAGGAGTTCCTGATCCGCGCGCGCGCCCAGTTCGACCGGCTCTATCTCGAGGGCGCCCAGCGCGCGAAGATCCTCTCCTTCGCGATCCACCCTTACATCAGCGGCGTTCCCCATCGGATCGCCCATCTCGAGGCCTTCCTCGAATACGCGAGCCGCCACCCCGGCGTCGTCTTCTGGAACGGCGAGCAGATCCTCGAGTGGTATCGGGGCGAGCGGCCTGCCCGGCGCTCATGACACCGCCGCAAACCGCAAAACAGAAAAAAGGCTCTCTCCCTTGACCGCATCCGTTTCCATGGCTCGTCTCGGCGTCGACATCGGCGGGACCTTCACCGACGTGGCGCTCGAGATCGGCGAGCGCCGCTACACCTCGAAGATCCTCACGACCGCCCGCGCGCCCGAGGAAGGCGTGCTCGCGGCGATCGCCGCCGTGATCGCGGAGGCGAGGATCGCGCCCGCGGAGGTCGCGCTCATCATCCACGGCACGACGCTCGCAACGAATGCGCTCATCGAGCGCAAGGGCGCCAGGACCGCGCTCCTCACCACCGAGGGCTTCCGCGACGTGCTGGAGATCCGGCACGAGAACCGCTTCGAGCAATACGACATCAACATCGAGCTGCCGCCGCCGCTGGTGCCGCGGCGGCTGCGGCTCCCGATCCGCGAGCGCACGGATGCGAGGGGCCGCGTCCTGGTGCCGCTCGATCCCGCCTCGGTGAGCCGCGCCCTCGACACGCTCGCGGAGCAGGAGGTGGAGGCGGTCGCGGTGGGCTTCCTCCACAGCTTCACCAACTCCGAGCACGAGCGCCGCGTCGGCGAGGCGATCGCCAAGCGGTTTCCGGAGCTCCCGGTGACGCTCTCCTCGGAGGTCTCGCCGGAGATGCGCGAGTACGAGCGCTTCTCCACCGCCTGCGCCAACGCCTATGTGCAGCCGCTGATGGGGCGCTATGTGCGCAAGCTCGCGAGCGAGCTCAAGCGCGCGGGGTTCCACTGCCCGCTCTTCCTCATGACCTCCGGCGGCGGGATCACGACGGTCGAGACCGCGATCCGCTTTCCCGTGCGCCTCGTCGAATCCGGCCCCGCCGGCGGCGCCATCTTCGCGAGCCGCATCGCGCGCCAGCACGGGCTCGACCAGGTCGTCTCCTTCGACATGGGCGGCACCACCGCCAAGATCTGCCTCATCGACAAGGCGCAGCCGCAGACGAGCCGGCTCTTCGAGGTCGCGCGCATCTACCGCTTCCTCAAGGGGAGCGGCCTGCCGCTGCGCATTCCCGTGATCGAGATGGTGGAGATCGGCGCGGGCGGCGGCTCGATCGCGCGGCTCGACGCCATGCGCCGGATCGCCGTCGGCCCCGACAGCGCGGGCTCCGAGCCCGGTCCCGTCTGTTACGGCCGCGGCGGCACCGAGCCCACCGTCACCGACGCCGACGTCGTCTTGGGCCGCATCGATCCCGCGACATTCTCCGGCGGCCACATGGGCCTCGACACCGGCGGCGCCGTGCGCGCGATAGAGAAGCAGCTCGGAGCACCGCTGGGGCTCACGGTCGAGCTCGCGGCCCTCGGTATCAGCGAGATGGTCGACGAGAACATGGCGAATGCCGCACGCGTCCACGCGATCGAGAGCGGCAAGGACGTGCGCCCGCGCACCCTCATCGCCTTCGGCGGCGCGGCTCCGATCCACGCCGCGCGGGTTGCCGAGAAGCTCGGCATCGCCCGGGTCCTGGTACCCGCCAATGCGGGCGTCGGCTCCGCGGTCGGCTTCCTCCGCGCGCCCGTCGCCTACGAGATCGTGAGGAGCCACCTCGAGCGCATCGGCAGCTTCGATTCAGCGGCCGTCAACCGGCTCCTCGCGGAGATGCGCGCGGAGGCCGAGGCGATCGTGCGCCAGGGAGCCCCCGACGCCGCGCTCACGGAGCAGCGCTCGGCCTTCATGCGCTATCGCGGCCAGGGCCACGAGATCGCGGTCTCGCTGCCCGTGCGGACTTTCACGCCGGGCGACAAGGGCCAGCTCACGGAGCTCTTCGAGGCCGCCTATCGCCGCCTCTACAACCGCACGATACCAGGCGTCGACGTCGAGATCCTGAGCTGGGTCGTCGCCGTGAGCGCGCCGGCCGAAGGCAGCCTCGCCACTCCCTCGAGCGTGACGGCCTACGAGCCCAAGCCCAAATCCCGCCGCCGCGTCTTCGACCCCGAGACCGGCGAATTCCTGGAGGTCCCGATCTATTGGCGCCCGGACCTCAAGCCCGGCGCCCGCATCAAGGGACCCGCCGTCATCGCCGAGGACGAGACTTCGACCGTGTTGAGCCCGATCTTCGACGCGGAGATCGACGGCTTCGGCTACATCGCGCTGAGCCGGCGGGCGTAGGAACGCCGCCGCTCGCTCCCCCATCCCATCAATCAGTCGTCATGGCCGGGACAAGCCCGGCCATGACGAACATTTCAAATGCGCGTCTCACCTCAAGTGGTCGAGATCGGGGTGTGCGGTATAGATCGGGGTTAGAATCCCCGAATTGATATGACCCATCGCATGGGCGACGGCCGCTCTCATTCGCTCGAACTCCACGAATTCGCCCCGCTCTTGGCACACAATCAGAGCAGCGGAGAGCTTTGCAATCGCCTCCAATGAAAGGTTTCGTACCATAGTTGCATCCGACTTCGTCACAGTTGCCTCCACTTCAAGGTGCTGACGAGAATATAAGCTGCATTGGATCAAACGGATTCGGCTATATTGCGCTCACCCGCCGCCGGGAGAATTGATGCCATGATCGCACGCCCCAACACCGCCCTCGCACAGATCCACACGCAGATCATGTGGAGCAGGCTCATCGCCGTGGTCGAGGAGCAGGCGCAGACCATGATCCGCACCGCCTTCAGCACCTCCGTGCGCGAGGCCGGCGACCTCTCCGCGGGCGTCTTCGACCGCGAGGGAAGGATGCTGGCGCAGGCGGTCACGGGCACGCCCGGCCACGTCAATTCGATGGCGAATGCGGTAAAGCACTTCCTCGACGTACATCCGCTCGAGACGATGAAGGACGGCGACCACTACATCACGAACGACCCCTGGCTCACCTCGGGCCACCTCCACGACATCACCGTGGTGACGCCGAGCTTCTACAAGGGGAAGCCCGTGGGGCTCTTCGCCTGCACGGTCCACGTCGTCGACATCGGCGGGCTCGGCATGGGGCCGGACGGACGGCAGGTCTTCGAGGAAGGTCTCTCGATCCCGATCATGCCGCTCGCGCGCGAGGGCGAGATGAACGAGGACCTGCTGAAGATGGTGCGCGCGAACGTGCGCGAGCCGCTGCAGGTCGAAGGCGACATCTACGCGCTCACGGCCTGCAACGAGGAAGGCGGCCGCCGCCTCGTCGAGATGATGGACGAGTTCGAGATCGTCGACCTCGAGAACCTCGGCAACACCATCATCGAGGCCTCGCGCGAGGCGACGCTCGCGAAGATCCGCGCGCTCCCGCACGGGACCTTCCGCAACAGCGTCAGCATGGACGGCTACGACAAGCCGCTCCTGCTCAACGCCGCGCTCACGATCTCCGACGAGGGCATCCACGTCGATTTCAACGGCACGACCGCCGCGAGCGCCTTCGGCATCAACGTCGTCTACAACTACACGCTCGCCTACACCGCCTTCGGCGTCAAATGCCTGGTGGCGCCGGAAGTGCCGAACAACGCGGGCTCGCTCGATCCCATCACCATCAGCGCGCCCGAGGGCTGCGTCCTCAACGTGAAGCGCCCCTGGGCCGTCGCCGCGCGCCACACCGTCGGGCACATGCTGCCGGACGTGGTCTTCGGCTGCCTCCATCAGGTGATGCAAGGCGGGGTTCCCGCCGAAGGCGCCTCCTCGCTCTGGAACCCGCAGATCTTTGGCGGCGGCTCGCTCGTGGACGAGGTCGGTGAGGGCGCCGATGCCAACGATCTCCCGGAGTTCAGCTCGGTGATTTTCCACTGCGGCGGCGCGGGAGCGCGTCCCGGCAAGGACGGGCTCAGCGTCACCGCCTTTCCGAGCGGCGTGCGCACAATTCCCGTGGAGGCGACGGAGAGCATCGCGCCCGTGGTCTTCCGCCGCCGCGAGTTCCGCGAGAGCTCGGGCGGCGCCGGGAAATTCCGCGGCGGGCTCGGGCAGGTGATCGAGCTCTCGGGCGCCGACGGCGCGCCGATCGCGCTTCTCTGCAATTTCGAGCGGGTCAAGAACCCCGCGCGAGGGCGGAACGGCGGCGGTAAGGGCGCGGCGGGGAGCGTAGAGCTGCTCTCGGGCCGACCAATCCGTCCCAAGGGCCGCCAGACCGTGCCGCCGAGAGACACCATCCGCTTGGGCCTTCCCGGCGGCGGTGGCTTCGGCGACCCCAAGACGCGAGAGGCCGAGCGCGTGCGCGAGGACGTGCTCGACGGCATCATCACGCGCGAGGAAGCGCGGCGCGACTACGGCGTCGCCGTCGACGCCCAGGGCCGTCTCGACCTCGCGGAGACCGCGAAGCTCAGGGCCGCCCGCGCCTGACGAGCCCAATTCCGCGTTTTTTTACCGCGACGGCCCGCCTGCGGTCGCGTTAGACTTGCCGGCGCGTGCCTGCCGGGAGCGGGGCCACCGTTCTGGCGCGGGCGCAACAAAACGGAGGGGAGGTCATGAAGAAGGGCAATTTCCTCGGAGCGGTATTTGTCGCGGCCGCAGTCGCCGCGGGTCCCGCACTCGCCGCCGACGACGTCAAGGTCGGTGCGATCTATCCGCTCTCCGGCAATGCCGCGGTGGCGGGACAGTCGGAGCTCGATGCGATCAAGCTCGCGGTCGAGATGGTGAACGGCAACTACCCCGACCTCGCAGCGCTGCCCTCCGTGGGCAAGGGCGGCCTCACCAACCTCGGCGGCGCCAAAATCCAGCTCATCACCGCCGATCACCAGGGCAAGCCCGAGGAAGCGAACGCACAGACGCTCCGCATGATCACGCAGGAGAAAGTCGTGGCGATGATCGGCTCCTATCATTCAAATGTAAGCTTTACCGCGACCGCGGTCGCGGAGCGGCAGGGCATCCCCTTCGTCGTCGGCGACAGCGTCGCCGCAAACATCATGACCCGCGGGTTCAAGTGGGTCGTGCGCGTGACGCCGATCGCCTCCGACTTCGCAAAAAATTACATGGAATACCTGACCGACATGAAAAAGGCGGGACGCAAGGTCGAGACGATCGCCGTCGTCAACGAGAATACGGATTACGGCACGTCGATCGGCGGCACCGTCGTCGAGCAGGCCAAGAAGTACGGATTCAACGTCGTGGCGCAAATTCCCTACAACGCCAACACCACTGATGTGAGCGCGCAGGTGCTGCAGCTCAAGGAGAAGAATCCTGATTGCATCGTCTTCATCACCTATACCGCCGACGCGATCCTCTACATGAAGACGCTGAAGAGCCTCGGCTACCAGCCGCCGATGATCATCGCCGACGACGCCGGCTTCGCCGATCCCGCCTTCATTCCCGCGGTCGGCGACATTTCCCAGGGACTGATGAACCGCAGCGCCTGGGCGGTCGGCAAGCCCGGCAGCGTGTCCTACCGCGTGAACGAGCTCTTCAAGGCCAAACACAATCGCGATCTCGACGACACCAGCGCCCGCGGCTTGCAGGCGATGCTCGTGCTCGCGGACGCGATCAACCGCGCGGGCTCGACCGCGCCCGACAAGATCATGGCCGCGCTCAAGGCGACCGACTTGAAGCAAGACCAGGTCATCATGGGCTACCGTGGCGTCAAGTTCGACGAGCGCGGAGAGAACTCGCTCGCGGCCACGTATCTGGTCCAGCTCCAAGGCAAGGAGTATGTCGCGGTCTGGCCCGAGAACAAGGCGCTGGCGCCGCTGCAATGGCCGATGAAGGGCTGGAAGTAAGCGCCGGCTCGACCGCGCCCACATGATCCTGCTGCAAGTGGCGGTGGGCGGCCTCCTCCTGGGGGCCGTCTACGCCCTCTTTGCCTCCGGGCTCACGCTCATCTGGGGGATGATGAACTTCATCAACTTCGCCCATGGCGAGTTCGTGATGCTCGGAATGTATGTGGCGCT
>Ga0335085_10010312_pt1 | contig 13982 bp, 15 predicted proteins | sample Lox_Sample_45_FD_206712 | JGI IMG/M metagenome (GOLD analysis project Ga0335085, IMG submission 206712) | Soil microbial communities from Loxahatchee National Wildlife Refuge, Florida, United States - Lox_Sample_4.5 | ecosystem: Environmental > Terrestrial > Soil > Wetlands | place: USA...
ATACAGTCAGCCCTTACCGGACATCTCGTATTCTCCACCCTCCATACCAACGACGCACCCAGTGCCATCACAAGGCTCATCGATATGGGCGTGGAGAACTTTCTCCTCTCCTCCACCGTCAGGGGGATTCTCGCGCAACGGCTTGTCAGGGTAGTCTGCCCTGAATGCAAGGAAAGGGATTCTTCCTCGGCCGACAGGGAGGCCCTGGGCGCCCTTGGTATCGGGAGCGACGTTCCTCTCTTCAAGGGGACTGGGTGCGAAAAGTGTGCGTTCACCGGCTTTTACGGAAGAACCGGGATTTACGAGCTGCTCATTGTCAATGATGAAATGCGGAAGCTGGTATTGAAAGGTGCGGACGCAAACCAGCTGAGGGAAGTGGCCATGCGTCTTGGCATGAAGACCCTGCTCCAGAGCGGTACCGAAAAAATAAGGGCCGGGATGACCACTCTCAGTGAGGTCCTCAGAGTGACACAGGAGGCGTAGTTGGCCACCTTTTCCTACAGGGCAACCAACATGGAAGGCGCCATCGTGGAAGGGGTTATCGAGGCAGCAGATGAGAAAGCCGCTATCGAAAGCCTGAGGAACATCGGGGTCATTCCGCTCAAGGTCGCCGCCCCCGGAGAGGGCATGGGGAAAGCCTTCCTCTCACTCAAACGATCGAAGGGAGACATCCTCACCTTCACCACAGAACTCTCTGCGCTCCTAAGTGCGGGACTACCCCTGGACAGGAGCCTCAATATCATCTCCGAGATCTCCGAGAGCAAAGAGATGAAAGGTATCGTCCAATCCATTCTCAAGTCCATCAGAGAGGGACATTCCTTTTCTGAAGCCCTTCAGAAACATCCGAGAACCTTCCCGAAAATTTATGTAAATATGATAAGGGCGGGTGAGGCAGGGGGCGTCCTTGATGTGGTGCTGGATAAGCTGAACGAATTCCTCGAGTCATCAAAGGAACTGAAGGAACATATCTTCTCTGCGATGATCTATCCATCGATACTCATTGTAACCGGCGGGATCTCCGTCATCGTCCTGCTCACCTATGTGCTTCCCAAATTCTCGGTGATATTTTCTGAAATGGGGGCTTCACTCCCTCTTCCGACTGCGATCGTTCTCGGCTTCAGCAGCTTTCTCCAGGCATACTGGTGGGTTATGCTTCTCGCCGTCGTCTCGGGATGGCTCATCTTCAAGAATTACATAAAGTCCCCTTCCGGAAGATACCAATGGGATTCCTTCAAGCTTAAACTGATGGGTGAAGTCATAAGAAAGATTGAAACGGCCCGGTTCTCCCGAACCCTGGGCACACTCCTGAGAAGCGGGGTCCCTCTTCTCCAGGCGCTGAACAATGCAAAGGACGTGATAACCAATCAGGTCATCGCTTCTGCCATCGACAAGGTCTCGAAGGGTGCAAAGGAAGGAAAGGGCATCTCGGTTCCCCTCTCGGATGCCAATGTCTTTCCTCCCCTTGCCCTGTCCATGATCAAGGTCGGAGAGGAGACCGGACAGCTCGACGAAATGCTGATGAAGGTTGCATCCACGTATGAAAAAAGTCTCAGGGTCGCCATAAAGCGCTTCGTGAGCTTCATCGAACCCGCCATGATACTGGGGATGGGACTGGTAATCGGCTTCATCGTGGTCTCGATGCTCATGGCCATATTCAGCATAACGGAATTGCCGTTCTAATGTGTACGGGACATGAAATGCCACCGTGCACTCCTTCCCTCACTTCTCTGGCCCCCGGGAAAGAGGCAGACGCAGGGGCCGGATTCACTCTTCTGGAACTCCTCATCGTGCTTGCCCTTGTCACCCTCGTTGTGGGAATCTCGACTGTATTCCTTGTGAACACGCTCCCCGCGAGCAAGCTGAATGCAACTGCACGTGACATATCTTCCACAATCAGGTACGCGCGGACCCTCGCACAGACCAACAATGAGCAACAGGTCATGACTATTGACCTAGACTCAAACCGCTATGGAATAGAAGGTCGTGGCGATAGAAACATCCCTCCCGGCATGCATATCAAGGTGATGGACCCTTTCTCGGGCGAGGTCCGTAACGGGACATATCAGATGAGATTCCACGCGTTTGGCACAGGGGGAGCAACGGTCGTCGTGTGGAATGACAAAAGATCTGTGAGCATACAGGTGGATCCCATAACAGGGCCCGTGATAACAAAATGAGTGGAATGGTAAGATCCAAAGGGAGGGTTTCCGGAATAATCCTTTTCGCACCGGGAGTCCGGAGATTCAGAACCTTGAGCTCTTCCGCAAAAGGGTTTACCTTGCTGGAGGTCCTTGTTGCGGTTGCCCTTCTCGGCATCGCGATCACCGTGGTGCTGCAACTCTTCTCCGCTGACCTCAAGGCCATTGCGGCATCTGAAGAGTATGTATCCGCTACTGCAAGGGCTGAGGCAAAGATGAGGGAAGTGCAGGACAATGACACTCTGTCAGAGGGCACCACGAGTGAGATGACCAATGACGGATATAGGTTGGATGTCTCGGTGGCCAGCACCTTACAAGAGAGGACCGACACCCTCCAGGTAATGCTCATGGATATACTCGTGACCGTACACTGGACCAAGGGCACAAAGGAGCGGGCCCTCTCCCTGAGGACAATGAAGCTGGTAAACAAGCAGATATAGCGGCGCACACGATATGGAGCCCTCATCATGCATACTACCCTACCTGGTCCCCACCCGGTCTGATCCGGCGAAAAGAGAGCGTCATCGAACGATGAGATTCTTTGCGAATTCCGGAATACCGCATTTGAGTTCCCGAATAGGGTTCACCCTGCTGGAACTCATGATATCCATCGCCCTCATCGGCCTTATCGTACTCATCGTCGCGGGAGCCATGAGACTGGGATACCGCTCCGTGGATGCGGGCGAGAGAAAGATCGAATCCCTGGAACGGATGAGGGCTTCCCTCACGCTTATTGATTCCCAGATTCAGTCGGCGATCCCTCTCACCATTGATGAGGACGGCTCGAGGAAATACTATTTTAAGGGAGAGAAAGGGACCTTGCTGTTCCCCTCCAACCATTCTCTCTGGGGTGGGCAGATGGGATATGTGGTGGTCACGTACAGTGTTGTTCCTGATGCCAGGGGGAAACAGACGCTATGGATTTCAGAAAGTATCATCGGTGCGGAAAATAAGATTGAGGCAAAACTTTTTGAATCCCTGGATGAGATCTCTTTTCAGTACTTTTATAAAGGCCCCACTGATGAGCAGGGAAGCTGGGTGGAGCAATGGACAGATGACACCGATATCCCCGAGAAGGTGAGAGTGCGTCTCGTACAGGGGCCCAGTGAGCTTTCCCTGGTTATTCCCATGAGGGCCAGAGGTTACCTGGCAAAGCTGCCTTCTGCAACGGTACCTCAGATCCAGGGCAAATGAGCATTGCATTGACGAAAGGACAGCGCTCGCGAATTCCTCTTATGTGGCCCCTCATGAAGTCGCAGAAGGGCGTGGCCCTCCTCATGGTTCTCTGGGTGCTCACCATCCTGATGGTAATCGTCCTGTCCTTCTCTTTTATGGCGAGGACAGAAACCTATGCCACCCTCGCCTTTAAAGAAAAAATGGAGATGAAATTTCTCGCGGAGGCAGGAATCCAGAGGGGGATTGAGGAGATCCTTTATATGAAGCAAAATGCCCAGCTCCCACAGTTTGAAGGGAGTGAATTATGGAAGACCGACGGAACACCCTACAGCGGTCGCCTGGGTGAGGGAGAATATGAGGTAAGAATCACGGACGAGTCAGGGAAGATAGACTTAAACACCCTCAATGAAACTTCTGGTATAATACTGAAAACTCTCCTGACAAACATGGGTGTTCAGGATGAAAACGCCGATACCATAGTGGACTCGATTCTCGATTGGAAGGATGCTGATGACCTTGTCAGGCTCCATGGCGCCGAAAGCGACTACTACATGTCCCTGCCGAACCCTTATAAGGCAAAAAACGCAAACTTCGATACCCTGGAGGAACTCCTCCTGGTGAAGGGGATGTCGTACGAGATATTTTTCGGAACCGAAGGGAAGAAGGGCCTTGTGGATCTTATCACAATCAATTCCAAAATGAGCGTTATCAATGTGAACGCAGCGCCAAAAGAGGTATTGATGGCGGTTCCGGGGATTACCCCTGAGATTGCGGATGCCATCATCAGTTCCAGGCAAGACAAAAAGATAATGAATCTGCAGGAAGTGGGGATTCCCCCCCAAAGCGCAGCATATATAAGCATCGCGGACGGCAACGCCTTTGCCGTAGAAGCCATCGGGCACAAGGGAGAGGCAAAAAAAGGGTATCCCATCAAGGCGGTGGTGACCCTGGTGACCCTTGACAGCAACAAAAAATACAAATATCTCTACTATAAGAGTCCAGTGACCGCAAGCCGATGAACGGAACCAAAGCCATAGCCATCGAAAAGCTTACCTCTGCGGTCTCAAGTTCTGCAGCAAGATTAAAGGCGCTGTGGGAACCTCTCTGGAAGACACTCTCCCTCAGCCTTGCAGATGCGCGCATCGCACCTGCAAAGAACGTTACGGTCTGCATTGAAAGGGGCCTGCTGTCTGTTGTCTATGGCTCACGGATGCTTTCCAGGATGAAAATCAGAGGGTTCAGGCTCTATCCTTTGGATGGCAGATACCCAAGCGCCGAGGGTCTCGCTTCCTCGGTGAATGTGGCGCTCAGTGAACTGGGAGCGTCAGCGGCCAATATAACCCTGAGCATCCCCAAAGCCTGGACACTGGTCAAGAGGGCCGAATTTCCCGCCACGGTGAAAGAGAATATCGCCAATGTTATCTCTTACGAACTGGACAGGCTGACTCCCTTCAGTGCCGGCGATGCATTATATGACGCAAAGCTCATCAGGGAAGAGGCCGGGAAGGTCACCGTGTTAGTGAGTGCAGCGAAGGCAGATTTGGTCACCCCCTTCCTCGACGCCCTCAAGGAAGTGGGCGCTCATGTCACAAAGCTCACCATGCATCTCTCCGGCATGGGGACACTTTGCCGTTACACAGATAAAAGTGAGGACTTTGTCTTTGTGAAGATGAGTGGGAAGGAATACGAAGGTGCGGTATTCAACGGGGGCTCCATGACGGGCACATTTACAGGAACTCTGGAGGCAGAGGAAGAAAGGGAGAAGCTCGACATACTTATGTCGGAAGTGGAACCGCTTCTGGAGAGGGCCACAACGCAGGGCAGGCCTTCAAAGCTCTTCGTATTCCTGAAAGACGGAAGTTCTTCCCTCAGAGAGATGCTGAAGATGAGAGTGCATGCCCCCCTGAGAATACTGGAAGAGACCGATGTCATTCTGGGCGTCCCTGTCCAAAAGATTCCTTATCAGGCGGTGGGAGGCCTCATCGAGTCTTTGTGGACGAAGGCAGCCGGGCCCAACCTTCTCAACAAGGGCCGGGAGGAGAAGGAAACGACGCCCCTTGCCGGGACTTTCATCCTTGCCGCCATCCTCGTTCTCTTGTGGGTCATCTACATCTTTTCCCCTGTGAGTGTGGAAGAGAGGAGACTCAAAGAGATCAACCGCCAGATCATGATACGAAAGGAAGAGGTCAAGAAGGTCGAAAAAGTGAGAAAGGAGGTGGATGCACTCACAAGTGAGGTTTCCACCATAAATGATTTCAAGGCGGCCAGGCCAACGGCCCTAAACATCATCAAGGAGCTCACCACTATCCTTCCGAAGAGCGCGTGGTTGACGAGGATAAGGATTACCGGAACCACCGTCGAACTTGAAGGGTATGCGAGCTCTGCCACCGAACTCTTGCCCATACTTGAAGCCTCAAAGTATTTCACCAAGGCAGAGTTTGCGTCACCCACCTTCAGGGACGCGCGGCTTAATTCCGAGAGGTTCAGCATAAAAATGGAGATAGAGGGCGTGAAAAAGCCCCAGGAAGTGAAAAAACCCGAAGGAGAAAAACCTAAAATTGGAAAGAAGTAAAACATTGATGATCGCCATCCCCTTGATGGTGATACTGGTCGGCGTTGTGGTCTACCGGTACGGGTATGTGAGAGTCCGCGCAGAGCTGAAGACGATCAAGGAAGATCAGGCCATAAGCATGAAGACACTGGAAAAATATATTGCCCTGATCTCCGAGAAACCGGAACTAGAAAAAAGGCTCTCCTCACTCACAGAGAAACGGAAGGCGGATAATGCAAAACTCATGGAGGCCCAGACCCCTTCTTTAGTGGCAGCAGCCCTCCAGGACTCCGTCAATGGTATTGTGAAGGGCAGAGGCGGTACGATCACCAGTGAAAGAGTCGGCAAACCCGAGGATCTCGGTAAATTCAATGTCATCACCGTTTCCATGGATGTGACGCTTCCGGATGTGAGTGTCCTGAGTGATATTCTTAGCTCCATAGAAGCATACACTCCTTCACTTGTGGAAAAAGAGCTTGATGTGAGGATAAGGGACTTCAGGAATCCGAAAGAACTGATGGTAAAAGTGGATGTCTCTGCCATGACTGGCGGGCAACCTCTTCCCTCACCCGCCCAAGGCGCGAAATCTCTTCCCTCACCCGCCCAAGGCGCGAAATCTCTTCCCTCACCCGTCCAGACTCAACCGGCCACACCGAAAGAAACTGCAGTTGAATAATCGAAGACACCAAAATGGATAAGCTGATTATCCACGGCGGGAGGAGGCTTCACGGGGAAGTACTGATAAGCGGCGCAAAGAATGCGGCACTTCCCATCATGGTCGCCTCCCTACTCGCACCAGGAAAGAGCATCCTCCGCAATGTCCCCAGACTCATGGACGTACTCACCATGGGGAAACTCCTTTCCAGTCTCGGGGCCGGGGTTCACTACGAATCAGGAACGGTGAGTGTCGATGCAGGACAGGTCGCCGGCCATGAAGCCCCCTACAATCTTGTGAAAACCATGCGCGCGTCCGTGCTTGTGCTCGGCCCGCTCCTTGCCAGGAAAGGCATCGCGAGGGTGTCTCTCCCCGGCGGATGCGCCATTGGGGCAAGACCCATCAACCTCCATCTCATGGGCCTTGAGAAAATGGGTGCCTCAATAGAACTGGACAGGGGGTACGTGATCGCCCGCTCGAAGGGACTGAAGGGCTCTGTCATCTACCTGGACACGCCCACAGTGACCGGGACCGAGAATCTCATGATGGCAGGTTCCCTTGCCAGGGGAACCACCATGATTGAGAACGCTGCAAAGGAGCCGGAGGTCATCGACCTTGCCAATGCCCTCACCTCCATGGGTGCCATCGTGAGGGGTGCAGGAGAGAGCACAATAGAGGTGGAGGGGGTCGAAGAGCTGAAACCACTCTCATACTCCATAATCCCCGACAGGGTCGAAACAGGTACCTTCATGATCATGGCAGGAATCACAGGGGGGGACATCCTTATCAAGGGCTGCAACCCCGAACACAACGAGGCACTGATTACAAAACTCCAGGAAGCGGGACTGGTTATAGAGAAAGGGTCCAACCAGCTTCAGGTCACCGGGCCTGAGCGGCCCCTCGCAAGGGACATAAAGACAATGCCCTATCCTGGATTCCCCACCGATATGCAGGCCCAGTTCATGGCTCTGATGTCAGTTGCACAGGGGACAAGCGTAATACGGGAGACGATATTCGAGAACCGGTTTATGCATGTGGCTGAGCTGAAGAGGATGGGTGCCGAAATCGGGACCGAAGGGGGAGTGGCCACGGTAAGGGGTGTTAAAAAACTAAAAGGAACCGAGGTGATGGCAACAGACCTCAGGGCCAGCGCCTCCCTTATTGTCGCCGCACTCGCTGCAGAGGGAAAGACCACAATCCACAGGGTCTATCACCTGGACAGGGGATATGAGAAGATCGAGGAAAAACTCAAAGGCCTTGGTGCTACTGTGGAGCGGGTGAAAGATGCCCGATAATCTTCCCCAGGGTCTCTTTCATGTCCTTCCTGCTCACCACCATATCGATCATTCCGTGTTCAAGAAGAAATTCAGCCCTCTGAAAATTTTCCGGGAGCTGCTGCTTTATGGTCTGCTCGATTACCCGGGGCCCCGCAAAGCCTATAAGGCTCCTTGGTTCAGCGATGATGATATCTCCCAGCGTCGCAAAGCTTGCAGTAACACCCCCAAAGGTCGGATCAGAGAGGATTGAGATATACAGTATTCCGCTCTCCTTCAGCCTACCCACGGCTGCGGACACCTTCGCCATCTGCATCAGAGAAAAGATCCCTTCCTGCATCCTTGCCCCCCCTGAGGACGCCACCGTAATGAAGGGAATTTTCTTCTCCAAAGCCGCCTCTGCTGCCCTCACAATCTTCTCACCCACCGCAGAACCCATACTCCCCCCAAGAAAAGAAAAGTCCATGATGGCCACCACCATCGGATTTCCGTTGATGAGCGCCTCACCGGTGATCACCGCCTCTCTCAGACCGCTCCTCTTCTGATTCTCCCTGATCCTGTCTTTGTAGAGAACCGAATCCTTGAATGCCAGGGGATCGGCAGGACCAATTTCGGAATTTGTCTCCACAAAACTCCCCTCGTCCACCATAAGCTTTAACCGTTCTCGTGCGGATATCCTGAAGTGGTAATTGCATTTGGGACAGACCCTGAGGTTCTTGTCTATCTCCTTCTTATACACTATCTCCTTACAGTTTTCGCATTTAACCCATAAGCCCTCGGGGATCTTGACCTTCTTTTCAATCTTCTGCTGCTCTTTTGTCTTCTTGAACCACGCCATAGATTGATGAACCATGGATGTGAATAGTGAAGAGTTCTATTTTCTTACTGATCACTACTCACGTATCATTGTTGCGAGATTGCCCTCCTCAGTTCCAGGATAAACGATTCAAGGGTGTCTGGGGAATCATGAAGTTTTTTTACAATTGCACTTCCCACGATCACCCCATCAGAAATTTCTGATACGACCTTTGCCTCCTCCGGGGTCGAGACGCCAAAGCCCACTGCAACGGGCTTACCCGTTGTCCTGCGGATGTTCTGCACTGATTCAGAAAAGGAATCGTCAAGGAAGAGCCTGGAGCCCGTGATCCCGGTCATGGACACATAGTAGATGAAACCCCTGGACGCCTTTCCCACTTTCCTGATCCGGTCTCCGGTCGAAGTGGGCGCAAGGAGGAATATGGTGGCAAAGCCTGCACGTCGCGATAGCCCTAGGAGCCCGCCCGCCTCGTCCGGGGGGAGGTCGGGTATGATCACGCCATCAATGCCTGCACGCACCGCATCCTTTACGAATCCCTCTTCTCCATACTTAAATACAGGGTTATAGTACGTCATAAGCAGAAGAGGAATCGCCGAATGATTTCTCAACTCTTTCACCAACGCCATCACCCTTCGCAGGGTGACACCGGCTTTCAGGGCCCTCTCCGCTGCTCTCTGGATCGTGGGTCCGTCCGCGAGGGGATCGGTAAAGGGAACCCCCAACTCCACAATATCGGCACCGCATCTCTCGAGCATGAGGACCGTATCCATGGTCCTTTCAGGGGAAGGGTCTCCTGCCATAATATAAGGGATGAACGCCTTCCTGCTTTTCCTTTTGAGTTCCTTAAATACCTTCTCAACCCTGTTCATCTGGTTACAGTTCAATCCCCTTGAGTCTTGCCACCTGCTGCACGTCCTTGTCCCCGCGTCCTGAAAGATTCACCACGATAATGGAATCCCCCGGGAGTCTTGGTGCAAGTTTGAGCGTCTCTGCGACCGCATGGGCAGACTCCAGGGCAGGGGTTATTCCCTCCATCCTGCTTAAGTGTTCAAATGCCGACAATGCCTCATCATCAGTGGCATACGTGTACTGGACACGCCCCGTATCCCTGAGATAAGGATGCTCGGGGCCGATAGATGCATAATCAAGACCGGCCGAGACAGAGTGCGTACCGAGGACATTGCCATCTTCATCCTGCAGGAGATAGCTTTTCGTACCCTGAAAGACGCCCAGAGACCCCCCTGCAAAGCGGGCAGCATGCTCCCCGGAATCGATCCCCTTTCCACCCGCCTCAACACCGACCATCCTCACATCGTCATTGAGAAACGCATAAAACAATCCCATGGCATTGCTGCCTCCGCCTACACACGCCACGAGATAGTCCGGCACCCTTCCCTCTGCATCCAGTATCTGTTTTCTTGTCTCCTTACCTATCACAGACTGGAAGTCCCTCACCATCATGGGAAAGGGATGGGGGCCGAAGACCGTCCCCATTACATAGTGTGTGGTCCTCACATTGGTCGTCCAATCCCTCAATGCCTCATTAATTGCATCCTTCAGTGTTCTTGATCCCACAGGCACCTCGCTCACCGTTGCGCCCAGGAGCTTCATCCTGAAGACATTCAATGCCTGCCTCTGCATATCTTCCGAACCCATGTAGATCTCGCATTCAAGACCCACAAGGGCCGCCCCTGTGGCGGTGGCCACCCCGTGCTGTCCTGCACCCGTTTCTGCAATCAGCCTCTTCTTGCCCATCTTTTTCGCGAGCAGGGCCTGGCCAATGGCATTATTGATCTTATGTGCGCCGGTGTGCGCAAGGTCTTCACGCTTAAGATACACCCTCGCTCCTCCAAGGGACTCGGTGAGTCTCCTCGCAAAATACAATGGGGTCGGTCTTCCGATATACGTCTTCTGGAGTTGCGTAAGCCTTTCCTGAAATTCACGATCGGCCCTTGCCTCACGGTAGGTCACTTCAAGTTCCACCAGTGCGGGCATGAGCGTTTCAGGCACAAACCGGCCGCCGTATATGCCGAAATACCCTCTTTTGTCAGGAAGTTTCTTAATGATTCCCCTCCGGAATTCTATACAATGACGAGCTATTATAGCATAAGAGCACCGCATGACAGGTTCAGGATACCGGGGAACAGTGACCAAACCAAATCAATTTAACCCTATGGAATTGAGCGCGGTCCATATGGGGGCAGATAATTTCTCTGGTCGTTTGACATCATTCTGCCCATTCTTTATACTGCAGGGTAACGGAAAAGGACACTTTTCTCGCATGTGTTGCAGGAATCACGTATTTCCCGGAGGTGCTATGTGTGATCTCAATGCGTATATTTACCAGGAGGGCAAAGAGGAACTCTACCTCGAAAACGTAAACAGCGCGAAATCGGAAGAGGGCAAGGTATACCTCAGGAACCTCTTCGGCGAACAAAAAGTATTTGAGGGGATCATCCAGGAGATTTCCCTCTCCGGTCACCGGATTCTCCTCACAAAGGGGTAGTCCGGTATGGCCTTCACGTGCTGCCGGAACGCCCCGGTGCCCCAGTATATAGGACCAAAGGCCAAATATCTTTTTCAACATTGTACCCATATGCTTATCGTGAGGAGCATTATGGGGGATTTGGCAATCGAAATTCGGAGAGCAAAAAAAGATGTTGAATTCCTGTTTCTTTCAGTGTATGATTTTACAAAGAGCATAAAAGGGTTTGCAAGTTTCTAAAAGGAATAGGAACTTGCAAGACACGACTGCAAGAAATTGTTTAGGGAAAGGAGGTGAATATATGAGAAAGACGGTGATAATGTTTTTGGTAGTCAGCCTCTTATCAATCTTTGCTTTTGGGTGTGTAACAAAGGATTATGTGAAACAGCAGATAGATCCATTGGTCGACAGGATCAGCAAGCTTGAATCGAGGGTCTCTGCCGTGGAATCCAAGCTGAGCGCTTTGGATCAGAAGGTGGGGTCAATGGCTGCTGATATTGACCAGGCCAAGAAAGAGGCAGCAAGTGCCAAGGCATTGGCTCAGGATGCTATGAAAAAGGCAACAGAGTGTTGTGATAAGGCTGAGGCTGCCGCAAAGAGGGCTGAGGCTGCTGCTGCAAGGGCTGAGGCTGCTGCCGCAAGGTGTGAGGCTGCCGCTTCAAAAGAAGTGAAGGCCTTTGAATTAAAGCAAAAGAAATAGAACAGGAAGTCTCAAATGATCAGGGGTCTAAGAAAAATTAGACCCCCTTTTTTTCTCTACTGGTTAATCTCCACCGGAAACCCCTGTTTCTCCTGCACCGCTTGGTAGATTTTCTCTGTATTCACGTCCTTCAGCAGGCCCTTCTTCCTGAGGAGCTTCACCGCCTCGTTAAAATAATCCACCTTTTGGCGGTAGTCGTCCTTGTGCACCTCCAGATACACTTTTTTGTCTCTCACTCCGACCTTTATCGGCTGTCGCACAATGGTCACTTTCATGCCAACGGGAATCACACTAAAGAGTTGCGGAATATCTTCAGGATAGAGCCTGATACATCCGTGAGTGACCTTTCTGCCCACAGCAAAAGGCCTGTTCGTCCCATGTATGAGCACAGTGCCCAATGAGAGTCGCAGGGCATGGGAGCCGAGGGGGTTGTCAGGACCCGGGGGGATCACTTTCGGAAGTTCAGGCCTCTCCTTCCGGATAGAGGGAGGGGGATACCAAGGGGGATCCACTATCTTCTGGATTATCTTAAAGACCCCCACAGGCGTATCATTGCCCTCGCTGCCGATTCCGATGGGGTACGTGGTCACAACAGGAGAACGATTCATTTTATGAAAATAGTAGAGTCTCATTTCCGAGATGTTGATCACTATACCGTCATAGGAAATCAGCTCAGGCAAAATCCATGAGGTGGGTACAGTGACCAGTGCCTCCTCTCCGGGAACAAAGGGGTCAAGGGTGGGGTTTGCGGACTCAATCTGGTTATATCCAACGTCAAAGTCCCTCGCGATCTCAATGAGTGACTCATCGCCCTCGACCTCATAGGTCTGGACTTCTCCGATCACCATATTGCCCTTCCCGTAAGAATACGATGAGGCAGCGTCCAGCTGGGGCGCCAAAACAAAAATCAAACATACCGCCAGAAAAAAGTCCCTGATCCTCACAGATATGAATAATACCATAATATCGCTCCTGCAATAATTAAGAAATCTTCATTTTCCCGTCTGGCATGGCCTGAATTTTTCCCTCGAAATATTTTACAATATAATCACGATAAAAAAATACGGAGGGAATAATGAAAAGACCGGTGCTCTGCCTATTTTCCTTGGTGTTTCTTTTTACTGTTTCCGGCTGCGGTTACAATACCATGCAGGCAAACGAAGAGGCGGTAAAGGCAGCATGGGGTGATGTGGAGGCGTCGTATCAGAGGAGAAACGACCTTATTCCGAATCTTGTGGAGGTCGTAAAAGGGTATGCAAAACATGAAAGGGAGACCCTCACTGCAGTCACCGAGGCAAGGGCAAAGGTGGGCACCGTACAGGTATCGAAGAATATCATCGATGACCCCAGGGCATTCGCCCAGTTCCAGGAGGCGCAGGGTGCCATGAGCAGTGCCCTTTCAAGGCTGATGGTAGTCGTGGAGAAATATCCTGATCTCAAGGCAAACCAGAGTTTCCAGGACCTCCAGCACCAGCTTGAGGGTACGGAGAATAGGATCAACGTGGCGCGCACACGCTACAACAAGGCGGTGGAGGTATTCAATACATCCCTGCGCATATTCCCGAACAACATTACTAACGGTCTTTTACTCCATCTGAAACTGAAGGAACCGTTCAAGGCTGAAGCAGGGGCTGAAAAGGCACCAAAGGTCCAGTTCCAGTAAGTGGAATCCCTAAGGGTCATACGTTTGCAGAGGACTGTGCGAAGAGGTTTACGCGTCTCCCTCGCACTTTTCATCCTTCTGCTCCTTTGTTCTTCTTCTGCACACGCCCTTGATGTTCCGAAACTCAGGGGCTATGTGAATGACTATGCCAATATCATATCCCCCTCAGCAAGGACCGAGCTGGAAAAAGAATTACGCTCTTTCGAAGAAACAGACTCAACCCAGATCGTCATCCTCACCATTCCCTCCCTTGAGGGGGAGGTGATAGAGGAATTCAGCATCAGAGTTGCCGATGCATGGAAGATCGGCCAGAAGGGGAAAGACAACGGTATCATCTTCATCGTCGCAAAGCAGGAACGGAAGATGAGGATTGAGGTGGGGCGGGGATTGGAAGGCAGAATGACGGACCTAATGGCAGGGAGAATCGTGGACCTCGTGGTGAAGCCAAGGTTCAAGAGAGGGG
>Ga0335085_10010313_pt1 | contig 13982 bp, 13 predicted proteins | sample Lox_Sample_45_FD_206712 | JGI IMG/M metagenome (GOLD analysis project Ga0335085, IMG submission 206712) | Soil microbial communities from Loxahatchee National Wildlife Refuge, Florida, United States - Lox_Sample_4.5 | ecosystem: Environmental > Terrestrial > Soil > Wetlands | place: USA...
GGATCAGATACAGATCAAGCTGGTCGAGTTGTAGACGACGAAGGGAACGATCGATAGCGTGCTGAGTGCGCTCGTAACCAGTGTCTTGAACCCACAGCTTGGTGGTCACGAACAGTTGGTCGCGTTGTACGCCACTCTCCTTGATGCCCTCACCAACGGCCGCCTCGTTCATGTATGACGCGGCGGTATCGATCAACCGATAGCCGACCTCTATTGCGTCGATAACACATCGCTTGCATTCGTGAGCATCGGGAATTTGAAATACGCCGTAGCCAACGATTGGCATGGTGATGCCGTTGTTCAAGGCTACGGTAGGCAAAGCCATATGTGAGGACTCTATGAGAAGTTCGTTGCCGCCTAACGGCCCGCGGTTGAGCCGCGCCGCACCGCTCGGTTGCTCAGCCGCGCCCGACGGCTCAGTGCTTGGACAACACTTGTTAGGCGGCACGCCGCTGCGAGCGGGCCCGCTGCTTCCGAACCCGCGTGACGATCGCCAGATACTCGGCCGCGGCTTTCAGAGCACGCCGCTTGCCGCCGTAGGTTACGTCCCCGAAGAACTTCCGGTGCCGCGGTGCATACGCTCCGTCTGAGCGCGTGTAGAATCCGGCCCGGGCGAACCAGCCGTGCGTGCGCGTGGAGGGTTGGTCGATGCGGCTAATGCCACGCTGGCGACCGGGACGGGACCGAGTCTTCTTTCGCAAGGTTTCTCCAAGTACAAGGTTGGGATTCGCGCCGCCCGACGGATTGCGCCGAAGCTGCGGCGCCGTGTTGTACGGTGCACAACCGCAATTCTACCCCCGAGGACGGGCGCCGGCACCTTCAGGCGCGTGTTGGGCGGCGGCCAGCGCGGGTTGGCCGCTCATGCACAGTTTCGCCCGCCTCCAGCATACGAACGAACTTCTCCAGCCGCCGCTGGCGCGTCTCCGCTTTCTTGGCGTCGTGCAATCGGTAGAGAATCGCATAGCGGTTCCTGCTGTCGAGCGCCTGAAAGAACTCCCTGGCACGGGGCCGGGCAACCAGTGCCGCCCGCAAGTCCTGGGGGATAGTGATCGTCCGCTGGGATGCGTACGCAGCATTCCAGCGGCCGTCGCGCTTGGCGGCATCCACCTGCGCCAGACCCGCCGGTGTGAGTCGCCCCTGGGCCAGCAAACGGTCGACCGCCGCACAGTTGATCTTGGACCACTTGCTTCGCGGGGCTCTGGGTGTGAAGCGCTGGCGCCACCATCCATCCTTGCCGGTCGCCGTCTGCCCATCGATCCATCCATAACAGAGTGCAGTCTCCAGGGCTTGCGCGTGCGACAGCGGAGGACGCTGGCGGCCGTTCTTGGCAAATTCCAGCCATACGCCTCGCGAGCTCGTGTGATGCTTTCGGAGCCATGCGTCCCAAGCTTCGGAGCTCGCGAACCGCTTGATTGGAAGAGTGTTCGCGTCGGCCACTGCTCGATTGTTCACAAACACAATTCTACCACAGCCAGCCAAAGAGGAGCGCATCGGCCTGCGTGGGTTCTGGACCGCGCGCCGATGCAAGTCTTCGGTCCGCCACCATTACGCGATGAACGCAGCACCGTCCAAGGTGACGTTGATGGAATAGCGCAGGGGTCGCGCGAGGTCGGCGCCGGGGTGTGCAGTCACAACAGCAATTCTACTCGGAAAACGAACGGTTACATTCCCCTCGTGCAGGCTCAACCCCCGGCCTCCGACACCGATCTCCTTAGCCTCACTCCCCAGGCGAGTGAGGCCCGGCTGCGCGACTGGCTCACCCAGCGCGACGAGCCCGGCTACCGGCTCGAGCAAATGGCCGCGCGCCTGTGGCAGCGCCCCGTCGCCTCATGGTCCGACGCGACCGAGCTGCCCGTGGCACTCCGGCTCGCGCTCGAGCAAGTATTCCCGCTCACACGGCTCGAGCTCGCGGCCCATCAGGAGTCGACCGATGGCACCGAGAAGTTCCTCTGGAAGCTTGGTGACGGCGAAGCGATCGAATCGGTGCTCATTCCCGAGGGCAAGCGGCGCACGCTGTGCATCTCGTCGCAGGTGGGATGCGCGCTGGGCTGCATGTTCTGCGCTACGGGACGCATGGGATTCCGCCGCAACCTGAGCGCGGCCGAAATCGCGGGTCAGGTGCGCGAGATCGTGCTGCGCAGTCCGGAGAAGAAGCCCACGAACGTCGTGTTCATGGGCATGGGCGAGCCGCTGCTCAACTGGCCCGCTGTCGCAACCGCGTTGACGATCCTGAATGCTCCACAAGGCTTGGGAATCGGCGCGCGGCACGTCACTGTGTCGACCGTCGGAATTCTTCCAGCGCTGGCCGAGCTGGCGCAGCGAACGGAACAGTTCCGGCTCGCGGTGTCGCTGCATGCGCCCACTTCGGAACGGCGCCTCGACTTGATGCCGATCGAGAAGAAATACCCGCTGCCAAACCTGCTCAAAGCGCTCGGGCAATTCGAGCGGCGCATCACACTCGAATACGTGCTGATCGCAGGAAAGAACGATGCGCCCGAAGACGCCGATCAGCTGGCGAAACTGGCGTTACCGCTCGGCGCGCTCGTGAATCTCCTGCCGCTTCATCCGGGTGGCGCGCCGGAACTCACCCCCAGCTCGCGCAACACGATGATGGAGTTCGAACGGCGCCTGAAAGCGAAGGGCGTCAATGCGGTGCTGCGCAAGAGTCGCGGCCTCGATATCAGCGCCGCCTGCGGGCAGCTACGGGTGGAAGTCGAGGCGCGGGGCAAAGTCCGCACCAAGGAACACGCTCACATCGAGTAGCTTCGCCGAATCGAGCTGCACCGCGATCGTCCCCACGCCGAGCGCCGCGCGCACCGGTTGGGCGACGGCGGCGCTACCCCTCCGTACTACTATGCGGGTCGACTCCGCGTTTGCACTCGTGGCCGTCCCGAAGCTCACCACGTCGATTCCCGCCCGGCGCAGCACTCGCGTGCCGGTGCGCGCGAGGCCGGGTTTGTCGCTCGCGTTCAAGACTTCGACGGTGACGTGCGCGCCGCTCTCCCCGGGAATCTTGAACGGCTCGGGTGCCCGATCGGATCGGCACGCGATCACGAGGCCGCACAGCGCGATCAGCGCGCGGCGAGACTGTTCCAGAATTCCACCGACTCTTTGGGGAGCGGCCACCCCGATTTGATCACGCGGCGCAGGCGCATCGCCGCCACTTCGCGCAGCACCACGTCGCGCTCGCGCGGCACGCGGTTGGCCCACGAGCGCCGCTTCCAACGTTTGAACGCCCGGCCCGGCTCGAGAAAATCGGCCAGATAGAGCATGCGGCCCACGTCGTCCCACCCCGGGTAGCCGATGGTATGATACCGCACCGCATCGAGCACGCCGCGATCGCGCTCGCCCTCCTGCTCGGCGCGCTCCGCGGCCTTCGGGCCATGCTGCATGCCGCTCTCGGGCTTCGCGTTGCGCAGCGCATCGTGGAGATATGCCGCTCGGAGCCAGCGCGCCTTCTCGCGCTCGCCCACGTCCATCGCGTCGGCCCAGCTCGCGATCAGCTCGGCGACGCGTTCGATGTGCGCCTTGCGTCCGTCGCTCACCACCGCCCAGGACGGCAGGCTCATGCGCTGCGCACCGCCACGTCGTGCGCCATGCCTTCACCGAGCACGACATTGTCGATCAGGCGCGTCGTCCCCACGCGCGCGGCGACCACCACCACGCTCGACGCGTCGGCACGCGCGATCGGCTGCAGCTCGGCGCCCAGCACTGTGAGATACTCGGGCGTGACCCCGGGGCCGGACAGCACCTCGACTCCACTCCGCTCGAGCGCGGCCGGATCGGCCTGACCACGGCGCCATGCCTGCTCGATCGCCCGCAACGCGCGTGACAGCGCGAGCGCCGCGCGGCGCTCGTCGGGCTGCAGGTAGATGTTGCGCGATGAGAGCGCGAGGCCATCGAGCTCGCGTACGGTCGGCGCGATGTCCAGCTCGAGTCCGAAATGCAAGTCCGCTACCATCCGTCGCACCAGCACACACTGCTGGTAATCCTTGCGGCCAAAGATGGCGAGATCGGGCTCGACATAATGAAACAGCTTGGCCACCACCGTGAGCACGCCGCGGAAGTGGCCGGGCCGAGCGGCCCCTTCGAGGATATCGCCGCCGGGACCGGGATGCACCGACACGACCGGCGGCTCGGGATAGACGCTCTTCGTCTCCGGGTTGAAAAAGCAGTCCACCGACCGGCTCGCCGCGAGCGCCCGATCGCGCTCGAGATCGCGCGGATAGCGCTCGAAGTCTTCGGTGGGGCCGAACTGCAGCGGGTTGACGAAGCGGGAGAGCACGACCCGGTCGGCGCGATCGCGCGCGCGATCGACCAACCGCATGTGGCCTTCGTGGAGAAACCCCATGGTGGGCACGAACCCGATGCGCCGGCCGCGGCTCCGTTCCGCGCGCGACCAGGCGCGCATCTCAGCGGGCGTCGCGATCTCCTGCAGCGCTCGTCTCCCGGCTACTGCGTGATCGAGTGCTCGGGCCCGGGATAGCGACCCTCGCGTACTTCATCGCCGTACAACGTGACCGCCTCACGCACGTCCTGCGCCAGGCTCGCATAGCGTTTGAGAAACTTGGGCGCGAACTGGTCGTTCAGGCCCAGCATGTCGTGCAGCACCAGCACCTGCCCGTCGCACGCCGGTCCCGCGCCGATCCCGATCGTGGGGATCGTGACCGCCTTCGTGACCTGCGACGCGAGCGTGGCGGGGATCAATTCCAGCACAATTGCGAACGCGCCCGCGTCTTCCAGCGCTTTCGCGTCGTCGAGCAAGCGTCGCGCTGCGTCCGGTTCGCGACCCTGCACGCGATACCCGCCCAGCGCGTGTACGGATTGCGGAGTGAGCCCGAGATGCCCCATGACCGGGATTCCCACGTCGACGAGCGCCCGCACTGTGGGCGCCATGGCTTCGCCGCCTTCGAGCTTGATGGCGTTGCACCCCGTCTCCGCCAATACGCGGCCGCAGTTCCGAATCGCTTCGGCGATCGACACCTGATAACTGAGGAACGGCATGTCGCACACCACGAGCGCCCGCTCCGCACCGCGCCGTACGAGCTTGGTATGGTAGATCATCTGCTCGAGCGTCGCCGACAGCGTGTTCGGCGATCCGCCGAGTACTTGCTCGACCGAGTCACCTACGAGCAGCACATCCACGCCGCTCTGATCGAGCAACCGCGCGAACAGTGCGTCATAGCAGGTCAGCACCACGATGCGCTTCCCCTGCCCCTTCATTCGCGTGAGGTCCGGGACCGTGAGCCCTCGGGGAGCCTGAGGCTCACTCACGTTCGAGCTCGGCGATCTCCGCCTGCCAGAACGCGCGATTCGGCAGCTCGGGATGAGGAATGACGAGGTTCGCTTCACGCGCATGCCGCTCACCGAATCGCACGATATCGAGATCGAGCGTGCGCGGCCCCCAGCGCACAGTCCGCTGCCGGCCGCGCTCGGCCTCGATCGCGTGCAGCCGCTCGAGCAGGTCGAGTGGTGTGAGGGTGGTTTCGAGCAGCACCATTTGATTCAGATAGCGTCCCTGCGGTACGGGGCCGAGCGGCTCGGTCTCCTCGACTTGGGAAGCGGCGATGAGACGGGTGCGCGGCAGCCCGGCGAGCCGCTCGCGGGCGTACGCAAGATGCGCTTCGCGGTCACCGACGTTCGATCCCAATGCCACGAAGACGCGCTCCGGTGCCGGCACGCGTGAATGGTAAGGGAGCTACGCGACGCTGGCAAAGCCGCGCGTCAACTCGCGCAGCATCGCGGCCACGGACTCGAGCTCGCGCGTGGCACGCTCGAGCTCGGAGAGACCCCGGGCCGCCTCGTTGGCGCGCGTGGCCACGTCGTCTACTTCGACGCGGTTCTTCCCCGCGATCTCCGCCACGGCGTGAATCCGCTCGCGCAGCCGCGCGAACGCCGCGTCCTGCTCGGTGGCCGCCTCCGCAATCCGGCGCGCATGGCCCGTCGCATCGGCCGTGGCTTCCACGATCGCGTCGAGCGCGCGCAGCGCCGCGGACGAGAGCTCCTCCACGCCGCCCACGTTCACCTGCCCGCGCCGCATCTGCTCCACCACTTCACCCACCTGGCGGTGAATGTCCTGCACCAGCTCGCCCGCTTCCGATGCTGCGGTGGCGCTCTGCTCGGCGAGGCGGCGCACTTCTTCGGCCACCACCGCAAAGCCGCGGCCGTGGGCCCCGGCCCGCGCCGCTTCGATCGCGGCATTCAACGACAGGAGATTCGTCATGTCGGCGAGATCGCGAATCGACGCGATGAAGCCCGTGATCCGCCGGCTCACCGTCCCGAGCCCCTGCACCTTGGCCGAGCTTTCACCCACGAACGTCTTGAGCGCCACGAGCCGCTCGATCGCCTCGCGAATCTGCTGGCGATTCCGCGTCGCGACGTCGCTCGCCTTGCTCGACGCCTCGGCCGCCTCGGCGCCGTCTTCCCACATACGGCGCGACACCTGGGCCAGCGTCTCGGTGGCCTCGAGCCCGCCCGACACCTGCCCTTCTTCGGCCACGACGCCCGCGCGGATCGCATCGGTCGATCCCGCCACTCCCCCCGCGGCCTCGCGCAGCGACTCGGCCGCGCGCGCCAGCGTGGAGAGCTGCGCGTTGAGCCGCTCCACCGTCTGGAGCAGCGGCCGCCGCAGCTCGGTGATGTGCATGGCGGTGGCGAGCTGATTCGCGAACGTGGAAATCGCCTGCACGTCTTTGCCGCGGTAGGATTTGCGCTTGTGATGTTCGAGCTCGAGCGTGCCGATCACGTCGCTGCCGAACTTGAGCGGCACGATAATGAGACTCTGCACGTGCGCCGCCGCGTCGTTGATGCGCCGGTCGCGCACCGCGTCGTCGATCACGAGCGTCTCGCCGTTGGCGATGACCTCGGATCGGAGCACGGCCACGTCCGCACTCGGCTCGCTGCGCTCGCGCCGGCCGATCTCGCCGCGATACGCGAGCGTCGGCGCGGTACCCTGGTTCCGGTACACCCGGAAGTCGCCCCAGTCGACCAGCCGGTGCGCCAACCGCTCGATGCGCGCGAACGCGTCTTCCAGGCTGATGTTGCTCGTGATCACCGCCTCCATGGCGTGGACCTTGTTCAGCTCTTCGGCGGCGATGGCTTCTTCGATGGTCTGCTTGAACAACAGACCGAGGGCGCCGAGCGCCGCGGCCGCGAACAGCCACGCGAGCGGCGGCCAGTACGTCATGGCGCCGAGCACGCTGGCGGAGGCGATGATCGTGGCGCCGAAGCTGATGCATTCGTACCGCAGCATGAGCAGCCGCTCGCCCTGCTCGAGCTTGCCGCGGAACAGGAGCGAGAAGTAGAACAACAACCGGCTGAACACGAAGTACGCGAGGCCGAAAAAGAACAGCGCGGGCAGGGTGTCGATATGGAGACTGGGCGGCACGCCCGACACGTGCAGGATCGTGGCGTACACGCCGAACGCGGCGATCGTGGCGATCACCTCGCGTCCCGCGTTGACCGACGACGCGCGGCCGCTCTTCCTGAGCCAGCCCCAGTCCACGAAGAACGTGCTCACGCCCACGGCCAGCGCCGCCGCGGGCAATCCGATCACCAGCGACCCAGCGAGCGCGATGAGGCCGGTCTGCGTGAGATAGGAATACTTGGACAGCGGAATCTGCAGCGCCCGCAGTACGAGACCGCCGATGATGAGCAGCAGCACCGCCGGGATCTGATGCACCCAGCGCGGATCGGCGATCAACGCGGCGACGAGCACCGCCATGCCGACCCAGCGCAACGCCACCGAGTACCCCACCACCATCCGATCGGTTTTCATGACGCCGATCCCACGGGGTTGCCCGACTCGCGCACCGCGCGGGCGAGGTCGGTGATCAAGCGTGCGCCCGCCGCGACGCCCCCGTTATCGAGCGCGTCGATCAGCGCGCTGCCCACCACTACGCCATCGGCCACGGCGGCCGTTCGCCGCGCCTGAGCCGGCGTGCCGATGCCGAACCCGACGGCGACCGGCAGCTCCGTGACCGCGCGAATCCGCTGCACGTGCGTCTCGAGATCGGCCGGGACTTCCTCGCGCGCTCCGGTCACCCCGAGCCGCGAGATGAGGTACACGAATCCGCTCGCGCCCTGCATCGCGCGCGTCAGGCGTTCGGGCCGCGTCGTGGGCGCGACCAGCCGGATCAAGGCCAGCGGGCTCGCCGCCACGCGCGCTTCCAGCTCGGTATCGGCGCCCGCGGGAAAATCGGTCAACAGCAGCCCCGACGCGCCCGCCGCGCTCGCATCCTCGAGAAATCGTTCCACGCCGTAGGCGATCACCGGATTCAGGTACGTCATGATGACCACGGGAATCGCGAGCGCCGCGCGCTCGATCTGCTCGAGCACGCGCGGCACGGTGACGCCCTGATCGAGGGCAGCCTGGGTGGATCGCTGAATGGTCACGCCATCGGCGAGCGGGTCGGAAAACGGCACGCCGACCTCGACGATGTCGGCGCCCGCCGTCTCGAGCATGCGCAGCGCGTCCACGCTCGCCCCCGGATCGGGAAACCCGGCGGTGATGTACGGAATCAGCGCCGAGCGGTGCTCGCGCCGGACCACCCGCCAGCGGGCGGCGATCGGGTGGTCAGACAAAATAGTCGCTGACGTTGATTCCGTACTTTTGCGGATCGGTCACTTTCACGATGGTCCGGGGGTGATTCCCGGCGGCATCGACCTCCGCGAGGTCGAACAGGATGCCGGGGTGTTGCAACCCACCGTCCGGCGTGGTCACGATGCGCACGACCGGGCGATGCACGTGGTTCACGTCGGCGTTGGCCGAGTGCACGATCGCCACCTCGTAGGTATCGAGAATGACGCACGTGCCTACGGGATAGATGCCGATCAGATTGATGAACGCCTTCACCACGACGGGGTCGTACCCGCGCCGTGGATTTTCCCACATCTCCTTCAACACCTGATCCGGCTGAATGGGCACGGTCTGGTACACGCGGCGGCTCGTGGCCGCGTCGAACCCGTCGGCCACCGCCACGATCTTCGAGAAGATCGACAGCGCTCGCGACCGGATCGACTTGGGATAGCCCGTCAGATCGGTCTTCATGTGGTGCTCGTAGGCGACCACCATGCCACGGTAGGGGATCTCGCCATAGCCCCGGAGCCCGAACAGCGTGAGCACGCCGAGCCACGGATGCGCGGTCATGATGCGCCACTCTTCGTCGGAAAGCCCGCCGTCCTTGTTCAACACTTCGAGCGGCACGCGCGATTTCCCGACATCGTGAAACAGCGCCGCCATGCCGATGTCGAACAGCTGCAATTTGGAGAAGCCGAGCTTCCGGCCCAACGCCACGGAGAATATGCAGACGTTGACGGAGTGCGTGAACGTGTACTCGTCGTAATCGCGCAGCGTGGTGAGCCCCACGAGCGACGCTTCGTTGTTCAACACCTGATCGACGATCGCCTGGACCGCGCGCTTCACCTTCTTGACGTTGGCCGTACGCCCCATGCGGATGCTGTTGATCACCTCTTTCGTGACCGCCACCGACCGGGCGTAGGTGCGCTTGGCGGCCTCCTTCTGCCGTTCCTCGTCTTCGACGTCTTCGTCAGTCTCGAGCGGCGGCTCGACGCTGATGAACGTGACCCCCGAGTCGCCGAGCCGCTGGCCCAGCTCCTGGATCTTGTTGGGATTCGCTTCCTTCGCGGCATACGACAAGAGCAGCGAGACGAACTGTTGCAGCTGTTTGCGGTCCACCCCCTCGTCGATGCGCACGGCGCCGATGCCGCACTGCCTGAACACGCCCAGGATGTGCGAGAACGAGGCGTAGTTATCGAGGTCGAGCCGCAGTCGTGTCGAGTTCACGAACATGAACTCGCCCTGGATGCGCAGCTCGATTTCGCGTTCAACAGCGAGCAAATGCTTGGTCGTGGCCGCCAGCTCGTCGAGCGCCTTCTGCACCTGCGCGTTTTCCAGCGGATACAGCTTGAGCGAGCGGAACGACGTATACAGCACGACCAGGAAGTCCCGGCCCGCGTGCCGGAGAAATCCGTCCGTGGTCTGGACGGTGTCGACGATGGTGCTGCGCCGCTCGGGAGCCGTCACAGATTCGCGCTCCCTCCCGTCGCGCCGGTCTCGCGCAGGGCGCGACTCACGGCATTCCGCACCAGGGCTTCCTTGTCCTGAACCGCTTTCTCGAGCACGGCTCGCGCTTCCGCGGTGCGGATCTTCCCGAGCGCCATCGCCGCGCACGCGCGCGTTTCCGGATCTTCCTTGCGCGCCAGCAACCCACGGCTCACGAGCATTTTCTCGAGAATCGGGATTCCCTTGGCACCCGCGAGCGTCCCGTACGCCTCGTAGAACGCCATCTTCTCCGTCAGGTCCGAGGCCTTGAGCTTCGATCCTGTGACCATGGACTCGACGCGCGCCAGCGCGTTGCGATGCCCGCGCGACGCGAGAAACTTGACCCCCGCCACGCGCACGTCCCGGTCCGAGTCCTCGATGGTGCGCTCGAGCAGCCGCAACGCCGACGGGCTCGCGATCTGCGTCAGGGCATCCACCACCGCGAGCTTCAGGGTGCGGTCGCCGTGCTCGAGCAGCGGGCCCATGCCGTCCGGCGCCCCCGGGAGCTTGAGCCGCCCCGCGAGCCGCACCATTTCGAGCTGCGTCGCGGGGTCGCTGCTCGCCAGCGCCGAGAGCACTTCGGCCACGTGTTCCTGGGCCAGCTTCGAGGCAGAGTTCTGCACCAGCTCGCGCACCCGCTCGTTCGTGAGCCGTGGAATCCACGACATGAGGGTGCCGAGTGCATCCGCGCGCAGCTCGCGGAACAGCTCGCTCAATTCTTCTTCGGTGGGGTGAACCGTGGCCTCATCGAGCGACTGCAACAGCTGCGACAGCGCGCTCGGCTCCGACAGTCGCGCCGGCAGTCCCGCGAGGACCTTGCGGTGCTCGGGGATCAGCTCCCGCGCCCGCTCGAGCACCACCCGGACCTCCTGCAGAATGAACGCGACCGAACGGAAATCCCCGGCGCCGAGCAGGTACGGAATGAAGTTCTCGACGATGCCGATCAGCTCGGCGCGGACCGTGCCGTAGGTCTGCAGCTCGAGCAGATCGAACAGCATCGACAGCACGTTGCGCCGCAGGTCCTGCTGGTATTCCCGCTCGGCTTCCCTGCGGAGATACTCGATCTCCTTCTCCTCGAGGAAATACAGCGTCGTGTCGAACTCCTCGAGCGACACGAGCCCTTCGCGCTTGGGCGGCGGTGCGTCTTCCTGCACGGACTGGCGCACGTCGTTCGGTGTACGCGACGGGATCGTCTCGCCCGCTTCGATCGGCACGGCGTTCTCGGACGCCAGCTCCCGGAATGTGTACGAGATGAACTGGAAATCTTCGGCCCAGAGCAGCGTCAGCAAATCGTCGGCGGCCTCGGCCGCGAGGTTCTTCGCCTTGTGCAGCACCCCGAGAAACCGCACGATCTCCGATTCTTCGACCGAGGGCCGCAGCGTGAGCGAGCGAACCCCATCCTTATACAGGGTCCACGCGATGCTCTCGGTGCGCTGCTCCTGCTGATAGACCACGTGGCTTTCCCAGCGAAACGCGGTCTCTTCGACGTCCAGGTGCAGGTCGTCTGTGGACTGCCAGATCTGACGGAAGCCGTTGCGGATGTTCTCGACGGATCGCTGGTAGACCGGATTGTTGGGGAGATAGAGCTGAGTGGCGCGGAGTCCTTTGACGAGAACCTGCATCAGCTCCTCGACTCGGGACGGCGGCAGCTCGAGCTCGGGCGGTGGACCGGGTGCGGCCCCCGCAACCGGAGGCGTTGGGCTCGACGTGGGCGACACTCCGGTCACCGGGTGGCTGCTCCAGTCAGCTCGGCCACCATCGCGACGTCCTTATCCCCGCGCCCGCTCAAGTTGATCAATACGACATCGCCTTCACTCCAGTGTTCGCGTCCGCCATGCCGTACCCACGCAACCGCATGGGCGCAGGGAGGATCCCTTCGAGCCGCGGCAGCTCGCGGAACGCCGCCAGCGCTTCCTGGTCGGTAACGGCCACATACAATACGCGACCCGAGTCTTTCAGAAAAGCATGTTCCGGCCCGACGCCCGGGTAGTCGAGCCCGGCGGACACGCTGTGGGCCGCCTGCACCTGCCCGTCGGCGCTCTGGAGCAGGTAGCTCAGGCTGCCGTGAAACACCCCCGGGCGCCCGAGCCCGAGCGAGGCGGCATGGCGCCGCGTGCCCAGCCCCTCCCCGGCCGCCTCGACGCCCACGAGCTCCACGCCCGCATCGTCCAGAAACGCATCGAAGATCCCCATCGCGTTCGACCCACCACCCACACACGCCACGACGGTCTTGGGCAAGCGTCCGAAGCGCTCGAGCACCTGGGCGCGGGCCTCGCGGCCGATCACCGACTGAAAATCGCGCACGATCCGGGGGAACGGATCGGGACCGACCACCGAGCCAATGATGTAGTGGGTGTGGGTGACGTTCGTGACCCAGTCGCGCAGCGCTTCGTTGGTCGCGTCTTTCAGGGTCCGTGTGCCCGACGTCACGGGGACCACGCGCGCGCCCATCAGCTCCATGCGGTACACGTTGAGCTTCTGGCGCCGCATGTCTTCCTCGCCCATGTACACCACACACTCGAGCCCGAATTTCGCGCACACGGTGGCCGTGGCCACGCCGTGCTGGCCGGCTCCTGTCTCGGCGATGATGCGGCGCTTGCCCATGCGGCGCGCGAGCAGCGCCTGACCGAGCGTGTTGTTGATCTTGTGCGCACCGGTGTGATTCAAGTCTTCACGCTTGAGCACGACCCGCACACCTCCTCCCACCACCTCACTCAGGCGCGGTGCGTCCGACAGCGGCGTGGGCCTGCCGACATAATGGCGTAGCAGGTCGTCGAGTTCGTCCCAGAACGTCGCATCGCCCTTGGCCTGCTCGTACACGGTCTCGAGTTCTTCGAGCGCCGCCATGAGCGTTTCCGGGACGTAACGCCCGCCATACGGTCCGAACCGGCCCAGCGCCGCACGCTCGGCGCGGGTGGCGGGAGGTGGCAGCGGCGACTTGATGCTCATGCGCTGGTGGGCTGGCGCGGCGTGGCGCGCCCAAGCCGCGCTACGCCGCACAGCGCTCGCACGGCGGCTTCCGGATCCGCGGCGCGCGCCACGGAGCTGCCCACGAGCACGAGGTCCGCGCCCGCCGCTGCCATCCGGGAGATGTCGCCGCGCGTCTCGATGCCACTTTCCGCGACCACTGGGATTCCGGGCGGTACGCGCGCGATCAACCGCTCCGCGGCGCCGAGATCGATCGTGAATGTCGCGAGATCGCGGCTGTTCACGCCCACCGCCGTCGGCTCGGCGGCGAGTGCGGCGTCTAACTCCCAGTCGGCGTGCGCCTCGACCAGCACGCCGAGGCCGAGGTCGCGCGCGGTTCGGGCCAGGCTCTTCAGGTGGGTGGGCTTGAGCGCCTTGACGATCAACAGCACCCCGCTCGCGCCCGCCGCGCGGGCTTCGAACAGCTGCAGCTCGTCGAGAATGAAATCCTTGCGCAGCACGGGCAGCGCGACCTGCGCTGCCACTCGAGTCAGATCTTCGAGCGATCCGCCGAAATGCAGCTCATCCGTCAGTACCGAAATCGCCACCGCCCCGCCGCGCGCGTAGGCCGCGGCGTGCTCGACCGGATCGAGCCCCGGGGCGATCGCGCCGGCCGACGGCGAGCGGCGTTTGACCTCGGCAATGACCCCCACCTCGCGCCGGCCCCCAAGCGCCGCCGCGAACGGACGCGGCGCTGGAGCCCGTTCCGCCTGGTGCTCGAGCTCCGCCGTCCGAGGGCGTAGCAGGGCGATACGTCGCCTCGTGGTGGCGAGAATCGTTTCGAGCGTGGGCTGGCTCATGCTTGCGTTCGGGTCATTTTCGGGTAGATTCGCTTCGGCTTATTTTCGGGAGAACAGGTGCCGCTCACCCGGCGTCAACGCGAAATCTTCGATTTCATCAGCGAGCACATTACCGACAAGGGCTACGCTCACAGTTTCGAGGAGATCGCCGC
>Ga0335085_10010315_pt1 | contig 13981 bp, 8 predicted proteins | sample Lox_Sample_45_FD_206712 | JGI IMG/M metagenome (GOLD analysis project Ga0335085, IMG submission 206712) | Soil microbial communities from Loxahatchee National Wildlife Refuge, Florida, United States - Lox_Sample_4.5 | ecosystem: Environmental > Terrestrial > Soil > Wetlands | place: USA: Florida...
TTCCGGACCACCAGGTGCCCGCTCATCGCCACCACGCCGCTCGTCACGGTCCAGACGTGCAGGTCGTGGACCGAGGTCACCCCGGGGACGCTCGCGACCTGGTCGTGCACGTGGGAAAGGGCGATGTGCCTCGGGGTGGCCTCCAGCAGGACGTCGACGCTCTCCTTCACCAGACGCAGCGACCCGTTCACGATCAGGAGCCCGATCCCCACCGAGATGATGGGGTCCGCGAGGGACCAGCCGGTGGCGAGCACCACGAGCCCGGCCCCGATGGCGCCCACCGATCCCAGGACATCCGAGAGCACGTGGAGATAGGCGCCCCGCTGATTGAGCGAGTGGTCGTGGCCGTGGTGGAGGATCCGGGCGCTCACCAGGTTGGCGGCGAGCCCCGCCCCCGCGACGCCGATCAGAATGCCGGCCCCGATGCGCGGCGGCGCGGCGAAGCGGCGCAGCGCCTCGACTCCGATGCCGACGGCGATGGCGAGCAGCACGGCGCCGTTGACGAAGGCCGCGAAGATCTCGAGCCGCAGGAGCCCGAAGGTGCGCTCGGCCGTCGCCGGCCGCTGCGCCAGCCGGGCCACGACCAGCGCGATGCCCAGGGCTCCCGCATCCGTGAGCAGGTGCCCGGCGTCGGCCAGGAGGGCGAGCGAATGCGACGCCCACCCGCCCACCGCCTCGGCGACCATCACCAACACGGTGAGGCCCAGCACCCAGGCCATCCGGCGCGCGCTCTCGCGGCGGTCGGGGGCCTGATGGACGCAGGTGGCGTCGAGCGGAAGGGTCGTGGGCGCGGCCATCCACGAAAACATATAACTTTTGCCGCCGGATATGTCGGATCCCCTGCTGTCCACGCTCGGCCTCCGCCTGGCGGCCGTCCTGGCGCTGGTGCTGGCGAACGCCTTCTTCGTCGCCGCCGAGTTCGCCCTGGTGGCGTCCCGGCGCACCCGCATCGACGCCATGGTCCGGGAGGGCGACGCCCGGGCCCGCACCGTCCTTCAGGCGCTCCAGTCCCTCGACCGCACCATCTCGGGCACGCAGCTCGGCATCACCCTCGCCTCCCTGGGTCTGGGCTGGATCGGCGAGCCGGCGCTCGCCGACGTGCTCGCCGCGTTCTTTGGGGCGCTCCCGCATCCGCTCGACGTCATCGCCACCCACAGCGTGGCCGTCACGGTCGCGTTCGTCCTCATCACCTTCCTCCACATCGTCCTGGGGGAGCTGGCCCCGAAGGGCCTGGCCCTGCTGCACCCGGAGGAGGCCAGCCGGTGGCTGACCGGCCCCCTGATGGTGTTCACGCGGGCGACCAACCCCTTCATCTGGCTGCTCCGCAACTCCGCCAACGGCATCCTCCGCCTGCTCGGCGCCCGCCGGCCGTCGGAGCGCGAGCGCGTGCACTCCCCGGAAGAGATCCTCATGCTCGTGGAGCAGAGCGGAAAGACCGGAGAGCTCGATCCCGAAGACGCCCGCCTGATCGAAGGGGTGTTCGAGTTCAGCGAGAAGAACGCGCGTGAGGTGATGACCCCCCGCACCGAAATGGTGGCCATTCCCGCCGACGCGACCATCGAGTCGGCGGCGGACACGGTGGCGAAGGCGGGACGCTCCCGCTACCCGGTGACGGGCGAGTCCCTCGACGACATCGTGGGCGTGGTGCACGCGAAGGACATCCTCCGGGCCCTGCGCGCCGGCGGCCGCGAGCCGGTGTCGTCGGTGGCCCGCCCCGCGTTCTTCGTGCCGGGCACCCGCGAGGTGGAGGACGTGCTGGCGGACATGAAGCGCAGGAAGGTCCACCTGGCCGTGGTGCTGGACGAGTTCGGGGGCACCGCGGGGCTCGTGACGATGGAGGACCTGCTGGAGGAGATCGTGGGGCAGATCTACGACGAGTACGACCGCTCGGAGCCCGCCCCGGCGCCGCAGGGATCGGAGACGGCGCCGGTGCTGCCCGGGTCGACCCCGGTGGCCGACGTCAACGAGCGGTTCAGCCTGGCGCTCGACCCCGGCGACTACACGACGATCGGCGGGCTGGTCTTCGGCGCCCTGGGCCGCCTGCCCCGGGTGGGGGACCAGGTCCGTCTCGGCGGCGTGACCTTCGAAATCGTCGCGATGAAGGGCCGGCGCGTGGGACAGGTACGCCTCCTCCCGCCCGCCGGCACCCCCGCCTAGGCCCGCCGCGCCAGACGCGCCGCCAGCTCGATGGCCGCCCGCATCGAGCCCGGATCGGCGCTGCCCTTCCCGGCGATGTCGAACGCGGTGCCGTGATCGGGCGAGGTCCGGACGAACGGGAGCCCCAGCGTGACGTTCACGCCGGTCCCGAACCCCGCGACTTTCACCGCCGTCATCCCGACGTCGTGATACGGGGCGAGCACGGCGTCGAACTCGCCCCGCAGGGCCCGCACGAACACCGTGTCGGCCGGCAGCGGACCGGCGGCGCCGAGCCGGCGGGCCGCGGGAGCGAGGATCCGTTGGTCTTCGTCGCCGAAGAGCCCCCCCTCCCCGGCGTGGGGGTTGAGGGCGCAGACCGCGAGCCGCGGCTCCGGGATCCCGAACCGTTCCCGGAGCGCCCGGAGCACGATTTCGCCGACCCCCACGGCGCGCTCAGTGGTGACCTGCGTGATCGCTTCCCGGAGGGGCAGGTGCGTGGTGACCAGGGCGACGCGCAAGGAGCCCGTGACCAGCATCATCACCGTCTCCATCCCGCCGGCCAGGGCGCCGAGGAACTCGGTGACGCCGGGGTAGCGGTACCCGGCGTGGTGGAGGGTGCCCTTGTGAACCGGCGCGGTGACCACGGCCTCCACTTCGCCCGCGCGCGCGAGCCAGACGGCGCGCTCGATGGCGCGGGCGGCGAGGCGCCCCGCCGCGAGCGCTCGCTCGGGATCGTCCCCCTCCCCGACGCCTGATCCCCACTCCCCGACGCCGAGCCGGGACCGGGCGGGGAGGCGGGCGAGCAGGTCGTCCGGGCCGACGAGCACGACGTCGGCCGCGAGGGGGCCGGCGGCGAGGGCGCCGGCGACGACCTCGGGGCCGATCCCCCGCGGGTCACCGAGCGTCACCGCCAGGCGGGGGCGGGGCGGGGCGGGAGCGGAGCTAGTTGCGGATGTCGACGTAGGTGGCGCGGCGGAGCCCGTCGATGTAGTGGGCTTCGGCCAGGTCCTGGGCGACCCGGGTCTTGATCTGGTCCTTCACGTCGTCGAAGGTGACGGGACCTTCGGCCTGGCGTCCCGTCACCTCGATGATCGCGAACCGGGGCCGCGACGTGTTGGCGCCCACGACGATCACCGGCTTGATCCCGAGCGTGGTGTCCTGGGTGACCGCCGACAGGTACTCGGGCGGGAGCGGCGACTGCGCGAGCGGGATGTTCTCCACCAGCTTCTGCTCGTCGGGGTCGCCGTAGCGCGCGGCCAACGAGTCGAACGAGCCCCCCGCCACCCAGGCGTCGTGGACCGAATCGGCCTGCTTCCGGGCCAGTTCGATCTGCGCCGCCGAGATCACCGGGATGATCAGGATGTGCCGGGCCAGGACCTCGGCCGGCTGGATCCGTTCCACCTGGATGATGTGGAAGCCGAATTTGGTTTCGACCACCGGGGAGAGGTCTCCGGGCCGCAACCGGAAGGCGGCGTCCTCGAAGGGCTTCACCATTTGCCCGCGCCTGAACCACCCGAGCTCTCCTCCCAAAGGACCCGTAGTGCTGTCACCCGAGTACCGGCGCGCCAAGGTGGCGAAGTCGGCGCCGCCCCGGAGCAGCGCGAGGAGGGAGTCGGCCAGATGGCGCGCCGCGGCGCGCGCCGCCGAGTCGGGCTGCGGCAGGATGACGATCTGGCGGTACGACACGTTGGCCGGACGCTTGCCCACTTCTCCCTTGTGCTCGTCCCAGAACGCGTGCATCTGCGCGTCGGTGGGCGGGATGGGGCGCAACTTGTCGTTCTGGCGCAGGTTTTCGAGAAGACGCGACACCAGGATCTGGCGCCGCTGGTCCTCGGCAAGCTTCCGACGCCACTCCTCCTCAGTCTTGAATCCAACGATGTGCAGCTGTCGCAGAAACTCGTTCGGGTCCGGAATCTGCGTATGCACACCCTTCACCTGCGCCTGAACTTGGTCCTCCACTTCCTGATCCGTGACCTTGATGGTGGTGTCGTGAAGCGCCTGCTGCACTTCGAGCTCCTCGTTCACCATCTGGGTCAGCAGCTGGCGCCGCAGCGCCTGCCGCGCCGCCGAATCGGTCGGCATCGTCTGCCCCCCCTGCTGGGCCACGAGGAGCCGCTCCTCCACCTCGGAGGCGAGAATGGGGCGGTCCCCCACCACCGCGACGATCCGGTCCACGGGCACCACGGCCAATTGCGCCGGCAGGACGCCGGGACCCAACGCCAACGTCACGAGCGCCAGTGCCGCCCGCTGAAACGTCACCTACCGGCCTCCGTGGGGCTGGGAGGGTGTGGTACCCCGGGCCGGCGGAGTCGCTCCCGGCGCATTCGCGCCCGGAGCGGGGGCGGGACCGGGGGCGGGCCGCAGGAGCGGCTGGCCGCCGGTGCCCGGGCCCGACGGCCCGCCGCCCATGGCCGCGCGGTCGGACTGCGCCTGCTCGGTGGCGCGCTGCACGCCCGCCGGATCCACGTCCCAGCGGCCCGCGGCGCGCAACGTCGACGCCAGGAACGGCGGCACGCCGTAGAACCCCCGCCGCCGGCTCACGAGGTCGTCCAGGTACTGGTCCACGCGCGCGGCCGCGAAGGCGACGCGGGCCGCGGGGGTGGCGGCCGAATCCTTGAGCATCTGCGGCGTGAGCTGGATCGCGGCCTCGAGGTTGGCGAGCGAGGAGTCGTACGTCTCCCGCACGGCGTGCCAGTCGTCCGGCGTCAGGCCGGCGTGGGCCGAGTCGGACTGCTGGAGGAGGATATCCCGCGTGGCGAGGGTCTCGAGCACCTTGGTGAGCTGCTGATCGGTCGCGCCGGGGACCGACGACGTGAGCTGGGGGTCGAGGGCGCGAAGCCACCGCACCAGGTCGCGGACGCGGAACGCGCCGCCGTCGTAGCGCACCAGCTTGGTGCCGTTCCGCTCCGCGGCGTCCGCGTCCTGCAGGGCGCTGCGCGTGGTCGCCGGGGCGCCCTCGACCAGCGTGAGGTGGCGGAGCCGGCGCAGCCGCGCGATGTAGATCGAGTCGAAGCTCTCGTCGATGCCCTGCTGGACTCCGGCCGCGAAGGAGTCGCGGACCTCGGCCAGCGGGGGGCGCCGGATGATATGGAACCCGAACGGGGTCCGGACGACGCCGCTCATCTCCCCGGGACCGAGCTTCCACGCCGGCTCCTCGAAGGGCGCCATGAAGTGCCCCCGGGGCCAGACGCCCAGGAACCCGCCCTCCGCCTTGGACGGATCCTCGGAGTACCGCTGCGCCAGGGCGGCGAAGTTCGCGCCGTGGGAGGCCTGCAGCTGGCGCCACACGCCGTCCAGGCGGCTGCGAACCCCGTTGACGGTAGTCGGATCGGCGTTGGGGGCGACCTGAAGGAGAATGTGCTGGAAGGCGCGGAGCTGCCCGGCGTCGTAGGCGGAGTCGACCTGCGTCTGGCTGAGGTTCGAGCGCCCGGCGACCAGGCGTTCCCGGAAGTGGTCCCACTTGAACTGCGACACCATCGGCCACATCGCGGCCGCCACGGTGGCGGAGTCGTCCAGGGATCGGTCGCCGGCCAGCGTGGTGGCGAAGAGCGTATAGTCGACCCACATACCGGCCATCTTCGACAGGTTGTCACTCTGGAGCGGCATGCCCTTCACCTGGCTGGCCCAGGTGGCCAGCTGTTCGGCGGAGAGGGCCTGGCCGGCGGCGGTCGCGGCATCGGCGGCGTGCGCCGTGAACATGTCCCGCAGGGCGCCGCAGGCCGCGAGAGGAAGAACGATGAGTACCGCACCCAGCCTGCGCATTCCGTCTCCTAGGGATGAGGGTCCTGCAGAGCGGCGGCGAGCGCCCGGAGCAGCCCCGGACCGACGGCCTCCCCGCCGAGACGCCGGAGCCGCAGCGAGAGCGGCACGGCCCGGCGCACGGTGGCCTCGAACTGCACCGCGTCGAGGGCGGCGGTGAGGCCGGCGAGACGCGGGCGGGCGTCCCGCCGAAACGTAAGCCGCGCCTCGTCACCCGAAACGAGGACCGTCTCCAGTCCCAGCCGGGAGCCAAGCGCGCGGAGCTCCGCGACCAGCAGCAGCCGGGCGGCCTCCTCGGGAAGCGGGCCGAACCGGTCGCGCAACTCGTCACGGACGGCTGCAATCTCGCACGGTTGCACGGCGCGCGCCAGCCGCCGGTACACGTCGAGCTTGACGGCGTCGTCGGGCACGTACGCGTCGGACAGATGTGCCGGCCGGTCCAGCGTCACGTCGGGCGGCGCGAAGGCCACGGCGCTCCCCGCCCCGGCGTTCTTCAACTCGGCCACCGCTTCGGCCAGCCACCGCAGGTAGGTGTCGAAGCCCACGGCCTGCGCGTGCCCGGACTGCTCCCGGCCCAGCAGGTTCCCGGCTCCCCGGATTTCGAGGTCGCGGAGCGCGATCCGGTACCCCGAACCCAGGTCGGTGTGGTGCTCCAGCACCCGCAGCCGCTCGTCGGCCCGCGGATCCACCTGGTCCGGCACGAGCAGGTAGCAGTAGGCGCGCCGGTGGCTCCGCCCCACCCGCCCGCGGAGCTGGTACAGCTGGGCCAGCCCGAACTGATCGGCGCGGTCCACGATCATCGTGTTGGCGTTGGCCACGTCGAGCCCCGACTCCACGATCATCGTGGACACCAGCACGTCCACCTCGCCGGCGACGAACTTCGCCATCGCCGCCTCGAGCTCCCGTTCGGGCATCTGCCCGTGCGCCACCGCGAGCCGGGCCCGCGGGGCGAGGCGCGCCACCCGCGCACCGATCGTGGCGATGGTCTCCACGCGGTTGTGCACCATGTACACCTGGCCGCCGCGGTCCACCTCGCGCGCGATCGCCTCTTCCAGCAGGGCGTCGTCCCAGGGCTCGAGAAAGGTGAGCACCGGCGAGCGGTCCTTGGGCGCGGTCTCCAGGAGCGACAAGTCCCGCAGGCCGGCCAGCGACAGATGCAGGGTCCGGGGAATGGGCGTCGCGGTGAGGGTCAGGACGTCCACCGCGAGCTTCAAGGCCTTGAGCCGCTCCTTGTGCTTCACCCCGAACCGGTGCTCCTCGTCCACCACGAGCAGTCCCAGGTCCTTGAAGTTCACGTCCGCCGAGAGCAGCCGGTGGGTACCGATCACGATGTCCACCTCCCCGGCCGCCACCTTGGCGAGCGCGGCCGCGAGCTCGGGCCCGCTCCGGAAGCGGGAGAGCACCTCCATCCGCACCGGATAGTCGGCCAGGCGCTCCCGGAACGTCCGGCCGTGCTGCTCCGCCAGAATCGTGGTGGGCACGAGCACCGCCACCTGCTTGCCCGCCTGGACCGCCTTGAAGGCGGCCCGGAGAGCCACCTCGGTCTTGCCGTACCCCACGTCGCCGACGAGAAGGCGGTCCATCGGCCGGGCCCGCTCGAGATCCCGCTTGACCTCGTCCGTGGCGCGGCGCTGGTCCGGGGTGTCCTCATAGAGGAACGCGGACTCGAGCTCCCGCTGCCAGGGCGTGTCGGGGGGAAAGGCGAAGCCGGAGGCGAGCTGGCGGCGGGCGTACAGGTCGAGGAGCTCGGTCGCCATCGCGAGGATGGCGGCACGGGTGCGGTCGCGCTGGCGCTGCCACGTGCTCGCGCCCAGGCGGTGCAGCCTGGGCGGCGGCGCGTCCGGGTCCCCGCTCGCGCGGTACGGCTCGATCAGGTCGATGCGATAGAGCGGGACGTTCAACCGGTCCCCGCCCTCGTACTCGACCACGGCGACCTCGAGGGTGGCCTCTCCCACCTGGATGGTCTCGAGCCCCCGGAACAGGCCGATGCCGTGATCCAGGTGGACCACGTACTCGCCGGCCGTGAACGCGCCGGGCCCGAGCGCGTTCGCCGCGGCCCGGTAGCGCCGCGCCCGCCGCAGCCGCCGGGCCCGCCGGAAAATCTCGTGGTCGGTGAGGACCCGCAGGCCGGGAAACGCGAAACCGCCGTCCAACGCCCCCACCGCGAGTGTCACCCGGCCCGGGTCGAGCAGCTCCTCGAGGCGCTCGAGCTGGCCTTCGTTGTCGCACAGGATGACGGTGGGCGTGGGCCCGGCGATCAGGCTCCGGAGATACTTGAGGTCGCGGTCCACCACCTCGGCGGAAGTGATCGGGAACCGCACGGCGGCCTCGGACGCCTCGGGCGCGAGGATGGCGAACCGCGCGACGCGCTCCCGCCAGTCGGCCGGGGCGAGAAACAGGGTCTCCCGCCGCTCCGGCTCGTCCCCCAGCCGCCGGGACACCTCCAGGTGATGCGCGGCCTCGGCCCAGGTCCGCTCCACCTCGAGGCCCAGCGCCGACTCCCGCTCCACGACCAGCACCGTGTCGGCCGGCAGGAGATCGAGCAGGGACGACCGCACGACGTCACCGGTGCCGTCCGCGACGCTGGCGCGCTCGCGCAGGGGCAGGACCGTCACCCGTTCGAGGGCTTCCCCCGAGCGCTGGGTGTCCAGGTCGAAGGCCCGGAGCGTGGCGATCCGGTCCCCCCACCACTCGACGCGCCCCGGCGCCGCCATCCCGAACGCGTACACGTCGAGAATCCCGCCCCGGACGCTGAACTGCCCCACTTCGGTGACGGTGGACACCCGCTCGTAGCCGAGGGTCGCCAGGGCCTCGACCGCCTCGCCCAAATCCGGGCCGCCACCCGCGGCGAAGGTGAGACGGGTTTCGGCGAGGGCCGCCGGGACGCCGGTCCGCTCCGCGGTGGCGCGAGCCGTAGTCACGAGCACCCGGACCCGGCCTTCGAGCAAGGCCGCCAGGGTCTCGATCCGCTCCCCCGCGATCTCCACGTGCGGCTCCGCGCCGGCCAGCGCCTCGCGCTGCGGGTACAGCGCCGCGCCTCCGGGCCGGAGTCCCTCGAGGTCGGCGAGCCAGCGCTCGGCGTCCGCGGGCGTGGGGGCGACCACGGCGAAAACGCGCTGGGGCAGGCGGCGGGCCAGCGCGGCGACGAGCACCGCGGGCGCGGACCCCGGCAGCCCGCCGACGCCGACCCGCGCGCCGGGCCGTGGCAGCCCGCGCGTCAGCGCGTCGAAGGCCGGGAGCTCGTCCATCCGGTCCAGGAGGAAGTCGAGGGGCATCAGCGCGTCGTCAGGGCCACGCCCCATTCGAGGGCCGCGAGGAGCAGGGCGAGCGCGAGCAGGAGCCCCGCGGCGTCCCCCCGGACCGCTGCCGCGAACGCCTCACCGGGAAAAGACTCCGGCGACACGAGCCGGGCGCCGAGCGTGCCGGCGAGCACCCGCGGAGCCACGGGCGTGAGATCCGACTCGCGAGGGTCGGGGCCGCGCACGACGGCGCCGGCCGTATCGCCGCCCGTCACCAGGAAATCCACGCCGGGATCGCCGGTCGAATCCGTCACCCCCTGCCCTCCCCCCGCCACGAGGTTCACCAGGGCGTCGAGGAATGGGACGAACCCGGGCAGGCGCGGGAGCGGCGTCCAGGAGGTGTCGAGCGCGCTGCCGACGAGCACCACGGCGCCGTCCCGCACCACCCACGGCGCGCCGTTCACGGTGGCCAGCACGTCCGACGGCCCCCCGCCCTCGAGCTCGAGGCGGCGGGTCACCGGAGCGGCCGCGACCGCGGCGAGCACCGGTGACCCGGACCGGACCGGACCGGGCGTGCCGGGTGGGCCGAAGCGCCAGCGTCCCCCGCGCAGCGCGAGGGCGCGGTTGACCGCCCCCACGGCGGCGGGATCGCCCGACGCGAGCACCACGCTGTGCGGGCCCGCCGGGAGCGGGCCGATGGTCACGTCGGTGCCGGGGGCCGCGCGGCCGGCGGCACGGAGGACGTCGAGGGCCACCCCGACGAACGAGCCGGCCGCCGGGTCGGCACGCACCCGGGCCGGCGGCTGGACGCGATACGCGAAGACCCGGTGGTCGTCGGCCCGGAGCTCATCCGCGTTCACGTCCACATCCCCCGTCCACCATCCCGCCGGCGCCGGGGGAAGGTCGACGGACAGGGTGTCACCGGCGACGCCGAGTCCGCGGGAAATCACCCGCCCGCGATAGGTGACGGTCACGGTCGCGGGGGCGCCGCCGGGCGTCCCGACGACGGGCACGAGCAGATGCCCGCCCACGACCGCGAGCGGCCCCACGCCGCGGTTGGCGGGAACCCGATCCGGAGGCTCGAGCGCGAGAATTCGCGCGGCGCCGGGCGCGACCGGAGGCCCGTCGAATGCGGATGCCTGCTCGTCCGACAACACGTACACGTCGCGCCCCGCGCGCGCCCCGCCCGTCGTCACCGCCAGCGCGCGCCGGACGGCATCCGAGAGATCGAGCCGCACGGGCTCCGGGCGGGCCGCGGCGATGGCCTGGTCCAGCTCCGCGGGCGTGCCGCGGCGCATGACGCCGTCGGCCAGGAGGAGCCAGAGCCGGTCCCCCGCCGCCGCCCGCGCCGTGATCGCGCGCGCGATGGCCGCGAGGCGGTCGAGCACGCGCCGGCCGTCCACCAGCACACCCGAGGAGAGCGAGTTGTCGAGGACGATCACGGCCGCCGTGGGCTGATGCGCCGTCGCCCGGCCCAGACCCCGCACCTGGGGCCGGGCCGCCGCGAGCACCACCGACACCACGAGGAGGGTGCGGAGGATCAGGAGCAGGAGGTGGCGGAGGCGCAGCCGGCGGGCGGTCCGCCGCTCGGCCTCCTGGAGATACCGGACGGCGGGAAAGTCGAGCTCCGGAGGCGCGCGCCGCTGCCGGAGGTGCAGGAGCGCCGGAATCGCGGCGGCCGCGAGTCCCAGGAGCGCGAGAGGGTGCAGAAAGGTCACGAGAGGCGCCGGAGCGCGAGGCCGAAGGGCTGGTCGGTAGTCACGTGGTGGTAGGCGATCTCGTGCCGCCGGCAGGCGGAGCGCCACGCCGCGATCTCCCGCCGAACCGTCTCCTGGTAGGTCCGCGCCAGCTCGCGCGGACGGACCACCACCGCGCCCCGCGACTCGGGATCCCGGTACCGCACCTCGGGCGGACCGGTGAGCTCGACCTCCGCGGGATCCATCAGATGAAGGACCACGACCTGGTGCCCACGATGGCGCAGGTAGCGGAGGGCGGTCAGCGCCAGGTCGCGGTCGAACAGCAGATCCGAGATCAGGACCACCAGCCCGCGGCGCGCCAGGCGGGCCGTGACCTGCCGGAGCGCCTCCGCGGCCGCGGTGCCCTGTCCGTCGGGCGTGTCGAGGAGCGCGCGGACGATCCTGGCCCACTGACCGCTTTTCACCCGGGCGGGCACGCTCTGCCGGACGGCGTCGTCGAACGTGAGAAGGCCCGTCGCATCGCGCTGGCGCAGCAGCAGGAGGGCGAGCGCCGCGGCCAGTCGGTCGGCATAGGCCCGTTTGGTGAGCCGGGTGGGAACGCCCGTCCAGGCCATCGAACGACTCACGTCCACCAGGATCATGGCGCGGAGGTTCGTCTCCTCTTCGAACTGCTTGACGTAGGGCCGGTCGGTGCGCCCCAGGATCCGCCAGTCCAGATACCGAAGCTCGTCACCGGGCTGGTAGGCGCGATGCTCGGTGAATTCGACGGAAAAGCCGCGGAAGGGAGACCGGTGCAGGCCCGCGAGGAAGCCCTCGACCACGCCGGCGGCGGCGATCTCCACTCCGCCCAGCTGGGCGACCTCCCAGGGGTCGAGGAGATCGAGGCGAGCGCCGGTGCCGGGCATGGGGGCGGAAGCTAACGAAGCGCCGAACGTCCGGGCCAGGAGACACCGCCCCGCCGCCGCCCCGGGAGCTCAGTCGCTAAGCCCAGCCGGCAGTGGAGGTTCCGCCAACCTGACGGGAACCTGTCGGATGGCATGTTCTCTGCACCGGGAACGACGGAAGAGGACGGATGCTCATTCACCAGATGCTCATCGCGGCGGGCCTGGCCCTGCCGGCGGGCGCGCCCCGTTTCCCGGCGGCGCCGCCGGCGCTCGGGAGCGATCGGCGGCCCCGGATTCAGGTGTGGACGGAGAACGGCAACGCGCCGTATCGCGCGGGGGCGCGGGTGCGCGTGTTCATCCGCGGCGAGGAGGACGCGTACGTCACCGTGATCCGGGTGGACACGGACGGGCGGATCCGGGTGCTGTTCCCCCGCCAGCCGTGGGTCGACAACTACGTCCGGGGTCAGCGGGAGTACGAGATCGAGCGGGCCCGCGACGCGAACGCCTTCGACGTGGACGACGCTCCCGGAGTCGGGTACGTATTCGCGGTGTCTTCCCCGGACCCCTTCACGTTCGACGCGTTCACGGCCGGCGATCACTGGGACTTTCGTGCCGCCGGCGACGGGCGCGTCCACGGCGATCCCTATGTGGCCCTCACGGCGCTCGCCGGGCGAATGCTTCCGGCCGGCGATCAGGACTGGGACTACGACGTCGCGCCGTACTACGTCGACCGGCACTACGACTACCCCCGTTTCCTCTGTTATGACTGCCACGCCCTGGCGACGGCCGGCACCTGGGACCCGTACGCGGCGCCCTGCCCCCGGTACCGGATCGTGGCCTACGACGACCCCGCGTACTACCCCTATCACTATTACCGCGGAGCCGACGTGGTGATCGCCCGGCCGCTCCGGCCGGCCCCCCGGTTCGTGTTCACCGATCGGGACGGCGCCGCCGGAGCGTTCGTGACGGTCGAGCGGTCGCGCCCCGCGTCGGAGCCTCCGCCCAGACGGGCGCCCGGCCCGCCCCGGGCCGTGTCACCCAAACCGTCCCCGCGCCCGCCCCCGCCCCCCCCCCGCCGGGGCCAGCCGGAGCTGCGGCGCCGGAAGCCCGGGCGCTAGCGGAGGGCCGCGAGCAGCTCGGCGTTGGTGGGCGCGCGGCGCAGCTGGGACAGCAGGTGCTGCATCGCCTGCTCCGGCGGCAGCGCGACCAGGGCCCGCCGGAGTTTCTGCTTCGCCTCCACCTCGGCCGGCGACCCGAGGAGCTCCTCGCGCCGGGTGCCGGAGGCCGCGATGTCGACGGCCGGATAGGTCCGCCGGTCGGCGAGCTCCCGGGAAAGCCGGAGCTCCGCGTTGCCGGTTCCCTTGAACTCCTCGAAGATCACGTCGTCCATCCGGCTGTCGGTCTCGACCAGCGCCGTCGCGACCACCGTGAGCGATCCGCCTTCGGGAACGGCGCGGGCGGCGCCGAACAGGGCTTTGGGCTTCGCCAGGGCGTTGGCGTCCAGTCCTCCCGACATCGTGCGCCCGCTGCCGCGCCCCCCGGCGGTGTTGTGCGAACGGGCCAGCCGCGTGAGGGAGTCGAGCACGATGACGACGTCACGGCCGAGCTCCACCTGACGCCGGGCGTGCTCGAACACCATGTCGGCGACGGCGACGTGCCGCTCGTGCGGCAGGTCGAAGCTCGACGCGATCACCTCGCCCCGTCCCCAGTCCACCATCTCGCTGACCTCTTCGGGCCGTTCGTCCACCAGCAGGATGAGGAGCGTGGCGGCGGGATGATTCAGGGCCACCGCCTCGGCCACCGCCTGGAGGGTCATGGTCTTCCCGGCCTTGGGCGGAGAGACGATCAGCGCCCGCTGGCCGAAGCCGAGGGGACACACCAGGTCGATCACGCGCTGGAGGGCGGCCGTGCGCGGGCTCGACGCCCGGTCGGTTTCGAGGCGGAGAGGCCGGTCCGGGTGTACCGCGCCCAGCTTGGAGAACTCGGGCCGGTCGGCGAGGCGGTCGGGCGGCGCGCCGTTCACCGTGCTCACCCGTCCGCCGTCCAGGACCACCAGGTCTCCCCGCCGGAGTCCGGGCAGCCGGACGGCGGGGTCTCCGTGGGCCGGGAGATATCCGTTGGCGGCGAGCCGCAGGGCGCCGCCCTTGGGCGTGGGGTCGAACCAGCCGGATTGCGATGGAGGCATGCGGAGCGCGAAAGATAAGGGGTCGGGGGGCGGGGGGGAGGTGGCCGCCGGGGGCCCGGGGGGGGGGGGGGGGGGCGGCGG
>Ga0335085_10010316_pt1 | contig 13981 bp, 11 predicted proteins | sample Lox_Sample_45_FD_206712 | JGI IMG/M metagenome (GOLD analysis project Ga0335085, IMG submission 206712) | Soil microbial communities from Loxahatchee National Wildlife Refuge, Florida, United States - Lox_Sample_4.5 | ecosystem: Environmental > Terrestrial > Soil > Wetlands | place: USA...
AGGCGCCGGCATAGCGCACCTTGCCCGCGCGCACGAGCAGATCGAGCGTGTAAATCACTTCCTCGATCGGCGTGAAAGCGTCGAAGCCGTGTAGCTGGAACAGATCGATATAATCCGTACCCAGACGTTTGAGTGCGTCGTCCACCGCACGGGTCAACCGGTAGCGCGAAGAGCCTGATTCATTCGGCCCCCGCCGGAGCGGCAGGCTTGTCTTGGTGGAAATCAAAACCTTGTCGCGGCGGCCTTTTACGACCGCACCAAGAATTTCTTCCGCCGCGCCATTCGAATAGACATCCGCGGTATCGAAAAGATTTGCCCCGGCATCGAGGCAGATATCGACAAACCTGTGCGCGTCCGCGATGCCCGTGGTTCCGAGCGCAGAGAACAGCGCGCCCTGCCCGCCAAAGGTACTGGTGCCGAGACTGAGGACCGGGACTTTCAGGCCCGACGCGCCGAGAGTGCGATAGTCCATATCTAAGGCTTCTTGCGGTTGCCCCGGCCCATGCGCCATTCCGGCGGATAATCCATATCGACATCCTTGACGACGTTGTTCAGTCCTTTGTTCTTGAAGACATCGTCGCCGAGTTGCACGTCGCTCGCCGAGTCGTTCTTCATCATCGGCAACATGCCTTCGACGAAGCCGGTGAGCACACTGCCGAAATACTCGCCGCGATACTGCTTGTAGAGCTCGAGGAACGTCTTCTGAACCTGAACCACGTCCGTGGGGCGCGAACGCGAGCAGGCAAGCGCATATTTTTCCGTCTCGGCCTCGAGCTTGTCCCGCGGCACGACGCTGTTCACGAAACCGCATTCGTACATTTCCTTCGCGGTAAACGGCCGGCCGGTAAACAGCATCTCCTGGAACTTGCGCAGGCCCATCATCTCGACCCAGCTCCAAAGACGCGGACCCCAACCGGCATAACGAAATGCGGGATGCCCAAACAGACATTCTTCGGATGAGACCACGAGATCGCAGTCGGCCGCCTGATAGAAATGCCAGCCGTAGCAATAACCCTTCGCCTCCAGAATGCTGATCTTCTTGAATTCCTGCAGCGGCCTGTTGCCGGCACGAGCCTTGGCGTAGTGGTCGGTGAGGCCGTGGAGGAACCGGTAACTGTCCTTCGGCGGATATTTCACATCCGGATCGTCGATCCCGAACTCGGGGAGCAGGGAAACGTCGCCGCTGCTCTCCGACAGCATCTCCGACTGCTCCGGCAGATCGCCGCCGGAACCGAGATTGTCGCCCGCGCCACGGATCACCAGCACCTTCACGTCGTCGTCGATGTTGGCCTTGAAGACCAGGTCGGCATAATTCTGGCGCATGCCAATCGTCGTGGCGTTCAGCGCTTCGGGACGATCAAAAGTGAGGTAGGCGATCTTGTTCTTTCGGTCCTTCTCGTAACGAATATATTTTTTCGCCTCTTCCTTAAGCGCTTTGTAGTCTTTCATTGCCGTTCCCTGCCTATTATCCCGTTTCCCAGAGGGCACGCCGCAACCGATAATGTCTTGACAATTCACGACTTTTTATCTGCAATAGATGCAGGACAATCCCCGTTTACCGCGTGCTCCAAATCTGCGCGCACATTCGAGGATCGCATTATAAAAAGACTCCCGGGAGAGAAATTCATGGCTGCAGCCCCGTTTTACACGTTGGAGGGACCGCTCGACGCAGTTCCCGCGGAACGGCAGATGCGCGCGGCAAACTTCGAAGGCTTTTCCGATCTCGTCCGCAACCTGGGCGGCGACCCGCGGCGCATACTCGAGCGCTATGGCATGGAGCCGCGAACCATCTCCGACCCGGATTATTACATCGACTGCAAGAGCCTGGTTGACGTGTTCGAATACTGCAGCGCTTTCTTCAAGGATCCGCTGTTCGGTCTGAGACTGGCCCAACAGCAGGAGGCCGAGGTATACGGCTGCGTGACGGCACTCTGCCGGGCGGCGCCACGCGTGCGCGAAGCACTGCAATCATTCATCGAGTACCTTCCGGTGGCGCATTCCCCGCCATGCATGCTCGAGCTCGTTGAAGGCAGAGAAGCAGCCGAGCTCAAATGGTCCGTACGTACGGACCTCGGTTCGAATGTCCAGGCGCATTATCAAGCCGCGATGCTGAATATAAAGCTGCTCAGGCAGGTTGCCGGCCGGAACTTCCGCCCCAGCTACATCAACTTCGGATTCGAAGTGCATCCGAAGGAACTGGCCGACATCGAGCAGACATTGGGCTGTCCGCTTCGCAGCAGGGCCCAGGCAAATGCCATCGCCTTCCCCTCCGCGGTTCTCGATCGCACGATACCGGGTTCCAACAGGCTGTTGTACCGGCTGCTCGGCGGCTATCTGGACCGCGTCAAAGCCACATCGAGAAAATCGATCGTAGAGCGCGTGGAGGATTACGTGCGTGGCGCGCTGCCGCTGGGAAACTGTTCGATTGAGCGCTGCGCCAAGAAGCTCGGCACGTCCGTGCGCGCGCTGCAGGCGCATCTGGGAGAATGCGGCGTACGGTTCTCCGACATCCTCGAGCGGCAGCGCGTCGAACTCGCGCAGAGCTATCTCGAGCAGGAACAGCTGTCCCTGGACGAGATCGCAATCCTTCTCGGATATTCCGAGCAATCGAGCTTCGGCCGGGCGTTCAAGAGGTGGACCGGCTCGACGCCGCGACGCTTCCGCTCCGATCGCCCCTGGGAGGCCACAGAACCCGAGGCGGCTTGCCCGTAGTCCACTCGCCATCGGTTCTGGATTCCCTCGTGCTCGAAGGCCGAGCAGAGGGTCCTTACCTGCTCTTCGATTTCCGGGATGATCGCGGCAGTCCGGACCACGCGGCGTGGCTGCGCACACAGGCTTTTCCGGTGTTGGGTCTGGCGCAGGCGGGCGATCACAATCCGTTGGTCAGCGCCTGCGATGTCGTCGGTTCCAGCGTCGACAGGCTTTCTTCGACCATTGCCAATATCGAGCGCGCGCCCGTTGCGGCTTCGATCCTCGTCCAAGCCTTGCGCGCGACGGAGAATGTCCCGGCGCCTGACGGCCTCGTCGTAGAATCGCTGGCGTACGCCGCGCTGCAGGCGGGGCCGGAATTCGCGCGTTGGCGAGCCGAACGCCCTGCGCCAATCAAAAGGTCTATCGAGAACGGGCCGCCGCTTCTTGTGGCGCGCGAACAAGATCGGTTGAGCATCACGCTCAATCGCCCGGACAATCGCAATGCGATTTCGATCGAATTGCGCGACGCACTGGTCGAAGCGTTTTCGTTCGCAACGCTCGATGCGACGATCGGAACGGTCGATGTTCGTGCAAACGGCGCCTGCTTCAGCGTCGGCGGCGACCTGGCGGAGTTCGGACAGACGCCCAATCCCGCCGAGGCGCATATTATCCGTATGCAGAGGTTGCCCGCACGTGCACTCATGGCTGTTGCGGAGCGCACGCAGTTCCATCTGCACGGCGCATGCATCGGCGCCGGTGTGGAACTGCCGGCTTTTGCCAGACGGGTCGTCGCAAGACAGGACACGTTCTTTCAGCTGCCCGAGATACGTTTCGGTCTCATTCCCGGTGCGGGCGGATGCATTTCGATCCCTCGACGCATCGGGCGGCAGCGAACGGCTTATCTCGCCCTCTCCGCCCGACGCATTTCGGCGCGCACGGCGCTGGACTGGGGTCTGATCGACGAAATCACGCCTTGAAGATGGCGTGGCCGGTTTTCAGCGTGACGCTGATTTCAAGCTCGGCCAGATTCTCGCGCGCCTTCCGCCAGGATCTGTCGAGCAGGATAAGATCGGCCGTTTCGCCTACGGCAACTCGGCGAACGGCGCCGCCTGGCGCCTCTGGGTCGCCCAGAAAAAGCGCGAGCGCCGACTCTGGCGCAATACGCTCGCCGAGTCCGAGTATGCGTCCGCTTCGCGTTTTCCGTTCGATTGCCGCCTGCATGAGCAGCCACGGATTGGCCGTACCGAACGGTGCATCGGTACCGGCTGCGACGGGGATGCCCGACAAGCCCGCAACCCGGTAAAGCCACGGCACATCCTCGGGCTCGACATCGTCGAGGTAGCTGTCTCCCCGTTCGAATACAAAGCTCGGCTGCGTTACCACCGTCACGCCGAGTCGGCGTATCAGCCCGACCATCTCGGGCGGCGCGATGGACGCGTGCTCGACTCGATCGCCAGGCCGCGACTTCGCAGATTCGAGCGCCGCGAGCGCGAACGACAGATCGGTGCGCGTCACACAATGGAACGCGACGGGACGTTGGTATTCGTGGGCTCGCGCAATGGCCGCGACCGTTTCACCGAAATCCGGCAATGCCGCCTCATGAAGATGAAATTTCCTCGGACCGGAATTGCGCACGCCGTTCAAACTGTCGTCGCCCATGACGAGCACGGACTGAAGAAGCTCGCCATTCTCCCGGGCGCGCTCGAAGAGCGCAAACGTCTGAAGATTGTTCGACGCGGTCGCATCGGTGATCCCGGTCAGCCCCCACTTTGCCAGTTCGCGGCTCGCCCGCGCGAGATTGGGGAACCGGCCGCCCATTCTCGTGCGCAGCCACGCATCTGAATCATACAGCCTGCCGGTGAATTGGCCATCTCGCCGCTCGAGCGGATCATCGGCACTCGGCCGCAAGGCCTCGATTGCGGCGGTATTCAATATCCACAATCTGCCGCTGCGATGCTGAATGCGAACCGGCCTTGCAGGGATGAGACGATCGAGGAAGACACGGTCGATAAAGCCCGCGACGCTTTCGTGATAGCCGACACCGCGTATCCACGTTCTGGACTCCCCATTCAACCGCCGAAGGAGGTGCGCAAGCTCTTCCGCAGTGCCGACGGCCGGCGGCCCGCACATGACGGAGTCGATCGCGGCAGCATAAGCCGCCAGATGGATATGATGATCATGGAGTCCCGGGAAAAGCGCGCCGCCCGCCGCATCGATGATTTCTTCCCCGGCACGAGCGGCGAGCCCGTCGTCGATGTTGAGTATGCGGCCGTTCTCGATGCGCAAATCCATGCGTCGCCGGCCTTCGATTTCCGCGTTGCGGATCAGCACTGGGGGCGCGCCCGTCCTCGCGCGTCATTAGATGGTGACGCGCGAGGATGCGCGCGCTCCCGGGCTTGCGCTTTCGGCGGCATCACCGGCTGCCCCGACCGTTCAAGATGCGCAGTCCACGCTTGCGCCCGGGCACGCCAACCTTCCGTAGGCGGATCGAAGAGCGCGCAGTGCGCCGCCACGTCGCTTAGGGCGAGCGCGACAAGCCCGCCTCTGCCCTGCCGGTAAAGAACGAGGGCAGCCAATGCCGCATGCAATCCGGTCAACGGGTCGGCTACGGCATCGGCGCAGAACACGCTCGCTCCGCAAGCTTCATGCATGATGTGCGTAAGGCCTGCTGCCGTTGCTGCGTCATCTCCGAAGGCAATCCAGTCCGCCTGGGGACCAGTTCTGCCATATCCGGTGATGTTGACCCATACCAGGCCCGGACGGTTTTTCACGATTTCTTCCGGATTGAGACCCAACTGGCGAAGCGCGCGCGGCCGCGATGCGTCGATCACGATGTCGGCCGCCGCCAGCAGCGCAAGCAGCTGTTCGCGTTCGGTATCGAAATCGAGGACGCATTCCTCCTTTCCGGCATGCAGCAGATCAAAAAATCCGGGAGGGCCGCGGCGCGCACCGTCGAGACGCTTGCGGCTTTCGACCTTGATCACGCGCGCACCCGTGCAAAGGAGCAAATGGGCGGCGAGCGGTCCGGCCCACAAGGCCGAGAGGTCGATGACCAGCGGCGCGTGCTCGGGCGGCGAACCGGGTAGATCATCCGTATTGAGATGATACCACGCACGAGGAACCGGTGGCGCCTCGGGCGCAACGGCGAGGCCCAAGACCCTGCCGCGCGCGATAAGGTGGCTGCGAGACTTGCCGGCTACCTGCAGCGCCAGCGAAGTCCAGTCTGGCGAACAGTCTCCTTCGAACCAGGCAGGGAGAAGCTCCCAATCCGCGTCGCGCGGAAGGTTCACGGCCAGTACGCCATCCGCGGCATTCAAGAGCCGGCAGGCTCCTCCCGGCGAGATCGCACCGTTGCGGCTCAACCCTGCCACAGCGGCGCGCTCGCCCAGCAGCGCTGCGCCATCTGATTTGAACGCCGCAGGCGCCACGGCATCGAGCGCACGCACGACGCCTGCCGCGCAGCTCGCGAGCGGAGCTGGGCACATGAGCGCCGGACCGCCGGCAAACCCGGTGAGCGCCATGGCTCCGCTTTTCGCCCACGCCTCGGCCGGATGAAGGGATGGAGGGCCTTCGACTTGGACGGCATTGCAGCCAAGCGTGCGCAGCAAATGGGTCGCGTAGTCGGCCTCGAAGCCGCTGCCTGAGACGGGGAAGTGGTCAGTGCAAAGCTGTGCCGTCGTCGTTGCTTTCCGTGTTGGACGGTGTCGAAGATAGCATCGCTCGACCGCGACAGACGAGTGCCATCGGAATCCTGCGTTCGTGTCAGCCCGGAGCCGAGCGCAGCACTTTCCAGATTCCATCGGCGCTTGCCACGACCTTGTCGCCTACGCAAATGAGGCCGCGCACGAAAACGAGCTGGTCGGTCTGCCGGATCACTTCCGGTCGGCAGGTAATGAATTCTCCCAATTTCGCCGTAGCAATAAACTGCGTGGTCAGCTGGACGGTGGCACAGCGCGGTGCGCCAAGCGCCTGCACGACGCCAAAACCGAGCGCAACATCAGCGAAGGTCATCAGCATGCCGCCGTGCACCGTGCCGATGTGATTGCCATGGTGCTCGCCGGCGATGAACCCGATTGCCGCCTCGCTTCCGGCGCCACGCCACCAGTAAGCGCCTGCGAAGCCGGTGAAGCCGCCGACTTCGAGACTGGCCCAGCCCGCGGCTTCAAGCGTGCCTGCGTCCATCTCTAGCGGTTGACGTTCACCAGGATGCGGCCGCGCACCTTGCCCGCCATGAGATCCGACGCTGCGGCGACGGCCTGGCTCAGCGGAATTTCATGGGCAATCGCGTCGAGCGTTCCTGCGCCGACATCGCGCGCAAGCCGGCTCCATGCCGCCAACCGCAAAGGCTTCGCAGCCATCAGGCTTTCGATGCCGATCAACGACACGCCGCGCAGGATGAACGGCGCCACCGACGCCGGAAAATCCAGCCCTTGCGCCATGCCGCAAGCCAAAACTACGCCGGCGTAGACGGTCTGCGCGCAGGCATTGGCAAGCGTGTGAGAACCCACCGAATCCACCACGCCGGCCCAACGCTCCTTCTGCAGCGGCTTGCCGGCCTGCGCCAGCTCGGCGCGGTCGATGATCGTTGTTGCACCCAGCTGCTTCAGATAGTCCGATTCCGAAGATTTGCCGGTCGAGGCTGCAACACGAAATCCCGCCCGGGTCAAAAGCACGATCGCAAAACTACCGACGCCGCCCGATGCACCGGTGACAAGTATCTCACCCTGATCGGGCGCAACACCTTGCGCCAGCAACGCTTCGACACAAAGGCTGGCCGTGTAGCCTGCCATACCGATGGCCATCGCCTGGCGACTGGTGAACACAGGTGGCAGCGGCACGAGCCACTCCCCCTTGACGCGCGCCTTTTGCGCCAATCCGCCCCAATGCGATTCGCCCACGCCCCAGCCGTTCAGCACGACACGGTCGCCCGTTTTCCAGTCGGGATGCGTGCTCTCGCGAACCACACCGGCCAGATCGATTCCCGGCACCATGGGGAATTTGCGCACCACGGGCGAACGGCCGGTAATGGCCAATCCGTCCTTGTAGTTGAGCGACGAATACTCAACGTCGATCGTCACATCCCCTTCGGGAAGTTGCGCTTCATCGAGCTGGGTGAGTTTCACCTGCTGCCCGGAGTCGGTCTTTTCGATCAGGATGGCCGAGAACATGCGGTATCAACCTTCAGATTCCAACGCCCTCGCCTGGCTTTGTTGCGTTCACAAGAACGCCCATGTTTCCGGACGGGGCTTTGTTGTCGTGCATGAGCTGGTGCGCTTCGGCGAGCTCGTCGAACTGGAAGAGGCGCGACGCGAGGCAAGGGTCGATCTTACCGTCGGCCACGAGCTTGGTGACAGCCGCGGCTTGCTCGTCGTTGGAAAGGTGGCTGCCCTGCAGACGCTTCTGACGCATCCAATGATACCGCAGGTCGCCGGTGATCGTGTAGCCGGTCGTGCCGGCGCAAATCACGACCATGCCGCCGGTCGAGGCGACGAACATCGACGTAGGCAATGTCGTCTCGCCCGGATGCTCGAACACGATGCGCGGGCTGGCGCCCTTGCCCGCGATATCCCAGATGGCCTTGCCGAAGGCGCGGGCGCCCTTGACCCAATCGTTGTATTCGGGGCTCGCGGTATTGGGCATCGCGCCCCAATGCGTGAAGTTCTTGCGGTTGATGACGCCGATGGCGCCATGATCGAGACAGAACTGCTTGCGGTTGTCGTCGGAAACTACCGCGATCGGCTTGCCGCCCTTTTCGCGTGTGATCTGGAGCGCCATGCTGCCGAGGCCGCCGGCAGCGCCCCAAACCAGGACGAGGTCGTCCTTTTCCACTACGTTCGGCGACCAGCCCATCAGCATGCGATAGGCAGTCGACGCGCAAAGCAGATAGCAGCCTGCCTGCTCCCATGTCAGGTTCTTGGGCTTGGGGATGCACTGATGTCCCTGCGCCCGTGCGAACTGGCAGTAGCTGCCGTAATTCGTCTGATAGCCCCAGATGCGGGTGCTCTCTGCCAGCATCGGATCCTTGCCGGACAGCACCCACGGATCGTCCGGCGCCCACCAGCCGCTATGCACCACGACGGGGTCGCCGACCTTGACGTTTTTGACGTCCTTGCCGGTTGCCCAGACGATGCCGGAGCAATCGCTGCCGCCGGCGTGAAAGTCCTCTTTCTCGCCAAGAGCTTTTTGCCGTTCGGCGATAACGTCGACCGGCGTGCCGAGGGCAGCCCAGACGTTGTTGAAATTGATGCCCGTGGCCATCACGTAGATCAGGACTTCGTCGTCCTTGATCGGGGGCGTCGGCAAAACTTCGCGCTTCCACGCATCGCGGGGCTGGCCGAAGCGGCTCTGACGAACCGCGAAGGCATGCATTCTCTTCGGCACAACACCGAGGGGCGGGCGCTGGCCCAAATCGACAAGATCAACCTCTGACACCGCGATTCTCCAATTACGGATTCCAATTCCGGATAAGGTACCGCCAATTTGAAGTTCCTACGCCGCTGGCGGCAAACTCATTCAGGAACGTCAAACCAAAATCGGCACAGGACTTATGATGTTGCTAGAGCGAAATGACTTTTCTTCGAATCGTTATTTCGCCCTAAGTTATTGTTTTGTCGCGGTTCCGGGCGCAAAAGTGCACACACTTTTGCTGGAACCGCTCTAATGCCCCGCCTCCGAAGTTCGCGTCAGAACGCGCCACGAAGGCTCGCGGACTTCGGAAACGAGGCACCGGAGCCACGTCTCTACCCAAGAAATACTCTGCCGTAAAGCGCCTAGGAAGCCTGCCCAATGCCTGCGTCCGGACGGCGTCATGGGCACCCGCATTCCGTCGTCGGCGGTGCGATTTATGGCCTCGCGGCACTGAAACTATGTTCGGCGACTGCGGCAGCTTGTCCGGCGCGTCCGCCGAGCGAAGACAACAATGCCTTCAACCGATATGTCCACAGATGCAGGGAATGTTCGAGCGTCATACCCATGGCACCGAGCATTTGGTGAACTTCATAGACGACACGTGTCGCGCTCTCCTGTGCCTGGAGGGCCGCCAGTGCCGCATCTGCCTCGGTGCCCGTCGCCGCGGCTTTAAGCGCAAGAAGCCGAACGCCGCCGGCAAGAACCGCGCATTCCGCCAAGCGATGACGAAGCGCCTGGAACGCGCCGAGCGGCCGGCCGAACTGCTTGCGAACGCTCAGGTGTTCTACGGTGGCCGCAATGGCTGCATGAAGCAGACCCGATATCTCCGCAGCGAGGGCTACGCGAGTCCATTTGCGCGCGCTTTCTGAGGCTTCAGCCGAGAGCGGAACCATTTCCGCACCGCCTTTGAAGCGGCCCATCGGGTAGGCAAAAATCGAGTCCACAGGCTCGATCATCGCTGCAGTCGGCTGCACGATTGCAACCGAGCTGCCATTCACAACGAGTAGCGTTTTCGCTGCGGCGACAAAACGACCTGTCTGACCGTTCTCGACCATGGCCAGCGGTCGCGGCCAGTCGCCGTTCAAATGCGGTCGAACGAGCATGGAGAGTGCGATTTCCGCGGTATAGGGTAGCCGCGCCAGACGCTCCACGGCCAGGGCCGCCGAAACCGGGCCAAGCTCGGGAATTCGCGCGATATCGAAGAATTCCGCGCTCTCCAACTGATTTTCGAGCTCGTGGCTGACCAGCGCGAAGCCGTGAAACTCCGTGGGCTTGCTTTCGAATTGCGCCGCCAGCTTGTCGATTTCCGTGGCCAGGGTCTGCTGATCGGAGGAAAGCCTGAAATCCATCAGCGCGGCTCCCGCGGAAGCTTGAGGAACTCGGTAGCAATCAGGTTCAGCTGGATCTCGGCCGCACCCGATGCGATGCCCGCCACGATGCCGCGCTGGTGATGGGCCAGAAGCACGGGATCTCCGCCGGCCAACCCGTCGGGACAATGCTCGACCACGAACTCGGCGACCTGGCGCTCGGCCATGACGGTGGCAAATCGCGCTGCACTGGCCTCCGCGCCGATCGGCGTGCCGTGCCGTCTCTTATCCACGATCTCATAGCTGTAGAGCCGCGCGGCCTCGCACGCCGCTAGCGCCCGCGCCGCATGGCCGCCCGTACCAGCATCGAAGCGCCCGGCGTCCTTGAGCGCGTCCACCGCACGCGCCAGCACGCGCGCGGCAAATGCGAAGCGCGGTATTCCCACCCGCTCCAGCGAGAGCGCGCCGCGCACGATCTCCCAGCCCTGGCTCTCGGCACCCAGCCTGGCGCTCTCCGGCACTTCGACATCATCGAAGAACACTTCGTGGATGTCGCCCTCGCCGATGATGCTGGGAATTTCGCGCACCGTGATTCCCGGTGTATTCATGGGCACGAGGAAGATCGAAATCCCGTCCTTTCCGGCGCCGGTACGGGCGAGCAGGAAGCAGGTATCGGCTTCACCCGCATAGGAGGTCCATATCTTCTGTCCGTTGATCCGATAGCCTTCGCCGGCCTTCTCGGCGCGCGTGCGCAACGACGCAAGATCGGAACCTGCTTCAGGCTCCGAAAAGCCCTGGCACCAGATCGTTTCGCCGCGCCCCATGGGGGGAATGTAATGTTCCTGCTGCGCCTGCGATCCGAAGCGCATCAATGTCGGCCCGATCCAGTTCACGTTCATGTACTGGCCGCCGCGCGGCTCGCCGGCCATCCACATCTCTTCTGCGAGAATGAAGGACGTCCACGGATCGGCCTGACGCCCGCCCCAGCGCCGCGGCCAATGCGGCACGAGCAGACCCTCTTTGGCGAGTGCCGCGCAGAACTTTTTCGAGAACGCGCTCTGTTCCTTCGAGCCGGGCCCGTGCGCCATGCGCTCCCAGTCCGGCGGCAGGTTCGCCGCAAGGAATTCGCGGACCTTCGCGCGAAAGGCCCGCTGTTCGTCGTCCCACTCGAAATCCATCAGAATCGATCCAGTCGGAGGCCGGCAATCGCCATGGCCGAGGCGGCCACTATGCCCCATTATCCCTTTGTGGGCACGCGTTCCGCAACAGCTGCCTCCCGGGATAGGAATTTCGTCGTGGACCAGCCGCCGTCCAGGGCAATGGTCTGGCCACTGATCACGCCGGCCTCTTCGGAGGCAAGGAAGAAGACCATGTTGGCGACATCGGCCAACGTGCAATCGCGATTGAGCGGCGTCAGCTCCTGATTTGTACGCTGAAAGTAATCCGTATCCCAGAAATCCTTCGTCATGTCCGTCTTGACGACGCCAGGCGCGACGAGATTCGCGCGGATGCCCTTGCGGCCGTAATCGATGGCGATCGACTGCGTCATGCCGATGAGCGCGGCCTTCACGGTGCAATAACCCGCGCCGGCCATACCGGCGAGGATTCCCCAAACAGATCCGATGTTCACGATCGAGGAGCCCGGCTGCATCACCTCCAACGCCGCGCGGCAGAAACGAAACGGCGCCTTGAGGCTGATGTCGACGACTTCGTCGAGCATGGAATCGTCGGTCTGATGGACCGGCGCAAATTTGAAGGACCCCGCGTTGTTCACCAGGCAATCGAGTCTGCCGAAGCGCTTCATGGCGGCAGCGACGGCGGTATCGGCGGCATCCTTGAGCGTAACGTCCACGCCGACGGTCTCCACTTCGGTCTGCGCCGAGAGTTCGCGCGCAAGCGCGTCGAGCCGTTCTTTGCGCCGCGCCACGGCGACGATGCGCCATCCGCCCCTGGCGAACCGATGTGCCATCGCCTCACCGAGACCGGCACTCGCGCCGGTGATCAAAACAACTGGCTTCTCAGAGGTTGTCCGCGTCATGCAACCAATCCTGGTTTTCTGGTGCGTGCGTTTCCTCACGCATCGTTGGTGGGCATTCAAGAAGCTCCGGCGTTGCCGAGCTGCCCTGAAACGTCACTTGAAATTCTTACAAACGCGCCAGCTGGAACGCAATGACGCAGCGGAAGCGCGGCGCCCCCCTGGGCCGTCACAGCGGGTGACGCACAAGGATGCGCGCGGTTGCGGTGAAGTCATCTGCAATTTGCGAAGAGTTTCTGGACACTAAGAAAGCGAAACCCGGCGATCGTTGAAAATTCCTTTTTGGGTGCTCTAGTCCCTTCAGAAGATGCGCCGATTCGCTTCGCGCGCCGACAGGGGGGAAACCATGACACCATACGCGCGCCACCAGCTGAACCACCCTGGCGCATCCAGCCCACGCTTGCAATTGCTGCGCATGTTCTTGATGGGCGCCGCCGGCGCAACACTCGTTGGTCTTGCCGTGCCCGGTGCAGTACACGCGCAATCGGCCGGTTCTGCGCCCGCGGCACAAAGCCAGTCTGGTATCGAACAAGTCATCGTCACGGCGCGGCGGCGCGAGGAGAACCTGGAGCAGGTCCCCATTTCCGTCTCGGCATTGGGCGAGCAGCAGCTTCGTGAGCGGAACGTCTTCTCACAGAGCGACCTGCAAATTGCAGTACCCGGGCTGACTTTGCGCGAAACACAAGGGTCGAACTCGCTCACCTATTCGATCCGTGGGCAGACGGTCGACGTGTTCACCGGCTCGGCCACCGCGGTCGTGCCCTATTTCGATGAGGTTCAGCTGGTCACCGGAGGCGCGTCGACCTTTTTCGACCTCCAATCGATTCAGGTGCTCAAGGGCCCGCAAGGCACGCTGTTCGGCCGCAACACGACCGGCGGTGCGGTCCTCTTCACGTCCGCGCAACCGACCGACGAATTCGGCGGCTATGTCACCGCGCGCATCGGCGAATACGATCTGCGCGAAGGCCAGGGCGCCATCAATCTTCCGATCGTCGAGGACAAGCTTCTGTTGCGCGTGGCCGGCGATCTCGTCGCGCAGGACGGATATCAGTTCAACGTTTTCAACGACCGGCATCTGGGCGCAATTGACCGCAAGAGCGCACGCGCCACCCTGCTCTACCGGCCGACGGAAGATTTCGAGAACACGCTGCTCTTCGAATACGACCGCTCTGGTGGCAGCAGCACGGCCAACAGGCTTTTCACTGTCAATCCGCTCGGATCAACTAACGGCGGCTTCGCGCTCAATTCGACGGCGGCATTCCTCTACAGCCCGCTCGTTGACCAGGCATATGTCCCCGGGACTTGGGCCGCGTACATAGCCGCGCATCCTAACGTGAATCCGGCGGGGATCGAAGCCTATCTGAAGCAGGACGCACCAAAGCTCGGGTTCTGGCAAGCCAACGAAGCCGGCGGCGTATTTCACAATGAGGAGGATTATCTCCTAATCAACACCACGAAATACGATGTGGCGCCGGACACGCAGATCAAGAATATTTTTGGATATTCTGGCGTGAACGACAACGATCAGGGGAGCACGGTT
>Ga0335085_10010317_pt1 | contig 13978 bp, 13 predicted proteins | sample Lox_Sample_45_FD_206712 | JGI IMG/M metagenome (GOLD analysis project Ga0335085, IMG submission 206712) | Soil microbial communities from Loxahatchee National Wildlife Refuge, Florida, United States - Lox_Sample_4.5 | ecosystem: Environmental > Terrestrial > Soil > Wetlands | place: USA...
CGGCCGTGGCCTCACGATCCGCGATCTCGTGCAGGGCCTGGACGCGGCCGGCCGCGACGACCGCGTGAAGGGGCTGGTCGCCCGCATCGGCGCCGGCGAACTCGGCATGGCGCGCGCGCAGGAGATTCGCGACGCCGTCCTGGCCTTTCGCCAGCATGGCAAGTTCGCCGTCGCCTTCGCGGAGACCTTCGGCGAGGTCGGCGAGGGCAATACGCATTACTACCTCGCGACGGCGTTCGACGAAATCTGGCTGCAGCCCTCGGGTGAGGTCGGCTTGAACGGCGTGCGGCTGGAGAGCCCGTATTTCAAACCGGCACTCGACGCCATGGGCGTCGTCACGCGCATCGATCAGCGCGAGGAATACAAGGGCGCCTTCGATCCGCTGACCAGCGCCACCATGCCGCAGCCGGTGCGCGAGAACTATCAGCGCCTGGTCGATTCGTGGGTACAGCAGATCGCCGAGGGCATCGCCCAGGGGCGCAAGCTCGATCCCGCCGCGGCGCGCGCGCTCATCGACCGCGGACCCTTCCTCGCCGACGAGGCGGTGAAGGAGAAGCTCGTGGACAAGCTGGGTTATTGGGACGATGTCCAGGAAGACATCGACGGACGCGCAAGCGCCGGTCCGGAGAAAGCTGGCGACAAGACGGAACGGATGAAACTGGCCGACTACGCCGCCGATCTGAGGCCGCCGGCCAACGCCGCACGCATCGCCCTCGTCTACGGCCTGGGACCGGTGCAGCTGACGGCGCACAAGGCCAATCCGCTGTTCGGGGACGCGACCATGGATTCGGACACGGTCGCGCGCGCCATCCGCGACGCCGCGGCCGATGCGACGGTGCGCGCCATCGTCTTCCGCGTCGACAGCCCCGGCGGTTCCTACGTGGCCTCGGACACGATCTGGCACGCCGTCGAGCGGGCGCGTGCCGGCGGCAAGCCGGTCATCGTGACCATGGGGGACGTCGCCGCCTCCGGCGGCTACTTCGTCGCGGCACCGGCGACCAAGATCGTCGCGCAGCCGGGGACGATCACCGGCTCCATCGGCGTCATCAGCGGCAAGGTGGTGCTGACGGACATGTGGGCGAAGCTGAACGTCGCCTGGGACGGCGTGCAGGCCGGCGCCAATGCCGACATGGACAGCGTGAATCACGATTACTCGCCGGCCGCCTGGAGCCGCCTGGAAACGGCCCTCGACCATGTCTATGCCGACTTCATGACCAAGGTCGGTACGGGGCGCCGCATGACGGCCGACGCCGTGCATGGCGTCGCCAAGGGTCAGGTGTGGAGCGGGGCCGACGGACACGGCAACGGACTCGTCGACGAGCTCGGCGGCTATATGACGGCGCTCAAGCTGGCGCGGGCGGAGGCCAAGATCCCGGACGACCAGGCGCTCGATCTGGTCGAGTTTCCGCAGGTCGACCGCAGCTTGACGGGCCTCTTGGCACGGCTGGCCGAAGGCGACTCGTCGGAGGACTCGGTGCGCCTCGCACACCTCGTCAAGGTCCTGGAGCCGGTCGCGCGCGTGCTGGCGCCGGTCATCGAGGGACCCGCCACCAATAGTCTGCGCGCACCGCTCCTGCAACGGAGCCCGTGAGCTAACCGCGTTTCGCCGCGATCAGGAACTCACGGTTGCCGTCGGTACCGGTGATGGGGCTGTCGGTGACGCCGAGCACCGCCCAGCCGGGCTGACGGGCCAGCCAGTCGGCGATGCGGGCGCAGACCCGCTCGTGCAGAGCGGGATCGCGGACGATGCCGCCCTTGCCGACGTCAGCCGGGCCGACCTCGAACTGCGGCTTGATGAGCGCGATGAGCCGCGCGCCGGGCGATGCAAGCGCGAGCGGGGCCGGCAACACGGTCTCCAGGCCGATGAAGCTGGCGTCGCAGACGATGCCGTCAAGGGGCTGCGGAATCTCGCCGCGCGAAAGATGGCGCGCGTTCGTGCGCTCGAGCACCACGACGCGGACGTCCTGGCGCAGCTTCCAGGCGAGCTGGCCGTGGCCGACGTCGACGGCGTAGACCTTGGCTGCGCCGCGCGCCAGCAGCACGTCGGTGAAGCCGCCGGTCGAGGCGCCGATGTCGAGCCAGGTGCCGCCGCGGGGATCGATCGAAAAATGGTCGAGGGCGTGGGCGAGCTTGAGGCCGCCGCGCGACACCCACGGATGGTCCTGACCGCGCAGTTCCAGCGGCTGATCGCCGGCGATCGGGAGGCCGGGCTTGTCGAGGCGGCGCTCGCCGGAATAGACGACGCCCGCGAGGACCAGCGCCTGCGCCTTGGCGCGACTGTCGGCGAGCCCGCGTTCGACCAGCGCGACGTCGAGCCGCGACTTCGCCGGTGCCTTGCTGCCGCTCACCGCGCCTGCGCCAGCAAGAGGGCCTGCGTCCGCCGGTGAAAGCGCCAGGTCAGCAGGGACGCCGACGCGGCCAGGCCGAGCGCCAGGCCCCACCACACGCCGACGGCGCCATGGCCGAGGACGAAGCCGAAGAAGTAGCCGCTGCTCATGCCGATGACCCAATAGCCGAGGAGACCGAGCAGGAACGGCACGGTCGTGTCGCTGAGACCGCGCAGGGCGCCCATGGCGATGATCTGGCCGCCGTCGACGATCTGATAGACCGCGGCGATGACGATGAGCGACGCCGCCAGCGGCAGGACCCGTGCCGCCGCCGGATCGTCGGGGTCGAGAAAGATCGAGACGGTCGCTTCCGCGTTCGACCACATGAGAATGCCCATGACCGCCATGTAGGCCGTGCTGAGCCCGAGCGCGACCAAACCCGAGCGACGGGCGGCGGCGAGATTGCCGCTGCCGAGGCCGAAACCGACGCGGGCCGTCGTCGCCTGGCCGAGTGCCGCGGGAATCATGAACACGATGGTGAGGAAGGTAAAGGCGATCTGGTTGGCCGCCAGCGCGATGACGCCGAGCGTGCCCACGAGCAGCTGGACCGTGAGAAAGAGCCCGGCCTCGGCCGTCGACATGCCGCCCGCCGGCAGGCCGACGCGGAAGATGCGGCGGCAGAGCGCTGCGTCGAAGCGGAAGACGCCCTCGAAGATGCGATACTCACGCAGACCCTTGGCGGTCGCGACATGGATGGCGAGCGCGATGAACATGCCGAGCGACACCAGGCTCGTGCCGTAGCCGGCGCCGCGCACGCCGAAGCCGGGCAGGCCGAACGCGCCCGTCACCAGCGAATAGACGAGCGCCAGGTTGATGCCGATCGCCGCGATCGTGATGACCATGGTCGAGACGTTGCGGTGCAGGGCCGTGACGAAGTTGCGCAGCACGGTGAACCACATGTACGGCAGGAAGCACCAGACCAAGCCTTTCAGGTAGTCGTCGGCGATGGCGACGACCCGGGGATCCTGTCCCAGCCAGGCCAGGATCGCCGACAGGTACCAGCCGACGACCATCGCGGGCAGCGACAGCATGGTGGCCACCCACAATCCCTGGCGAATGACGCGCGCAAGCGCGACAGGGTCGCCCGCCCCGTGGCTCTGTGCCGCGAACGCGCCGACGACGGAAATGACGCCCATGCAGGCCACCAGCAGGCTGAACAGCACATGAGCCGAGAGGCTGACCGCGCCCAGCGCGACGCCGCCGACGACCCGGCCGATGATGAGCGTGTCCGAGAAGTTCATCGCCATCTCCGCCAGGAAGCCGGCGGCGATCGGCGCGGTGATGATGGCGAGCGTGCGCGCCTCCCGGCCCCAGGATGGCGGTGCCGGAGGCGCAATCACAGTCGTATTGGCATGGACATCGGATGCCATGGGAACTCATCGAACCGTCGTTTGGATGGTCCCGCGGCCGCGGCGCCGCGGGGAAGCGGAGGGTCAGGTGCAGACGGTTGCCCGCTGCTGCCTCGCCAGGACGTCGCGACGACGGAGAGCGGCCGATCGGTGGACCGCATCGAGCAGCATGGTCTTGCGGAGCCTGGTCACCATCGCGTCCTCCCTCGTTCGCCTACGAGCGCCTGTTGACGACGAACTGCGCCATGTCGCACAGGAGCTCGGCCCGTTCTTCGAATGCCGCCAGATGGCCAGCCGCACGGTCCGCAATCGCCTTGGCGCGCCGCCGCGCCTCCTCGACGCCGAGCACAGCGACGAACGTCGCCTTGCCCGCGGCCTGGTCCTGCCCGACCGGCTTGCCCGTGACGGCCGCGCTGCTCTCGACGTCCAGCAGGTCATCGGCGATCTGGAAGGCCAGGCCGAGATCGTCCGCGTAGAGCTGGAGCGCGCGGCGCTCCTTCGGCGGCGCGCTCGCCAGGATGGCGCCGGCCTCGCAGGAGAAGCGGATGATGGCGCCGGTCTTCAGGCGCTGCAGCCTCGTGATCGCCTCCAGATCGAGCTTGGCGTGCTCCGCCTCGAGGTCGATCATCTGGCCGCCGACCATGCCGGCGGCCCCGGCAGCCTTGGCGAGCGCGAGCACAAGCTCCGAGCGCACGAACGGGTTGGCATGGGTCTCCTCGTCGGCCAGCACCTCGAAGGCCTGCGTCAGCAGACCATCGCCCGCGAGGATGGCGGTGGCTTCGTCGAACTGACGGTGCACGGAGGGGCGGCCGCGTCGCAAGTCGGCGTTGTCCATGGCCGGCAGATCGTCATGCACGAGGCTGTAGCTGTGCACCATCTCGATCGCCGCGGCGGCGCGCAGGGCGCCGATCTCCGGCACGTCGAACAGGCGCGCGCTGTTGAGGACAAGGAACGGCCGGATGCGCTTGCCGCCACCCATGAGGGCGTAGCGCATGGCCTCGACTACGCGCCGCTCGGCGCCGTCGACCGGAGGGACCAGGCGATCGAGGGTGCGGTTGACCGCATCCGCAGTTTCGCCGAGAGCAGATTCCAAACGTTGCACGTCAGTGACTCAATCGATCTTGGCGGGTTCCGTGGCGATGGCGCCGTCAGCGCTCTGCACGATCTTGTCGACCTTCAGTTGCGCCTCGCGCAGCTTGGCTTCGCAGTGACGCTTGAGATCGACGCCGCGCTGGTAGGAGTTGATCGCATCGTCGAGCTTGCTGTCGCCCTTTTCGAGCGACTTGACGAGCGACTGCAGCTCCGCCAGCGCCTCCTCGAAGCTCATGCTCGCAATGTCCGCCGGGATATTGGTATCGACCATACTCCCCGCCTTTCTCGGGCGCGGCCGGTCCGCGCCGGCGAATCGACGGCGAGTTTAGTCAGGCATCCAGGGCGCAGCAAGGGCGCCCTCAGGCGCTCATGAGCGCGCGCACATGGGCGGCGGCACTGGCCGCCAGCGCCGACAGGTCATAGCCGCCTTCGAGGGTCGAGACGACGCGGCCGCCGCAGCATTCGTCGGCCACCGCCACCAGGGCGCGCGTCACCCATTCGAAGTCCGCCTCGCCGAGGCGCAGCGAGGCCAGGGGATCATCGGCATGGGCGTCGAAGCCGGCGGAGACGAGCAGCAGGTCGGGCCGGAAGCGGCGGAGCGCCGGCAGGACGATTTCGGTCATGGCAGCCCGGAACTCAGGCGATCCCGACATCGGCGCCAGCGGCACGTTGACGATGTTGCCGACGCCGGTCTCATCGGCAGCACCCGTGCCCGGGTAGAACGGCCATTGGTGCGTCGAGGCGTAGAACAGGTCGGCGTCGCGCTGGAACATATGCTGGGTGCCATTGCCGTGATGGACGTCGAAATCAACCACGGCGATGCGCGCCAAGTTGTGCACCTTGCGCGCCTGCTCGGCGCCGACCGCGACGTTGTTGAACAGGCAGAAGCCCATCGCGCGCCCCGCTTCCGCGTGATGACCCGGCGGCCGCACGGCGCAAAAGGCGTTGCGCGCCTCGCCTGCGACGACCGCGTCGACGGCGGCGGTCACCGCGCCGGCGGCGCGCAAGGCGGCCTCGCCGGAGCCCGAGGACGCGATGGTATCGGGATCGAAGCCGACATAGCCCGACGACGGAATCGCCTGCAGCACCCGCTCGACGTAGAGCCGGGCGTGGACACGCGCAATCTGCTCGATCTCCGCGAGCGGCGCGATCCGGCGCTCCAGGCCGGCGAACGCGGGCGCCTCGAGCGCGGAGAGGACGGCCTTCAGGCGCGCCGGACGTTCGGGATGACCGCGGCCGGGATCGTGTCCGAAGCAGGCCTCGTGCGTGACCAGCAGCGTTGTCATGGACGCCAACCTCGATCCTGCGATTGCACCTTCTCCTTATATTGCCCGCGCTGCGGTTCGGCCAGCCGCGCGACTCTGTGATCGCCGTCACTGCGCCTTCGACCGCGGGGCGCTAGGGTTTTCGCGCACGAATTCAATCGCTTGACGTCGCGGCTGAGGAGCGGCATCAAACCCCTCGGTTAAGCCTAGCTTTACACCCGCGAGCTACTCTTGCGCGCCATTTGGTCTTCCTGAGGCTTCACCGACATGGACTGCTTCCGATCCCGTGCGGCGCAGATGGCGCCGGCGCTCGCGATCGTCCCGTGGGTTGGCATGAACGGGATTGACTGAGCGCAGCACTCTTCGAAGCGACGGGCCGACACGCGAGACAGAAGCCGAATCTCAGCTATTGTTTTGTCACCTAGATTGGGTGGGACGGGTCGATCATGAACGAGTTTACTGACCTGCCGCGGCTTGGGCGCGGAACCGTCGCTGGCCGGGCGCGAGCTCTCCTTTCGTGCCTGTTCCTGGCGAGCGCGCTGCTGTCGTTCCCGTTCGAGCCGTCCTCGGCGACACCGGGCGATCGCGCGGGGGAGACCGCACCGGCCGCGCCCGCGGCGGCGCCGGCCGTGGATGCCGCCCTCATCGGTGCGATCAAGGACCTCGCGAGCAACGGCCACGCGCTCGATCAGTTGGTCGAATTCGATGCGGCAGCCCTGCAGCAGCGCTATGCCGGCCGCGACTGGCAGCCGGTTTGGGTGGCAACCACCGGACTGCAGCCGCAAGGCGAGGCGCTGCTCGGCGCCCTCGAGCGGCTGCAGCGCAGCGGCGCGCTGCCTGCGAGCGCCGACGTCGCGACGGCGAGCGCGCGGCGCGGCAGCACCGCCCCTGCCAGCCTGGCGGAGATGGAGCTGCTGCTGAGCAGCGCCTTCATCAGCCTCGCCGTCGATCCGGCGGACCTGCTGGCGGGCGGCCCGCACCCCCAGGCCTTCGACGCCGCAGCGGCCGGCGCCGACACCGGGCAACTGCATCAATGGCTACCGCCCGACCCGACGTTCTGGCGGCTGCGGGCGGCGATCGACGGCTACCAGGCCATCGTCGCGCGCGGCGGCTGGCCGACCGTCAGCGCAGGCCCGAAGCTGGAGCCGGGCGCACGCGACGGACGCATCCGGCAGATCCGGCAGCGCCTGCTGGCGAGCGGCGACCTCGTCGGCGGCACCGCCGAGCCGGATGTCTATGACGATGCGCTGCTCGACGCCGTCAAACGGTTTCAGGCGCGGCACGGCCTGAAGCCCGACGGCGTCATCGGGTTCGGCACGATCGATGCCCTGAACGTGCCGGCCGACGCGCGCCTGGCCTCGATGATCTTCAACCTCAACCGCCTCTATACGCAGGGGCGCGACTGGGGCGACAACTACGTGATGGTCAATCTGGCGGCCGCCCAGCTCAAGCTGGTGCAGAGCGGCACGATCACCGCGTCCTACAACGTCATCGTCGGTCGGCGCGACCGGCCGACCCCCGAACTCGACAGTGCGATCAGCCGGATGGAGTTCAATCCCTACTGGAACGTTCCGGCGGGCATCTACGCGAAGGACTTCCTGCCGAAGCTGCGCAAGGATCCGGGGTTCATCAACCACTATCAGAACATCAAGGTCTATCGAGCATCAGAACCCGCCAACGAGGTCGATCCCACCACCATCGACTGGTTCAGCCCGGAGGCCAAGCAGATGCGGCTGCGGCTGCGCCAGGATCCCGGACCGGAGAATGCCCTCGGGCCTGCCAAATTCCTGTTTCCGAACTCCTACGACGTCTATTTGCACGGCACGAACAAGCCGTCGCTGTTTGCCAATGCCGATCGGTTCCTCAGCTCCGGCTGCGTGCGGCTGCCGGATCCGCTCGGGTTTGCGGAGCTGCTGCTGAAGAGCGATCCGAACTGGTCGCGCGCGAAGATCGACGCCGCGGTCGAGGCCAGGACCAACCGCGGCGTGCCGCTGGCGACGCCGCTACCGGTTCATCTGGTCTACGACACGGCCTGGGTCGACGAAGCCGGCACCGTGCAGTTCCGCGCGGACGTCTACGGCCGCGACCGGAAGGGCACGGCCATCGCTCAGCGCGGCGGCAAGGGCTAACGCTCGTCCGCCACGCGCCAGCGCAGAACGCCCAGCAGGACGAGGCCGAACCAGCCTGCCATCAGGACAATGCCGCCGACCGGGGTGATCCAGGCAAAGGCCTCGGCGTGCGTGAGCGCCAGTAGATAGAGGCTGCCGGCAAAGAGCGCCGTCCCGACGAGGATGCACCAGGCGATGGCCTGCAGCAGCCGGCGATCGCGGCCGGGCTGGGCGCGCAGCAGCAGCAGTGCCACGCCGAGCAGCACCAGCGCATGCCACATCTGATAGCGGCTGCCGGTATCGAGCCAGCCGAGCGCCTCCGCATCGAGCACCGACCGCAGGCCATGGGCCGCAAAGGCGCCCATGGCAATCGCCATCAGGCCGTTCACGGCCGCAGCCACGAGCCAGGGGCCCATCGCGCCTCGCAACCCTCGCCGAACCGAGCGCTGTATAGCATTGCGGCGCCGGGTCGGATACGCTGAGGCAGGTGTTGATCTCCCAAGGCCCTCTCATGCCCTTTCAGATCGCCGATCGCTGGTTCGAGACCCGCCGCATCGATGACGACATCACGCTTCTGTGGGAGCCGCATGTGATCCCACTCATGCGCTGCAACATCTGGCATGTCCGCGGGCACAACCGCGACTTGCTGATCGATACCGGCATGGGCATCTCCAGCCTCCGGGAGGCGACGCGTAGCCTGATCGACAAGGCGGTGATCGCGGTGGCCACCCACACCCACGCCGACCATGTCGGCGGCCACTACGAGTTCGACGACTGCCTGGTGCATCGGCTGGAGGCCGAAGGCTTGCAGCAGCCGAGCGCGCGCAACACGCTGATCGCCGACGACTTCGATCCCGGCGAGCTGCGCAAGCTGCGGATCGCCGGCTATGAGATCGAGGGCGAGTTGATCACCGCCCTGCCCCACGCCGGCTACGACATGCGCAGCTACCGCGTGCGGCCGGCGCGGCCGACGCGCATCGTCGAGGAAGGCGACGTCGTCGACACCGGCGACCGGCGCTTCGAGGTCCTGCATCTGCCAGGGCACTCGCCCGGGAGCATCGGGCTGTGGGAAGCGACGACGGGGATCCTGTTCTCCGGCGACGCCATCTATGACGGGCCGCTGCTGGATGAGCTCCATCATTCGAACATCGCGGACTACATCCGGACGATGCGTCGGCTGCGCGCGCTGCCCGTACGCGTCATCCATGCCGGCCACGATCCCAGCTTCGGCCGCGACCGGCTGGTCAAGCTGGTGGACGACTATCTGCGGCGGCGCGATCCCGGCTACGCCTCCACTGCCGCCGCCTGAGCTGCCCCGCGACGCAGCGCCATCGTTTGCGCGTAGAGTACGCCGACTATGATGACGGCGGCGCCGACGAGCTGCGCCGTCGTCGGCTTCGTGCCGGCCCAGAAGGTGATCAGGACGGCGACGACCGGGATCAGGTTGTTGTACATCGCCGCGATCGTGACGCCGACGCGGCTGACCCCGAAGTGCCAGAGCGAATTGCCGACCGCGACCGAGATGGCACCGGAAAACACCAGCAGCGCCACCGGCTCGAGCGACAGGTCGATGTGGAAGTCGGCGATGCCCGCAACGCCCGCGACGCCGATGACCGCATAGAGGCCGATCAGGCCCGTCAGCGCCGTCAGGCCGGAGATGTGCAGCTGGGAGTATCCGGCCAGCCAGCGCTGCGCCATCATCGAGTACCAGGTCCACAGAATGTTGGCGACGACGAGCAGCAGCTCGCCGCCCCGCAGCTCCATCGCCGCGCCCTCGCCGCCGCCGAGAACGGAGATGAGGCCGCCGGCCGTCGACAGCATCGAGCCGATGATGATGCCCGGCAGCAGCGGCACGCGGTGCAGCAGGCGGGCGGTGATGGCCGAGGTGATCGGGTTGGTTGCGGACGCGATCGCCGCCGAGACGCCGCTGGAGAAATAGACGGCGAGCGTCGTCAGCAGGGACGTGACGCTCATGCCGAGGAAGCCCAGCAGCAACAGGCGCGCCCATGGCAGCTTGGCGTGCACAGGAATGCGGCGCTCGCGCAGGGACAGGACGATCAGCAGGGTGATCACCGCGAGCGTATGACGGCCGGCCGTTGCCGAGAACACGTCCCAGGTCCGAAGGATGAACTCGAGCGCCGGGAACATGGCGCCCCAGATCGTCACCATGACCAGGAAACCGATGTTGGCGACGATGGCCTTCCTGACCGCGGGTGCATGCCTGAGCGACATCGGCGGCCTACATACTCCGCGGTATCCAGTGGGCGAGCCAGGCGCAGACGAACCAGCCTGCGGCCACGGCGGCGTAGACCGCCGACAGATCGAAGAACGTCAGCAGCAGCGAGAACAGCGCCATCGGCGCCAGGCCGGCGGAGTCGCGATAGAGGCTGAACACCATCGTCATTTCCGGCCGCTCGCGCATGCGGACGGCGCGCAGGAACGGCACCATGGTGACGGAATCGAGGCCGACAGCGCCGACCGCGGCGATCAGCAACGTCGCCGCCAGCCAGCCCGGCGACTTCGTGGCGAACACCGCGGCGACCGTCAGCAGAGCGCCGAAGAGGAAGCAGGCCATGATGTGGCGTCGCAAGCCGATGCGGCGGGCGGTCCAGCCGAACAGAGGCGACGTGAACAGCAGGGCGCTGCCGCAGGACACGACGAAGCCGCCGATGAAGCCGCCCGGCAGAACGACGTTGCCGATCGACAGGCCGCCGCCCAGCAACTCCTTCATCTTGATGGGCGTGTAGACGAAGAAGGCGACCCACCAGGTCTCGCGGCCGAAGTTGAGGAGCCACGCCAGCACCAGGCGCGGCTGGGCAAGGAAGCGGCGGACGTGGGGGAACGGGTTGGTATTCACCGGTTCATCCGGGGCAAGGGCCGGCCCGTATTCCAGCCGCAGCCACCAGAAGTAGAGCAGATGCAGAGCCGCGCAGACCGCGCTCAGTCCGAACGCCAAGTTGGGCGAGAAATTCTCGAATAGATAGGGGCCGAGCATGGGGCCGATCGACCAGGCTAGGGCGGCGAACAGCGCCCGCAGCGGTTCGGACCGCGAGAGATCGCGCTTCCGGATGTAGGCCATGATGTAGAGGTTGAGGAGATTGAGCAGGCAGGCGGCTCCATAGGTCCGCAGAAACATGCCGGCGATCAGGCCAGCCAAGTTCGAAAGCGCAAACAGCGCCGGCGCGATGATCAACAGCACGACCGCCATCGTATAGACCCAGCGCGGCCGGAAGCGTCGGATCAACACAGGGATGAACAACGTCGCGATGATGCCGACCCATCCCACGGCGAAGAACAGCAGGCTCACGTTGCGCTCGCTGCCGAGCACCGCGTAGGCCTGCAGCGGGATCACCGTCGAGAGCGACGCACGGGCCATCGAGTCAAGCGCGAACAGGCTCGCGAAGACGACAGGACCTGGGCGGATGAAGGCCCGTCTCCAGGCGAAACTCTCGGTTGTCATTGCCGGATGTTTGAAGCGGCGCGGTGGTCGGACGTGCAGGCGGGATACTAGGGGCGCGCACCCACTTCATGCAAATGCTGCCGGCTTGCCGCGCGCGCGCCGGAGAGGCGCGGCAAATTCCGCTTGAGAGCGATGTCTCAGCGCCTATGATCCGGCGCGGTTCCCTTGTGGAAGGAGTCTGTTCTTGGCGCAGTGCAGCATCGGTCAACGGGCCGCGATCGCATGACTCAACCGCACCGGGCGCCGATCGGAGAGGCGCTGCTCGCCGAGGCCGAGGCGATCGCCGAGCGCGCCGGGAAGGTGATCCTCGAGTTCTATCAGGGTGACGTCGCGCACCGGGCCAAGGCCGATGCCTCGCCCGTGACCGCCGCCGACGAGGCCGCCGAGGCGGCCATCGTGCCCGCACTCCGGGCGCTTACGCCGGACGTGCCCGTGGTATCCGAGGAGGCAGTCGCTGCGGGCCACGTTCCGCAGGTTCACGGCGCCGCCAATCCGAGCAACCGATTCTGGCTGGTCGATCCACTCGACGGCACCAAGGAGTTCCTCAGCCGGAACGGCGAGTTCACGGTCAACATTGCTTTGATTGAAAATGGCCGACCACTACTGGGTGTGGTTCATATTCCGGCGCTGGCCACCACTTATGGCGGCATCGTCCCAGGCATCGCACGCCGACGCCGCGGCAGCGAGACGCATACGATCGCCACGCGCAAGCCGCCGGCGGACGGCGTCATCGTGCTATCGAGCCGCTCACACGGCGACGCCGAGGCGATGGGCGCTTTCCTTGAGGCCGAGCGGGTCGGCGGCCATATCACCGCCGGCAGCGCGCTGAAATTCTGCCTCGTCGCCGAAGGCGTCGCCGACCTCTATCCGCGGCTCGGCCGCACAATGGAATGGGACACGGCCGCAGGGCACGCGATCGTGCTCGCGGCCGGCGGTCGCGTGACGACGATCGAGGGCACGGAACTGACCTATGGCAAGCCGGGATTCGACAACCCGCATTTCGTCGCGCGCGGCCGCACGACGTGAAAGTGTCACAGCTTTTCTTGCTGTTTCCTGTTGCAGCCAGAGTAATTCAGGTCTAAATTTTCGCTCGTGAGGTTGTGCAGAAATCGCTGCCCTTCACAGACACGGTGGTCGTCGAGGCGATCACTGATATAGCCGCCGCAACTCCTTTGCGGTGACTCGGGCGTGGTTCCCATGACCGCGGATGGGCTGCGCCACCGAGTGAAACAATGGGAGCCGACTCTTTATGAGCGGCTCCTTTGTTATTTGGTGTTATTTGCAGTCTGAGCAGGCTTGTTTGCGTCGCGACGGGCCGCATGGTATCGGCCGGCGATGACGGATGATGCGCCATGCGAACCAGCGCCGAATGTGGTTGCGGCCAATGACGAGACGATCGCTGCAGCCGCGCGCCTGCTTACCGCGGGCGAGCTCGTCGCCTTTCCGACCGAGACCGTCTACGGCCTCGGCGGCGACGGCACCAACGATCGCGCCGTCGCCCGCATTTTCGAGGCGAAGGGAAGACCGCGCTTCAACCCGCTGATCGTGCACTTCGCCGATGCCGACGCCGCGCGCGCACAGGTGGCATTCGACGAGCGCGCCGACCTGTTGGCCGCGCGGTTCTGGCCGGGCGCGCTGACCCTGGTCCTGCCGCGCCGACCGGGCTGCACGGTCTCGCTCCTTGCGAGCGCCGGCCTTGATAGCCTAGCCGTGCGTGCGCCCCGCCATCCCGTCGCTCAGGCATTGCTGCGAGCCTGCGGCCAACCGATCGCCGCGCCAAGCGCCAATGCCTCGGGCAAAATCAGTCCAACGACGGCTGCACACGTCGCCACGTCACTCGGGGGGAAAGTCGCGATGATCCTGGATGGTGGACGCTGCACCCTCGGCATCGAGTCGACGGTGCTCGACCTGACCGGCGAGGTACCCACCTTGCTGCGACCGGGCGGCGTCACCATGGAGCAACTCGCGGATGCGATCGGCCGGCCGACCACGCCGGCGGCATCCGACAGCCAGGCGCCGAAGTCTCCCGGCCTGCTGGCGAGCCATTACGCACCGGACCTGCCGCTTCGGCTGGATGTGCGGGACGTGCAGCCGGGCGAAGGCCTGCTTGCGTTCGGAGCCCGTCCGATCACGGGCGCCGCGGCCGTGGAAAATCTGAGCCTGAGCGGCGATCTCACGGAAGCGGCAGCGAACCTCTTCGCGATGCTTCGCGCGTTGGATCGACCGGAGCTCGCCGGCATCGCCGTCATGCCGATCCCGGAGCACGGACTCGGGCAGGCCATCAACGACCGCCTGCGGCGGGCGGCGGCCCGCTAGT